>Ga0172381_10008061_pt1 | contig 10350 bp, 13 predicted proteins | sample Leawel6488metaG_FD_119754 | JGI IMG/M metagenome (GOLD analysis project Ga0172381, IMG submission 119754) | Leachate microbial communities from a municipal landfill in Southern Ontario, Canada - Leachate well 64-88 metaG | ecosystem: Engineered > Solid waste > Landfill > Unclassified | place... | reverse complement strand
CCTGTATTTGCTCTTCAATTTCATATTGTCTTTTGGTTACCTTTAACATAATATCTCTCCTTTTTAATTGATAAGGCAGGGAGCGTTAGCCCCCAATTCCTTAAATTGATAATGAATAATCTGTTTCTGCAAATGTTGTATTATCATAAATTTTAACATCAAAGTCAATTTGTAATACTTCCTCTGTTACTGCACTATAAGTTATATTTGATAAAGTGCCAGTAAAATCAATTTGTTTTCCAACTGTTCCTTTTAATAAATTAACAAATCTAAATTTGCAAGATGCACTTGTTCCAGTTGAATATTCTTTACTTAAAATAAATACACCAGCTGGATCATCACTAGCAAACTTAAATGACATACTCCAAGTTGGATCTAATGCTGTTTTTATTGAATTAGTAAATTCGCTACATAAATCATTCCAAGTATCTAATGTTTCGCCACTATCATAATCAAAATTAAGCGGACATATTTGTTTATAACTTGGAGTTGTTGTTGTAGATACATCAATATATAGTAAGAATTGGTCTTGTGAACTTTTCATATTTTAATCTCCTTTCACTTTTGCATTGAATGTAATATTATATAATATTCTTTCGTTTTCATCTATTCCGACATATACAGGAGTGCTAGTAGCTACAATGTTTATTATTTTTCCACCAGTAAAACTTACTGATGTTTTTAAATGTAAAACCGTAAATATTTCATCAACTAAAGCCCTTGTTGTAGTATCATTAGAGTTCCCTCTAACAAGAATTCTAAAGACTACATCATTATATTCCAATTCGCATAGATTATTTATTGTAGAACCTGCTAATAGTGTTACACAGCATATATTCTCATCATCTTGAGGCAAATATGGAGTAAATACATCGGTTAAAGCTAATGTTGTATTGTCGGCTATTATATTTCGTATTTTTGTAATAAAGTTTTGAAACATACTATCACCCTTTCATTTTCTTAAATATGTCGTTATATATTTTTTTGTAAGAGTTCATATTCTCTTTTTTAGTGGCTTCGTGCCATTGAGGAACTGCCATCTTGTTTTTTCGTGGTTTACCACCTATGTAATACCTCATTTTAACATAAGGCATTCGTTCTATTACATATCCTTTTTTAAAATCGCTATCACTACCACTTTTATACATTGCTTCAGTATCTATATAAGTGTATTTTTTACTATCTTTATATTCCTGTCTTGCTATATCTTCTAATGCTTGTTTATTTGTTTTAACAACAATTTGATTAACCCAATTAGTAAAACCAGAAATATTAGTAAAAGTTTTCATCTTAATAAAATCTCATAATGATGTGGAGTGCTATCTTCTGAATATAATATGTCAGTTGAAACTATATGATAAACATGACTATCATAAGTTATCTTGCTTTCGTTTAAAGGTTTAGCAGTTAATCCGTTTGAATTAACACAATCATAAAACAACATTGCATTGCCTATTACCTCTATACCGTTTGATGTTCTTGATAATTGTTTAACTTCTTCTATCTTAACAAATGTTAAGTTAGTTGAAGCCCCAAAACTAGAACCTTCACCAGCATTAGAAACATAAGCATTATATACTACCGTTTGAGGTAGCATTGTTTTTGGTATTGGTTTCATAATATCACCCCTTAAATAATTCTTGTGGTCAATTTACCATCAATCAAGTATCTTCGTGATTTAGGACTTATCTTATTATATTCTCCAGCCTCGCCTTGCGTTGAACCTGAATAACTATATTTACCTAAAGACGCCGAATTACTTGCTCCTGAATAATCATCATCAATTCCACTAACCATATATTCAACTTGATAAGCAGTAGCAATTTTTAAATCGGTAGGAGCATCAGAGGTATCATACGAATTTAAACTGTCGTTAATATGATATTTAAGCAATTCACTTGCTTCATATACCTTGATAAGATCGCTATTTGTATAAGTAGATACCCCTAATATTTCATTTAATTCTGCAATAGTGATATATTGTGTTCTCGCTATTGTCATAATTATCATCTCCTATCTAATTAGATTGAACTAACTGTATTAAATTTAACTGCAAGTCTATCACCATTTGTTACTCTGAAAGCAACATTGTTTTCAACTTGAGCTAATGAACCAGCAAATCTTTCGCTGTCTTTAATTCTTACTGCTTCAAAGTTACTTAACATTGAGAATGCTTCAGCATCTCCCATAATAACTTCTACTTCAGTTAAATCAACTGTTTTTAATGTTCCTGAATAATCGTAGTAAGTTACACTAGCTTGTTCTAGGATATTAGCTTCAATTAAGTTAAGCCCCAAGAAGTTAGCAGAACGACCAGCGACTACAGTATCGTTTATAGCTGGAGTATATTCAGTTCCAACATAAGTTAAATACGCTTCAAAAACATCTGTGTTTACAATAGCAAATGTAGGATTTGCTCCAGCATTTACTAATTGTTTACGCATTTTAATAATATATCCTTTGAAATTTGTTGAAGTGATTGCTGTATAATCAGAGTAGTTTCCACCCTCATATACCATACAAGCCACACCACTTGATTGCATTCCTTGAGATACTTGTTTTAATGCTTCAGCTAATTCTGCTTCAGCTTTGTCATAAGCAACTGCTGATGCTGTTACGCCATAGATTTTACGAGATTTCTTAAAGTTGTTATTAAATACTGCTTGAATAAGAGTATCTGCAACGACTTCATCAGAAAAATCTGATCCTGGAGTAGTTGGTGAAACGCCTGTTGAAAGACCGCCACCTAGTTTGTGGATAAATATTCCACCTGCTTGAGTTTCATATTTGTTAGTAAAAGTAACGCCTGGTTGTAATACTGAACCATAATATAAATTAGGTTCTACGATTGGTAGATATTTTTCATCTACATATTGAGTGTTATAAATTACGCTCATTTTTTAATTCCTTCTTTCTTTTTACCCTTTAAAATAAGGGTTTTTCTTGTATTTGTCTTTTAAATAATCGCTAGTTCCTGCTGGTATTTTATCATCAGTAGTAGTAGCTTCCACTCCAACTTTTAATGTTTCACCTTTGATTAACATTGGTAATTCATCTTTAATTGTAGTTTCAATAACTAATTGCAAGTTTTCTTTACTAATTTCTTCAATTCCACTTACATCAGTTAATTTTAAAATAGTCTTTTTATAGTTTTTGTCAATTTCCATTTCGGTTAATATTTCATCAACTATCATTTCTATTTTAATTGTTCTTGCTTCTAATTGTGCGATTGTTAAAGTTTCCTCTAACTCGGCATTTTTTTCAGCAAGTTTTTCCGTTTCTGTCTTTTGTGCCTCTTGCATCTCTTTTAATTTAGATAATCCATCTTTCGCACTCTTGACATCTTCAACACCTAAATCTTTAATTAACTTTTCAATCGCTTGTTTTGTTTCTTTAGCGACAATTCCATTAACTTGTGATTGTGGTATCATTTCCTCTGTTTTTGTAGTTTCATCAACTGCTGGTTCAGTTACCTTTGGTTCTGTTTTTACAGTTTCCATCTTTCTTTTCCTCCTCTAATTTTTGGTATTAGTAACCATACTTTGACTTGTTTTTATGCCCCAATCAATAAAACGGCAATTATTTATTCATACTTAACAAATACATTGCAATTAGCTATTGTAACTGTTAAGAACAAACCTGTTTCAAATGGTGTTCCACCACTACACCCCTAATCTATTACTTCAATTATCATTGAACAATGACAGTTAATATCTTGACTTGCTATTCCAAAATGTTGTGGTGCTTTTGTTTTATTTCCACCTATTACAAAATATGTATCTCTACCAATAACTGTCTTACCATCTGATCGTTGATGGCTTTCTCTTGGTTCTAATGCGTGATTATGTTTCCAAGTTTTCTTTATTTTAAGTCCATCAGTTGCTTGTAGTTGAGCCTCTGATTTATAATAATTTAACTCGGTCATTGCTATTGATTTAGCCTTGTTTTTATTAAAACGCATTGTCCTTTGTAATTCTTTAGCTATTTGTGGTTTTGACTTGCCTCGCTTATACATTGAAACTACTGTTTGCTGTATTCGTTTATTCAAAACTCGTGCATTACCTCTAATAACTTGATTGATTTTTATTTGTTTGGCTCGTTCGCTTGATATTTTATCAATTAAAGAAGTCCATTCTTTTTTAGTTATCATTGTTTTAGGTATGTTTTTAGCCTTTTTAACAGCATTATAGTAAAGAATAGTATTAGTCATTACCTTTGTGCTTTTCGTGTCTGTAATCGCCTTATTTAATAGCCACAGAGCCGATACGATAGTAAGAACCTTTTTTAATGTTTCTTTTATCTCTTTTTCGTTGGTTATTTCACCATCTTTATTGTATTTAGGTTCTACTTCAGGTAATTTAACATTGGCATAAGCCTTATCTATCTCTTTTAACATATCTACTTGTTCTTGAGCGTTCATTTTGTCTATATCAGACATAAGTTATCACTCCTTAATTATTGGTTCTTCTATAATTGGCGTTTCTGCAAATGATACATTGCCCAAATTAGCAAGTATTCTTAATTTTTCTTCTTCATCTAATTCATCGCCATATACTTCATCAAGTGCTTTTTCACCGTCTATAATTTCAGCGTCTTTAAGTATTTTAGTATCAGCAATAATTTCGCTTCTTGAAGGACTAACATAATCTCCAAATGACACTTGTATTTCTTGTTCTTTATATTGCTTTTTATTAAATACTGCATAAGCATAAAGTAAAGTATCAAACATTTCCTCTAAAAACTCTTCCCAACTTTTAATCATATCTTGGCGTGTTCTCAAAGATGTCATTTCTCGCTTGGTAAGGTTTTCACCACTAGCATTAGCACCTATTTTATCTTGTATTCCAACTGTAAACGGACTTAATCCACAACTTGTCAAACAGTTGTTAGTAATAGTTGATATAGCACTTATATATTGCTCGGTTCTAATTTCAGGTTGAACATGTTTAATTTCGTTTTTACCATTTTCTCGTTCATCAGTTCCTAATACAGTAAAGTTCTTTCTAAACTTATTAAATGATTTATTATCTGTTAGCATATCAGGAATATATGTTTCGCTTCTACCTAGTCTTATCTCATCCATAAGTTGCGACCAAGTTTCATCTAGTGCATCAAATTCGCTTATAAGATTATCATAATCGCCTTTATCAACATGTTTTTCCCCAGCTAACATCTTCTTTTTAGATAATTTAACTGGTTGCAATTCGGTTGTTTCTTCTAACTCACCTAATTCGCAAGGTATCCTGCTTGTATCAGTTATTTTATATAAATAATATTCAATATAACCTTTGCCATATTCTTCTTCTAACTCATATTTAACTTTATCTTTGATATATTCGTTTATAAATATAATAGCTTGTAATCTACCTCTTTTGTAAATACATTTATAATTAAAAGGTTTATATAGTTCAACAATAGGATAATCAGATACTTCTGGATCATTACTAATCTTCCAAGCGAACTTTTTACCCCAACTTTCGTTATTAACTGAATTTGATATAATGGTATCAAGTTTATTATCTATATATATATCTTGTAAAATTTGAGTGCTTGTTTCATCTTCCTTTTCCCCATTTAATACTTTATATTCAACTCCACCACCCATTAAGAGCCTTGCTTTTGAACTTGATATTAAATTAGGTAATCCACTATGAACTATCCTTATATTATTATTAGCGTTTGAATAGTAATATTCAGCTCTAACATCTATTAAGTTAGTTACTATGCTTCTTGTTTGATAAAAATCGGCTAGTAAATCCTCTTGACCCAACCACCATAGATAATTTTCTTTTAGTTTAAATTCTTCTCTTTCATTTGCTTTTTTAGGCATCATATCACCCCTATCTTTAAATTGACTTTGTATGTAAGGATACATAAAGTTAGTCAAACTCGTTCCTATCTTATCTTTAATTGTCATTTATTCACCCCTATTTCGTGTTTGTAAGGTATCCAAGCATATTGACCTGCATTTATACTATGGTCATTTGCATCTTCTGGCTCATCTTTCATTGGCATCCAACTATATATGTCATGTTCTCTTATTAAGTTTTTACAACTATTATTTATTAAAAACATTTGCTTTGCTATCCAACCATTTTGTAGATTTATCCTATCTATTATTGACACTTTTTTATAAGCATCGTATATTTGATAACTTCTACCATTTGTCTTTTTAAATTTACGGCACTCGCTTATTGTTCCTTGATCGGCACTATCAATAAATATTGAATTACAAATACCCCATTCATTGTTGCAATAATCTATGAAGCTATCTAATTTAATAGCTATATCGCTTGGACTTGCCTTTTCACTACTATTGTTAAATACTTCTTCTTCTAATACTATAAATTCGCTATTGTCAGTTATTCCACCAAGTATAAAAGCGAATGTATCTTTACTCTTTTGCGAATAGGCAGTGTCAACTCCTATTGTTAATCGGTTATATTTCTTTTCTTTACATTGCTCTTTTGTCAATATATTACATTTTGGCAATATAAATATAAGACCTGTTCCTTTAGTTCTCTTACCTAATATCTTTGTTTGATATTCTCTTGTTTCAGGTAATAACGAAGTTAACAGATTATTTCTTAATTCATCATTCATTGTTGGGTTATCATCAAAAGTAAAAAACCAATATCTCCAATTAGGCATTGCTTGTTGTGTGTTTAACTCATCCCATATATAATTTGGCACATCATTCTCGTATTTACTTATTGGTCTTGCCCTATTTATTATTTCTTGATATATCTCTTTATTCGGATTATCAGGATTAAGTGTCATACAACAATATTCAAATCGTGGTAAAAACAACTCTCTAATAAATAACATATCGGCAATATTGCACTCATCTACAAATACAGCACCAAACTGACCACCTAGCACCTTTTTAAATCGTGCTATATCACTGTAACCAACTAGATATACTATATTATCATCTATTTTTAAATGAGGTAGTTTTTGCTCGTTTGATCCGTTCAAATATAATTCTATATCAGGATAGTTATCTAATAATCCACAATCGCCATTTGATAGTATGTTTGACACTACTGTTCCCAAGCTTTCACCAGCAATTAAATGCTTTTTACGGTTAATTTTTTTAACCATATATAAAAACTTGGTATTTACTGCCGTTGTTGTCTTTCCTGCTTGAGTAGTTCCTTCAAGTATATCTACTATACTATCATCTAAAATAAAATCATAATATTTCTTGTTTATTTTCATTCTTTATATCTTCTATTGAACTTATCAACTCATCTACTGGCGACTTGTTAAAGTTTACATTGCTATCTATCTCTTGTCTATCTTTCCAACCAAAATTTTTAAGAGCAAATATCTCACCAGCTCTGCCATTTGATATCAATCTTTTTTCGTAAGCGTTCTCTATAATTAGTTTAGCTCGTTTTATCGTGTCAAAATATTCTTCTTTGGTTGAATAGTTCATAAGTGTTTCTCTGCTTGTATCTAAAGCCATCGCTAAACCTGTTATAGTCAGTGGTTCACTTGTTTTTTCACAATCATCAAAGTATGCTTGTATTTGTGTTTCCATATCTTCAACTGTTTGAAACTTTAATGGTCTACCCACTCTCATATAATCACTTCCTTTATTTAATCTTATTTATTTTGTTTATTGCTCTCTCTGTTGTTTTATCTAATATTATAAAATTGGCTATTGGCTTGGTATAACCCTTTTCCACCTTAACAAGTAAATCGCCTTCTTCTAAAAAGACATCTATGTCGCTTGTTGAATTGTATTTATTAGTGTTATCAATGTTGTGTTCCCTTATCATTAGTTTGCCATTTTCTTCAACTATTGTTTGTTTTACAATAGGCGTATCGGTTAATACTTTACCTATCATGTTTTTTGTTACTTTTATAGCATCGTATATTTCTATCTTATTTGGTTTAGTTATTACTTTCATATTATATCTCCTTTACACTTCTATTATTTTTACATAACCCATATTAACTAACATATTAAGTCGTTCTTCATCAATTACTATTATTATATCGCCTTTTTTAGCTTGTACTTTTTCAACTGAATAATAAGTAAGTATTAAAACTTCTACTTCTGTTCCTTCTTCTACTTGTTCTCTTGGTATATATTCATTAACTTTTTCTAATTCTCCTAATTCTTCTTGCCATTGTGTTTTGCTATCTAACTTTTTATACTTAAATCCTTTTAAGTCATTTTTATACATCTTATCTATCAATTCGTTTAAGTTAGTTAGTTCCATATCTGTAATATACCCATTAACACCATCTACAATCCCTTGTTCAAATATTGCGGGATAATCAGTACATATAACAGGAGTTCCTAATTCCAGTGCTTCTGCTGTTGAATAACCCCAACTTTCAGTGTTTGATAGACTAATATAATAATCTGCTGCTGCTATAAAGTTTATTATGTCATATCTACCTTTACGATATACTAATCCATCTATTGTTTTCATAGGTACATCATCAGTAAATATCTCCCAAGTAAATGGTATTCTCATACGGTTAAGTTTTTCAGCAAACATATCATATCTTGCTTGTCCTTTTTCCCAACTCAATCTTGTTGCTGTTACTAATTTTAGCACTCGTTGTGGATGTTTTTCGTTTAATGTATTATATATAACCTTTATATCTGTATTTGGTAATTGGTCTTTAACACCATTTTTAGCAACATTAGATACTGCTATATGTCTATTTGTCTTTGGATGGCTTCTATAAGGCCATTTCATTGCCTTATAGTCTGCTTGTATTATGATTGCATAGTAATTGTCGGTAGATGTTACATTTTCTGCTATATTGTCTTGATTAGAAGCACATATATATTTTTGACATATAAACTTTTGATCTTCATACTTTATACATCTAACTAATTGTTCTAATCGTTTTAATTGTTTTATATCGCAATATCTATACACTAATGTTATATCATATATGTCTTTATACATTTGACAAAACTCATTAACCCAAGTTTCTACTCCTCCAATATGCCCTAGTGCTTTTTGGTATATAAGCAACGAGCATTTTATTGTGTTAGTTATAAGTCCTCTTGAGTATAAGTTTGTAAGACTATCTTTGCGACCAGCAGTATATATATACATAATATCTGTTATGTTAGCTTTAACACCTTTTCTATATCGTTTATTAAAGTCTTCATCTTCTGCTATTGTCTTACTTGTATCAAATGTCCCTATTAAATCTTTTTTATATATGCAATTCCAAATGCTTGCGTTCCAATCAGGTGGATTGTCTTTAATTATAAAATCTCCATTTATGCTTCCAACGGCTTCCCAACTCATTAAGCAATAATCCCAATCTTCTTTAGTCTTTTCTAATATCTTTTCTATGTAATAAGGTTTAATCATATCATCACTATCTATAAATGTTATGTATGTTCCTTTGGCTTCTTTTAACCCTATATTACGAGCATTAGATACTCCTCCATTGTTTATATGTATTACTTTTATCTCTTTATACTTATCTAACTCTTTTTGATCACATCCATCATCTATTAAAATAACTTCGCACTCATCAGTTAGTTGTGGTATAAGAGTATTAAGCAATCGTTTTGTTAATTGTAATGTTTTATAATACGGAATTATAATTGATAGTTTTATCATAATTGTTTCAACTCCTCGCTATACATTTCATAAAATGTATCTTCAAAGCATTGATATTTTAATGCCCTATTATAATTATCTTTGATTGCTTCTAAATGATCTATATAATATTCTTTGGTGCATTTACTTATTATGTCATCTAAATTAGAATTATTATCAAAAGTAATGATACCATCTATATTAAAATAATCGCCTATATTTTCGCATCCATACCAGATTGGAATAGTCATTGTTGCTAAACAATCTATTATCTTTTCACTAAAATAGTTTCTATCAGTCGTACACTCTATTACAACAGAATACATATAATCTCTTAATGCTGTTTCTTTGTTTTCTAGTCTGCCTTTAAAACTGCCATAGCAATCTATCTTATTTTGATATTTGTGTGCTGTTTCATATCTAAATTTGTGCATAAAGCATACTTGTTTATTACTAGCTAACATAGATACTAACTTTGTTTTCTTTTTGTAAGCATCAGGATCTAATTTTTTAATCCACATACCACCCCATACTGTCTTCTTAGCATTAGGTAATTCCTTTAACATCTTTTCATCTGTTGTAAAGACATACTTAAACTTGCTTGAATTGTTATCTATGTATTCGTATGCTTTTGGTATATAACTTCTTGGCTCTACCATTAAAGCACAATCTCTATTTGGATTGGTGTTTGCGTGAGGGCAGTAGTTATCTACTATTATGTTTGGGTATGCACTGCCAAATGGTTGTAACCACTCTATAT
>Ga0172381_10008060_pt1 | contig 10351 bp, 10 predicted proteins | sample Leawel6488metaG_FD_119754 | JGI IMG/M metagenome (GOLD analysis project Ga0172381, IMG submission 119754) | Leachate microbial communities from a municipal landfill in Southern Ontario, Canada - Leachate well 64-88 metaG | ecosystem: Engineered > Solid waste > Landfill > Unclassified | place... | reverse complement strand
TGCTGGAGGTATTGCCGGATGTCTTCTCGGCTACGGAATAGACCATTTCCATAACGCTCTTCTCATCCCTCTTTATGCCTTCCTTTGCGGCAACGTTCACTGCTTCTCTAACCGCACCATGCACAGTGTTTTTGAGGACGGAGGATAAAACAATCCTGTTCTCCCGGCGGGTCAGAGCGGTTATGGGATTTATCACTGAGTTGACGAAGAGCTTGCTGTATTGATGCTCCTTAAAATCCGGGGCAAATTCCATCTCAAAGCCCTTCTCCAAAAACCTCTCCATCATAAATTGTTTCTTATCCTCGCCGATTTTATCCTCTAGAATGGTTTTACCCGTTCCTTTCAACTGAGCCGTGCCATCCTCTGAGAGCTTCACTCCCAGAGATGTGATGCCTTCCAATACTTGATAATCGGGCAGATCAAGCTCATCAAAGACTTCCCGATTTCCCATGCCGTTCATCAACAATATGAAGATGGCATTCTTCAGCCGCCCTTGCAGCAGGCCGGACGTTCTCAGTTCATCGCAGACACCGGGCAAAGAGTAGGTCTTAACGCTTACTATTATGATCTCCGGACAAAAATCGGATGCTTTCAGATCAGCAAGGTCTGTAAAGCAATGTTTGAACCGCAGTAGCTTAATCTCTTCAGGAAGATATATCTGCAAGCCTATATCTTTTATTCTATTTATATGGCTCTTTCTCCCCAGGAGTGCCACGTTTTCTATCTTATCTCCAGATATGTCACGGGGATCTGATAGAAGGTATCCCATGAATGAGCCAATGGCTCCCGCTCCATAAATCAAGACATCTGCCATTTTAATTCATCAAATACTCAATCACCTGCCCCCTATAAAAATCTCTTCCGAGCCGTCAAGCTGATAATTCAATTCGATTAATTAAAAAATATTAAGCGGCCAGGCCTACACATTTAGCTGGTAAGCATAGCCGGCTTTAAAGTACTTGTAATCCGAGAACGTGAGCCCGCTGCCATCTATGGCAATATTATGGTACGAATCTCCTGGCACATTGATGGTCACTGTGCCGTCCGGTTCTCCTGTCATTCCCTCGGTGGCCTGATAGCTGCCATCGACATAGACATTATACCCTCGAAGCCAGGCTGAGCTGATGGTGACAGCCGCGAAATTATAGACGGGCTGGGCTGGAGACTGGTAGGGCACTACATCTATTACTATCACGTTGCTGGGCTGACCGGCAATATTGAAGAACAACTGATGCTGCCCCACCTCATCAGCATAAAATCCTATCTGGTTGTAGGGATTGAAGTAGTAGCTGTTCATATCCAGGTTGCCGTCCGGATAAATCTCGTAGAGATATCCATAACCTCCGGCGGGCGACGTGGTGATCATGCTTAGCATAGAGCCCAAAGGAACCATGGCATACTGAGTCCAGCTGGAGGCACCTGAAATCCAGAGAGAGTTTGTGCCGGTGCTAAGAGCATAGGTCTGATACTGCACGTAGGGCACCGCTTTTTGCGTGGAGCCGAAGTAGAGCATGGCAGGCTCCACTTCCTTCAAATCGATTTTAGTAGGAGCGGTGAGCTGATCTTCCGGAGCCTCGGAGGTAGAGCGGTAGTACTGGGAGAACTTCTGCAAAGCAACCTGACTGGAAGCCAGGCTTGAATCCTGGCCGAGTGCCTGACCGGATACCTGACCGGATACTTGAGCTAATGACTGGCCGGCATTCTGGTCTATCGCTGGATTGGACTGGAGCTGCAGGCTGCGCACTTTAGTCGCACCCTGCGTTTCAGACTGCAAACCCGCAGACGCCGTCAGCTCGCTTGAACTGAGGGGCTTTTCACTCCATGATGCCGAGACTGATCCTTCAGAGCCTGCCTTTTTCGATCCCGAAGATGACGAGTCCTGCAAAGCGGCAGCTTCTGTTACAGTGATTGTCCCTTTCATGCCGGGGTGAATGCTGCAGTAATAACCGTAGCTTCCAGGAGTATTGAAAGTGAAGTCGAACTTCTTTCCTGGATTTAGCACACCGGAATCGAATAAGCCTTTAATATCACTGGTGACGGTATGCTGCACACCATCCTGATTATGCCACTCGACAATTGCTCCGGCGGGCACGGTCAAGGTGGAAGGCTGAAATGAGCTGTCCTTTATATTTACCTTGGTCGCAGAGCCGGATGGATCGGCAAACGTATCGAGTTTCACATCACCGAAATTGTACCCAACCTGCTGGTCAAGTTTCTTTTCGGACACAGCGACCGATAAGCTGATCAGCATGATCAGAATCACTATTGAGAGATACTTTTTCATATACCAAACCCCCATTTCTTTATAGATACGGATCTATAAGAATAAATATTTTTTCGAGGAAAAACGCTTACAAATTACAGTAAATGATTGGTTGGACGTGGTTCTTCACTCTTTCGCCATTTCCCTGATTTTGCACACAGTGCGCCAATTGCGATCTGTCATCGGCACACCAAGCAATTTCTCGGCACTTGCCGCGAGCTTGGATCCACCTACCCCTTCAGGAGCATGCAGATAAAACACGCCATCAGTCAGATGAAACCGTTCGCTCTCCTTCTTAAGGCCGTCGAGTTTCTTTAAATCGGGGCTCTTAGGCGTGAAGGCCAGAAAGCCCAGATGCAAACGGCTGGGATCGGTTTCCGCTTCGGGAAACGGGTTTTCCACCATTGCCTTTTCTATTTCATCAAGCCCGAAAATGAGAACGTAGGGTTCGAAACCATGGCGCTTCTTGATTTCAACGGTTAATCGTTTAGAGATTTGTTCGATGTTCTTTTCAGCACTCTGGAAAATTACATTACCGCTTTGAATGTAGGTCTTGATGTTTCGAGTACCAATATCTTCCAGAAGGACAACAAGCTCGTTCATCGGTAAGAGATTCTTTCCGCCGACGTTAATGCCTCTGAAAAGCGCAATATAGGTATTCATTTGATCACCGCTTGAGGTGTCGCCACCATCAACGCCCAACCACATTATAATTCATAGAGTTTCGAAAGGAAAAAAGGGTTTTGAGTGAAATAGCTTCACTCTTCCGGCTCATCCCGGAAAATGGTCTGCTCCCTTCCCGGCCCCACAGAGACGGCTGAAATGCAGTTGTCCAGCGTCTCAATATAGAGTAGATCCTCCAAACGCTCAACATAAGCCCGGGCATTGGCCGGCAGATCGTCATACTCTTTAGCTTCGGTTATATCCTCAGTCCAGCCGTCCATCTCCTCATAAATGGGCTTGCATCTGGCCAGGTCCAGTGTGCTCTCCGGTGGATAACCTATGGTCTCGCCGTCCAGCTCATATCCGATGCAGATTTTTATGGGATTTATGCCAGTCAGCACATCCAGCTTGGTTAGAGCCAGCTCCGTGTAGCCGTTCAGGTGCACGGACTTCAGGGCCAGGACAGCATCAAACCAGCCGCAGCGTCTGGCCCTGCCCGTGGTCGTGCCATACTCCGCACCCTTCTCTCGCATCATCACGCCCAGATCGTCTTTTAGCTCCGTGGGCATGGGACCTTCTCCGACGCGGGTGATGTATGCCTTGATCACACCGACAACGTTGTCCACCATTACCGGGCCGACCCCCAGATTAGCGCAGGCACTTCCCGCTGTGGTGAAGCTGGAGGTCACGAACTTCTGCGTGCCGTGGATGACATCCAGGAATGCTCCCTGAGCGCCTTCGGCCAGAACGCTCTTGTCTTCGATGAGAGCAACGTTGATCTCACGCGAGACATCCGTCACCCTGTCCTTTAGTCGCTTTCCGATCTCCAGATACTCATCAATGTATGGCGCATACCTGACCACCGTGGGGTCACCGCCCATGTCGGCGATGGCCTTCTCCTTGGCCGGGCCGATCTCCTTGAGCTTGGCCTCCAGCAGAGCCGGATCGGTGAGATCTCCCATCTGCACCTCCTCGCGAGCAATCTTGTCCACGTAGGCAAACCCAATGCCACGGTTGGTGGTGCCGATCTTCTCCGTCCTGGCCTTCTCACGCAGGCCATCGAGCTCAATGTGATAGGGCATGATGATGGTCGTCTTGGCATCGATGCCGATATCGACCTTTATGCCCTCTGATTCCAGGGCCTGGATCTCGCTCCACAGGACGCGGGGGTTGAGCACCACGCCCGGGCCGATTAGCAGCCTTCTGCCGAAGATCGCGCCGCTGGGGACCAGATGCAGCTTGTACTTCTTTCCGCCTACAACCACGGTATGGCCGGCGTTGTCGCCACCCTGGAAGCGAACCACGACATCGTAATTTTCGGCCAGCAGATCAATAACCTTGCCTTTGCCTTCATCACCAAACTGTGCACCGGTGAGTATCGTAAACATGAGCCTCAATTTAACGGCCACGTAGATAACTATTTTGATGCACATGGCTTGCTATAGCCGCCGTCACATCCACGCCCAGGGCCTCGAAGATGCCTTTTCCCGAGGGCGTTCCATTCACCTCGATGACGACGAGGCCGCGGGCCGTCTCCAGGAGATCCACGCCGCAGTAGATGGCGCCCACCGCTTTAGCGGCCTTTGCCGCTAACTCCACCAGCTCCTTGGTAAGAGGACAGGCGGCTGCCCGGCCGCCACGGGCCAGGTTGCTGATCCACTGACCGGGAGGAGCGACGCGATAGATGGCCCCGAGAACAGCGCCGTCCACTACAAAGGCCCGGATGTCGCGGGGAGAATCGATGGCAATGAACTCCTGCAAGTAGACCAGACCCTGGCTTCCCACGATGCTCTTTAGCAGGGCAGAGTCTGCCTCGACTCCGTCCTCCAAAAGAACGATGTCTCTGCCCTTGTAGCCGAAGAGGGGCTTGGAGACTGCTTTTTTGAAATCGTGCAGGGCTTTTTCTGCCTCCTTGAAGCTGGTGGTGACAAAGGTCCTGGGAGTGGCGACTCCAGCATCATGAAGAGCACGGGAGGTGGCGAACTTGTTGGCCGCCCGGGCAATGGCCTGGGGTGGATTGATGATGCAAATTCCCTTTTCCTGCAGGGCTTGCAGGGCCTCAAAGCGGAAGGCGACATCGCCAGGCCCCCGTCGGCCCAAGTCCCGCACGACTATGGCATCCAGATTCAGGAGATCGACTCCCGAACAGCCAAAGGATTGGCCGCTTGTGATGCTTGCGAAAAGGTCGGAGAAGTTCAGAAAAAACGCATCCATGCCTTTTTTTAGGAAGGAGGCGAGAAGAGCCTGGGCCGTCCAATCCTGGGGGTCGGAGACAATGATTGCAGCGCGCATGAGCGAGAGGATTGGCTGGAGGGTATATCTTGATTGCCTTAAGTGGGGGTCAGGCTTTGGACAAGACCGTCCCTAAAGCCCTCAAAGATCATTATTCCTTCTTCTCTGAGCTGTTGCCGATGAGCTGCCGATGTATTGCCGATAAACTGCCGATAACGAGTAAGCCCGCCCCCGCCGGGATGGGTCGGCCACATCCAGCCAGCCGTCATCCGTCCAGCCTTTGAGAAGGTTTCTGGCCATGCGCTCAGAGAGGCCCAGCTCGGCAGCCACCTGGGGGGCGGTGATTCGATCATTGCCGGCGAAGAGGCTAAGCATCACCCGTGCCCGGTGGTCCAGGCGGCGCAGTGCCTCGGTCTCTTTTCCTGGGAGTTGAAGCTATGTATTTTGCCATCTCATGTAAGCTAACCTCGCAGCTTTGCACCAGTGAGGTGACATAGTACTCCAACCAAGACGTAAGGTCCGCTTCAGCTCGCCCCTCGTAATAATCGATCAACTTTCCATGCACATTGAGTGCCTGGTAATAGCTGTCAAGATCCTCTGCGTACTGCTCCTCCGGCATGATCAAGCCAGACATACTATAGCCGTCCCTCATCAGGATGAAGTCTTGCGCACAGGCGGGCGGTTCTGCCGTTGCCTTCATTGAAGGGATGGATAGTGGCAAGCTGGTAGTGAACAAGACCGGCGATAACGGGGACCGCCAAATCGCTGCTTCTGGCCTCCTCCGCCCAGATTTCAAGAGCTGCGATCAGCTCGGGCAGGTCCTCGGGCCGGGGAGGAAGATAAACTACATCTCCGGTAAGCGAGTTCTTTATGGCTCTCTTTTTCTTGCGCAGGTGCGTGGGGCGGGAGGATTTGCCGGTCGTGGCCAATCTATGAAAGCGACCGATGAGGGTCTCAGTGAGGGGAAGGCTCATCTTGGCCCACTCCTCCGCCTTCTGGAGAGCTTTGCTATAATTTCGCACATCTGCGGCATTATTTTCCATTCCTGCGATCTCAGCCGTCTCGTCGGCAATTACAGCATGCGCCTGTTCAAGTGTGAGACGGCCGCCATCGATGAAGGTCGAAGAGCGGGAAGCCCGCACAAGGGCGCGGGCACGCATCGCGGCCTCCGCCGAAGGCGAGAGGGGCGTGCGGTCCACTAAAGCACGCGCCGCCTCGATCTGCATCAGACCGCGGGCGATGGCAGGAGTAAGGGTGAAACAAGGGGACCAGAGGGGGTTTGTCATTTCGAATGCATCACCGCTCATTAAGAGATCGTTTGAACCAAATCGAAGTAAGACCTAGAGAAGCAAAAAGAATGATTGCATTTGCAACGACATCAATCAAAACAATAATTATAGGCAAAGGGTAGAGTGGATTAGTAAAAATAAGAGATCCGGTGAGTCCCGAAAACAGAAATGACCGGCTTATCCATTTAGAAAGCTTGTCTCCGGAAAAGAGTCTTGATGCAGAGATAAGAGACAGGCACATAAATAAATAGCCAATACCTTCCAATGCACCCGGAAAAGAATTGGGATACGGTGGAGCAAAAATCCATAATGCCAGTCCATCGGTGGAGCGATGAACGAGATTATACGAGACAACAACTGCTTGGATGTAATAAAGGGCACTAATTATAATAACATAAGCAATGGCAAATACGACAGCAAGCAAACTCCATATTTTTTTCTCTTCTGAAGTCGATTCATGAAGACATACCATCATGGTCAAAAAGCAAATTGTCAGCAAAAAGCAAGGTATTATCCAGGCAATGAATGGCTCAACTTTAAAATTGTCAACATAGGCTTGCATACCATGCCAGGGTGCATATAATATCGGCTGATATAATCCAAACGCAATAGAAAACCATAATTCTGTTATGGCAGCTAAAACCGCTGACCAAAATCCAAGTTGTTGCGCTGTCTTATTTATTATTGTCATGATGTAAAGTCTGCCGTTTACTCTTTAATAGAGTTGACGCTGACTTTCCGGTAATAAAGGGACATGTTTAAGCATTTGACTGAATCCTTCAATATGCAGATCAAGAGTATCAGGAGATCGATGGATGAGGAAACCCTTAACAGATAGGCCTGTGGAAGATGGCAGTATGAATGGCCGTATGATGCAATTGGAATTTAGAAAGGCTGTCAAGGAGGACGTTCCGAAGCTGATCATGTTCCTCAAGGATACGATTGTGGAGGTCTACGGTCAGATCCTGTCCAGAGAAATTTTGCAGCCCTGGGTCGAAGGCGACAGGCTCAGTAGCGATGTCAACCAGCTTTGGCCAAAGATGATCGTGGCAGAAAAGGCGGACGAGATTCTGGCAGTTGCAGCTAGCCTTGACGACAAGGTAGCCTTTCTTTGGGTTCATCCAGCCCACCATCGAAAAGGCATAGGAAGCGCTATGCTGAATATTGTTGAGACCGAGCTAGAGAAATCAGGGTATAAGACGGCAAAGCTGGAATGTTTCAGCGATAATGACCGGGCCATGGGATTTTACCTGGCCAAAGGCTGGAAGATCCTCTGCGAAGAGATGGATGAAGAGGCAGGTGCCTTAAAGATAGTGATGACAAAGACTCTGACGAATGAGAGCAGGGAGTGCGCTAATGGACCATAATACTCCACCGAAAATAATAAAAAACATAGCGATTGCGAATGCTTGGTTGTGGTTATCTGTATTTGTTTCTATACTGGTAACAATAACCAGCTTATCAGGAATATTTCTTGAGAAAACATATTTCAGAGAAACTGAAGCGTGGGCAGTTCAAGCTATCGGCCAGGATTATGCTAACCTGGCAGTTGTTATTCTCTTGCTCGTCAGCACATATTATGTGTCGAAAAATTCACTAAGGGCGTATCTTGTCTGGTTAGGTGCTTATATTTATCTTATCTATGCATTTGCCATCTATGCGTTCTCTGTTCACTTTAATTCTCTATTTTTAATATACATCATAATTTTAGGAGTGTCGTTTTACACTCTGGTTGGAGGATTGACGGCGGTCGATGCAACAAGTCTATCAACATATTTTCTCACAAATACGAAGTCAAAAATAGTGAGCGCGCTGCTGATGATCATTGGAATTTTGTTTGGCCTATTATGGCTGAGCGAAATAGTCCCCAGTATTCTATCAAACAAAATACCGCCCAGCCTCGTTGAAACCGGATTGTGGGTAAATCCGGTTCATGTATTGGATTTGGCCATGATATTGCCTGGCATGATTATTACTTCCGTATTGCTCTGGAGGAGAAATATGTTGGGATTTCTCCTGGCTGTGCCTCTCATGGTCTTTTCAGTGACAATGGGTGCTGGAATAATTTCCATGTTCATCATTTCCGCCATAAAGGGTATGCCAAGCTCCTTGCCCGCAGGAATGATTATTGGTTTAATAATGCTATTGAGCATGTATTTCTCGTATCTGTTTTTAAGAGAAGTAAAAGAATCGAATTGATGCGAAAAGGAGGGAAAGACTTTTCGTTTGATCACCCAATTTTTAAATCATACTGCAACAGAACCGCTTGTGGTGCTCACATAATCTTTGCGGGATTTGATATGACTACAAAAATAATGACTATTGAAAAGTATCGTCACCCAATCCTCTTCTACGGGTTGTCTACAGCTATTCCTTGGGCGTTTTGGTTCGCGGCTGCGTACTTAAGCCACATCACGCCCATGAACCAGTTTTTAGCGACAGCGGTCGGCGTTCTGGGTGTTGTTGGGCTGTTGGGTCCGACGTTGATAGCATTTGGGATGATCTGGCCGGACGCCGACTTATGGGATGATCTCAAAAGACGGATGATCGGTCTTAAAGGCGTCCGGCCGATCTATCTCTTTCTTACCTGTTTCCTCATGCTTGCCAGCATTCTTCTGGCACAAGGGATTTCCCTGCTGTTCGGGTACAGCGCGGATCAGTTCAGTCTCTCGGGCATGTCATCGTTCTCTGCCGGAATCTTCCCTGGGTGGTTCCTGCTCTTTCTCGCACCCCTGGTAGAAGAATTGGCGTGGCACTCCTATGGCACCGACTGTCTGCGACAGCGAATGAGCCTGCTCAAGGCATCCCTGCTGTTCGGCGTGTTCTGGGCGCTTTGGCACCTGCCGCTATCCTTCATTAAGGATTACTACCACAGCAACGTGGCTGAGATCGGGCTGCTTTACAGCCTCAATTTCGCATTCAGCCTTATTCCCTATGTGATTCTGATGAACTGGCTGTACTACAAAACCAACCGCAGCATAATGGTTGCTATTGTCTTTCACATCACGGCTGGGTACTTCAATGAAGCATTTGCCACGCATCCGGACAGTAAGGTGATCCAGACAGGACTCTTGCTGCTGCTGGCGATCGTGGTGATCATCAAAGAAAAGGACTTCTTCTTGCGGCGAGACTACCGGGAGGAGAACTAGACCCACTAATGAAGGTCCCTCCATCCTTTGTCAAAACCGCAAGGTTCATAAGCAGAAAAGAGATCGCGTGGAATGCACTGTTGACCCGAGACGGGGCTGTGACTGACGTAATCATGTCCGGTGATCAAGGCGGACCCGCCTTAGATTCCGGATAGAGACTAAAATACTCCACCACCTAACGAGTCTCGCCGAGTTCTTGTCTGCAAAACCTCAGCACGCATCTTTCCTCTCCGCGGCAGATCCTCTCCTCCCGGTCAAATTCGATCTTCCGGCCCTCGCCCTCTCGAACCTCCCCCCCATCTGGCTTGCCGTTTCCTCCTGCAAACTCGCTCGCCCAAACCGAATTTTCTACATTGCAGATCAGCTCGCTTACCCGCTCCGACAATTCCCCGCGCCCTGACTTTACCATGATATCATGCCAGGGGCACCTCTTGACGATCACGGCAAAGCCGTCTTCCCGCGGCTGTATCTCATAGTCAAAACCCTCCAGGGTGAGGCGGGCGGAGAGCGCCTGCGCCAGCCCCGGCAAGCCGCGTTGCAGATGCATCATGCCCTTGAGGGTGCGGGCCTGAATCTTGGGCAGAACCCTCCAGACGGACTCGTCCAGCCGCAAGGCTTCGTCGAAGCCCAGCTTTTCCTCGATCTTCATAAACCACAGACCATCCACAGCCGTGTACGATCGCCGGAAGTACTCCGCCTTCTGCTCCTCTGTCAATCGGGTCATGCTCCCGGCCTCTCCTGTGATGGAGCAGCAG
>Ga0172381_10008059_pt1 | contig 10352 bp, 14 predicted proteins | sample Leawel6488metaG_FD_119754 | JGI IMG/M metagenome (GOLD analysis project Ga0172381, IMG submission 119754) | Leachate microbial communities from a municipal landfill in Southern Ontario, Canada - Leachate well 64-88 metaG | ecosystem: Engineered > Solid waste > Landfill > Unclassified | place... | reverse complement strand
TCATATTAATTACCTCTTATTTATATGCGTTATATTTAAAACAATCAGATTCTGATCTTATAAAAAATATATCCATTTGCCATAATGATCCATCATATTCTCTACTTACAAGGTCAGCAATATAAACTGGTCTGAATCCTCTTTTGGAAAGATAAACACATATTTCCCAAAACATCCTACATTCATTGCATATTTTATGATTATAAACTTCGATAACTAAAGCATTTGTATTCTTTAGTGTTTTCCATGATCCCTCTAAAATATCTATTTCATATCCATGTGTATCTAATTTTAAAAGATATGGTCCTTCAATTTTTAACTCTGATATAGTTTCGTCTATTGTTGTTAAAGGAACTTGTATCATTCTATCTCCATCTATATCTGATATAGCTCCTCCAAATGGATCAGTAACATCAAAGAATGTAGTTCCTATATAATCTCCTACAGCTTTTTTAATTATAGTTACATTGTCTTTTTTAGAGTATAAATCTAATGATTCATTATGAACTGGTTGAGGTTCAAACAAAACATAATTAGATTCAGGATAAAATTTTACACAATCATTTGACCAACATCCATTAGATGCACCAACATCCAAAACTGTTTTAATTTGAATATGTTCGCTTAACCATTTTATTCCATCTATCATTTTCATAAATTATCCTTTACTTACAATTATTACAAATTACGTAATGTGTTCCAAATGATTTTCCACATTTACAAACCATCCATTTAAAAATAGCTGGATTGCCATCTACTACAGTTTGTGTATCAACATTTTTTGTAACTACAGAACCAGCTGTAACCATAGAGTAATCTCCTATTGTGGTTCCAGCTATTATTGTTGAGTTTGCACCAATCGAGCATCCTTTTTTTAATAATGTAGTTTTGATTTCATTTTTTCTTGGAATATTTGCTCTAGGATTTCCTACATTAATAAATGTGGCATTTGCTCCAATAAAAACATCATCCTGAACTATAATTCCTTCACATAAAGAAACATTATTTTGAATCTTTACATTATCTCCTATTACTACATTATCTCCTATAAAAACACCTTGACCAATTGTACAATTATATCCAATTTTAGCTCCAGACATTACATGAGTGAAGTGCCAAATTTTAGTTCCTGTTCCTATAACTGCGTATTCATCAATATATGATGATTCATGCACAAAATAATCTATTGGTTTTTCTTTCAATATTCTAATCGCGTTTTTGATATTCTCGAACATCTATTTGTCCTTTCAATTTATAAATTCTTTTTTACTAACCATTTCAACTATTTGCTGAGGAGTTAACAATGTATCTTCTGGAATAATATGTGGATCACACCAGCAATCAATTCCATCAGTATGAGTTCCTGGAAGATTTCTATGTATGATTAAATACTCTTTTTCTTCTTCAGAGTTTTTCATGTTTTTACCTAAATATATGTTTATAGTTTGTTCAGTATAGAACGAAAAACTACATATATTAATATTCAATAAAGGAAAGAGGTATAACAATTTTTGGAGGAATATATGTTAGAACGAGGAACCTTGAATAGAGAATACTTTCTAAAAGCAATCTCTAAACATTTAGGAGAACCCAAACCTGTTGGTAATGGGGATGCAGATTTCTATTTTGGAGAAGGGTATTGGAGAGGAAATTGGAATGAAGATGAAACAGGAATATCTTTAATTAATCCGAGTAAAACACATGAAGAGATCAGAATTGTTGAAGAAGCAATTAGGATTATACAGTGTATATGTTAACAGAAGGGATATTATATATCCCATAAATATTATATAAGGAGGCTTCAAACAAATCAAAATGATAGTAAAAATGAAAAAACGAAAATGTTTCGTTTGTAAAAAGTTTTTAAAAAAGGGCGATCCAACAAAGAAGCTTGCAAGAAAGGATGGAACTATCATAACTCACTATGTTGGAATTTGCTACAATTGTAATTGCGATGTCATTATTATTAACCGTTGGAAGAAGAAAGGAATAAAAGCTATTGACAAACAGTTCAAAAAACTGGAAAGAATTTTTCATTTGTTGACTAAAGCAAGATTTGATCTAACGCAAAAATCACAAAAAAAGAAATAATTAGGTTTTGTTATTAATTCAATTAGTAAGATTAATTATCAAATCCTAACAATGACGTAATTCCTGAACCAACAACTGGCAGGTTGTCAAGGAGTGTAAAAATGTGTGGTTCCATTCATTATTCAGATTCACCAAAATCAAAAAAAGAAGTTACATCCAAAGGTAAATCGGTAAAAAAAGAAAAAAAATCTTCGCCGGTATTAAAAGAGAAAAAGAATCTTCGCCAGGCAGCTTAACAGCCGCCAATGAACAAACGCTTTGGTGTTTTTTGGAAGTCCGATGGACTTCCTTTTTTATATTTTTGCTTGCTCTTTTTTAAACCATCTTATTTTTTTTGGTTCAATTTCCATACATTTAAGTCCATCTATACTTAAAGAATGTAGAGCTATAAATCCTGCATTATAAATATTCCTTTGTAAATCTAAGTTTGGAATATTTCCTTGTCTTTTTGCTTTAATAGTATAATCATTTGTCAACTTTGCTTCAGATAAAATACCAAGAATCATACTTTTAATATAATCAATTTTATAATCATTATTAAAATAAACTCTAATATGAAATGAATCTTTTCCTGTATATATTATTTTAACATCACGTACAACTTTATGATTATAAAACAAATTATATATTTCTATTGCTAAATCTTTCGCTATTTCAAAGTTATCAGTATCAATATCTATAACTCCATATGAAGAATATTTATTCATTATATTATGAAAACTAATAGATCTTCCACTAACAACATCATCATAATCTGTCATATTCAATCTTACTAAACCTTCTGATTTATTCTTTCTTATTACTATAAACTTGTTTTCATCAACAGCAAAGAACACCATAATGTTTTTTCCTAAGGTTTCTTTTAGTAATTGCATCTTAACTTTTTGATAATAATTCCACACATCAATCTCTCGTAAACCTTTTGGGTAATATTCATTCTTTATTACTATAGTATGTGGATTCTTTGGGTATGCCATAACATCTCCTTTGTTTTTTGTTCAGTATGAACTGAAAATCTACATATATTAATATTTGGAAATAAAACTTATATACTTTTTAAAAGGAGATATTTACAGTGAGCAATCAAAAGAAGATTAATGAAATATCAAAACAAATACGAATTGGTCTTTCCAATCCTGATCCTCATAGTATGGTAAACGTAATCTTTTTGGGAATTCAGAAAAAACGTTTAGAGGTTGAGGACTACTTTAACAAGAATGTAACTAAATTAGAAGATTTGAAAATTAAGGAGGAAACAAAATGTTCTGCAAATGTGGGAACATAATACCAGGAAAAGGTGAATTGTGTGATGAGTGTCTTGAAGAAAAACTTCTAGTAAAACAAAGGGTTGGAATAGAAGGATTTATCAGATGGAAGGATAATAGAGAACAAAGAATAAAAGCTAGATTGAAAAAACCTAGACAATCTTATCATCACAAGTAACCAGAAAAAAGAGAAGGCTTTATGATTCTCTTTTTTGTTTAAATAAATATTTTATCTCTATTCTCTTTCAGAACATCAATTATATAATCAATCTCAGATTTTTTTAACTTATAAAATAATGGTAGTGTAATTGATCTATTAAATATTTCTCTAGAATTCTCACCCTTATTATAAGCGCATCCACCCAATCCGCATTCAATTCCATTCTCTCTTAAAATATGCCACAATTTATTTCTATCAGTAACTGGTGAGGTTAAACAGTGATATGATTGATAAGTATGTGTATTTCCTCTTCCTTTTCTAATATATGGAGCTGATACAAAATCAATTTCTTTTAATCTTTTATTATAATATCTGGCGAGGGAATTTTTCTTTTTTATAATTTTATTTAATTTTTTAAACTGTGCTATTTCAAATGCTGCTGATAATTCATTCATTTGATAATTATATCTGAAAGTAAGAAGTCTTATAAAATTCGCAAGTCTCTCATCATGAGTTACCAAAATACTTCCAGTTTCTACAGAATAACATCCAATTAAACCTATTGTTCCGCAACGATATCCTTTATATTTTATTCCAATAAATCCGTTCTCAATAACCGGAATATTTTTTTTGTTTGTAAATTTTATTATTTTGTCCATATCTGCTGATTGACCAAAAGAATGAGATACCATTATAGCTTTTGTTTTCTTTTTATTGAATTTTTTCTTTAAATCTTTATAGTCAATATTACATGTTTTAGAATCAACATCAACAAATACTTTCTCTATTCCTGGTAACTTATTTAACAATTCATTAAATCCAAAACTAATGTTATCAGGAATTAAAATTTCTCCTTCTATATTATTAACAATAGATAAAACTGCTAAGTATAAAGAAGCTTCATGGGATGAGATACAAATAACATATGGTACTCCTAAATAATCTGAAATCATCTCTTCTAATTTTTTAGTAGCAGAACCTTTTGTTAAACACCCTGATTTTAAAACATTTTTAACTTCCAATAATTCATTTTTGTCGATCCACAATTTTGACATCTGTACATTTTGTTTCTCCATTTATAATTCTCCTATTCTTACTAATTCAAGATTTTTATATGGTCCAGCAATTCTTTCTTTTGATCTGGATAATCTATTTTGATGATAGTGATATATTATAATATCTTTACATGGATTTAATACTTTATATCCATTTCTATCTAACTCATAAGCTAGTCTATTATCACACCCAGGAACACCAAAATTAAAATCTACAAGATCTAAATTATCTATATCAACATTTCCTTTAAAAATCCAACAATCTTGACTACAACCAATATATTTTGATTCTCTAAATCGAATTATTTTTTTTGTATGATTAGATTCATGTCTTGTTAGCGCCACACATGTTTTACGGTTAAAATCAACTTTGTTAATTAACTTTAAAGAATCATCAAAGAATATATCAGTGTTTGCAATTATATTATATGAATTTTCAAATGATTTTTCAGAATTTATAAAAGATATTATATCTTTATATGTTTGTCGTTTTGATACTTGAATTACATGAACATCTCCATTATATAATGTTGAAGGAAGATTGGGTACTTCAGAAAAAATAAAAACAACATCAATTAAACTATTATTTACATTTTGCTCTAAACAAAACAATAGTTCTTTTTGTCTAGATGGGTTTGGATCATTGTAATACTGTGCAAATAAATATGTTTTAAATGGTTTATCTATATCATAAGAGCTTTTTTTATCAATCACATCATCTAATTTATTATTATATAAATACATATGTTTCCCTGGATTTTTATTATCTTTATTCCAATTTCTATATTCTACATTATGTAAATGAAAAGCTTTAATATCATAACATGGATTTATAGTTCTATATCCAGATTCATATAAACTATTAGCAAATACATTATCACAACACATTTGTCCCATTTTAAACTTTGTTGTTTCTTCTAAATCATTGTGAACTTTTCCTTTAAAAATCCATACATCTTGCGACGTTCTTGTATTGTAGAATTTTAATTCTCCATTTGCTTTTACATTCCATCTAGTTAAAGCTACACAAGTATTATTCATATTGATTTTATTTAATAATAAAATAGAATCATCAAAATATATATCAGAATTTGCTATAATATTATATGAATTAAAGAGTTTTGTATGTGTATTTATATAAGATATAAAATCACTATAATTTGGTTGTGTATCATGTTTAACTAAAATTATTTTTTTGGATTGAATTTTTGGAATAGTATTATTTGATGCAAACGTATATATTTTATGTATATTTTGATTCTGGCAATTCTTTTTAAAACACTCATCTATTTCTTTTTGTCTTTCTAGATTTTTAGATATATAATAATTAATAAAAAGATTAATTGATCCTTGATTATCTGTGGTACTTGTATCATAGTAATCTAGGGTTGGTTTTCCTTCCTCTAAATCTTCAATTGTACATATATCAATATACATATGTTTTCCAGGTATTTCATCCACACCCCACTCCCATGTTCTAAAATCTACATTGTGCAAATGATGAGCTCTTATATCATAAGATGGACAAACAGTTCTGTATCCTGATTCCATTAAATTATTTAAAAATACATTATCACAACATCTTCTTCCAAGATAAAAATTCGACTTATTTTTTAGTTCTTCTTTTATCTTTCCTTTAAAAATCCAAACATCCTGAGATCCTTTTGTTTCTAAAAAAATAGAACTTCCGTCATTTTGAACATCCCACCTATTTAAATCTACACAAGTATTTTCCATATTTATTTTTTTTAATAAAGAAATAGTGTGATCAAAATAAATATCTGTATTAGAAATAACATTATAAGAATCTTTAAATTCGTCTTTTGAGTTTATATATTTAATTATACTTGCGTATGTTGGTCTATCTAAATTAATCAGATGAACTTTATTTGGTAATGTTGTATAGAAGTCTACTTTTTTATCTAAAAATATATAAACTTTATTTATCAACGGATTGCTAATATTTTTTCTAATGCAAAAATCTAATTCTTTTTGTCTTTCTTCATTTAGTACATTATAGTAATTTATAAATAGGTTAATCATTTTCTCCCTTCCTTTTTATACCACGCAATTGTTTTTGTTAGTCCATCTATAAATCCAGTATTAGCCTTAAAATTAAATTCTTTTTCTGCTTTAGATGTATCCAGCATTCTTCTCGGTTGACCATCTGGTTTATCGGTATTCCAAATAATTTCTCCTTTAAATCCTGTTAATTTAATAATTAAATTTGTTAATTTTTCAATTGATATTTCAAATCCTGCGCCAATATTTATTGGTTCACTTTTATCATAAAGATCTGTTGCCATACATATAGCTCTTGCAGCATCTTCCACATAAAAAAATTCTCTTGTTGCTAATCCTGATCCCCATATTTCAATATGATCTTCATTATTATTAATAGCATCTATACATTTCTTAATGATAGCAGGAATAACATGTGACGAACCTGGATTAAAATTATCACCTGGACCATAAAGATTAACTGGTAATAAAAAAATAGAGTTAAATCCATATTGTTGACGATAAGCTTCTGATTGTACTAACATCATCTTTTTTGCCAATCCGTAAGGAGCATTTGTTTCTTCTGGATATCCATTCCAAATATCTTTTTCTTTAAAAGGTACAGGAGCATGTTTAGGATAAGCACAAATAGTTCCTAAAGCAACAAATCTTTCAATCTTTTGTTTATAAGCTTGATGTAGCAACTGAGTTCCCATAATTAAATTATCATAAAAAAGTTCAGCAGGTTTTTCCTGATTAAAACCAATACCACCAACCTTAGCAGCGAGATGAATAACTATATCTGGTTTATTGTCTGCATACATTTTAATTACAGATAGATTATTAGTAAAATCATATTCCGGGAGATCAGCAATTATTATTTCTTTACAATCATAATTCTCTAGTTCTTTAATAAGATGTGTTCCAAGAAATCCTTTACCGCCAGTTACAACAACTCGTTTTCCTTTAATCATGATATCCATTATCCTTCATTAGTTTTTCTTTTTGTGCCATTATCATGTCAGATTCTATCATCATATCAACTAATTGATCGAATGATGTTTTTGCTTTCCATCCTAACTTTAAATTTGCTTTAGTTGGAAGTCCTTGGAGAACATCTACTTCAGTTGGTCTAAAATATTTTTGATCAATCTCAACATATTGTTTATAATCCAAATCTAATTTTGAAAACACTCTTTCAGCAAATTCTCTAACTGAATATGTTTCACCTGTTGCTATTACATAATCGTCTGGTTTTTCTTGTTGTAAAATCATCCACATCGCTTCAACATAATCGCCTGCGAATCCCCAGTCTCTTTTTGCTTCTAAATTTCCAAGAAATAATTTATCTTGTAATCCCAATTTTATTCTTGTTGCTGCTCTGGTAATTTTTCTTGTTACAAATGTTTCACCTCTTCTTGGAGACTCATGATTAAATAGAATTCCATTTGCTGCAAAAATATTGTAAGCATCTCTATAATTTCTAACAACATAGTATGCAAATACTTTTGCTGCTGCGTATGGACTTTGAGGTTGAAATGGTGTTAATTCATACTGAGGTGGAGGTGCTGCACCAAACATTTCACTTGAGGAAGCTTGATAGAATTTTGCTTTACTATTAGTTCTTCTTATTGCTTCTAATAATCTAATTGTACCCAATCCAGTAATATCACAAGTATATTCTGGAACATCAAAACTTACACGAACATGACTTTGTGCTCCAAGATGATAAACTTCATCAGGATTAATAGATCCAATTAGATCTGTTAAATTTCCAGAAGTTGCTAAATCTCCAAAAATTAAATGTAGTCTTGAATCTAGTTTATGGGCGTCTTCATATAAATGATCTATTCTTCCAGTATTAAATGAACTAGATCTTCTTATCAATCCATAAACATCATATCCTTTGTCTAATAAAAATTCTGCTAAGTATGAACCATCTTGTCCTGTAATTCCTGTAATAAAAGCTTTTCTCATAATACTCCTTTACAATAATTTTTAATTTTATATATAATATATTTTTGATCTGATTTTTTTAATTCTGGATAACTCGGAACCATAAAACATTCTTCAGATAAAATAACTGAAAGAGGGTCATCTTCTCTATCTATATTTTTTAAATGTTCATGATAACACATTGGATAAAACATTGGTCTTGTTTCTATTCCATTACTATTAAAATATTTTTCTATTTCCTCATAGTTTTTATTTCCAATAATTCTCAATCCCATCATCCAATTTGAAGGAAGGCAATTAAAGTCTGTAAATTGAATTCTTATATTTTCAATCTGTGATAATTCTTTTCTGTAATTATAAAATATGTTTCTCTTCATTTCCATTATTTCATCAAACATTTCAAGTTGACCTAAAAGTAGAGCAGCTTGAATATTTGTCATTCTAAAATTGTTTCCTAAAACATTATGAACATATCTCTTAGAGGATTGTCCTTGTCCGTGTATCAAATTTGCATAATTATATACATCTTCATCACCTGTACAAAAAGCTCCACCTTCACCACTAGTAATATTTTTATTTGAAAAGAATGATATAGATGAACATAAAGATTCTGTTCCAGAATAAGTTCTTTCATGTACCCCACCTAATCCTTCACAATTATCTTCTACTATCGTTATCTCATTATTAGTTTCTCTTTTTAATTTTGGAATATTATAAATATTTCCAAGATTATGAACTATTAATATAGCATCAGTTGGTTTTAGTTTAACATGTTTCAGATCAATATTCCAAGTTTTTTCATCTATAGTGGAGCAAAATAATTTAAATTCTTTATCATACAAAAAAGCATTCCACCCAGCGCAATAAATATTATTTGGAACAATTACTCTCTCAATATGTGGATATTTATATTTTAAACATTTAGCAACAAGATGTATTGCTGTGGTTCCACTATTAACTAAAAGAAGATATTTATATCCAAACATTTCTTTTAGTTTCTCTTCACATAAATTTTTATATTTTCCTAATGAAGATATCCACCCAGAATCTATCGCATCATGGGCATACTTTAAACTTTTTTTAGGAAGGTAAGGTTGATAAATCGGAATTTTCATTTTTTATTCTCTCCAAATATAACTTTCTAGAATTTCTCATTTTTAGTTTTATTTCTTCTGTTCTTTTATATTTCCCAATCTTTTCTGTATTAGATTTTGGTTTTCTCATTTTTAGTTTTGTTTCTTCCGATAGTATTTTTCCTTTATTTTTTTCACAAATTTTTTTCTTTTCTTCATATGTATGTTTTCTTCCGAGACAGTTTTTATTTCCTTTCATTCTAATACTAATACTTTCTCTTTCTTCAATCGACTTTATTCTTCCTTTTGATTTTTCTCCAGTTTTTCTCTTGTGCTCTTCTGTTTGTTTTTTTCCAAGATTATATTTGTTTCCTTTGTTTATTTTTCTTATATTATTTTTAAATTCTTCACTCCTCTTAGATCCTAAAGAATACTTATTTCCATTCATAAATTCTTTCATTTTAATTTTTTCTTCTTCTGTATGATTTCTTCCTAATGTTCCTTCTCCACCATCTGTAATATTATAACCATTTGGAGTCTTACATTTTAAAATTTTAATCCAAAACTTCTCTTTTTCATTTAACTCTTCTTTAGAAAAACACTCACAAATAATTTCTTTTTTAAAATTTTCTTTTCCATGTTTCTTAATAGCGTTCCACAGGTATTTTCCAGATCCTAAATATTTTGAATTATTTTTAGAATCTTGCCCAACATAGATTTTTCCAGTTATTAAATTAGTTGTTTTATAAAT
>Ga0172381_10008058_pt1 | contig 10353 bp, 6 predicted proteins | sample Leawel6488metaG_FD_119754 | JGI IMG/M metagenome (GOLD analysis project Ga0172381, IMG submission 119754) | Leachate microbial communities from a municipal landfill in Southern Ontario, Canada - Leachate well 64-88 metaG | ecosystem: Engineered > Solid waste > Landfill > Unclassified | place... | reverse complement strand
CCTGGCATATGTTAAGAAAGCTGATGCGCAGAGAGGAGATGACGTCGCTTGTTGAGACGGTGGAGCCGGTAGTAATTGAGAGAGCTTCACTGTAATAATCTCTGTGTGGCAGACAGCGTCTTGTTGTCCGTTCGCTTGTGCCGGGCTCCCCGCAGGGGTGACATGTGCTTGACAAACATCTTGCTGGCGAATAAACTTAATTATATAAAAAGCTCTCTTACAATATGACAATATCTTGTCTTGTAGTGAGACGGATAATGTGAGCGGAGCGTTGAAAATTGCACGATATAGTGGGGGTAATAAATTTGGATGAGGTACGCATAGGCATAATAGGCACTGCGGGCAGGGGAACTATGGCTGTACACTGGCATAATGATGAGCAGAAGCGGTCCAGGGTAACGGCCGCCTTTGATGTGCACCAGGAGTTCCTGGACAAATTCAGGGAGGAGGTCAACCCCAAGGCTTACGTCACCCGTGACCTGGACGATTTTCTGGGCCGGGACGATATAGATGCCGTAGCTGTCTTCTCACCTGATTTCTGCCATGAGGAACAGACGGTGGCGGCGCTGAAAGCCGGCAAGCACGTCTTCTGCGAGAAGCCTATGGCCATCAGCATAGAGGGCTGCGACAGGATGCTGCAAGCGGCCAAAGAGAGCGGTAAGAAGCTGATGGTAGGGCATAACATGCGCTATATGGGCTTTATCCGCACCATGAAGGAGATCATCGACAGCGGCGTCATCGGAGAGGTAAAGTCTGCCTGGTGCCGGCACTTCATCAACTACGGCGGCAGGTATTATTTCCATGACTGGCATGCCAACAGGAAGAATACCACCAGCCTGCTGCTGCAGAAGGGGGCGCATGACATAGACGTCATCCACTGGCTGGCAGGAGGCTATGCCAAAGAGGTCACGGCCTTCGGTGGACTGGATTACTACGGAGGAGACAAGACTGATGATCTGAGATGCCCCGACTGCCCGGACAGAAAAGCATGTGTGGAGGCACAAGCAGAGGTAGAGCCGGATAGACGTCAGCTCTGCGTCTTTTGCCGGGAGGTCAACGTAGAGGATCAGAACATGCTGTTGATGAACCTGGACAACGGGGTCAGGGCCTGCTACCTGCAGTGCCACTTTGCGCCGGATGCAGGCAGAAACTATACCTTCATCGGCACCGAGGGCAGGCTGGAGAACCTAAATGAATCCCGGATCAGAGTGTTGACCCGGCGCTCCAACAGCTGGCGGGAGTATTCCGACCGGACCTACGATCTCAAGCCGGCGGCGGGCGGGCACGGCGGGGCCGATCCGTGCATAGCCGAGGATTTCCTGGATATGCTGCTCAAAGACATAACGCCTATCGCCGATCCTATCGCCGCCAGGATGGCCGTGGCGGTTGGGTGCCTGGGAGCGGAATCCATGCGTGAGGGCGGTATGCCCGGTAAGATTCCTGTGGTAGATATTTAGGGCCAAACGAGACGGACGCTTGACAAACTTACGATAAGAGAGTAACCTTTAATTACATAAAAGCTCTCTTACAATCTTACAATTCATGCCTTGCAATGGAGTAGATAACATGGGTAAAGTTCTGACAAAAACGGAACAGGTAATGGTTTATATCAGGGAGGGAATACTTAGCGGTAAGTGGGCTGACAGCGGCAAACTGCCGTCTGAGGGAAGCATGATGTCTGAACTGGGTGTAAGCCGCCCCACCTATCGCGAGGCGCTTGCAGCATTGAGTTCGGAAGACCTGATAACCCGCAAGTTTGGTTCCGGCATATATATAAACAGCCGGACTTCCAGGACAACGGTGGCTGTACTGGCCAGGGACACCATGATATCCGCGCCCATGGCATACTGGTATCGGGATCTTATTGACAGATGGAAGGGCCATATTGCGGAGGAGAACCGCAAAATGGTGCTGGCTTTTGCGCATGGAGCTTCGGATAAGGAACTCTGCGATTCGGTGGCGCTGTTCGGCAGCGACGCCGTTAAGGATACCGGCGGGGTATTGGCTTTGCTGTCGCCCGATCCCTTCAAGGAAATTCTGTCCAGGTATAGCATCCCGCTGGTATTTGCGACGCCCTATATAAACCCTGGTTCTCACTGGCCGACGGTGTTTATGGATAAAGAAGCGGAAATGAGAGCCGTGCAAGAGTTAATGTCCGCAGCCGGTTACCAGGACTTTGCCGTAATGTATGCAGACAGCAGCGGTCAGGGGCATTCCAGGTATGTTGAAATATGCCAGCAGAGGTGCATGGAGTGGGTGCTCCGATTAGTGAACGGAGATCGCGACAGGCTGATCCCTGTGCCTTACAGCGCTGACTGTGTCGGTGCCTATATTGCCTTCAAGACATGGTGGGAAAGCGCGCATCGCTGCCGGGCCGTTTACTTTGCCGATGACGGTCTTTTCGATATAGCCGGACGGGCCATAGTGGACCTGGGTATCAGGGTGCCGGAAGATCTAGCCCTGATGACTTATGCCAATACAGGCCGGCGTTTTGTATTTCCCGTCGATGTAACGTCCGTAGGCTTTGATCCTGATGAGGTTGCCGCTAAAGCCTGGCATATGTTAAGAAAGCTGATGCGCAGAGAGGAGATGACGTCGCTTGTTGAGACGGTGGAGCCGGTAGTAATTGAGAGAGCTTCACTGTAATAATCTCTATATGACGTGGTATGACGTGAAAACCGTTTTTCAACGGCCGGATAACCCCGGACCATCAGAATATTGCATAATATGAGGAGGATATGATCATGAAACGTTTAACAAAGGGATTTACGTTAATTGAATTACTCGTCGTCATAGCTATTGTAGCTATTCTCGCTGCTATCCTTTTTCCGGTCTTCAATAGCGCCCGTGAAAAGGCTCGCCAAACCCAATGCTGCAATAATCTCAAGCAGATCGGACTGGCGGTGCAGATATACGCCCAGGATTGGGATAGCTGCACGCCCTGCTACCATCAGGCAAGTATGCTTACAGGCTATGATCTCGGTTCTATATATATTAACGTAGGCCTGGATATGCTCATAAGGCAGGGCTATATAGGGCGTGCCGGCGCTGCACAGATTTTCTTTTGTCCTAGTATCCCGGACGGCAAGAAGGGGGCAAGGATAGATAGTGCCGGCAATGATATTGGGGATATGGTGGCTAAAAACAACTATAAAGGGTCTCAGAGGAACGTGGGGTATATTATCCGGAATAAATACGTCTCCGGCGCCAAACCGAGTTGGGCTACGACGGCGTATAACTTTGACCTTGCCAACGATAATGAAAAGTGGCGGGCCTATATCGTGGACAGCTACTGGTGTAATGTCGTGCCGCATGGCGGTTACGGCTGGATGGTTTACTATCTTGATCACAGTGTTAAGCTGATGCCTCCTTCTGCGTTGTCAACAACTCCCGGGACGGTGCTGTCTTACGGGGGATTTCCCAAGTTTGACAGCATGAAGTAGCTGTTATATTACGTGCGTAATGCTTTGGTATAAGGAGTGATTGCATAATGAAGCCCGGGTATAGAGTTGCTACGGTATCCGTATTAACAGCGGTGTTTCTGGTTTTGCTGGTACACGGTTTCTCCTCTGCAGGGACCGAGTCGTCTGATAGTCTGGATGCCTTGAAGAAGGTCATGAAAGACGACCTGAAGGTAAAAATAAAGCATGAGACCAAACTGAAGGAGGGAACGGAAACCGTTCCGCCAATGCAGAGCGATTCCTGGCAGTTCAATACCGGTGTGTCCGCTCCCATGGTTAGATATACCCGTTTTCTCAACCGGCCGCCGCATTTCAACGGTAAGTATCCTTCTCTGGCAGGACACGATATGGGTATAGGCTTTGACGGGGGCTCCTTCGGCAATTGGTACAGAGGCAACGTCTTACGGCTGCTGGTCAACGACAGGGATATCTTTGCAGCCGCGCCGACAGATCTCATCGAAACTGAGGAAGGCAGCAACGGACATCTCAGCTTTATCTGGGAACTGGAGAAGGAGGGCCGTGTGTCTTTGAATATAACGGTACCGGAAGACGGGCATGCCGTCTTTGCCAGACTTGATCTCTCTCTTCCCGGGATAGATGTAAACAGTGTACAGGTACGGCTGAACTGTTATCCCGGGGGATATGGTCCGGCCTGCAAGCTGCCTTCCCACCGCTGGGCCTTCACTGCCGGCCAGAGCAGTGACGTGCCTAATGATTTTAAAGCTTCAGCGGATAACCCTTATCCGGTGCTGCCGGTCACTGTCGACAATGACTGGGTATTCTATGCCGATAAGCTGCAATCCAAAGGATCGCTGGCTCTGCTTCTGAACAGGCAGGAGGGAGCAAACGGCGTAGTGCGTATGAGCAATTACTGTCAGGTGACCGTGTTGGATTATCCGGTGGAGTCAAGGCGAATTCATCTGGGATTTTACGCCTTCGATATAGAGAACGAAGCGGCTGCGAAGCTTTTTGCAAGTTCTCTGGATAAGGAGCGTGAGGTTCTGGAGAGCATTCCCTTCCTGCCATACAGGTAAGCAATTTGTCTATCCGTGCGGCAGAGTAAGTTAGGTCTGCTGCCGTAAGATTGGATATACCTTGCCGAGGCAAGGCGCCGGCGGAAGGACTGAAGCGTGGAGGAAATAAGCGATGAAGATAAGTTACAGGTGTTTGCTGGCTCTGCTCATTATAACTATTGCTGCCTGTTTGGGGGGGGCCGATACAGAGCTTTTCGCTAAAGACGGGCATCCGCTGGGACTGAATGAGAACCAATCGTACGGTATACTGGGTGACAGCTATGTGACCCCGCATGTTAAGTGGGCCAGGCCCTTTGCCGGCGGTAAGATAAAGGCGCTGGTGATGGCACCGGAGTGGAGCCAGCGTGAAACGGTGGAACTGGCACAGAGACTTTCGCTGGACTATACGCCGTGGATGACCTCCGCCTTCAGCCGGGTGGCGGTGCCCGGCGAGTGGTACTGGATGCCTACCCCGGCTGCGCTGATCGACAAACTGCTGAGCGATTATCTTGCCGATGACTATGAGGTCATAGTCATCGGCAAGCTGGAGTGGTCGGCTTTGCCGGCCAGGCAGCGTTTCCAGTTGCTGAAGAAGGTATCCGAAGGCACCGGCCTGGTATATATAGAACCGCCGGTAAGTAACAAGGAACTGGACCTCGTCTTTAAGTATAAACCGGCGGTGGAAGGCACTGCATACATCACTGAAGGCATACCCTTTTCATTCCTTCCGCAACTGAAGGGGATACCGACTGAAAAGATTGCGCGCGCGGGCATCTTCGGCAAGGGCAGGGTAGTTGTGCTTGATTACGGGCAGAAGTTGCCGCAGGAACTCCGGCCTGACGGACAATTCAGAACGGCGTCGGCATACCCGGCGCTGACGCCGCAGTGGGATTTATCGGATTCGAAGTCAGGGTACACGGCGCCTGATGATTGCCCGGAGATAGAATTAGTGCCTTATGAATACTACCAGGCGCTGGTGGCCAGGGCCGTAATCTGGGCTAGCGGCAAGCCTGTTGAGACCCGATTGGGAGATATTTCGGTGCCTTCGGTGGTAAATTATCCGCCATCTTCTGCCAAAGTGAATATCAAGGCTGTATCGGCCCCTGTGGGCGCTCTTGTTAAAGCAAGCGTGCGCAGCCGCAGTGAATACGAACGCGTATACCGGTTGCCGTCACAACCTGCGGACGGGAGGGAGCTTGTTCTTCCCGATATGCCTGCCGGTGACTACATTCTCGATGTATGGCTAACGGATGCAGCGGGGAAAATATTCGACTGGAGAAGCAAAGGGTTCATCGTAAAAAGTGACATCGACATTTCGTGTATAACGCTTAGCGGCAGGAACTACGACCCTGGAAGCCGTGTCAGCGGAGAGATACGCCTTTCCCGTGCTCTGCGTGCCGGGGAGTTTCTCGCGACAGAGCTGTGGGACAACTATGATCGCCTGATAGCCAGAGAAAGTATTCAGGCTAATGGAGACACCGCTTCCTTCTCTTTTCTCATCGATCAACCGTTGACGATTATGCACAGAATAGTCGCCAAGGTAAGCGGAAGCGGTAGCGATGCAGCTGTCGGACGCTTGAGCTTCCCCGTGCGTGCCGGGTTGAGACGGGACGATTTTAAAGAAGTTAGCTGGTGCTCCGGGGAGAATCAGTTCCTGACACACCTTATGCTGAATAAACTGGGGCGGGATGATCAGGCGGATGCCGTGTATATTCCATGGCGCGGAGTGACGGCTGCCCGCAATATAGCCGCCGCCAACCTTGAGGCTGTGCCTTACACGGCAAGGTTCGGTGTGTGGGGCAGTAAGGAGATCTCTGCAGGCAAATATGGCTACGGCTGTATGAGCAATCCGGTCACACTGGCGCAGATAGATGAATGGGGCAGGGTGCAGAGCGATATCTACGGTCCATACGGGCCGCTGGCATGGTCACACGGCGATGAGACCAATTACTCCACACACCCCGATACCTGCTGGTCGGATACCTGTCTTGCCGACTTCAGAGGGTACCTTAAGGCGGTATATCCGGATATCACAGCGTTGAACGGGGAGTGGAAAACGAACTATCACTCGTGGGAAGACGTTGTACCGCTGACATACGCCGATGCGGTCAAGACAGGCAACTACGCGCCGTGGATAGAGCATCGCCTGGCGGCACAAAGGGTATTTGCCCGTTTCTATAAACGTACGACTCAGGCGTTATCGGTCAATGACCCCGGTGCGCGTGCCGGCTTTGATGGCCCGCTGGGCTTCGCCATGCCAAACAGCGGCGTGAACTGGTGGCTGCTGAAAGATTATGTAGACATAATGCATTCGTATATGGGCAACTCAGAGGAGATGGAAATAGTTCGTTCTTTTGCCGATTCCCGGCATCTGACAGGCTTATGGTACGGTACTTACGGGCTTACCTGGCAACTGGGACCCAATACGGTCGCTTACCATCATTTCTTCCCCTGGTATACTCTTTTTCACGGTATGAACAGCACATGGTTCTACACAATGGGCGCCCCCGGAATATATACGGGCTATGCGCCGGACCTTACCAATATGCCGTTTATGCAGGCGAGCCGGGATTCCCTGGCATCTATAAAGGCAGGCAAGGGAAGGCTTCTGCTGGCCTCAGAGCTTCAGGATGACCGGATTGCCATGCACTACTCCGACGGTTCCAGAATAGCAGATAGCATCTTTTACGGCCTTGCCAAGGTGAGTGAAGCGGGAGTGAGCCTGGGAGAGCGTCCCATCGGCAATGCCTGGAAGGAATCTCTGGCGGATTTCAACAAAGCGCTGGAGCATAGCGGACTGCAGTATCGTTACCTGGCGTATGAAGAAGTGGAAAAGGATGCCTTGATAAAGAGAGGCTACAAGGTCTTTATTATGCCGCACAGCCACATGGTATCTCAGGCTGAAGCGGAGGCGATCCGCAGGTTTGTAAAAGGAGGCGGGCTGCTTATAGCCGATATTCTGCCGGGAGCGTTGAATGAGCACGGAACAAAACAACAAGCGAGTATGCTGGCTGACCTCTTCCCTTCACAGGAAGCCGGAAGAGTGAATAGAGTAGGAAAAGGTAAAACGGTAATCCTCGGCGAGAAGCTCTCCGGTTACGGTTACGCCTCCTTCACAAATATGGCCGGCTGGAAGAAATTGGAAAAGAGGCATATGATTCTGGCTGAACTTCTGGAGAGTGAGGCGGGGATAAGGCCGCAAGTCGGAGTCGATCACAAGGGAGAGGGAGAGATGCCGCCGGTGGAGGTGTTCCGTTTCTGCAGCGCGGGCGATAAGGCGGAATATGTAGGGTTGCTCAGGGATTACTTCATGTATGACGAAAAGTCGTATCCTGCTGCCGTACGCTTCCCGCGCAAGAGCCACCTCTATGATATGACGGCCGGCAAATACCTGGGCCTCACGGACAGTATCAGCATCGATCTCTCCTACAAGGCCTGCCTGTTTGCCCTGCTGCCGTACAGAGTGGCATCGCTGTCCGTATCGACGGATAATAGCGTTGAGGCGGGCGGGAGCAGCGTTTTAAGCATACGAGTTAACCCTGACGGGCGGAGAGAGGCTGAGCTGCATATGCTTAGGGTGGAGATCGTTTCTCCTTCGGGCGAGCGTCTTTCCTGGTATACCGGGAATATACCGGCGGAGAGAGGCAGTGCAAACTATACTGTGAAGTGGGCGTTGAACGAAAAGCCCGGGAAGTATACCGTAAAGGTAAGAGATGTCGCCAGCGGCGTCGTATCCGAGAAGATCATATTACTGAGGTAGTCCCGTAAAGAGACGGTTCTTCCGGTTTACCGCAAGACCTGAAGCCCAACGGGAAAGGACATGCAATTTATGTGCGGGCAAAGATATACGGAGGGTAGGGATACGGCAATGAGCAGTATAAACAGGACTCGTTCCGCCGTTATGTTAACAGTGCTCCTGCTGCTGTTGCCGCTTGCAGGCGTGCTCTATGCCGACGATGATGAACTGCCTTATTACAGCGCTCTCAGAACGAGTGACGCACCGCATATAGACGGGATCCTGGACGACGAGTGCTGGGCAAAGGCCGGGAAGACCGTTTCATTTGTGGCTATAGGCGGGAAGGCTGTTGCTGTAAGCACCAGAGGCATGTCCTGCTGGGATGGTCAATCCCTTTACCTTGCCTTTATCTGCGAGGAACCCTTGATGAAGGTGATCGAGGAGCGCATCGCACATGGAAAGATGGGGGGATTTGAAGAATCCGTAGAGATATTTCTGGATGCCGATTACGACCGCTCTACATATATGCAGTTGAGGATCAGTATAACCGGCGATCGTGAGAGCCGTAAGGGCACGGAGCTTTGTTCTGATATACATGACGGCTGGCCGGCGAGTGTCAGGAGATATGAAGACAAGTGGATAGCGGAAGCGGCAATTCCTTTTAAGTTCCTTGATGAAGGCTGCCCGCATCCGGACACTGTCTGGGGGTTGAATCTGAACCGTCAGAGGCTGGTGGGAGGCGAGCAAGGCAAGTATACCTGCTGGTCGGATACCAAAGGCGCCTTTGCTACGCCGGCACGTTTCGGTAACCTTGTTTTTGCCGACTACGCGCTCTGGCTCAGGCAGTATTTCGGTAAGGCCATCGGCGGGCTGACGGCTGAAGCGGCTGATTTGATGATGCACTATCCGGTGGCCGGCAAGCCTATGCTTGAGGAACTCAATCGCCTTGACGGTTTATGGGCTGAATTCGTACGGATGTTGCCCGCTATTGCTCCTGGCGATGCATCTGAACTCTCGGGGATGATTGCGCGCGGCCGGGCGGTGGCCGGCAGGTATGAAGAGTTTCTGGCACGGCTGAGACTGGCGGTTATCGGCACGGCCTTTAGATAATGTGAAAGGATTTTGATTTCTATGTCCAGCCAGAGATGCCGCTAAAGCTGTGGAGCCCGCCTATGCCTTGAAGAACTACCGCTGGTGGATGGCTTTATCTTTGAATCCTCCACCCCGGCCGATTTCATGTTTCAGCAATTCGGGCAGGATAAGTGCCTGACAGGTGGTATCGACGTGCGCGTACTTACCTTCGGTACGCCTGGGGAGGTGCAGGAAGAGGTCCGGCAGGCGATAGACAGCGGTTGAAAGATACCGGCGGCGATAAAGACGGTTATCCGGTACAGGGTAAAAGTAAGGAGTCTTAAACGAGATGAAGCCATCGTTTTTTCAAACCACCGGCCGCTGTGCCGCCTATAACTTTCGCTATTTTCTGCCCTACGCCCCGGAGTGGGGCACTGAAGAAGAGTGCAACTGTCGTTTCCTGGAGCTAATGGACTTCTGCCGCGAGGCGGGGATAGATGCGGTGCAATTCTTTGTCAATACCCGCCCGGGCACTTACTATATGCCGGCTGGAAGCGCCGCCGAGCAGGAGCATTGGGCGGCATGGATGAAGGCGACGGTGGTCCCGGCACTGCGACAGACCGGCATCTCTTACCAGTTGAATTTCCAGATGCTGCTGGGGGCGCACTCTTACGGTCTGGATATGCGGGACCTGTATGAGTGGGGCTTTCTGATGGATCAATACGGGCGGGAGACCCTGGGTTGTGCCTGTCCAATAGATCCTGATTTCCGGAGCATTATGGGGCCGATGCTTCGGCTCTGGGCCGGGACGGAGCCTGATATCATCTGGATAGACGACGATTTCAGGATGCACAACCATGGGCTGGGGAATGGGGAACTGGATTTTTACTGCTACTGTCAGCGGCATCTGGCTCTCTTCTCAGAAACGATGGGGCGGGAATACAGCCGGGAGGAGCTGGTGGCGGAAGTGCTTCGTCCCGGACAGCCGTCGCCGTTGCGCGGACGCTGGCTGGACTTTCTTGGGCGGACAATGATGGAGACGGCCGGCTGGATCAGGGAGCAGGTGCAGGGT
>Ga0172381_10008053_pt1 | contig 10356 bp, 9 predicted proteins | sample Leawel6488metaG_FD_119754 | JGI IMG/M metagenome (GOLD analysis project Ga0172381, IMG submission 119754) | Leachate microbial communities from a municipal landfill in Southern Ontario, Canada - Leachate well 64-88 metaG | ecosystem: Engineered > Solid waste > Landfill > Unclassified | place... | reverse complement strand
AGGCCACGCTGTCGTTCGGTTTGGTTATGGTTATAGCGGCAGTGTTTTGTGTGCTTCTGATTGCCGGAAGGGCAAAACAAAAAAGTTTAAAAAACATTTGACTTTGTTTAAAATTATGTTAAACTTCTTATTCTATGAACAAAACCTATATTCCTAAAAAATCAGAGATAAAGAGGCAGTGGTTCGTTGTTGACGCCAGAGACAAGATACTCGGCAGGATGGCCAGCAAGGTCGCCTCGGTTTTAAGAGGCAAGCATAAGCCGATGTTTACCCCGCATCTGGATACAGGAGACGGAGTAATTGTCATCAATGCCGCTAAAATCAAGGTTACCGGCAGAAAGCTTAAGCAGAAGGTCTACCGCCGGTTTTCCGGTTATCCGGGCGGCTTAAGGGAGATGACCCTTGAGACGATGCTCGAGAAGAGCCCGGTTACCGTGATCAGGCTGGCGGTCGGCAGAATGTTGCCCAGTGGGGCCTTAGGCAGCGATTTGATCAAGAAATTAAAGGTTTACCCGAAAGACGACTATCCGCAAAAGAAAGAGAAATTGACTACACTGGAGATATAATTAAAAATGGAAGCAGAGCAGAGTAAAAAAAACATAGCGGTCGGAAGACGCAAGGAAGCGATCGCCCGGATAAGGCTTATCCCGGGCACAGGCGATATTACCGTTAACGGTTCGCCTTTTGATAAATATTTCCTGCGTGAGACAGACCGGATCATCGTCAAGCAGCCGTTACTGGTTACCAATAATCAGGCCAAGTTTGACGTGATCGCGAACATGAGCGGCGGCGGTCTTACCGGACAGGCCGGGGCATTAAGGCTGGGAATTTCCCGGGCGCTGGTGTCTTTGGACCCTAACGTTAAGGATATCCTGCGTAAACAGGGATATCTTACCCGCGATCCGCGCGCCAAAGAGCGCAAGAAGTACGGCCTGAAAGGCGCACGCAAACGCTTCCAGTGGACAAAGAGATAAAATTTCATATGTAGATTAGGCAATACGCCTACCTGCCGGTAGGCAGGCACAACGCAATACGCAATACGAAAAGATCCCGCTGGCAAAGCGGGATTTTTTTTCGTCGAGGGACGACGAGAAATCGTCGAGAAAATTCTTGACGTGGACGGTATTTTATCCTAAGATGAACTTCATTGCACGCAAAAGGAGCTTTCATGTTGAACGTTAGTATTGTCGGGGTGACCGGTTATGCCGGAGAGGTGCTGATCGATCTGCTCCTGGGGCATCCCCAGGTCAGGATAACAGATTTGTCCTCCAGAAGCATCGTTAAGCCGAAAAAAATATCGGAAATTTATCCGCGATTCGGCGGCAGGCTGGATCTGCTTTGCGCCCCTTTGGACTTCAAAAGGATCGCTGCCAGATCAGACCTGGTTTTTCTCGCCTTGCCGCATACGGTTTCCTTGCAGATCGTGCCGAAGCTGCTCAAGGCCAAAAAAAAGGTAATTGACCTTAGCGCGGATTATCGGCTGAAAAATGTCAAGGTCTATAAGGATTTTTACGGGGTCAGACATACGGATAAACGCAATCTCAAGCATTCGGTATACGGCCTGCCCGAACTTTATCGCAATAAGATCAAGTCGGCAAAGTTATTGGCAAACCCGGGTTGTTATCCTACCGGAGCGATCCTGGCGCTGGCGCCTTTAGCGGCCCTGAATAAGATCGACCCTGATTCGGTGATTATCGACGCCAAGTCCGGAGTTACCGGCGCAGGCAGAAAGCCTGCCGATGGCCTTCAATTTTGCGAGATCAACGAGGATTTCAGGGCCTATAAGGTCAATGTCCACCAGCATAGCCCGGAGATCAACCAGGTGCTTAGCCGGCTGGCGGTAAAAAAACTCAAAGTGACTTTTGTCCCGCATCTTTTGCCTTTGAATAGAGGGATATTGCAGACGATCTATGTCAATAAAGCGCAAAGCGCAAAGCGCAAAGCGCAAAACATCGTCGAGTTGTATAAGAAATTCTATAAAAATGAGCCTTTCGTGAGAATAAAGCCGCAGGGGCAGTTTCCCCGGCTGAAAGACGTTGTCGGGACGAATTTCTGTGATATCGGGATCAAGGATTGCGGAGATAAAATCATCGTTATCTGCGTTATCGATAACCTGCTTAAAGGGGCTTCCGGGCAGGCGGTGCAAAATATGAACATCATGTATAAGTTCCCCGAGACGATGGGGTTGATTTAAGCGAGGAAAGAGGTAAAAGAATTGGAGATTTTTAAAAAGGCGATTTTGCCCAAAGGCTTTCTGGCCGCCGGGGTGGCCAGCGGGATCAAGAGATCCGGAAAGCCTGACCTGGCGTTGTTTTTTTCCGAGGTGCCTGCGCAGGCTGCCTGTTTATTTACCTCAAATAAGATCCAGGCCGCTCCGCTTATTTTTTGCAAGGCCTCCTTAAAGAAAAGCCCGGTCCATCAGGCGATCATCGTTAACAGCGGGAATGCCAATTGTTTTACCGGTAAAAAAGGACTCGCCGATGCAGAAGAGACCGCCGTTCTTTTGGCCGCGCAAACCGGCATCAGTAAGGCCGGTGTTTTGGTGGCCTCTACCGGAATAATCGGCAGGCCTTTGCCTATGGAGAAAATCAGGGCCGGTATACCTTTGTTGGTTTCCGGTTTGTCTACTGAAGGCATTACCCGGGCCAAGACCGCTATTCTTACCACCGACAAAGTGAGCAAGGAGATAACCGTAAGATATAAGCAGGCGGGGAAAACAATCACGGTTTGCGGGGTGGCCAAAGGATCAGGGATGATCGCTCCGGATCTGGCTACGATGTTAAGTTTTGTTTTTACCGACGCCTTTATCGCCGGATACATCTTAAGAAAGGCCGTGCGGGCTGCCGCCGAGAGTTCTTTTAATTGCATCAGCATTGACGGCTGCATGAGCACCAACGATACATTAGCGGTGATGGCTAATGGAGAGGCGCTTGCCTCCAGGATAGTCTCCGGCAGGGATTATGACGCTTTCTTGTGGGCACTAAGCTATGTCTGCCGGCATCTGGCGATCTCCCTGGTTAAAGACGGCGAAGGCGCGAGCAAATTCATCCGGATTAAGGTCGGCGGGGGAAAAAATTACGCCCAGGCAAAAAAAGCAGCCTTGGCCGTGGCCAACTCGAACTTATTCAAGACCGCGGTTTACGGGGAGAATCCCAATTTCGGCAGGATCGCCGCAGCCGTGGGCGGCTGTGGAATTGAGCTTAACCCGGAAAAGCTGAAAGTTAAATTGGGCCCATTGCATCAAAAAGAAGTTTTGGTGGATGTCGAGTTGGGGGCAGGTAAGGCTACGGCCGTGGTTTATACCTCTGATTTGACGCCGGAGTATATAAAGATCAACGCGGAATATAACTAGCGTACGGCGTACGGCGTTCGGCGTTCTGCGTAAATCTAGATGTGCTTACGCCGTTCTCTGAACGCTTAAACCCCGAACGAAAATTAATTTTTTGCAATTTTATTTTGAGCTATTTTTATTAGGAGAAAAAATGGAAGAGGCAATCAGGAAAGCGGACGTCTTGATCGAGGCGCTGCCTTATATCAAGAAGTTCCATAAGAAGACCATTGTGATCAAATACGGCGGCAGCATCCTGGGAGACGAAAAGATCCGCCAGGCGGTCCTGGAGGATATTGTTTTTTTGAGTTTCATGGGCTTGCGTCCGGTGCTGGTGCATGGCGGCGGCCCGAATATCAGCGAGAGAATACGCAGTTCCGGAAAAAAGACGGAGTTCGTTGACGGGATGCGGGTAACCGATGAAGAAACACTCAAGGTCGTTGAAGAGGAGTTGCAGAAGTTAAACGATACGATTATCCTGGAGATAAATGATTTGGGGGCCAAAGGGATTAGTTTGAACGGTAAGGAACAAAAGATCATCCAGGCGGAAAAAAAGAAGGCAAAGATAGATCTGGGGATGGTCGGCCGGGTCAGCCAGGTCAACGCAGAGCCGATACTCGAAGAGCTTAAAGAAGACAATATCGTAGTTGTCCTGCCGATGGCCAGGGGGACGGATAAAAAGGTCTATAATGTCAATGCCGATGAGGCCGCTTCCGGTATCGCATCCGCCCTAAAGGCGGAGAAACTTGTCGTCTTGACCAATGTCAAAGGGATCATGCGTAACCAGGATGACGCTAATTCATTTTTGTCAACTCTCACCGTTAAGGAAGCAAGGGAATTGATTGAGGGTAAGATCGTGCAACAGGGGATGATCCCCAAGGTCGAGGCCTGCATTGAAGCCTTGGGTAAAGGCGTGAAAAAAACCCACATGATCGACGCGCGCATACCCCACGGTTTATTGCTGGAGATATTCACCGATCATGGTATAGGGACAGAAATCATAAAATGAAAAAAGAAGAGGTTTTTGCGGTCTATAAAGAGAATATCCTTCCGACGTATTCCAAGGTGCCGCTGGTCTTTGTCAAAGGAAAGGGCAGCAAGCTTTTTGACCTGGATAGCCGGGAGTACCTGGATTTTTTCCCCGGCTGGGGGGTGGGGAATCTCGGGCATTGCCATCCTAAGGTGATGCAGGCGGTCAGGGACCAGGTCTCCAAGCTTATTTTCATCCCCAACAACTATTATCACCTTGCGCAGGCAAAACTGGCGGCAGAGCTTGTGCGGGTAAGCTTCCCGGGCAAGGTTTTTTTCTGTAACTCCGGGGCAGAGGCGAATGAAGCCGCGATCAAATTCAGCCGCAAATTCGGCAACGGCAGGTATGAGGTCATTACTTTTGAAAATTCTTTTCATGGAAGGACGCTGGCGGCATTGGCGGCCACCGGGCAAAAGAAATATCAGGATGGTTTTGCCCCCATGCCGGAGGGGTTCAAAACGGTAAAATATAATGATCTGGAAGCGGCTAAATCGGCGATCACCGATAAGACGGCGGCGATCATGCTGGAACTGGTCCAGGGTGAAGGCGGGATAAATGTCGCCGAAAAAGATTTCGTCCTGGCTTTAAGAAAGATCTGCGATGAGAAAAAACTGCTTTTGATCATTGATGAGGTGCAGACCGGTATCGGCAGAACGGGGAAAATGTTTTGTTTTCAGCATTACGGTATTACCCCCGACCTTCTGACCCTGGCCAAGGCCCTGGGAGGAGGTCTTCCTATAGGCGTAATGATCGCCAGAAAGGAAATTTCCGATACCCTGGGGCCCGGAATGCACGCTTCCACTTTTGGCGGGGGGCCGGTGATCTGCCGGGCGGCTTTGGCCGTGCTGCAGGCAATAGAGAAAGAGAAGATCCTTAACCATGTTACCCAGATGGGGGCGTATCTCTTTGGCCGGCTGGAAGAGTTGAAAAAAACTTTTACGGTGATCAAGGATGTCCGGGGCATAGGGTTGATGGCCGGAATTGAGCTTAATATTCCCGGCAAGCAGATCGTGGAGAATTGCCTGCAAAAGAGGCTCTTGATCAATTGCACCCATGACAAAGTATTAAGGCTAATGCCGGCGCTAAACGTCAGCAAAGGCAATGTGGATAAGGCGGTCCGGATAATTAAAGAGGAAATGAAAAGGTGCGGCTAATGAAAAAAGACCTGGTTTCAATCGAAGATTTGAGCACGCAAGAGATCGAGGGGATCTTTGATCTCACCGATCAGCTGAAGAAAGATAGGGCCAAATACAGTAAAGCCCTTTCGGGTAAAACCCTGGCTTTGGTATTCCAGAAGCCTTCTAACCGGACCCGGGTTTCTTTTGATGTCGGGATGTATCAATTGGGAGGCAGCTCCATTTACCTTTCTCCGGGAGAGATAAATCTGGGGGTCAGGGAAACCATTGAGGATGTGGCCAAGACGCTTTCCCGCTATGTGGACGGGCTGGTCCTGCGTACCTTTGAACACAAGAATGTGGTTGAGATGGCCAAATATTCCACGGTTCCGGTGATAAACGGGCTAACGGATTTTTCGCATCCCTGCCAGGCCCTGGCCGACGTTTATACCATCAGGGAGAAATTAAAGAAATTGCCGGGAGTAACCCTGGCTTATGTGGGTGATGGTAATAATGTTTGTAATTCATTGCTTATTGCAGGCGCAAAATGCGGGTTGAATATAAAGGTCGCCGTCCCCAAGGGGTATGAGCCGGACCAGTCCGTATTCAGGGCCGCCCGGGATATAGCCGCGAAACAAAAAAAGACGGTTAGTTTAACGAACGAGGCAAAAACCGCCGTAGAGGACGCGGAGGTGGTTTATACCGATGTCTGGACCAGTATGGGCCAGGAAAAAGAGAGCGAAGAGAGAAAGAATATCTTCAGGGATTTTCAGATCAATAAAGGGCTCCTGGCAAATGCCGGAAAGAATGTCCTGGTGATGCACTGCCTGCCGGCGCACCGGGGAGAAGAGATCACCGATGAAGTGATGGAGAGTGAGAATTCCGTGATCTTTGATCAGGCGGAGAACAGAATGCATGTGCAGAAGGCGATTTTAATTAAGCTGTTAAAAGGATAATCTCGTTCCGCGTTCCGCGTTCCGAGAACGGCGCACGTGTCGAACGCTGAACACTGAACGCCGAACGCCGTTCGAAATGGGAGAACCTATGAAGAAAGTAGTATTAGCATATTCCGGAGGGCTGGATACTTCTTGCATCGTCAGATGGCTCGCCGAGAAGGGTTATGAGGTAATCTGTTTTGTCGCCGACCTTGGGCAGGGACTGGGTGCCGGGGAAGACCTGAATTTGATCACCGCCAGGGCCAAGGCCGCCGGCGCGTCAAAGGTTTATATCAAGGACCTGCAAAAAGAGTTTATCGAGGATTTTTGTATGCCCGCGCTTAAGGCAAATGCCGTTTATGAAGGTAAATACCTTCTGGCTACCGCCCTGGGTAGGCCGCTGATCGCCAAACATCTGGTACAGCTGGCGCATAAAGAAAAGGCCTCCAGTATCGCCCACGGCTGCACCGGTAAAGGCAACGACCAGGTCAGGTTTGAGGTGACTATCGGCATCCTGGACCCGAAACTGGAGATCATCGCGCCGGTAAGGGAGTGGGAGTTTAAGTCGCGGGAGGAGGAGATCGAATATGCCCGGGAATTCAATATCCCGATAGATGTGACCAAGAAGAAACCCTACAGCATTGACAGGAATATCTGGGGTATCAGTATTGAGGCGGGGATTTTGGAAAATCTTGAGCAGGAACCTCCGGAAGACGCCTATATGATTACCAAGAGCCCCACGCAGATGTCCAGCTACGCGAAATATGCCGAGATCTTTTTTGAAAAAGGAGTCCCGAAAAAGATCGATAATAAGAGTTACGCTCTGAAAGACCTGATTGTTTATCTTAACGAAGTAGGGGGTTTGCACGGAGTAGGCAGGGCGGATATGGTTGAGAACAGGCTTGTGGGGATAAAATCCCGGGAGATCTATGAGGCCCCGGCGGCCACGATATTGCAATTGGCCCACAGAGAACTGGAAAGCCTGGTTTTGGACAGGGAACTGGCCCATTTCAAGGAGATGGTCTCTTTGAAGTATTCGGAGCTTGTTTATTACGGGCTCTGGTATTCTCCTTTAAAAGAATCGCTGGATGCTTTTGTCGAGGCTACGCAAAAACACGTTAGCGGTTCGGTAAAGGTGAAATTATTCAAGGGCAGCTGCGTGCCGGTGGCCAGGCAGTCCAAGTTTTCTCTTTATAAGAAAGAATTGAGCACCTACGGCAAGGAAGATAAGTTTAATCAGCAGCTTGCCGAAGGGTTTATCAGGATATGGGGAATGCCATACCAGCGCAAAGTGTAAAGCGCAAAGCGTAAAACTTAAGCGTAAAACGCAAAACAAAAACGCAAGGGGAAAAATGGTAAAGAAATTGTGGGGAACAAGATTTCCTAAAAAGACGGGAGTGTTGACTGACAAGTTTACCTCCAGCATTGCCTATGATCAAAGGCTGGCAAAGTACGATATCTTAGGCAGTATTGCCCATGCCCGGATGCTCGGGAAAGAGAAGATTATACCCGCGAAAGACGCGCGAAAGATCATTCAGGGGCTATCGACCATCCTGGATGATCTTAAAAAAGGTAAATTCAAGTATAATCCCGCTGCGGAGGATATTCATTCGAATATCCAGGAGTTGTTGGTCAAGAAAATCGGCAGCGCGGCTGACAAATTACATACCGCGCGTTCCAGGAATGACCAGATTGCCCTGGATATCAGGATGTATATGAAGGAAGAGATTGGTGAAACCGTTGATTTATTGGTTATGTTACAGAAAGCGATCCTGAAGCTTGCCGCGGATAATCTCAAGGTATTGATTCCCGGATACACGCATCTACAGAAGGCGCAATGTGTGCTTTTGGCGCACCATCTTTTGGCTTACGTCGAAGCCCTGGAAAGGGACAAGGAGAGGATCATTGACGCCGGCAAAAGGATAGATCAGATGCCTCTGGGTAGTTGTGCCCTCTCCGGGACGGGGTTGCCGATAGACAGAAAATCCGTGATGCAGGAGCTTAAGTTTAAAAAACTTACGGCAAACAGCATCGATAGCGTCAGCGACAGGGATTTTATTATTGAGCTGCTGGCCGATTTGTCCATTATGGCAATGCATTTATCCCGGATCGCCGAAGATCTGATTCTTTGGTCAACCAGGGAATTCAACTTTATCGATATCGATTTTTCTTTTTGCACCGGATCCAGTATTATGCCGCACAAAAAGAATCCCGATGTCCTGGAGTTGATCAGAGGGTCGGTGGGAAAGGTCCAGGGGGATTTTTCCAGTGTTCTGGTCATGATGAAAGGGTTGCCTTTATCGTATAACCGGGATCTGCAGCTGGATAAGCCGCCGCTTTTCGATGCCATTGATACGGTTGAGAATATCCTGGAGATATTCATTGCTTTATTCGCGAATATCGTTGTCGAGAAAGAGGCGGTTGCGGTCAAAGTGCAGGATGAGTCGCTTTTTTCCGTGGACATCGTGGAGTACCTGATTAAAAAGGGGGTTTCTTACCGTGACGCCCATGACATAGTCGGCAAGATGGTCAAGGATTGTCTGGACAGAGGCAAAAAGATTTCCGCCTTGAGCGATCAGGCACTGAAAAAATACTCGCCTAAACTCGGAGCGGACGTTAAAAAGATCCTCAATCCTTTGGCCTCAGTTATGTTAAAGAAATCGTATGGCGGGACAAGCCCGGTTTTGGTCAAGAGACAGCTTGAGAACTGGAGAAAAATACTGAATGCATGAGTTCAAATACAAAAATAACCATTTTTATTGCGAGAGAGTAAAGATAGAAGACCTGGCCGTAAAATACGGGACCCCGCTTTACGTCTACAGTTATCATACCCTGATCGATCATTTTTGGAAATTAGAGCGGGCTTTTTCCGGGATCGATACCACGATCTGTTATTCCGTGAAAGCCAATTCGAACCTGGCGTTGTTAAAGGCCCTGGTTGATAAAGGGGCAGGGCTGGATATTGTTTCCGGGGGAGAGTTGTTCCGCGCCTTAAAAAGCGGGTGTCCGGTTAAAAAAATAGTTTATGCCTCGGTAGGCAAGACCGATAACGAAATTGAGGCCGCGATTAAAAAAGGAATACTCTTTTTTAATGTCGAGTCGCTGGCAGAGCTGGAGAACATCAACCGCATCTCCGGAGGATTAAGAAAAATCACCCAGGTGGCGATCAGGATCAACCCCGATGTGGAAGCCAAAACACATAAATTCATCACTACCGGCAAGATTACCAATAAATTCGGGATTGACCTGGATAACGCCTATAAGATCCTCTTGCAGGCCGGCCGCTTCCCAAACTTGAAAATCAATGGATTACACATTCATATCGGTTCGCAGATTACCGAGAGCGCGCCTTTCGTGGCGGCGATCCGCAAGGTCGGCGATTTTATTGCCCATTTAAAACGGATCGGCATCAGCCTGGAATACCTGAATATCGGCGGAGGGCTGGGGATCGTCTATAACCGCGAGAACCCCCAGACGGCCGCGAAATTCGCCGCTAAAATCACGCCTTTTTTAAAAAAGACCGGCCTGAAAATTATTCTTGAGCCGGGGAGGTTTATTGTGGGCAACGCCGGGATCCTGGTGGCAAAGGTCCTTTACGTTAAAACTACCCCCAGGAAGAAATTTGTCATCGTAGATGCCGGGATGAATGATCTCATTCGTCCGGCGCTTTATGACGCCTATCATCAGATCGTGCCTTTACGCACGACGCCTGCCTTGCCGGCAGGCAGGCCCGGCGCACGACGCCCGACGCAAAAAGTAGACATTGTCGGCCCGATCTGCGAAAGCGGGGATTTTTTGGCCAAGGAGAGATTAATGCCGGAGCTGAAAGAAGGCGACCTTTTGGCGGTGATGGGCTCAGGGGCATACGGTTTCAGTATGTCCTCGAATTATAACTCGCGCAGGCGCGCGCAAGAAGTCATGGTCATAAAAGATAAAAGTTTCGTCATT
>Ga0172381_10008052_pt1 | contig 10356 bp, 16 predicted proteins | sample Leawel6488metaG_FD_119754 | JGI IMG/M metagenome (GOLD analysis project Ga0172381, IMG submission 119754) | Leachate microbial communities from a municipal landfill in Southern Ontario, Canada - Leachate well 64-88 metaG | ecosystem: Engineered > Solid waste > Landfill > Unclassified | place... | reverse complement strand
TATCGGTTTATCATACGGAGTTTGACCATATAGAGGTGCTCTGGGCTGCTCTTCGAGCAATCCCGTCGCTGGGTTGTAGATGTTAACAACTGGGGGTTCTAAATGGTACTCCGCCGGTGGCGGTGTAGGCTTTATGACCTGCTGAGCGGCAGGTGTCTGGGATATCGGTTTATCATATGGATTTATATATGCTGGAGCTGGAGCTGGAGCTGGAGGCGGTGTGCTGGGTAACTCATACTCCGCCGGTGGCGGTGTAGGCTTTATGACCTGCTGAGCGGCAGGTGTCTGGGATATCGGTTTATCATATGGATTCATACCATACGAAGAGCCCCCTGTTGCAGGTCTAGATGTAGAAGTTAGGTTAACGGCCATTTATTTACCCCGCTCCAGTTTTTCGACGGTTTTATTGAACATCTTGTCAACGTTTTTCTGGGCTTCTTTCGCCTTTTTCTCCAGTTCTTCTTTGCTCATCATGCGAACCACGGATATTATAATGAATGACCAAGGATTTATACATTGGGGGTAAATAAGACCACCATGCAAATTAGGGTAAGTTGCGGATTAATAGAAGAATTAGAATCTCCGTTATTGAGAATCCCGGGAGGTGATGAACTTGGTGGGCGAGGAAGAGCTGAGTCAGATTCGGATACCGACAGATCTATTAGAAATTGAGAATCCTATTGATGCCAAGGCTCGCCAGTGGCTAGTACGAATTCAAACCAATTTCTGGCAGTTCGACGCGGCAGTCCGAACCAGAGTCACATGGTTTAACGATCAACATTACAACCCTCTCAAGGTCTATGAAGGAATATTGCCTCATTATGAAGCAATAATGTCAGATCTTAGAGAATTCAAGAGATATCTCGATGACAATGGATTTCCATTAAATTCTTCATATTATCAATACTACGATGCTTATATGAAATATTATGAAGCATATTCAGATGTAGCAAAGCCGCCCGCACTGGTACAGGAAGAGTTGGATAGAGGGCGAATTGTAGGTATTTGCGACAAGGTTGATGATGGAGACACAATTTTCGTAAATGGCAAGGAGATCCGTCTCGCGGGTATCGATTCTACTGAGAAAGGAACATATAGCGGATCGAGATCTGCAACTGAGCGAATGAAGGAACTGGTTCTCGGAAAGATGATCACGGTTTATTTTGACCCGCATTCTCCCATGGAAATGTATCGGCGAGTCCTGGGCGCGGTGTATCTCGGCAATGGAGATGAAGAAGAGCTATATCGGCGCGACGACTGGAAAGACATTTTTATAAATTATATAATGGTAGATGAATGTCTATCAAAACCGAATGATAAAGGCCGGAATATGTATATCGATCATGGCGAGATTAAAGCCGCCTATGAAAAATGCAAGATTGCTGATCTTCCCACCATGGTTCGGGTTGAATTCAAGTCCAAACCAACTCACGCCATGATCTTCGTGGACGGCCAGGACACTCACCGTATAACTCCAGATTACTGGGACATGACACCAGGTGAACATGAAATAGCAATAGTTGCTGATGGTTGCAGTTCTCATCATGAAACCATAAATGTATCTCGCGGCAAAAACGTGATCTACAAGGTTCTGGAACCTATTCCAACTGCAATCGGGAATATCAACATATTCACGACACCCCCGGACTGCGACATCATAGTAAACGACATGCCCCAAGGAGTTGCCCCCATAATCGGATTGAAGGAAGTGGCCAATGAACTGCTAAATATAACAGCAGTAAAGGAAGGTTATGTTTCGAAGACAGAACAGGTTATCCCAGTTGCTGGCAGGACTGTAACTGTAACATTTGATCCGCTAGAAAAAACCTAGATTGTGAGAGGAAGAACCAGATCTTTTCCATCTTCCTTCACAACTTTTATCATTTTTCCAAGTTCTGTAAAATCCATGCCTGCTTCGTTTATGATCAGCAATCCGCCTTTACCGATGATAACGTTTTCAGATATCATATAGACCGTCACAGAGCGATTCATGTCATTTTTACCCTGTGTTGCTGATAAGAACCCATCGGCAACTAAGCGATCCAGATGCTTCTTGAAAGCATTTATTTTTCTATGTCGATCTGCATCTGATTCGATACCATAGATCTCCTGGACCAGTTCTGTTAGCGATTTGGGTTCGCCTTTTTCCAGTATTTCGATGGCTTTTACGTCTGCCTCATTCAAAACCCAATTGCGGCCCGTCAATAACCTGCACCTCCGATCCGATCATCCGAACCCGAACACCCGATAATCGCATGACTATTGCATAAGCGCATACAGGATGCCCGTTTGCAATCAATATCTGGCAAAGATTTTGTGCTAACTGGGCTTGATATTGTCCATATCCTTTAGGGCTATCCAGTATGGCCAGCATTGCTCGCCGTCTCTTTGGCATGTTTCTGACTTCTATATCAAGCTCAGTATCGAACATGGTCTATCCAAACATATCCTGGGTAGCTGTCTGATTCGGCGGTACAACCTTGGCAAGTTCTTTCATATATGTCTCTACATCATTCTTTTTCATCTCTTCAAACTTTTGCTCCATCTCATGCAGGCTTTCTGCATACCCGAAGTTCATCTTATATTTCTCGATCTGCATAGTCCATACATAGTCGGATGAATTGGTATCCTTGTTATATATCAAAAAGAAACCTGTCAACGACATCTGAAAATTGATGTTATCGGCGTCGATTCTATAACAGCCACGAATACCAAAAAGAAACTTTAATATTCTAGATGATATACTGTTATCATAATACCATACAGACCACTGTTTATTTGCTTTCGGTTCACCAAATAATATTCTCCGTATCCTACTCATGCGCCAACGCCTCCTTAGCTGCTTCAATCGAGTCGTATTCTCCACGATACACGGCGGCTGCAATCTTCATCTTATTCTTCTGCGGCAGACCATCCAGTATAGGATTTGCCATGATCTGAGAACTAAATTCGATCCAGGCATTCTTTTTTCCTGGCTTTTTGTCTCCCTCGGTTGCTGGTTTTGCTTGTTTTACTTTGTCGTATCCGGCACTCATGAAGTTCTCATCAATTATATCCATGGTCCTGATAACTAGCTTCTTTGCTTCAATCTCGCATTCCGGAGAACCTGTTTTACATAATGCCCTGACATAATCACCATGTGAAGCCACCAGGTCAGCATCTTCCTTGCAGATATTGCATGGGTTGGAAACCTCCTCCATGCGAATATTGTCTACAAACTTCTCCAGGTTGCCGTCCTTGATAAGCTTCAAGCCATCTATATATGCTTCAGCGGTTCTCAAAAATTTGTCCTCAATGTCGGGTGCTACATTCCTGGTCTTTTGATATGCAACTGGTTCTTCCTGTTCTGGTGCATCTTTTTCCTTTGTTGGTGGGGCCGATGCGACTGGAGTATCTTCATTCCATGCCTTGGTTTTGTAATGATCCAGATATGCCTTCGATACATAAAACACGCAGCCGCACATCTGGTCTGAAGGATCTGGAGAATTTTTTATCTTATCCAGTGCCAGATCGCAGGGACAAGATTCTGCATGGCCGCAGGGACATTTTCCATCATTCTCTGCAAGCAACTGTTCCCATTCCCCGGGAGATGTTCTGCCGTGAATAAAAATACCGTTATTCTTGGCAAAATCAATTAGTTCTTGTGCTTTGCTCATATCTGCGAACCTGCCTGTATTCGATAAAATTTTACTATCTTGGCAATATCTTCGGGTATTGGTTGGCTACTTTGCTCCATCTCATCTGCCCATTTAAGGATGGCTTCTGTATTGGCGGCATTATGTGTCTTAGCAAACTCTATCTGGGCCTGGATAAAGGCCGACGGATTACTGGACGATTTTATTGCCTTGTATATAACTTCAGAGCCCTTCTTTATGGACTTAACGTCCTTCGCAATTTCCTCCATTTCTTTGCGGCACTCATTGCGGCCCTTTTCGTCAGGGACGAACTCACAAGCCCCCCTAGCCGAGTTCCAGGCGGTCATGATCTCTGGGACCAGGCATTGCACGCAGGGCTTTTCTTCTTTCTGTTCAGGTGTATTAGCTACACCAGAGTCTACGGCTTCTGTCATACGATCACCTTCACCTTTTTATATAATAATTCTTTCGAAGGGGCGGCAATGCTTCGGGTTCGACCAGGATAGCAGTTCCATTGTTGATCGAGCTTATGAGCCTGGCCAGCACGGAATCCGGAAATACCGCCAGTTCTACTTCCCCTCTTGCCATCAAGTCCAACAGCTCTGCGATGATAGATTCTTGCCGGACATTCTCCGGCAGTTCCTGGTTATTCTTCCCATCCCGGATAATGCGATCAGCAATCAAGTGATACCTTGCAGACCAAGCGTCCGCGAACCCTCCGGTTGCTATGAGCATGTCGCTTACCACACCGTCTTCGTGGAATAATCTGCGATGATTTGGTCCTTCTTTGCTTAGTATATCCATCATTTGATGAACATGCGGGAACTTTCTGCCGATCAGAATGTCATCTATGTTGTAATGGATCTCATGCTGAGGCACTGTCTTCCTCCATTTTTCTTTTCAGTTTCAGTATCTGCTCTGTTGTGAACTTGACACAAAACGATGTGTATGCCCATTCGCCGTCTTTCTTGCTCATTTTAAGTTTGGCTGTGAATTCTGAGGCTTCAAAGATATCATTTAAAAGACTGGCCGGAGCGCCGCCTCTTAGCATTATGGTATCTGATCGGCGGTCAACTTTAGTCCACATTACACGTAAACTGGTAACAAATGATTTATATACTTTTTTATACGTGTACCTTAGCATGGCAAAGAAACCAGGCAGGCCATCTTCTGATGAGATATCCACCGAGTCGGTAAGACAGGCCAATGACGCTTCAAAGATAGATGTGCAGACAGAAGACAGTGAAACAGCGAGATTGCTGAAAGAGGCCAATGCGATTTTAACTCAATCTGCAAAAACAGATTTGCTAAAAGCGGCTGCAACGAATGCAAAGAAGGCAGCACTTGAAGCAAAGAGAGAAGCTGAAGAAGAATATGCTGACATGCGAAATAAAACAAATCCCCCGACCAACACGGGGTTTCGATCATTGCCAGCGGGCATTACGCCAGCAGATATTCGTGAGATCGCGAGTGCTCTTCCAGAAGATCAGCGCGAAGCCTTTATACGGCAATCCCTGGGGATGTCTAGTGGAAATGGTTTGATGAATGCCTTCATGCAGAGAACTCCGACAGCACAGCCCGCAGCTACGACACAAACCGCAACCCAGCAACCTATGTCATTTGTAGACATGATGCAAGGTATGATGGGCCTCATGACGATGAGCATGCAGCTAGAACAGAAAAAGTCAGATGAGTGGCGGCAACAGCAGCAATACCTGGAGGAACAGCACCGGAGACACGTTGAGGAACTTCGGGAGGCTCGCGGTGAGGTCAGAGATCCAGGACCGGACCCCATGGCCGAGGCATATAAGCTCCAGATCGAGATGTTGCGGAATGAACTTGAGAGTAACCGAGCAATGATCAAAGAGCTTGTTGAGGCTAAAAAGAGTGGCGGGGATAGTTCCGGTGCATTGGAAGCCAAAATCCTCGAACTCACCCAGAAAAACCTTGATATCCAGAATCAGGCACTGGAGACAAAAGTAAAATCTATGGAAGCCCAATTACAGCAAAACAGTAGGTTCCAGATGAATATTAATGATATTATAAAGCAAGCAAAGGATGCCGGGGCCAACCTTCATGTGGGAGATTCTACCGATCTGCAAATAGCAAATGATCATGAATACAGGATGGAACAATTGAGATTGGCCAGAGAACGGGAAGACAAGATTGCAGAAGCCCAGATTGAAGCATCGAAAGCAAAACAAGCCCAGGCCCAGTCCCAGCAAGAGCTGATCAAAACACTTGCAGTTGCCGTCGGTAAGGAGCTGTTTTCAGGTCGCGAGGCAAAGGATGTAAAAAGTTCAAGTGAATCTGTGAAAAAGCTGGCGGGTGCAGTGCAATGAGTCTTGCTGATTTGGATCTTGCCATCGAGACACATCTCAGCGTGATCAAAAAATTCCCGGACGAATCCGACGTTAAGGCGGCATTTCAGCAATCGATGGTTGCAGGGTCCGACAATACAGTAAAATATATAAAATCGATGAATGTATGGCCGATTGCAAAACCAATCCTATATAACGTCATACAGGACATCCCAGTTGAAGAAAATCCTGAAATAGCCGGAAGGATATTTAACGTGATGGAAACATTATATCCCAAGCTCATAGATTCCATAGCGGCGTCTCCAAAGAAAACGATGCACGCGGGAAAAATCATATCAAAACTGATCCAGGAGATACGAAATGGCGCTCAGGATTAAAAATATATCGGATGAAAAATATGGCCTGGTTAATCGGCCATTTCGGGTTTATGAAGTTCCCGAAGGAGTTGGACTTGATGAGTATGCGTTGGAGGACTATAGGCAACCATTATCGTTTGACGCGAATAAAAGACCATTAACCTATCTGCAATTGGCAAAAAATCCGGCAACCCGAAAGTTCGTGCCGTTTGAGATTTATTATGATGCCGATGCATATACTGATGATGATATACTTGCAATACCAACTCTGGGAAATATCGGCCAGACATGTTCATATTGTCAGGCCAGGAACGCCGGAGAAGAACTGGTTAACAAGCTTCCGGCTATCAATGAATATCAGAGACCCGTCGGATCACCGAAAAAACTTGATCTCGGCGATGTGATTACTCCAAGCGTGATACCTACTGCTGTTGATGTCTTTTCAAAAATATTCTGTCAACCCCTGGGCGAAGCTCTCCTGAAGATTGGTGTTTCCGGATTGTCCTCGATAGCGGCGGGCTGGGCGGCAGAAGGTGGCACCCAGGATGCGTGGAGAAAAATATCCGAAGACATTGTGAGCGAGTACAAGGTTTGCCCGACCGATATCCCAGCATTCCAGCAAAACGTACTGTCCATTAAAGAGGCTCTTGATAAGGATAAGAAGAATATATTGGGTGCTCTTGCAACCGGTACTATTAAGAACTTTGGTCAGCTCGCAAAAGAGCATGGTTTCGAGGTCACTGGATCTGCGGCAGCAAACGCCAAAATCGTAGGACGAGTATCTGTAGCTCCCCTGCAACGTGGCGGAGGCAGAGCAATCGATTAGGAGGGAGCATGGATCTTACGGCAATACAAAACATAATAAGACTGCTGCGGCGCAGAGATATATCCGCAGCGGACATCAGATCGGCCAATGAATCAGCGGCTGCGAATGGTCTTCGTATAAGTGAATTGCAGACCGCTCTATACTTTGCGAACAACGGAGATCTTCCGCAAGCTCGCATTATGGCCGGGAGAGCAGCCGACGCAATCCAGCGATTATCGAGATTATGACATATATCAAACGTCCCGGCCTCGATGAGTACTTTATAGAAATAGCCGCTGTAGTTGCCAAGCGTTCTACCTGTCTGCGAAACCAGGTTGGGGCTATCTTGGTGAAAAACAAAAACATCCTAACCACAGGGTACAACGGCGCGCCTGCGGGTATCGAGCACTGCGATGTGGCGGGTTGCGCCCGGGAAGGTGTCCAGAGCGGCACCCGCCACGAATTATGTCGGGCGGTGCATGCTGAGCAGAACGCCATCATCCAGGCGGCAATGCACGGCATCTCCATCGAGGGAGCAACGCTCTACTGCACCCCCCAACCCTGCATCCTCTGCGCCAAAATGATAATCAACGCCAGAGTAGCCAAGGTGGTCTACCTACACTGTTACCCCGACCAGACTGCACTAGATTTTCTGGAGCAGGCTGGAATCGAGGTTGCAAGAGAGAACAAGTCACTCTAATGCCAACTTCATTTTTTGTCGAGGCATGTCAGGATTAGATCGTAACCAGGCATCGACCATTATCCTCAATTCTGTGCTCATTTTCTTTTTGTTCGCAACACATCGCTGGTGAAATTCGAGGCCCACGTTATCCGGAAGTTCAAATGTTATCCGCATATTGGGAAATTGCCTTTTTAGAATATATGCTTTTTCCAAAATGACAAAAAACGCTTATATATAAAAAAATGGTTTTATTTATCGGTCAATTGACCAGGATGAAACATATGGTAAAAGGTTTCGGACGAATGACGTTGAATTTTAAGTACCCGTTCTCGGAGACGAGTGCTACAGCCGGAGCGTCCATTCAGTGCGGGGATGATACCGCATATGTGTGGGAGCATGGGCTGGAAAGATATAGCAAACCCTGGGAAGCGGCACCCGATATGGTTGCCGAGTTAGAGGGCATCGAAGTCATGGGCGGCGTCAATAGTGAAGGACGACGTGTGCCGATCAAGAGGATTGTTCCCGTGATAAGTGGAAACGATATTGGCGAGAACATTTCCATCAACGAGCACATGGCTCCTGCACTACGCGACGGACCCAACGATCCCAGCTATCCGTTCAGAGATCGCCTGGCTTGCATCAACTTCGGCAAGGCCCTGCTCATGGGCGGCGGCGCAAACACTACATCCATAAAGCTAGGACCTTCTGATACTCTCAACTTCAAGATCGAGTTCCCGACAGTCGCGCATGGCGGAGATGCTACAATCGAAAGTGACATCGAACTCAAAGCCCATATTGCCTTCGCGAAGGGCGAAGATCAGATGCTGAATGCTCTGAGATCATCCCCTGTTGCCGAGGTCGCTACTGCCGCAGCCAACAACCAGATCAGACAGTACGAGGTCCTTGGAGATCTTGAGATCTCTGATGTAATTGGACCGCAGGTTATCGACAGATCAGTTCCTGCAACCATGGGTTGGTGGTCGAGCCTCAACATGGGTCTTAATGCAGATGATCCCCAGATCAAGAGAATCATCACGTACAGCAAGAACAATCAGGCAACCACTCCCAATCAGGAGATGGAGCTTGTTCGTGACGGCCAGTATGTGCAGGTTCCTTTCCAGAACTTTAGGTGGGTTTCTACCGAGAAGAAGTTCTACAGGTTCACGCATTGCGGAATAATTCCCCATCCCAACATGTTCCAGGTGAAGTTTGATAACGGCAATTCCAGATATCCGATGATCTTCAACTGTGAGGTCAACGATAATCCGTTCATAATGCCTCAGCATTCGCTTGTCTCGGATACCAGACGTGGAGGCCCCACTGAACTACCCAGAGCATATACTCTCATGAAGGGCATTGGATCTGTGAAGGTTACAGATAATGGTGTATCTATTCCTGCCTGGGCTGCTGGTGTCAGAGGCTTTGAGATCGCATTGTGGGGATACGAATACACGCTACAGTAGGTGATAAAAAATGGCATTTGCATTTTTCCCTATCGGATCGGTTGGATTATCCACAATACAGGGTACTCCTGGATACTGGGTTAAACTTCCGGTCGGTTCAAAACCAATTCGTGACATCTATACCGATGGAGCCCCTGCTGCAACAGACGGCAAGGGTGCGGTAATGATGGCACTGGAAACAAACTATTCCATCGTGCTTGAAGACTGCGAGGATGCCTGGAATGAGACTGCTCCAGCCAATATCAGCGTTTCGGCAGATTCTGCGGACAAAAAAGTTGGAACTAGCTCCGTAAAGTTGGACATTGCCGCTGGTGCATCGGAGGGCGCTATATTATCTGAGGCTATTGCTTCTCCCATATCTCTGTTGGGATATACTCATATCGAGTTTTGGATAAAGTCCACTGTTAATACCAATGCCGGAGATCTCCAGATTCTGCTTGACAACACCGCCGAATGTGTTTCTCCGCTTGAAACCCTGAACGTCCCTGCCCTTACAATGAATTCTTGGACCCATGTAAGGCTTGCGTTGGCCAATCCAGGACTGGACATATCAATCGCAAGCATTGGCATCAAGTATGCTGAAGATATTGGCGCATGTGTAGTCAACATAGATGATTTCAAGGCTACCCATACCGTGACCAAGTTTACACCGCTCACGATATCTGATTTCGTCAAGGACGACGTTTATTTCAGGCTGTCGAGCGCCATTGATTCTGCATACTACGGTGACGCCGCAATGCTGGTTTATTACATCAGCCCGGATGAAGACCCAACTTGCAGCAATTAGAGGGGATTTATTCCCTCTTTATTTTTTGACAAAATTGAATAACGTTGCTCTTATATCTCTTGTTAAATCATCAATATTCAGATTGCTGCTTATTTTCGGCGGGAACACTATCAAAACACCATGATCCAGCAATTGCAGATCATCGCCTGCTTTCACGCCATGTTGTTTCGTCCATGCAGCCGGTAATGTTATTCTCTTAGATCCTCCGCTTGGGATTGCTTTAACTGTCCTGAATATAGGCATGATTGTACTACTTTGTTACTGATATATGTACTTGTTGAACACGCTAATTTAATAAAATTTATCC
>Ga0172381_10008049_pt1 | contig 10360 bp, 20 predicted proteins | sample Leawel6488metaG_FD_119754 | JGI IMG/M metagenome (GOLD analysis project Ga0172381, IMG submission 119754) | Leachate microbial communities from a municipal landfill in Southern Ontario, Canada - Leachate well 64-88 metaG | ecosystem: Engineered > Solid waste > Landfill > Unclassified | place... | reverse complement strand
TTCGGACTGTTTCGCCAGTGAGGGTATCGTAAAGCCCACCCATCCCACCGACAAGGCCCAGCGTTTTTTGCTCTTCCATGGCAATTTTGATCGTCAGGGGGGAAACCTCATCTCCCCGCCTTAGGCACTCGTTCAGCGCTGTGAAAATATGTCTATTCGGCGCACTAATGAAATCGTCTTTGGTAAGAAAAGCCGTGACTTCCGCCGCTTGGGCCTCATTCCCTGGTTCGCATATGGTTCGAAGCACAGCCAGTTCAGCGGCCTCATCCTGTGGAATCTTAACCGCCATTAGACAGCCTCTTCCTTCGAGTCAACACACCACGAACGGCTCTTTCCCACGGGGGGGATACGCCAGCTTTACCGGGACCGAACCAAAATTCCATGGCGTTAGGGTAGTCCCCTGGGTTTGTCAGCCATTCAGACACAGCCTCGTCAAGGGTTGCAAGATCCAGATCGGGCTCCCTAGCCAGGATCCCCTCGACAAGGCTTGCAGATGCCACCACATCGTTTCGGATTTTCTTCCCTTGGCGTTCGGATGGCCATCGCGTCTCCCAGTCCAGCACCATGGCGACAACGTCATCCCCGTAGGGTGATAGTTTTTGTTTTTTCTTCTCTTTCCTGGAAGGCTTCTTCCCAGGAACAAGATCAAGACCCGGAAGCGGAGCTGGAGGTTGGTTTAATGGTTTACGGCTTAAAAGCTTAAAGATTAAAGGCTTAAGGCTTGGGTTAGGGTTAGGTTCACCCGTGGTTACCTGTTGGTTATCGCTAGGTTCATCCGTGGTTACCTGTTGGGGCTCTTTAGGTGGCCTGCCACCAAGTTGACCAATCGCTGTTTTCATAGACCGGAAGCGTTCTGCGTCTTGTCTCATCGAATGGCCCAAACAAAACCCATCGTTGAATGGATCGTTTGAGCCATCCTTTTTTGATCCACCATTCATGCCTCTAGACAGCCCAGCCAAGAAGCGGGAGCGTTCGGAGTCATCCCCTAAGGCCGCAAACGCTGCGTTAAATTCGTCCAAGTTAAGGTTTAACCGCCATGTCCTAGAACGCGCCATTTATCAACCCCGCGCCTTCCGCCATGCCTCACGGTCATAGGTGCATCTGGTAGGGTCGTCCTCGGGTTGGACATAGGGCTTGTGCCCCATATTTTTGCCAATCTCCTCTAGCCTACGGGCAGCCCTTCGGAGCATCATAGCTTGTCCATGAGCGGCATCTTGGTCTTTGGGCTCCATTACCAGCCCTAGAACGTGATCCGCATCCTGGACAATGACACGATTAGATTCCAAAATGAATTCAAGTCCTGAATATTCGAACTTTTGAGTTACCCAAGCCATTCGGCCTCCATTGCCCATCCGGGAAGATAGCGGGGTATCCGCTTAGACCTACATTATACATCAAGGTCGGTTTGGGTGCAAGTTTATGCGATCCTGAAACACCGGCAATGATCCCCCATATTGCGCAATGAAAACTTTTTGCCATGTCTTCGGCCATAGTCGCAGCAAGCGGCGGCGGCGTTGGCTCTTTTGGGAGCATCTACCACGAAACTATCTCCAACCTCCATAAACATGAACGGATATTTTAAATACTTATGGGCGGGAAGCGGGATGCCTTTGTCTATTTTAATCATGTCTTTCTCCTCAAAAAGGTGTGTGAGTTGTCAAGAATTCCTTGACGGTTAAAACTGCCGTGAGATCCTTTACATCGTCCGCCGTGAATACCAGCGGGTTCCAGCCATGCATTACCGCCGCGTTGGATTTGGTGTAGTCGCGCTGAATGCCTTTGCCTGTTGAGTGGCCTGACTTTTTGCCATTATCTCCCGCGTGAGTCCCGCCGTTGATTTCGACTGTCAGGAGAAACTCTGGCCACGCGAAATCATAGACATACGGAACATGTGGGATCTTGAATTGGCGGACAGGGAATGGTAGATCTAATTTATTAAAAAATTCACATCTAACGTGGAACATGAAAAGGTTTTCCAGCGCCTCTCGCTTCGCCTTGTCTTCGGATTTCTTTACTTGTTGAGCGGGGGATAGGGGCTTTTTCATGCCGGAATCCCAAGGTGATAATCCATTTCTTGCTTGGCCTTCTTGCGGGAGAAGAACGGCCCAAGAGGCTGGAGGACTTCTTCCGTGCAGCGCGGACGCCAGCCAGCCGGATACGACCACCATTCGAAACGGCCATTCATACAAAATTCCCCGACCTTCGCACCATCACTGCGGACAGATCCGCCGGGGTAATCCTGCCATGTCATTTCTTTGGAGGTTGTCATTCCATCAACCCCATCAATGGCCCCGGTTCTGACTCAGGGAATGGAATTGGAGCGTGTTTCCCGGTGTGGAGTTGCCGTTGAATCTCATCCAACCATACCTTGTATGGCCAGTGCTTCCGCTCCCCAAATGGATATGCCTCAATCAACGCAGCATGCAGAGTCTTCGGGTTGTCAGATCCGACGCTTTGGATTGTCGCTGCTACAATCTCTCTGGACTTTCGGCGCCAATAACTTTCGCTTGCTCCACTCATCTCGTCACCATCCAAATCAAGAAGCAGCCAATCAATGCCGTAGTGGCAAACGCAAGCCAGAATTTAAGCGGGTATTTCATTTCGCCTCCGACCGCAAACGATAAATTTCTGTGATTAATGATTGCTGGTCTTGCCTTGAGATTGGGAGGCCATTCGCTAGATCCATCTGAATATGGTAGAGTCTATCCATGGTCAATGCGGGCGGCGTGTATGGTGGGTGCTCTGGCATGACAGGGCAGCGCGGGTTCAGCACCGCTGGGGCTACGTCAATATCAGGGTTGGGATAGACCCCCATGTGGTGATCATAGATGTCTGCCTGAGATGGCTCAGGAGCACGGGCGGGCCAGATGGTTCCGGTGTAGTCGCTCATTCTGGTATCTCCGTCCATTCGGTTGGGCCATTCAGCTCAGCATCATCGCTAACATCAAACCATCTGATCCCATTACTATATGCGATGTAACAGGTATTGAACATCCATCTTGGGTTCCTAATTAAAATCTGTCTATCTCTTGGCGCTGTTTTGATTGGCTTCCATGCGCTCATTTTTTCTCCTTGGTTGAGACCAAAATTGGTTTCCCAAATTCATTCACCCTAATCGTAAAAACCGTTTCGTTTCCGGGCTTGCACCGTTTCGTGTAAGTCCCGTCCTTCCTGCGCCTAATCCCCTGGATGGTTACTTTATCTCCGTCGCGGTATTCCGAAGATGTATACCACCAAATCGGTATCTCAATCATTCCGCACCTCCAAAAGTCACGGCCAGCCACAGCAAGCCGATGAAAAATGTTACGATTCCGATGGTAGAAAATGCCGGGGTGGTGTAGCTGTGACTCACCTCTCGGTCATCGTGTGGAGTTTCGATGTGGGGTTTCATTTCGGTGAACATGAGACTCCTTAAAATTTGAAATCCGGGCTAGCGTTACGGGTATAAAGAGCTGTTGACCATTGAGCGTCCCAGCGTTCGCGACGCGTCAATTCCTCTTTGGCCTCCAGACCGCGTTGGACCATCTCTAGGAGATCGGCATCAGTGGGAGCTTTGTTCGCGACTCTTGGTCCATGTTGAGCGATAAACCATCGTTCAAGCTGGCTGTTAGGTTCACTCATACTTCACCTCCCTTATATAGAGATGGATAAGCCTTTCGTCTAAACTTGGTCAATTGTTCGGTCGTCATGATCTCGCATGCTAGGGAAAGTTCATGCGATTGTCGATCGTATGCCTTCCTTAATGTCCTGCATTCTGATTCCAAATCAGACATTCCACTAATGCGTCCTTGCTCTCGTGTCAATACATCGAAACACATTTGGCCTCGAGAGATAAGTATTGCTTGCAGGTCGCTTATTCGATTGTTGAGACGATTGACCTCTTCGGTTAAATTAAGAATGATCATTCCAGTGGTATTTGTTTCATCAAACATATTTCACCTCTCAATAAGGCACGCCGATAGACGCGCGATGGGTTACCAATCGCAAGTGGACATTTTGCAGTATGCCCTAATCAACTCATTCAGTGTTTTTGTTGAACATCTATGGCCCATGAGCGCGTTTCGGACGGTATGGCCATCGAGCCCAGTGTTGCGTATAAATTCCCCCCTCTCTGTCTTTGACAATTCGGCGTAGAATTCTGCAATCATGGCCGTCGTGGTTTGGGCGTGGTTGTTTCGCATACCATAAAGTTAGGTCAAAAAAAAGTTTACGCAAGAGAAAATTTCCCTTGACGCGGCGGGTTGGGTGCCTATGCTTGGGGATGGGAAGGAGATCGCGATGGACACCCTAAACCAAAACCTTCGCGAGCTTGCCAACATGGCATCCATCGTTCCTGACTGTTTGCAGAGTGTGTTCTATTTGTTCCACTGGATCGGGATGAAGTCTGATATCGTTTTACCAACCACTAGGAGACCTACATGCTGAAAGCAACGACGAAACTGAACGCGACAAAGAAAGAAGTGAACGTATTCCCATGCCTCCGTGTGGCAAAGACTAATGGGATGATTGTTCTTTTCTCAGGAAAAACAACTGGGACAGTTGTTGATAAGGGTAAAGGACCTCATACCATAGGATTCCATTTGGATGTGTGGTTCCCATATGATGATCCAGATCATTGGTCACCCCTCAACCCTGGTTCATCCATAACCATCACTGTTGGGTAGCTGCATTCAATCCATCACTCGAGGGTGATGGTAGATCTGAGACATCCTGGGGAAGAACATCCGTAGCGGACTCCCGTGGCGCGTAAGGGCGAGTCGATCTAGTTCCGCGACCAAAGCGAAATCGAGCGAAGCCGTTTCCCCAGGGACTATTTGAAATCCCAGTGCGGTGTTGATAGAAACACAATGGCTAGCAGGCCCAAAAACTAACAACCGGGGGCGTAATCGGATTACTACTCGAGCCGTAGCCAAGATCTAACGGTGATCAGCAGGTCTAGAGTCCTGCCACTGGGAACTATTTGACAACGATGAGATTGAGTGGGCCAATACGGGTTGAGTGTTTGGTAAGCACTGCTCGGGAATGGGCTCACCACCCATGTTTATTGGTCCTCCCAATCTCATCAAGAATTGCTGGATGCGCACCAGAAGGGACTCCCAAGCCAACGCGAGGAATTGGCGAGTGGTTTCGCAGTCTCCATCCAGCATAGGTAGCTTCCCGGCAAGTCACGGCTCGGTAAAGTAAGCGCCTGCGGTCGAACGAGTGTAGACCGCGCCAATCTTTGACATTGCTGGATGCCCAGTTTTTTGGGTGAGTTTGGAGCGGGTTTGCTAGGTTGGACGAACGTGCCAACGTCAATCAATCATCCGACATCCAGCAACAAAGCCACGCGCATAAGTGAGCAAGCCCTCAAGCTGAGCCAAGTGGCCAGAGATGGCGGGGATGAGCGTCCGCCATGCGCGTGGCCCAACACCCGCAAGCCTCACTGAGTAATAGGGTGAGCAAGCGGAAGAATACGCGGCATAGCCGCTTAGCCGGGATCAGGCCCGGATGGCAGAGGGGAAAGAATCCCTCGCGCTTTTCTAGATCCATCTCAGGTGAGAGGCCAGCACATTGAAAAGATTTTAAAATCCCTGCTCGCCCAAGAACGAAGAGCACGCAAGCGCCGTTTGGGTAGGCGATCTTGCCATGACGCAGCCATCGAGATTGTGTTGAAATCCGGTAGACCGTAGCTGCGATTCTGGATTGACAGTCCAAAGGACCAAGCTGGTGAGAGGCCAGCACATTGAAAGGTGAACCATGTCTTGCAAGTGCGAAACGTGCAGAGGGCAGCACCTGACCCGGCATCACAAGCCTCAGCCCATCACGGATGCCAATGAAGTTCTGTGCCTAATCCTAGAACTCAAAACAATCAACATCAACGGGGAATCGATGCTCAAGTATTCGGAAGTCCTGGATGCTTTCGCGGCCACGAGGTGAACCATGTTCCAACAAATGAGCGAAGAGAAATTCGACAATCTACGCCAATCGTATCCCTCATTCGAAGTGGGATATTTAAGTTCCACCCCAGTCGGGAATGCTCTCTATGAGCTTTTCCTATACCGAGAATTAGGGACCCTCCAACAACTGTCCTATGCCACAGATGCAGTTGCGGAGCGGGATAAATACGCCGCCGTGCTGGATCGAATAGCCGCCTTGCCAAAGAATGCACCTCATGGTGCTGGAACGGTGATCGCCAGGAATGCCCGCTTGACGGAACTAAATCACAACATACTCACGGAGTAAGCCATGATCCATATCAAGCCCTCTATCCTAGACGGCGGTCTGTGTGTAGCCGCTATCCACTGCGAATCTCGCATTACAGGTCATGCATTCCGTAAGCGCGAAGGGAACGAAGGCCTATACCGGGCATTCCGAGAATCGGAGCTGGATGGCACCGAATTGGATTACGCCAAATGGCCCGTGCTCGCGGAGATGAGACACGAAGCGCTACAACGTCTTGTTGATGCAGCGGAGGCCGCTCAGAACATCCACCATGAGGCGTTCGGAATATTGGCGGGAGATGCCAAATGACCACGCATCCATTCGGGATAGGTGATACGGTTTGGGTAGCCAGTTATGAGCGGACCCAAAGATTCGTCGTATGCCCAGACTGCGGCGGGACTACGCGCGTAAAGGTCACGCTGTTTGACGGGACAGAAATTATGATTGAGTGTGGTGGATGCAATCCAGGTGGGTTCATGCCGAGCACGGGACATATTGAACAATATGATTGGGAGTCCGCCGCCGAAGACCTTACGGTAGTCGGGAGCGAAATCAAAAATGGACTTCGCGGGAATGAGATAAACTACTTCTTTCTAGGCGGAAGATACTCACCAGCAGAATTTGTTTTTGCAACAGCGGGGGAAGCGATAGCCAAATCCGAAGAGTTAAGGCTGAAACACGAAACGGAAGAGAATGAACGCCTGATGTCAAAAACCAAGGATCATAAGTCTTGGTCGTGGAATTATTCATACCACTTGCGAATGGCGAAACGAGCAAAAGCCGAGATGGAACTACACGAACGAAAAGCCGAGATCTGTAAGCCTCATTTGAAGAGTAAAAAATGAACAAGCACCGGATCCCTAAAGAATCACTCCGCGTGTTCCAGGCCCGTTTCGAAGATCCAGACGATGAAGATCTTGATGATGAAGATCTTGATGATGATTGTTGCGACGATCTTGAAGATGCCTATTATTTGGAATGTAAGGAGAACGAATGAACGACACTATTCTTCCCGCACATTTCGCGCCTCGCGTCCCGATTGTTGGGACTCTTAAAATTGGAGACGTTGTTGGCTCCAAGGCGGTAAAGTTGGGGCATATGCGTCTATGCACGGCATCTGCTACCGGGGATAATCGGTATGACGATCACCCGGACATGAAAGAGTTTAACAGTGGAAAAAACACATCCATTGAGATCGAACTCGTTTCTGATGACCCACGGGTAAACCTGGACATCGTTTACAACATGGGAGGGAATGGCTTCATTGTTTGCAGAGGGAATGGAACCACAGCAGAACGGCGCTTGATGTCGGATGGGAAAATCTCTTCTGAGGCTGCATTCCAGAAACTCCCAGATGGGAAATGTGGCGAAGCATGCCCATACTATCAATCCGGGAAATGCAAACTTGCCAGCACTCTCTACTTCCGAATACCGGGTAAGACCGCGATTGGATCAGTATGGCAATTCCGCACGAAGGCTTGGAACACGGCGCAAGACCTGCTCGGTGCTATGCAAAGCTTGAAGGATATAACCGGAGGGGTCTTGGCAAGAATGCCCCTAACGGTGTTCATGACGGAACAGAAACGCAGGCCGGTTCAGGACAGCAAGCGAGTCACGTCCCATTTCTGGACATTGGGCCTAGCATTCAATGGAGACGAGGAACAGCTAATCCAGGCCGTGAGTAGAGCCAGGAGACTCGCACGAGATATGCGCGAACTCGCTATGCCATCCATTGAAGAACGCCTAAAGTCGCAGCCTTCGGAACTCCTTGAAGATCTAGACGAAGCCGAGGAACGGGCCTTCTGTGCTGAATTCTGCCCAGAAGAAAATCAGCCTGCGTCTAAAATGGGAGATGAACCACCCCAGCAATTTGATAACCCGGAATGGACAGACGAAGATATCGCATCCGCTAAAGCTATGCTTCCCGAACTGGGAGAGCGACTAATGGAGCTTGGCGTGTCCGAGCTAGATACCAAGTCCATCTTGGCTGATCCTGATTCCACCATCGGCCTACCTTATTTGTCCTTCAACACGTGGACGAATAGATTCTTGGGCTATCGCGATCGCAAAATCTCAAAATATTCAAAGGCATCCCAATGACCACTGAACAGGAAGATGAACTGCGGCAATACCTAGAATCTGTATCCAAAAGGGAATGCTGGTTCGACGATGACGATTTTAGTCCTTGCGACTATGCTGGTGGTAATTACGATGACGCCTACTATGGCGGGAGCGACGATGGTGAGGCCCTGTTCGCTAGACAGTTATTGTCTAAATACTTCCCCCAGGACCCCATACTATGACTGAATCTGAGATCCAAGCGCTAAGCGATGAAGAGCTATCCGAAGAGATTGATTTTCTCAATCGATCCTTGAATCAATCCGTGATTACCGACACTGGATTTTGTCTTCTAGGCGACCTAGTGGTAGAGTCGGAACGCCGCTCATCTCGCGCCGCATCCCAACGCGCAGCGAGAGGAGAACAGGCCCTCCCGCTAGATACCGTGTGATGTCAATCTATTACTAATTGGTGTCAATTTTAGGACATAATGTTTGCCGCTTTAAGAGCTGCGATTATTTCAGCTATCCTTGTTTGCGCATTGGATACTGCGGTGGTAAGCGTCAGCCTGTGAGCGTCTGTATCCCACCCATAGGTCCCTGCGGACACAGACGGTGCGGAGGCCGCAGCGGTGGGAGCCGCAGCGGGAGTTAGACTTACTAAATCTTTATTTGCGTTGGTGGTTATGATCCTGGAGGCAGTTAGCCCATACATGCGGACAACTCCGCTTGGATAGAATCGGGTTGACCATGTTGTGTCGCTATAACTAGGACCAACCCAAAGGTATGATAACGTTGGCTCTCCCCCGGAAGCCCCCCCGTATCCCCCAAAGCCGCCAAGTATCGCTTTTGATGTGTCACTAAAGGAAAAATCTTTTGCCCACGCTCCACTCGTGCTACCGGTCGTCCGTATACAGTCAGTCGCGTTTGAAATTTGCACCCCACCAACGTCAATCGTTGGAACTGTAAGCACCCCAGCCGTTGAGTATACTAATTGCGCTGTGGCTGTCGCATATCCGTTCGGTCGCAAATATATTGAGCCCGAAACAGCTCCAAGAATTATGTGCCCATTAGTGCTCCAATAAAGTCTGCCTAATTCTGTCCCCGAGCGTTTGGCAATTGCGGAAATGTTGCTAGCATTATCCAGGATTATATCCGCGCCAGATTGCAGCCCTTGTGGAGTTTCCGCAAGCCCAGTCGTTCGATTAATCTTTAGCCCAGTCCACCATGAGGTGTCTGCATTGTCTTCTGGGGAGGGTTTATGCACTTGCATGTATAGATCGGACGATCTAATCCCACTAGGATATCCAATTTGTAAAATACGAGCGCCATAAATACCTACGCTACCGGCGGGATTGTAACCCATATAAATGGCGGTTCCAGATCCTTCAGTTGCTCCTTGGTTATTAAGGACGACTGACGCCACATGTCCACCATCACTCGCCTGATTGTCTATTAATGTGTCTGAAAATGTTACACCGGTGACGGCCAAAGTTGCGGACGCACGATTTATCGCAACTTGCGTTGTGCCGAAATAAAATGTTTGACCAATTAATGCGTATGCTGCAGGTAATGCCCCGCCTAATTTATTTGAATCCGCCGCAGTCCCACTAGACGCTAACGCCCCCACATCCGAAGCCGTATAGTTCAGAAGCGTTTTCGCTTGCGCTACAGTCATCGCGATTGGGGTCGATGCTGAACCCGTGTTATTCCCTATGATGGAGTTTGCCGCAAGATTTGCCATTTTCGCCAGGGAAACGGAGCTGTTCGCAATAGTTAAGGCACCTGTATTCGCTATGGTGGCATCTCCAGACATGGCTACACCAGTGGCAACCCCTCCGGCGCTTCCGACCAAAATATGTGCGGACGTCAAAGCCGATGAAGCAAACTCGGTATGCGTATGGTCGCCATAGGCCACAGTAATATGAGTTGTTCCGAATCCTGGGAATCCTGTTTTCGCGTCGTTCAAGGCTGTTCGGTATTCCAGATACCCCATCGCCTGGACTATGGTAGACGCAGAGGTGACGGTCCCAACGCCTACAGACAACCCGACAAGGGGCGCGTTCGGGACGTAAGTTTTAACGGCCTTTTGGCTTGGG
>Ga0172381_10008048_pt1 | contig 10361 bp, 11 predicted proteins | sample Leawel6488metaG_FD_119754 | JGI IMG/M metagenome (GOLD analysis project Ga0172381, IMG submission 119754) | Leachate microbial communities from a municipal landfill in Southern Ontario, Canada - Leachate well 64-88 metaG | ecosystem: Engineered > Solid waste > Landfill > Unclassified | place... | reverse complement strand
TACACAATCAAAGACAGAAATTCAAACAAAACTCGAGGACAAATACGCTAAAGCTCTTGATCTAGTTGAAATCAAAAACACATTTAGTGGTGATATTAATACCCAATTAGATAATTTTACAGATACTATTGAAAATATCACAATATCTGTTGATGCTTTAACTAACAAGATTGAACCAACACTATCAACCATAAAGACTATATCTTTACAGGCACAATAACATGAAATTTTGTAAGAGATGTGGTGAAGAAAAACAAGAAACTTGTTTCATTATTAAAAAGAATGGCAAGTTGTATACATATTGTAAACAATGCACAAATATTTTAAGTAATATATACTATCACGAACACAAAGCAAAATATCGTGTACAAAAAATAATGTGGCAAAACGATAATAAAACAAAAAAGTGTACGTTTTGTGGCAAAGAAAAGGATCTGAAACATTATCAAAAAACACTAAGTGCGAAAGGTGGCCTTGCAACACGGTGTAGACAGTGTAATAAAGAAATAGGTCAGCAATATTACAAAATAAATAAAACACAAATTCTTTTACGAACCGGTGACTATGAACGGAAAAAATATAAAGTTGATACAGAATTTGCAATAAAACGCAAATTGCGTAGCAGATTTTATGCAGCATTAAAAAATCAAAATATTCCAAAAAATAAATCAATTTTACACTTAATAGACTGTGATATACCACACCTAAAACAATATATAGAAAAGAAGTTTGTAAATGGTATGTCATGGAATAATTTCGGTAAATGGCATATTGATCATATTATCCCATGTTCATGTTTTAATCTACTAAATATAGATGAACAAAAAAAGTGTTTTCATCATACCAACCTTCAGCCATTATGGGCTATAGACAATCTACAAAAAAGTGATAATATAAATGAAACAATATGACGGCAATTATCTGGGTATAATTATTTCCAATTCGGACCCTGAACAAAGAGCTAGATGCAAAATCTGGATACCGCACATATCTGCCGTAATCACAGAAAAGTGGAATAAACAAAAGAAAAATAAGAAGTTTCGTTTTCCTGGTAAGAATCTTAAAAGTGATTTAACAGTTGATATAATGGATGAATTAAAACAAATTCTTCCATGGGCGGAATATTGTGCACCAGCTATTGGTGCAACAGGCAGTGGTAGATATAATGCATTTAATGATACAGCTACTGTATCAGATGCTAATACTACATCAACTACACCCATAGCAGACTCAACACTAGCAAAATATAAACTTAACCCAGAAGGTAGTGGTGAAAAGAGGGGTAAACTCTATGAGGCAAAGGATAGCAGGATAGGTGATGCATTTATTAATACATCATCAGCTCAAAGTAAATATCTCAATCGTTATGGTAATAATTATGCACCATCTAATTACTCCAATGCAGCGAAGGGATCCTTTTCTATACCAAACGTTGGCAGTCATGTATGGGTATTTTTTCGTGAAGGAAACCCACATTTCCCTGTATATTTTGGCGTAAGTTTTGGTCAAGAAGATTTCAAAGGTGTATTCAATAATGATGGCACAATTGCACAAGATTATCCACAAAGTTCAGAAAATAAGTCAAGAGCTGATATAGGTGACGAAGTAATAGATAACAGTGTATATCGTAACAAATACGTGTTTAATCAAAAGGGTGGTGCTATAGAAATCATAAACACTGATAACCGAGAGGCTTTTAATTTAATTCATTATAGTGGTTCATTTTTAGGATTTAACAATAAAACATCCACACTATTTTCTTCTAACAATTTTCAATCATTGATACTCGGCAATGCGTTTGAGACGTTTCGTCGTAGTAAAAGTTTATATGTTGCTGCAGATCATGATAATATTATAAAAGGTGATCAACTAGTCAAGATTGGTAGTCTTAATCTTACAGCGCTACAAAACTGGTATAATACATATAAACAGATCCATGATCTCAAAAAACTATTTGAAATCCAACGCGTAGAGCAATCAGGAAGTTTTGCTACAATTTCACATTTAGGTAATAGTATACAATCATTCTCAACACAAGATGGTACATGGTCTACACAAACATCTAAAAATAATATAGTAGACTTAATTAAGAATAATACCACAACATTGGCAGATATTGAAGCTAGTATGGAACATGGTGGTAATCTCATACAAACCATTAGTAAACATAAAATTGAAGTTATTGGATTATTATTAAATGACTATGATAGTTATAGGGTTGATGCTGTTGGTAAACTAAGCGATTATGCAACCACTATAGCAGATACGGGTGTTTATGCTGAAAAGGCAGCTTCACCATTGGTTGAATATGTAGATGCAGAAAATTATCCTGTTGGCAGTTTTACACAAATGATTGCAAATAAATACAAAGCAATCGTAGGTTCAGGTGGATATGAAATGAAGACTACAGGTCCTATCGATATTAGTGGTACTATTGTAAATCTTGTAGGAAACCAACTTAACATTGCAGCAAAAAATGAATTGACAATTGATGGTGGTAAGCGTCTAAATCTTGTTGCTGATATAATTACACTCTCGCAACGATCAGGAAAACAGGTTAATATACCAACAAACTTTGGTGTTGGTAAAAATGCTGTAATCAAAGGTGGTGCACATATTGAAGGTGAATTAAGTGTTGAACATTTAACAGGACCTGTTGAATGGCAGGTTACAGAACCAACACACATTAAAACAACAATGACCATCAAGAATGTATCTATAACAGGTGTTACACAAGCAGATGGTGCAAATAAAAACATAACTACAGGCACAATGACAGGTGAAATTGAGCTGGATATTGATCATACACATTACTTTAAGAATATTGCATTATCATTACTTGCTGATGAAACAGCTGTACGAAATGACGCAGCATCTAAAGTCAATGCTGATGCTGCATCTGCAAGAGGTCATAAAGCTGTTACTGATGGTAAACGAGGTGGCGGAGCAATGAGACCAGCACAAGTTGTTAACGGTCCTAATAATAACGACTATGGTGATGGTTCAAATCCAAGCGATTGATATCATCAAGCATCGTTAAAGACTGTTTGAAATACGTAATATGCTGATAGAGATTTTTGTTCTACTGTATATGTACTGCCTAATCTACTAATTGCTTCGTTAATTTTATCTGCGTGTATACCAACAGAAACACCAGCAAACGGATAATAAAATAACGATGCGAGTATTTCTTCACCATCGATATAGAAGAATGTAGGATTACCACTATCACCAATAATTATAGTATTATACCATAATTGCTGTGCTGGATTAAACGGTATACCATAACATGAAAAATAAACAAGCCCATAATCATATGTTGATATTGTGGTTCCTTCATATATTGCTAACAACGCTGTTTCTCTTTGTGTAAACTCAATAACTGGTACACCAGGCGTTGCATATTTGCGATAATCTGTTGGTAATACCTTATAATGTTTAATGGATGATGGTACATCGGAATCTAACATACCAACACTTATATCATTATGTGCTATAGTAGTTGCTATAACTGTTCGTGAGATTACCTCATTGGCAGATGTAACAAATATAATTGTTGAATTTATTGGTATACCATAATGTGTAGAGAATAGTACATGTCTAGGTGTTACAAGCGTGCCAGCACGTCTAGGACCATCATGTGAATTCCACGGACTACATCCAGTGAAATCCATCTCAGCACACCAGACATTAGGGTTACGTTCAAAAATTAAATCTGTATAATTTTGTACAGTATATATGTTAGCCTTTTCAATAGCATATTCTCCAGCCTTTGACAACATTTCATCTATAACACCAGTAGCAACTGCACGCAAACTAGTTAATGGAGGTTCTGTTAATGGAGGTTCTGTTGAAGGTGGTTCTGTTGAAGGTGGTTCTGTTGAAGGTGGTTCAGTTGAAGGTGGTTCAGTTGAAGGTGGTTCAACATATAAATTCCACACACACTGTAATGTATAATTGTATGTTTTAGGACAAAACGCAGAAGATATTGTGAACATATACATATTTATTCACCACTCCAATATGATTTAATATTAAGCTTGAGTTTTATAATACCATAATATATAATACTCTTAATGAAGTATTATACATTTGTATTTCGAGACTTAGATAACAACATTGTTCTTGTTCGCCCTGACCAAGAAACGAAACAACTAGATTATCATGTTATTGATAATACCGGCATTGATGTAGATGATATTCAACTAAATAGAGTTGTAGCCGTTGAAGTTAATGAGCCACAAGAAGATATATTTTCTATCCTTAAACTTTTTGATATTGAACTAAAAAACCCTGATGAATCTTCTGTATGTCTTGCAGAATTAGCTGATACAGATGAAGCAACATTTAGAGAATTGGTTGATCGTTTATACAATATTATACTTGCTAAAACTCTATTAGATGTAGAAACTAATCTTTCAAAAAGTCTCTCAGCAATATGAAATTAAATTTTGATACATTACGAAAAGTAAATATGGCAAGGACTATTGAATGGACTGGTAATTCATCTAATGATAGTCTTTTATTTCGTGCAACAGAATTGGGTGGTGAAACTGGTGAGGTATTAAACGCTGTTAAAAAATTTACACGACAGCAATTTGGATGGGCTGGTGGTATAAATCAAGACGAATCTATCAAAGCAATTGCAGAAGAATTGGCAGATGTTATTATTTGTGTTGATCGTGTCGCTGCATATTTAGATATTAATCTGAATGATGCTGTAAAGGATAAATTTAATAAAACGTCAAAAAAATATAAACTAACGGTTAAAATCGAAGATGAATAATATCAAATTTTTTAGGGTAGGTGGATTCGTTCGTGATCAAATTCTTGGTATAAAGGCAAAAGATATAGATTATGCTGTTGAGGCTCCTAGCTATGAGGCTATGCGTGATTATATTGCAGCGCATGGTAAAATATGGCAAGAGCGTCCCCAATTTTTCACCATACGAGCACAACTCAATGGTGAAAATTGTGATTATGTTTTATGTCGTAAGGAAGGTTTTTATAGTGATGGTCGAAGGCCTGATAGTGTTGAACCTGGTACAATTTTCGATGATTTAGCTCGTAGAGATTTTACTTGTAACGCAATTGCATTAGATGAAGACGGCAGTTATATTGATCCACATAACGGTATTTCTGATTTAAAGAACAGTACACTGCGTTGTGTTGGTAACGCAGAAGATCGTTTTAACGAAGATAGTCTTCGTCTTCTTCGCGCTATGCGATTTAGTATTACCAAATTACTAAAATTAGACCCATCGATTGTTGCATGCCTTGATAGTTATAAAATTGTTAATGAATTGGACAATATTTCTATCGAGCGCGTTCGTGATGAGTTATATAGATGTTTCATGTTTCATACAGGCCTTTCGTTTCATTTCTTGCGAGACTTTCCGGTATTGGAGGAAAAAATCTTTTCTTTTACCAATCTAAAATTTGTACCAACTATACAACCAAAAGATATTTAACATGTACTATATCATTCTAGAACCTTTGGATATCACCATAATACAAGAACGTATTAATCAAAACGAACGTGTAGTCACTGAGTCTATTAATAGTTTCTTGCAATTTTATGACAAACTATGATATCATAAAAGCTCTCGGATTTAAAGAGGTTAAAGATGGTATACACACTGCGTATGAATATGCATATGGTAGTGGCATTCATACAATCTCAATTCAACCGGTGGATGCTAGTTATTCTAAAACAACGAGACCGTTAATTATTATTAATGACATATCATATCACATATTAGATCGTGCCAGCATGACATACCTTGAAATAAAGGATTTACTTTCGTGTATATATCGCAGTGGTGTAAACTCTGGAATGTGTGAGATGGAAGATTTATGGAAAGAAACTTTGTCTAAAATTGAAATAGAAACTCGACATAAAATATGACTATTAAAACCTTTATAATATTTGTGATAGTATATTTTATTATCATGTTGATATTGGATTATAATAAACCAAAACCACCCTAGCATTAACTAGTCAATATTTAATATCATAGGGTATGCTGATAAACTTTTTGGCATAAGTGTATACCCGCCACCCAATTGTTCTATAGTAGAATTAATTGTATCAAAATGCTTACCAATAGATACACCATACCATGGGCCAAAATGTACAGATGCTAATACTAATTCATTATCAATATAGAAGAATGTAGGATTACCACTATCACCACTAATCAATTCTTCACCCCATGGTATTTCTACCGCGCTTGTAGGCGCAGCGTAACATGAAAGATATAAATTACCTTCAAGCGTTATATTTGTTAATGTGCCTATATCAAAGGCGATGATTGCCTTTTCTTCCTGATCTAATACAACGACAGGACTCCCTGAACCTATATAGTTTCGATAATTTTTTGGTAATACTTTATATGGTTTAATAGATGCTGGTAAATCAGAATCTAGTAGTCCTACTGTTACATCATTAAGTGCTAATTTTGTTGCTATAACTGTTCTTGAAATAACTTCATTAGCAGATGTAACAAACACAATTGTTGCGTTTGTTGGTATTGCATAGTGTGATGAGAATATTATATGTCTAGGTGTTACAAGTGTACCAGCTCTACGAGGACCATCATATGAATTCCAAGGACTGCATCCAGTAAAATCCATCTCAGCACACCAGACATCAGGATTGCGTTCAAAAATTAAACCTATAAAATCTTGCGATGTATAAAGTTTCTTCTTTTCGCTCGAATACGGCATAGCTTCTGCTAATATAGCATCAACTGTTGCACTAACAATAATCCTAAAGCTATTTGCAGGTTCAATATCTACAAATGGTAAAGTTGTTACCGGTGCTTCTGATAGAACCGGTTCCGTGGTGATTGGTGGTTCTGTTGTTATTATTGGTATATACTGCCACGTCTTCCAAATCGTAGGAAAATTATAAGACTGCGATCTGAGACAAAAAGCAGTTGATAGTGTAAACATATTAAGAGTTTACGACTATATCCCAACCACTAGCAAACACCGTATTATATCCTGCAGATAGTGTTTCTGTTGTTAATGTAATATTTCCGTTGAGTGTATAATCAAAAGGCAAATTGCAATATACCATGTGTACACTTGATGCATTTGATGGGTTTAGGAATAGATTAATATTGTCACCGATAAATTTGCAACCAATATAATATGATTTAACACTACCGCTGCTAAATGCTAATAAATTTTCACAAGCAGGTGCATGTAGTGTTGTATATTCATACATACAATCACCATTCATACTAATATTACCACTATATACTCGCACATCTGCATTTTTTGCATTCATGCTTGTTATATAATTAGTAGCACCAACCGCGCCACTAAATTCTAATATAGCATTATTTTTTAGAGTATATTGAAATGCGGTTGTCTGTTCAACTGATTGTGCAGACATTACAACTCTTGCGTTATCTATCGTCATAACGCCATCACTATTAAAAAAATAAAATGATGTAAGGTTATCATTATTAATTAAAAAATTGCCAGCGCTACCATAGATACTAAACTCACTATACCGTGCGTCAGATGAATAGTCTGCAATGTTTTTTACAAAAAAATCAGTAAATGCAGAACTACCAACATGTAATACACCAGTACAATTTAATAAAACAACATTATAACCTTCCTGGCTCGCTTTGAATGTGTTTGTTCCGATAAATTCACAATCTATAAACATAGACAGACCATAAACATATGGTCTTAAATCTAATACAGCAGCAGGATCATATATTTCCGTATCAAGATAACTACCATTATTTTCACCTACACCTTCTGCAATATTACGAAAAGAAATACCAGTAGCTACCACATCACCAAGTGTTACAACCGTTGAACCATCAGCATCGTTGTTACCTTGTATAATGACGGTTGGTGGCGTACTTCTTACTAATGCTACAATATTATAACCTGTAACCATTCCACCCATATCTAAATTTGTTAAGCCCATATCATATATGGCTGGTGGCAATACAATATAAAAAGGATTGGTAGTTGATACTGCGTTACCATATGGTGTAGCGGCACTTGCTGCAAGAACTGCTAGTGATAAATTTACACCATTAGTTGTTGTAGATTCTGATACAGGAACAACAATAAAATTTTCACCGTTTGATGGTGGAATTAAATCAGCTGGTATCAAACCATTGATATCAGATAATCCCATGGCTGCGCGCATTGAACTATCAATATTAAAAAGACGTTCTGCACCTATACCCGTGCCGCGAATACCTAAAAGCCTGTCGCTTGAAAGTGGTTGTACTTCTGTGGTGAGTTGATCGAGATATGTAATACTCATTATGTTATTATTTATGTTAAAATTTTGCAATTAAATGTCTTGCAACAAGCCCTGCGAGGTATATGTGTCCATCATTATTTGGATGAACCACACCATCCTGTAGGTATAGTGTGGAATTACTTGCTTTAAATACTGCACGGCTATCAAACCATGATGAATTAGAATCTGCCCAGTTATCAAACGCAACCTTAAGTGCTGCAGAAAGAGTGATTACTGATGCTGTTGCTATATATCCAACAGGTGCAGCAACACAAATATGTGCATTAGGCGACTGTATACGAGCAGCTGTCCACAATGCAACAGCAGCATCTGTTACAGCGGATACTGCTGGTTGAAGTGTACCAATAGCATCATTAACGCTAGACTGAAACCAATATACAGCAGCATCAGCATGATAACCTGCAATATCTCTTGTCCATCTATCTGTATAATTCTTATAACCGGCGCTTGGCCCCGGTTCGAGATATCCAGTTCCTGTTCGCGAACAATTTATAACATCAGCGTTTAACATTCTGCCAAACGTATGAACATAACCAAACATGCGTTGATTGTTTGCTGAATTATAACCTTCTGCTATTGAATCACCAATACAAACAATTTTAGCTCTTGGTGCTACAGATTGATATACACTCGTAGAAGATAAAACATGAACAGCATTCCACAAACCAACATTTACTCCCATATTAAATGACCATCGACGTAGTCCGATACCACCAGAATGTGTAAATTTCATATATACAACACCTACAGTAGCCGCATCCTGATAAAACATACCTTCATATGCACCGTCTATTGAAACTGAAACCCATGGACCGAGAGCAGATAGATAATTATTAAGTTCTAATTCTACAACAGCACCATCTGTTAATATTTCGATACCACCACCAATACCATCAGCATAATCGTTACCACCACTTTCATGTGTTGGGCCTGTGATTTGAATATATGTAGGTGATAGAAAATTACGAAAGGTTTTGCCACCGATTATATTACAGAAGCTTGGTGTTAATGATGTTAGAGGTAGTGTTTGTGTTAATGTCGTATCATGACTTGTTAAACTTACACATGTAACATTTGAACCAGACAATACAGAAAAACTATTACGATTGGCAAATTCTACAAGTGTTTGAAGATTTTTTCCATGTGCTGTAATATCTAATTTATGTGCAGATAATAAATTTGTTGCTGTGCCTACAGGATCAGAACTTGAAAGCGCAACAGCTAAGGCATTATCAGCCTTTAATTGCGATCCTGTAGTAGTTTCTGCGTTTGGTATATCAGAAGCGGAAAGAACAACAACACCTGTTTTACCGTTTACAGAATTTACATCACTAACTATGCCTGCAACATCTGAAGCTGAAAGGGTTATGTTTCCAATTCTACCAGCAACTGACATCACTTTATTTGGTATACCATCAATAGTAAAAAGAAGTTCTGAACCAATGCCTGTACCCCTAATACCTAACAGTTTATCACTCGAAAGTGCAACTGTTTCTGTGGTGAGTTGATCTAAATGCTTAAAGGCCATATATCATTATTTATCCGCTTTTGATTGATATGCAAAAATTCTCAGCATTAATTTAATACAATACAACGTGCATTTCTTGATGTACCATATATAATAATGAAATAGTAATTTCTAGTTACATGAAAATAAAAACATATAACGACAAGGACGATCTCGGCGAACGTCTTACATTCAATGGAAAGCATGTGCGCGGATTAATATGGTCAGATGGTAGCGGTATGCTAGAAGTTCGACCAAAGAAGTATATTTGCCCACAAGATTGTTTTATATCAGAAAGTGGTAACCATAAAGATAGAGTGGCGCTCGTTAAACATTTAGCAGATGTTTATGCAGCCGCATATAAAGAATTAAAAAAATTACCCAAAATTAAATTAAAGAAGGGAAAATCTTATGATTGAAGATGTACTAGTTTCAAACTGTATAGCAGAGACACATAAACATGTCAAAGCTGTTTCAGCTAATATTAATCAGTTTGTGCATGAACTGCTTGACCGTGCTGAGAAGCATGATGCGTCAAAATTTGAAGAG
>Ga0172381_10008047_pt1 | contig 10364 bp, 15 predicted proteins | sample Leawel6488metaG_FD_119754 | JGI IMG/M metagenome (GOLD analysis project Ga0172381, IMG submission 119754) | Leachate microbial communities from a municipal landfill in Southern Ontario, Canada - Leachate well 64-88 metaG | ecosystem: Engineered > Solid waste > Landfill > Unclassified | place... | reverse complement strand
GTGGAGATAACCGAAAATGAATGGAATCAATTTAAGGATTATATAATCCATTGGCATCTTGCAGTAAAGGAAGATCTTGAACGTATGAAAACTATAAAATAATGTGGACCAGTAAGAATTAAAGTCACGTTATTAAGACAGATACAGAGAATATAATCACGTATAGGTATTTGTATTTTGTGCGAAAACGATAACTATATCGTTTATGTTAATTCAACACTCATATTCCAATCTTTACTGGATTTTCATATATACAGATACTTCAATGGTAGGGTGATGATAATATATCTATGTTTTATGGTGATTTATAAATAACTTGACTTCTACATAAATATGGACTACTATTACCCTAATTAAGGTTTATTTATTAATAACATTAAAAATTATGGACACAGTAAGCAAAAAAGATAGATTTAAGAGATTAGCCACTTCAAGAACAACAGAAGTATTAAAAAGACTTCAAGTGTTGTCGAATTGTTCTAATAGAAGTGCTTATGACTATTCAGAAGAAGAAATAAATAAAATATTCTCCACTATTGAGAGGGCCGTTAAAGACTCAAAGGCTAAATTTTATTATCCTAAGGAAAAGGTAACTTTTAAATTATAATAATATGTCTATACAAGGAAATATTGCACCAAGAATAATTCAATCTATATCTAGTTTATATAGTGATTCAAATCGCGTTTTACTTGAATTTATTGATAATTCAATAGATAGTGCAGAAAAATACTTTGATCCCTCAAAAAATAAATATAATCGGCCAATCAGTATTACTTTGGAGATAATTGGTAAAAATAACAAAGATGGCTCAGTAGTCATTTCAGATAACTGTGAAGGAATAAGTAACCTGCAGAGTATAGTTCAATCTTTTGGTAATTCTAGAAAAAGGGGACAAGTAGAAACAAATGGTCAATTTGGATTTGGTATGTGTTCATTTTTGGCTTCCTGTAAAGAATTAGAAATAGCTACAAAAATAAAAAATGAAAAAGCAGAAAGAGTACTTATTTTAGAGGAACATTTTGATGTTGATAAACATGAAGAATTTCTTTTTAGTGATATAGAAAAAGTTGATAGTTTTCCTTCAGATTCAGGCACTGTCATTACTTTAAAAATTTTTGATAAAAATCGTTGGAAAGATTTAGATATTGATTTCATAAAGAATGAAATAGAGAAACATTTTGAATTACTTTTATCTAGAGGTAATTTTGAGATTAAGCTTAAAAATACAGAAAAAGAATATATATGTAAACCTTTTGATTATAATCAATATGAAGGAGGTTTTATTGATGAATATATAGAAGAGGATGGTGTTGAACCTGGTTCTAAATGCAAAATACATCTATATATAAAAATAACTAAAGGTAAGGATATTAAAAAAAGACCAGTATTTATAATTAAAGGTAGAAGAATTAATGAGATACATGAGATCAAATCTTTTAAATCAAATAATAAAAATGATATATGGAATCATCCAAATGTTACGGGATATTTTGATTTAAGTAATTATATTGAGCCAGATATTTCTAGAAATGCTTTTGCCGCTAAACATAAAGATAGAGCAAATAATCTATTCGATATTTTAATATCTAAGGAACCTGATATTTTAAACTTGATAATTGAAGGTAATGAACAAACTCAAGAAAAACATTATCAACAACTAGAAGATATGCTAAGCAAGGCATTATCAAAACTTGCCAGATTAGATTCTATGAATTTTAGGACAGAACTTGTGTCGGGTCATGATATATCTCTACAAGGTGGTGGTGTAGGCGTTGATAGTTCAATGATACCTCCTTTATCTCCAGACGCTAATTTTCCAAATGACGGAATTGACAATAGAGATATTGAGGGAATAAATCCTGGTGACAAGACAGGTGGTAATGATAATTTAGATAAAGAAAATGATAATCCGTTTGATGATAAAAACCCTCAAGGAGCAGAGAGGAAAAAGAGTGGTTTTAATATAAAAATCTCCGATCTTGAACCGAACATCGATGCTGATACAAATAAACCAATAAAATCTCGTTTGTTGGGCAATACAATAGAAATTTTTAGAAGACACCCTGATTTCGAAAGCAGAATGGAGCATTTTCGTGGTGGCGAACTAAAAATAAGTCAAAGATTAATAACTTATCTGGCTGGAGAAATTACAGTACACTACAAAGATAGATATTATATGAAGTCAGGACAACCCGAATATAATAAGAAAATGTTTGAAAGTTTAGTGGAATCTATTTATCTTTTTGAGGATTTATTAAAAGATGCTGTAGGTAAAAATCTATCATTATGGAACAAGTAAACATACAAGAACTTATTAAGGAAATTTCACCTTTATACAATTCATATAAACAATCGAGTAGAAATATTAAGGGTACTGACGCATTATTTATTATGTGGGATATAGGTGATATTTTAAAAAAGAAAATCGAAATATATAACATCGCACCCCATAATTTGTACAGAAAGATCTATGGAAAAGCAGAGGGTAAAAATGATATTACCCAGAAGAGTTATATTACTAGAGAATTTTTAGGTAGGGCTTATCGTATAAGAAATATATTTAAAGATAAGGAAGATATTAAAAAAGATTTACCAAATTTAGAGAATTTTATTCCCTTTAGGGAGGCCATGCCGTTTTTTGATAATGAAAAGTATTTATTAAAAGGCGATGAGAGAGAAAAATTGTTATCAATTTTAAATGGACAAGAAAGTTCGAGTTTGATTTTAAAAAAGATCAAACTACTACAAAATGAAAAAATTGGTAGAAAGAATTCTAGGAATCAGAAACTCGAAGAATTAGAACCACAGAAAGAAGCTTTTATAAATTTTTATAATTATATTTTTGGTCTTATAAAAAATAATGATTATGAAGATCTAAGAAAACAAATATCAATAATTGATGATTCTATAATCATGAAATTATCTTCAGCTACGAGTGCTTTGTCACAAGAAGGTTTAAAATATGAAGAAATACCAGAAGTAAAATTGAATGGTTACTGGAAAACATATGCAGATTTTTTAAACCATTTCTCTAATCAAATAGATGCAAAAGAAAGAAGAAGATTTAGAAGATTAATACCTCCAGAACGTATTGTTAGGTTAGCAGAAATGTTACAGTCCGTTACATCTAAAGATATATTTAATAGGTTTAAATGAATTTTGTAGATCTTAAAAAAGAAGATAGTGATTTACTCAAAACAAGGGTTGAAACCTTGGATTTATCTGATGAATTAGTTGGTAAATTATTATTTAATAATATTCGAACGATTGGCGGTCTAATAAGACCGACCGAAGCTGATTTAAAGAAAATGACAATGATCTCAGATATAGATCTTTCAAGTCTTAGGAAAGAGATTGAATCTCTAATTTCAAAAGAAAGATTAGCTGATCATACTGTATTTATTAATCCATCAATACAAAATAATGTTGCTGAGATCATTAGCGAAGAGCCAAAAGTATTATTAGATTTAGAACATGATAATAAAGTTGTAGAATTTTTGGCTACCCAATTAGGCCATTCTTATGATGAAATCAAAGGAACTTCACGAAAAGCTGATATTGTAACTGCCCGTAATGCCATTGCCTATTTATTAAGAGAATATGCCGAACTATCATTTCCCTTGATTGGTAAAATGCTTGGCGGAAGAGATCACTCAACCATCATTCATTCTTATATAAGCTTTAAAGAGAAAATAAATAACGGGGAGATTTCTGAAGATAGTTTTAAAAAATTGATAGAAAGAGTAAGAGAATTAAAAGAATCCAACGAAGATAATGTCGTTGTGGATACTAATGGTATTAATATATTTACTTATAAAAAACCATTATTTAAATTTAAAGAGATTCAAGAAAAAAATATACAAATATTAGATTTATATCGTCAAAAAATTGTACTGAGAGACATTGCCAAAATATACGGAGTTACTGGTGAGAGAGTAAGACAGATTATAATGGCGACATTAAGACAACAAATTACTAACGATTTATTATATAAAAACACAGAAATAAATGACGAAATTTTAGACAAGGAAGTTGAATGCCAATATGATTTAATCTTAAAAAGTAAAAAGAAAGAAAAGATTAAGGTTGAGAAAAAACACTCTTGGAGTAGAAATTATTCAGCGTGCAAAACATGTGGTACAACATCTATTCCTCATTTAAGATATGGACTATGTGAAAAATGTCTTGGTGGTTTTCGTGGCGAAGGAAGAGAGATGATCATTTCTTCTCACCAGAATAAGTGTGATGTCTGTGGTATTTCAAGGGATGAGGCAATCAAGACATACAAAAGAGATTTTTATATTAAGAAAGACGAGGAAGTCCTTTGTCGCAGGTGTTTTTTAAGAAATGCTGGTGAGCTTTTGGGCGACAGTAGAAAAAACAAATGGAAAAAGTTTTTTGTTAAGCATTAATTTTTATTTAAATATTTTTTTTGATTATGATATAATTCATTTATGTCTATTAGTGATAAAAATCAAAAAATAGTTTGGACACAAAGTGCGGGAATGTGTGCAATCTGTAAAAAAAAATTACTCCAAACTACTTCTGATAATAAAATAGAATTATTAGGACAATTGGCTCATATTGAAGGAGATAAACCAGATTCAAAAAGATATCGGTCTGATCAATCAGATGAAGAAAGAAATAATCACAAAAACATTATTTTACTTTGTCCAAATGATCATCTTCTCGTTGACAGAGATTCAGTTGAGTATACTGTTGAAAAACTTCACAGTATCAAAAATGATCACCTTGTTTATATTTCTAATTCTATAAAGGGTCAACTCTCTAATGTTACGTTCGCTGAACTCCAAGTTATTGTTTCATATTTAGTTTCATCTAATAAAGATTATGATACAAATTATTCTCTAGAGCACATTACACCAAAAGAAAAAATCGATAAGAACAAGCTTTCCGAAGCTAATGCAGGTTTAATAACTATGGGGATGACACGAGTTAAACAAGTAAAAGATTATTTGAATACTAATCCTGATGTTAATTTTTCAGAAAGATTGAGAACGCGTTTGGTTAAGTATTATAACGAAGAGAAAGCAAAAGAATCAGACCCTAACATTCTGTTTGATAATCTGCTTTCGTATATGTCTGAAGGTTCAAATGATTTTAAGAAAAAGGCGAGTGCTCTATCGGTTCTTACCTATTTCTTTGAAACATGTGATATTTTTGAAAAATGATTTTACCAAATAAAAATATAATACTTACGAATTCACTACTAGGACTTGGTCTGATAGTTTTGAATTATTTAAACGCAAAGGAAACCACATCTTCTTTGTGGTCAAAAGTCAGAGGAGAAAAAATTAACACTTTTGAAAAATTTTGTTTTAGTTTTAGATTTTTTATATACAGTAAAGTTGATTAGTATAGATGATGGTCTCATCCATAAAAACAATGATTAAATCTGTTAAAAGCACAAATAAAAATTTTAAAGAAGTCCATTTTAAAAATGGTTTTAATATTGTTCTTGCTGATAGAACAGTCAAATCTAATGACAAAGATTCTAGAAATGGGACAGGAAAGTCTACTTTAATAGAAATCATACATTTTTGTTTAGGTGCAGATCTTGATAAAAAGTCTTTTCTCGCTTCGCTAAAGGGATATTCTTTTATTATTGAAATTGAACTAAAAGGAAACAATTTGTCTGTTTTAAGAAATATAGATGATCCATCTGTAATTCAAATTGAAGGGGATTTTTCTAAGTTACCTATTCAACCCCAGTATAATGAGCTATATAAAACCTACATTATTTCGGAACAAGAATGGAAAACAATTTTGGCTGAATCAATGTTTAATCTGAAAAAAGATAAGAATACTAAGTATCAGCCATCATTTCGGTCATTAATTTCATACTTTGTTAGGAAAGGTTTAAGTTCTTTTAATGATCCATTTAAATATTTTTCTAGTCAAAAATCCTGGAGTATCCAGTCAAATAATAATTTTCTTTTGGGATTGGATGTAAATTTTGCTATTCAATTTCAAAAAATTAAAGATGAAAAAGACTCAATTAAAAATATAAAAAAAGTCATCAATGATGAATCACTAAAAGACATACTTGGATCTATGGGTGAACTTCAAGCAGAGCGTGTAAGATTAACTGAAGAATCAAATGATTTGGATAAACAAATAAAAACTTTTAAGGTTCATCCTCAATATAAAAAAATTCAAGAAGAAGCAGATTTATTTACTGAAGAAATTCATTTTAAACTAAATCAAATAAATCTTGATCAAAGAATTTTGATTGAATATGAAAACAGTCTTATCGTAGAAGAAGATATATCAATTAGTAAAGTAGAGGAAGTATATTCTGAAGCGGGGCTTGTATTCAATAAAGAAGTAATCAGTCGTCTCACTGATGTTGAGAATTTTCATAAGAGTATTATTAAAAATAGAAAGGATTATCTCGCAAATGAAATTCAGAGGATTAATATTGAAATTGATAACTTCACTAATGATATAGAGAAACTCTCAAAGAAAAGAGCTGACCTTGTTTCTATTCTTGAAACTCACAGTGCACTTGATGAATACAGTTATATACAAAATAGACAAACTGAAGTTAAAAGAAAACTTGAAAATGTAAAAATGGCCTTAGATAGATTAAATAAGTTTGAAGAAAATAAAAGTAATTTAAAAATTAAACTTGAAGAGTTAATACAGAACTCACGTATAGATTTTATAGAGCGTTCTCAAATAATAGATAAGGCGCTCAGCTTATTTAATCAATATTCAAAATATTTATATTCTAATGCAGGCACGCTTTCTATTGATATTAGTAAAGCAGGATATAAATATAAAGTGGATATAAAGAGTTCTGGTAGCCAGGGTATAAATTATATGAAAGTATTTTGTTATGATTTAACTTTTACTGCTATACAATCAGAACTTAATCACTCGTTATTTTTAATACATGACAGCACTATTTTTGATGGTGTTGATGAAAGACAAGTTGCTAAGTCCCTTGAGCTTGCTTATCAAGAATCAGATGATAAAAAATATCAGTATATTTGTACTCTAAATTCAGATAATATTCCCTACAATGATTTCTCAAAAGGATTTAAAGAAAAATTTGATAAATCTATAAGATTAACTTTAAAAGATGGTGATGAGAAAGGTAGTTTGCTAGGTTTTAAGGTTTAATCAAATAAAAGGTAGTATTCGTGATGAATACTACCTTTTATTTACTCCCATATTGACTCAGTAAGTTCTCTTATTGAACGTTTTGCATCCTCATAGCTGAAGCTATCTATTTGTTGTAGCCAATCTTCCACTGCCTCTGCATCAGATACCTTTGAATATATAAGCTCGGTTAATACCTGTTTTTGTCTAGCGGTCATTTTTTCTTCAGGACCAATATCGTAATTAGGAAAGTAGGAATAGATATTATTCAAGTCTGGGTTTAATTCTTTTGTTTTTGTTATCATATTATTTTACAAGTGATTTTATAAGTTCGGATGCGTCATCTCTTGAATAATTTACTATCTCATTTTCTAACTCTCTTCTTTTGTTCTCAGCGACATTCGTGCGGATAAGAGTTAGTAAATAATTCTTTTGCTTGTCTGTAATATAATCTTGGTCTTTTACCTCTTTCACCACTTCATATGACTTATTTAACGTTAAACCAGAATTTGGTTGAGAACTTGTATCAAGAGGAAGGATATCCAAAACTTTACTAGCTCTAACGATAGAATCGATAATGCTGGCATTTTTGGCAAAAGTAATATTCTTTGAAATATATTTATTTTCTGGATTTATAACAGATTCACCTCGTCCTTCTGAAATAATAATATTATCTTTTTTTAGGGTGCATAAAAATGCGACGATCCCAGGAATATTATTCTTCAGTAAATTAATGGTTTGTTTATCTTCTGTTATTTCTGCTGTGAATGTTATTGTGCCGAGATTCTTTTCAATAAGTTTTCTAACTGGATGCGATACACTATGTATATCCATAGCTTGAGAAAGCATAGTCTTGTATGTTGGTGCAGGCCTAGTTTTATAAATTATGTTCATTGTTTTAATTTCGTTTAATAATTTACACTGTCTTACTTTGACTTATCGGCTCAATTTGTCGGTAGTAAAATAGAAACACAGGTCTTCTGTACTTTTTTATAATTTTACCAGCCTCTTTTTGTTCCACATAAGTAATACTTTTAATAGCTTTTTCTCCTTTCTTTACTTTGAACCCTAGAGATAACCAGGAATGGAATGTTCTGAGATTATGGTAACAATCCAGATTTTTTAACTCAGTTGGACCATACTTATCTTTGATTTGTTCTTCAACCATCGACCTAGTCATTTCTGATCCAGTGTAAGTGGACAAAGAACCGTTAATGATTTCCTTTACGTTTTTAATCATAACTAATTAATAAAAAATACGTGGGACTAATCACGTATTGGAGCTTGTTACTTTTAAATACTCCTAAAAAATAGTTAGTATGGGATGGGTGGGGGTTGTCTTGATTTAACATCCACATACTAGAGAGGGACTACATGGTAACCAAACCGTGTGTAGTTCAGGAAGGATATTGTAAATTGAGAATTGAGGACCTAAAAAAATTTCTAAAAATTTTACAGAAATTTGATGTGCGTTTTTTAAGAAAAATGATATTATATGTAGGTTAATAAAAATTAAATAATAGTAATCTAAAATAGTGAGAAATCGCTGTCATGATGAAAATCCCCGCTAGAGTTCAAAGGACTTCCAGTCAAAGTCACTCTAGCGGGTCATATGTCGAAAGATATATGGGTAAGGCCGAAAGGTTTTATCGCAATGGCTGGAAGCCTTTTGAATATATAAAGATTCCAGTTGTTTAAAACCCGCTAGAAAATATGAATGAAGAAAAAAAGAAAGGTGGTGGCATTTTTTTATTTTTAATAGGTGTTATTGGTATGATTATTTTTGCAGTTGTTCCTATATGGCTAGAATCATTTTCTAATAACAATACACAACAAACACAAAAAACATTTTATGGTTATGATTGCAAAGGTGATTGTAGTGGTCATGTGGCGGGTTACAATTGGGCATCAAACAAGAATGTAAGTGATTTTAGTGAATGTGGTGGTAATTCAAATTCATTTATAGAAGGATGTTATGCGTATGTACAAGGACAAATCAATAGAGATAATAGATTTTAAATAATTAAATCATGAAAAAACTAAAAATATCAATAATTACTTTATTAGTTTTGTTTGGAATATTTGGTATGTTCTTAAATATTATTCCTATGTGGCTAGGATTATCAATGACTGTAATAGCTTTGTGCATGTTTGTTTTACTAAATATTGAGGTATTTAAATTAAAAGGGCTTATTAAAAAGTTAGTGGTATACGCAGATATTGCTCTGGGCTTATCCGTAGCTTTATGTCTTGTTCCTTTAGATTCAAATTTGTATCTCGCATCTCATTACACTGTAGACCTTCTACTTTTAGTTATAGCTGGATTACTCGTTGCGATTTTAGTTAATGCTTATAAAGAATAGATGAAGAAAAAAGTTTTATATTTCTGTGGACTCATGTTGCTTATTTTTTGTACTGTTTTTTATATTTATACAAACAGAACCAAAACAATACATCAAAAATGTCCTGATGAGTATGGAATAGATGCTACGAGTTCAGCTCAATATCAAGAGGACTTTGATCGTTGGACTAATAACTTCTACGATAAACACCCAGGAGCAACGCTTAGAGATTGGAACAAGGCAAGATACCAATTTTGGGTAGACAATGACTGCACCGAGGCAATTCAGAGGTATTATGAGGCTAAAAGTATGAGTAAAACTATTTAAAAATCGACATGTCCACTCATCATGCTATCTATTATTAAAAGTGAGTATTTTCCTATATGAAATAGAAATTGGGTGATCTCGGATTTATCCATATTTTTCTTTGAATCCATCTGGAGTCTGGAGTTTTTACTATTTTAAAAGGAGATTCTGTTTTATAATAAACTGATATGGTAACAGAGATATATTCGGAACAATTAAAATGGTTTACCCGCAAATTAATAGAAATGCGAGTAAGAGAAGATGGATACAATTCGCCAATTATTTTAAATCCAGCGGAACTTATATCAGCTTCTAGTGTGCCGAGTTTTAATACAGCAGAAAAAACTCCAGAAGAGTTAGTTATTCGTATGCTAAAAGAAATAATGGGTTATTTAATCACGGAGAGAAAAATCGCAGTTGGGCAGTTTTATTGGAATAAATTAGAAAATAACAAAATTGAAATTGATGGCTGTACAACTGAATTGCTCAGAATGTATTTTGAGAATATGTTTGATGAATCCTCCTGTTTGTTTGGCGAAGAACAAAATGATCAAGGAAAAACTGTCCTAACTTATAATAAAGAAAAT
>Ga0172381_10008045_pt1 | contig 10367 bp, 8 predicted proteins | sample Leawel6488metaG_FD_119754 | JGI IMG/M metagenome (GOLD analysis project Ga0172381, IMG submission 119754) | Leachate microbial communities from a municipal landfill in Southern Ontario, Canada - Leachate well 64-88 metaG | ecosystem: Engineered > Solid waste > Landfill > Unclassified | place... | reverse complement strand
TAGCGCCCTATAAAAGGATTGATTTAGTCATTGAAGCTTTTAAAACCTTAGGGGCAGATTATAAATTAAAGATTTTTGGCGATGGAATAGATCTGGAACGATTAAAAATAATTGCGCACGAAGCAACTAACATTGAATTTTTAGGGAGAGTGAGCGAAGAAGAAAAAGCGAAACTTTTTCAGGGAGCTCAGGCTTTTATTAATCCCCAAGAAGAAGATTTCGGCATTACGGTCGTAGAATCAATGGCTAGCGGGCGTCCCGTGATTGCCTATCGTCGCGGTGGAGCCACCGAAACAGTTATTGAGGGCAAAACCGGTTTATTCTTTGACGAACAAACGAGCGATTCTTTGGCTAGCGCCGTTAAGAAATTTGCGACTTTACATTTTGATTCCGCAGAGATTAGAGCTTATTCTGAGCAGTTCTCGGTCGCGAATTTTCAAAAGCAGATAACAGAATTTATCGCCACTCATAAAAAATTATGAAAATCGGGGTCGACATTCGAGTTTTAATGGATGAATATTATAGCGGTGTGTCCGAATACGCCGCTAATTTATTATCGGCCCTATTTTTAATTGATAAAGAAAACGAATATAAATTATTCTATAACTCTTGGCATAATCTCGATACGCGCTTAAATTCCTGGAATCGACCCCAGGCGCGAGTTATCGGACTACATATTCCTAATAAATTATTTAATTATTTTTGTCAGAAGCTTTTCGCTCGTCCGAAAATTGATCAAGCGCTTGGCGGCGTAGATATTTTTTGGTCGCCCCATTTTAATTTTACGAGCTTAAGTATAAAGACAAAAAAAGTGATTACCGTACATGATTTATCTTTTTTAAGATACCCAGAGTTTTTTAGTGTCCGTAAAAATTTTTGGCATAAAGCCCTGGGTGTTAAAAGAATTCTTCAGACGGCCGATAAAATAATTGCAGTTTCGGAAAATACTAAGAATGATATTATTGAATTAACCGGAGTCAGCCAAGATAAAGTGCAGGTCATTTATTCGGGAAACAACGCCGTGAAGAGGGAATTCACTAGCCAAGAGACAGAAGAATTTTTTAATAAGCATAAATTAAGCGGGCGTTTAATGTTATATCTAGGTACAATTGAACCGCGGAAAAATATTAGTGGCTTGATAGCGGCTTATAATGAATTAAGACTTAAAAATGAATCACTAGCTGATGTAAAATTAATAATGGCCGGCGCAAACGGTTGGAAAAATAAAAAAATTTATTCGGAATGGAAAAATTCTCCCTATCAAAATGATATTATTTTTTTAGGTTATATTAGCCAAAAAGAAAAGAAAATTCTCTATAGTAAATCAGTAGTTTTTGTCTACCCTTCGTTTTATGAAGGTTTTGGCTTTCCGCCCCTTGAAGCGATGACATATGGTTTGCCGGTTGTTTGCGCGAACGTTTCTAGCTTGCCCGAAGTAGTGGGCGACGCGGCTTTAATGATTAATCCTTTTAAGCCCGAGGAGATTAGCGGCGCTTTAAAATTAATTCTGAGCGATGAGAGTTTGCGCCAAACACTAATTAAAAAAGGATTCGCCCGGGTAACGAATTTTTCTTGGGAAAAAACCGCGCAAGAATATTTAAAAGTTTTTAAAGAATTATCATGTTAAAAAAAATAAGTTTGAAAAAAACAAAAGGAAAAGTATTGGTCGCCATGTCGGGCGGCGTTGACTCCAGCGTGGCTGCGCAGCTTTTAAAAAATCAAGGCTATGAAGTCGCTGGCGTTTTCTTGCATTTTTGGAAAGATGAGTCGGCCGGTGAGAAGGCGGAAAATCGTTGCTGCTCTCTCGAATCGCTTAACGATGCAAAAGCCGTAGCCGGAAAAATCGGCATCCCTCTTTATACTTTTAATTTCTCGGAGCCGTTTAAAAAAGCCGTAGTTGATAATTTTTTAAGTGAGTACGGTGCTGGCCGGACGCCGAATCCCTGCGTGGTTTGTAATCGAGAAATAAAAATTGGTCGGCTCCTGAAACAGGCGCTTGCTTTAGGCTATGATTATGTGGCGACCGGGCATTATTTAAAGATAAAAAAAACGGGTCGCAAGCATGAATTATTTAAAGCGAAAGACAAAAATAAAGATCAGTCATATTTTCTTTATACCTTTAAGCCCGAAGAATTAAAGCATTTATTGTTTCCGCTGGGCTCATATATTAAGCCGCAAGTTAGAAAATTGGCCGCGAAATTCAAATTAAAAGTAGCGGGCAAGGCTGAGAGCCAAGACATCTGCTTTTTGTCGGGTGATCATAATAATTTTTTAAAAAAGTATCTCAAATTAAAATCAGGCGATATTCGAGTTTTAGAAACCGGCGAGAAAATTGGCGAGCACTTAGGACTACCGCTTTATACTATCGGACAGCGACGCGGCCTCGTCGGTGGTACGGGTCCATATTATGTTGCCCGCTTTGATTACCGCAAGAATATTCTTTACGTAGTTAAGAATTGGAATGAAGATATTTTATATAAATCAGAATTAATCGCCAAGAAAGTTAATTGGTTGAGTGACCAAGCGCCGAAAAAATCTTTAAAGTGCGAAGCGGTGATTCGCTACGGCCATAAAGCGGTTAAATGTACGGTAACAGCTAAAAATAAACAAGATTATTTCGTAAAATTTGATCAACCGCAAAGAGCGATAACCCCCGGACAAAGCGTTGTTTTTTATAATAAAAAACAGGTATTAGGCGGAGGAATTATAAAATAAAAAATCCCACAAGATTAATGTGGGAATTTATTGTATTGCTCGACAATGGCAGCGGGCGTTTTTAATAGTATTACTAGGTCATTTCTAAGGCGCCAAGTTTTAATATACTGCAAGTTAGTTTCCACTGTTTGTTCCGGCGAGAAAAGGCGAGCCCCAGAAATTTGGGCTAGGCCGGTTATTCCGGGAGCGACCACTAGAGTTTTTTGGTAAATGGGCGGGTGTTTCTGTGCCATTTTTTTTGTGAACGGTCTTGGTCCGACTAGACTCATTTTGCCGGATAAAACGATTATTAGTTCCGGTAGCTCGTCAAGATGCCAACAGCGTATAAAATACCCGACGCGAGTAAGCTCTTCTCGTTGTGGGTTGGCTGGGTCATGGAACATCGTCCTAAATTTAAAATAACGAAACGGTTTGCCGTTTTTTCCTATACGATAAACTGGCAAACGGCGCTGAGAGCCTCGATAATAATAGAGTATCGGGCCCGGAGAATCGATTTTAATAGCCAGGGCAACAATTATCATTACTGGCAACGCTAACAAGAGAGAAATGCTAGCAACCGTAATATCTAGAAATCTTTTTCTTTTCTTCATTGCTAACTTTTTTAAATTACTATTTTATTTTACGAAAATTATTATTCCATAAATAACTAATTTTGTCAATGTATTGATAGTTAAAATCGAAATAAAAAAATAAAATAGTTTTTTTGTATATTTATGCTATAATAGTTTTCGTATTTAAATTAATTTACGAATAATTATTATGCCCCAACAACTTCCCGATGTTTTTAAAAGAATTCAAGACAAAAAAAGAGAACAGCGCGATTTAAAAACGATTTATCGCGACGCCCTAGCAGTTAATGGTGAGTATCAGCAAGTTTTAGAAGAGCTCGAGGCTCTAAAAATAAAAAAGAAAAAAATTCAGTTAGCCGTGCAAACTGATTTTAAAGAAGAATTTGATAAGTTAGAAGGTTTAAAATTAAATATTGCCGGCGATAATCAGCTTCTCAGTGATTTAGCTTTAACACAACTAACGAGCGGCGAACCGATAAAAATTATTGATGAAAATAAGATTGAGTATGAGCCTATTTTTACGGTTCGGTTTAAGAAAGCGAAGTAAGCGAATATTTGCGTCTTAATAATCTATATAATCTATTAAAAAACAGACTCGAAAGTAGGTCTGTTTTTTTGTGCCGCGAGAGGGAATCGAACCCTCACTGAGTCGCCCCAACACGATTTTGAGTCGTGCGCGTCTGCCAGTTCCGCCATCGCGGCTTATTTTTCTATAAAATTTAGTATAATAAATTAAAGCTCAATTGTCAAAGATTTTTCTTTAAGATATAATAAATATATCAATTAACTGTATGGGAAAAATTATTGCGATTGTAAATCAAAAAGGAGGAGTCGGTAAAACTACGACGGCTGTAAATTTGGGCGCCTATTTAGCCTATCTCGGCAAACAGGTGCTTTTAGTTGATATTGATCCGCAAGCTAACGCTACCTCCGGGCTGGGCTTAGATCATCGTAATTTAGAGGCGGGCGTTTATGAATCTTTAGTGGGTGATAAACCGATTTTTGAAGTTATTAAAAGAACGATGCAGACAGGACTTAAGATAGCGCCAGCCACCCTATCACTCGCGGGCGCCGGAGTTGAATTAGTGAATATGGATAATCGGGAATTTCGTTTATCAAATATTCTTGAAGAAGTTAGAAATGAATTTGATTTTATCATTATTGACGGCCCACCCTCTTTGGGCCTTTTGACCATTAATAGTTTAGTGGCCGCCGATGAGGTTTTGATTCCGATTCAAAGCGAATATTTTGCGCTTGAAGGTTTGAGCCAATTACTGGAGACTATTAGTCTGGTACAAAATAATTTAAAGCCCAGCCTAGGAATAATGGGCGCGGTTATTACCATGTTTGATCGGCGCAATAAATTATCAGAGGCGGTTATGGAGGAATTATATCAATTTTTTCCTAATCGGATTTTTCGTTCAGTTATCCCGCGGAGTGTTCGCTTAGCGGAGGCGCCGAGCTACGGCCGCTCGATTTTACACTATGATCCAAAATCACGTGGCGGCAAGGCTTATGAAGGCTTAGCGAAAGAAGTTTTGAGTTTGGAAAAATAAATAGAGCCATATTTATGAAAATATATAAATTCAAATACGCTAAATTAGTCCGCGATAAAATTCCAGAATTAATAAAAAAATCGGGAGCTAAGGTTAGCCAAAAGAAATTAAGTGAAGCTAGTTATTTAAATGAACTGAAAAGAAAATTAATCGAGGAGGGCGAAGAGCTGTCGTTAGCCAAAAAGAGAGAGGCGATTCTCGACGAATTAGCCGACATCCAGGAAATTATTGATAGTTTATTAATTACGTTCAACTATAAATTGAAGGATTTAAAAAATATTCAAGCGCAAAAAAATAAAAGAAACGGCGCGTTTCAGAATAAAATCTATATAAATCATATTGTAGCTGACGAAAGTTTTGACTGGTTGGAATATCATTTAAAAAATAAGCAGAAATATCCTTTAATCAAATAATATATGCCTCAAGGTTTAGGCCGAGGACTCGGCTCGCTCATCCCTAAAAAAACTATGACCTACGGACAGAATCCGTTTAAGTCAGAAATGGCTGAAGAAGAAACGGTCGTTCTTCGTGATGGCGACCGCATTTTAAAAATTAATCCGGATCGCATTTCCATTAACCCTCATCAACCGCGGACACATTTTGCCGTCGCCCCCTTGAATGATTTAGCAGAATCTATTAAACAACATGGAATTATCCAGCCGCTAATAGTAACCAGAAAGGGCGATCAATTTGAACTCATTGCCGGTGAACGTCGTTTGCGAAGCGCGAAGTTAATCGGATTAAAAGAAGTCCCAGTAATTGTCCGAGCAGAACATGAGCAGAAAAAGCTAGAAATTGCTTTAATTGAAAATTTACAGCGCGAAGATTTAAACCCTCTTGAAACGGCCAATGCTTATCAAAAATTAATTGATGAATTTAATATTACCCAAGAGGAGGCCGCTCATAAAGTTGGTAAAGCGCGCTCGAGCGTTGCTAATGCTTTGCGCTTATTATCTTTGCCTTTGGAAATTCAAGAGGCGCTTGCCAGCGGAAAAATAACAGAAGCGCACGCCAAATATTTGCTAGGGCTAGACGGCGCGGCCAAGCAAATTAATATGCTTAAGAAGATTATGCGCCAGAATTTAACAGTCGCAGAAACTGATAAAGAAATTAAACGCTTAGGCGGGACAAAAGCGGCGAAACAGAAAGATTATTTTGATCGGGCCCGCGAAGAAGAGCTGGGTGAATTATTGGCGACTAAAGTTGAAATTAAAAGACAGGGCAGGGGCGGGAAGCTTGTTATTGACTTCTATTCTGAAGAAGAGTTAAATGAAATTATTAAAAAGATAAAATAATCAATCACAAAAACCGTAGCCATGAAAAAACCCCAAGATTTATCCGGCCGTTATCTGATACCCGTCATTTTTATCGTGTCTTTGGTTATTAGCTGTATCGGCTTCCTTTCAACTCTTTTTGAAAATGGGTTTGACTGGAAAAATATTGTTTCTGCCTTGATTATCGGTGGAGTTCTGTTCATTTTTTGTTTTTTAGGTCTAGCTAGTTCTTTCATGCCAAAATTACAGGAGCCGCAATTATGAGAAAGTCAGAAAGTAGGTTGGTGAGTAATTGGATTTGGATCGTTTTGATTTTGATCTTAATCCATGTATTTTTCGATTCCTGGCAATGGAAAAGAAAAAGCTCCAATACTTGGTAACAGTGGCAAAGCTTCGGTCTGAGCCACTTTTTTATTACCCGAATTTACATTTGCCTTACTTAATTTCTTATACTAAAATAGTAACGTCTCTATAAAATTATTTTAATTATTTTCTAACCACATAATTAATGTCTTTTGTCCATCTCCACAATCATAGTCACTATTCTTTGCTTGACGGTTTAACTAAACTGGACGAGATGATTAATTATGCTAAAGAGCAAGGGTCTCCGGCTGTTGCTTTAACCGATCACGGCTCGATGTATGGCGCGATAGAATTTTACCAAAAGGCTAAAAAGGCTGGAATTAAGCCAATTATAGGAGTTGAGACCTATTTGGCGCCCAATTCGCGCTTTGATAAAAATATCCGTGAAGATGGCCGCGGTTTTCATCTTTTGTTATTAGCCAAAAATGAGATTGGCTATAGAAATCTTATAAAAATAGTTTCCCACGCTCATATTGAGGGTTTTTATTATAAACCGAGAATTGATTGGGAAATACTCTCTAAACATCATGAGGGCTTAATCGCCTCAACCGCTTGTTTAGCTGGAGAAATTCCACGCCTCATTAGCTCGGATAAAATAGATGAAGCCAAAAAAAGAATATTAGAATATAATGCGCTTTTCGGGCAAGGTAATTTTTATTTAGAACTAATGGATCATCCGGAACTCGAAGATTTAGAAAAGGTTAACGCTCAATTGATTAAATTTTCTAAAGAATTAAAAATTCCCGTCATCGCGACTAATGATATCCATTATTTGAAAAAGGAAGATGCCGAAGCTCAAGACATTCTTTTATGTCTGCAGAATAAAAAGAAAATAACCGATACGGATCGGATGAAAATGCTCGGCTCGGGCGATTATTCAATGCGTTCTAATTCGGAAATGATTGCGGCCTTCAAACATATCCCCGAAGCGATAGCTAACACTCTTAAAATTGCTGAAATGTGTAATCTGGAAATAGAATTAGGTAATATCCAGTTACCTCATTTTGACGTACCCGAAGGCTATGATGGCAACTCTTATTTGAAAGAATGGTGCGAAAAGGGAATTAGTAAGCGTTTTCCTGGGGCTTCCGCGGAAGAGTTAAAAAAAGTTCAAGAACGTTTAGCATACGAATTATCAGTTGTTGCTAAAATGGGTTGGCCAGCTTATTTTTTAATCGTGGCTGATTTTATTAATTGGGCGAAAGACAATAAAATTGTGGTCGGTCCAGGACGCGGGAGCGCGGCCGGGTCAATGGTTTGTTATTTAACTGGTATTACCAATCTTGATCCTCTCAAATATGATTTGCTCTTCGAGCGTTTTCTAAACCCGGATCGTATTTCCATGCCTGATATTGATATGGATTTCGCCGATATTCGCCGAGGAGAAGTTTTAAATTATGTCGGCCAGAAGTACGGCGAAGATCATGTCGCGCAGATTATTACTTTTGGGACAATGGCCGCCCGCGCGGCCGTACGCGATGTGGGGCGGGTTTTAGACGAACCCTATGAGTTTTGTGATCGGATTTCAAAGAGCATCCCGATGTTTATGAAGTTGGACGAGGCGATTAAAACTGTCCCGGAAGTGAAGGATCTTTATAATAACGACCCCGCCGCTAAAAGAATTTTAGATTACGCGCGTCGTCTTGAAGGAGTCGCTCGTCACGCCTCAACGCATGCTTGCGGCGTTTTGATTACCGATAAGCCCTTGACGGAGTATGTGCCTATTCAATATGCATCTTCCTCTGATCGCAGTATTATTTCTCAATATTCGCTTCATCCGATTGAAGATCTGGGTTTATTAAAAATGGATTTTTTGGGCTTAAAAAACTTAACGATTATTGAATCGGCTCTTAAAATTATAAAAAATACGCGCGGCCTAGATATTAATATAGACGAAATTCCGCTTGACGATAGCCGGGCTTATAAATTATTTCAAGACGGAGAAACAACCGGCGTTTTTCAATTTGAATCATCAGGCATGAAGCGCTATTTGCGCGAATTAAAGCCGACTGTTTTTGAAGATATTATTGCCATGGTTGCTCTTTATCGTCCCGGACCGATGGAATGGATTCCTGATTATATTGCCGGCAAGCATGAAAAGAAAAAAGTTTCCTATCTTCATCCGAAGTTAGCGCCGATACTTGAAAAAACTTATGGCGTGGCGATTTATCAAGAGCAGGTTATGCAGATTGCTCGCGATTTGGCGGGGTTTTCTATGGGTCAGGCTGATGTTTTACGCAAGGCGATGGGTAAAAAAATTGCCTCACTACTTGCTGAACAAAAAGAAAAGTTTGTTGAGGGCTGCGTAAAAAATGGTGTTTATAAAGAGTTAGGAGAAAAAGTGTATTCATTTATTGAGCCTTTCGCGGGGTATGGCTTTAACCGGTCGCACGCCGCTTGCTACGCCATGATTGGCTACCAAACCGCCTATCTTAAAGCTCATTGGCCAGTTGAGTTTATGGCGGCTCTTTTAACCTCTGATCAGGGTGATACAGATAGAGTAGCGATTGAAATCGAGGAATGCCGCAATATGGGTATAAAAATTATGGCTCCTGATATTAACGAATCTTTTGGTACTTTTACGGTTGTAACGGCGGGCACGAAAGAAAATCGAGTAGCTCAAGCAAATGAAAAGGTTGAGACGATTCGTTTTGGACTGAAAGCGATTAAAAACGTGGGCGAACATATTGTGGATGTTATTATTAAAGAACGGAAAGAAAATGGTCACTTCTTAGACATTTTTGATTTATTAGAAAGAGTAACGGATAAGGATTTGAATAAAAAATCATTAGAAAGCTTAGTAAAAAGCGGAGCCATGGATAGCTTTGGGGAGCGCGGTGAATTACTGGCGAACATGGAAAAGTTATTAAGCTATAATAAGGAATTAGTTAAAATTAGAGAGAGTAAGCAAAGCAGTTTATTCTCAGATTTACCCTCGGCCGATAATCTGAATCGTGTTAGTTTAATATCAGCCCCGCCAGCTGAACAAAATGAGAAATTAATTTGGGAAAAAGAGCTGTTGGGTCTTTATGTCAGCGAACATCCGTATAATGTTTTTCGTCCCTTTTTAGTTAATTATTCTTTGCCGCTGGTAAAGCTCAGCCAGCACAAAGGGGCCGATCAAATAATTACCGCCGGCATTGTCTCGACTATCAAGAAGATTATTACCAGAAAGGGGGAGTCAATGCTTTTTGTTAAGATTGAAGATGCAACTAATACGGTTGAGCTTTTAATTTTTCCTCGTTTATATAAGGAAACTTTAAATCTTTGGGTCGAAGGTCAGGCGCTTATTATTGATGGTAAGGTTTCAGAAAAAGATCAAGAAATAAAAGTATTAGTTAATCGCGCGGTTGCGCTTGACCCCCTTAATCCGCAGAAATCAATTGACGATTTTAAGCGATTACTTATGGAAGCGGGTCCGCCTAAACCAAGCTATCAAAATAAATATAGAAATGGTGGTAGTAGTAGTGGCAGTGAAGCCTCGACTAAAGCCAAGACGGCCGAACAGGCAAAGCCAGCTCTTAAGCCTAATAATCCCTTGAGAATTATTTTTTTAGCTGATTTAAATGCCCAAAATTTATTAGATTTAAAAACGATATTTTCTCTGTATCCTGGAGAAAATGAAGTTTATTTTAAAATTACGGAGAACGGTAAGGCTAAGATTATAAAAACCGCCTTCCGAGTCAACAATAACCAAGAGCTAAGCAATAAACTAAAAGAAGAGTTTAAAGATTTAATTAAAATTGCCGAATAAGCAAGAACATAAATTGCCGGTAGTATAAAATTCTGTTATAATAAAGTTAATAACCAAATTAACTTTTTTTAAATTAAAAATTTTTTAATTTTCTTTTGATATTATGCCCAGAACCAAAAAAAATCAGGACCTGAGT
>Ga0172381_10008044_pt1 | contig 10368 bp, 18 predicted proteins | sample Leawel6488metaG_FD_119754 | JGI IMG/M metagenome (GOLD analysis project Ga0172381, IMG submission 119754) | Leachate microbial communities from a municipal landfill in Southern Ontario, Canada - Leachate well 64-88 metaG | ecosystem: Engineered > Solid waste > Landfill > Unclassified | place... | reverse complement strand
TGTTTCTGTTTATGTAAATCAATTTTTAATTTTACATTTTCATAATTAGTAATATCAAATATAGGTTCAATAATTTCATCTGGTTTTTTAATTAAAATAAAATCTGATATTTGCTCTTGATAAGATTTAATTTGAGTTTCAAGAGAATTTAATTTTAAATTTTGTTTTTGATTATACTGTTCTATTTCTTCTGCTTCTTTTTTATCTTCTTCTAAGGAATTTTTTAAAGTAGTTAGTTCATTAAATTTAATATCAAAATCTTTTTTTTCTGGTTCTGGTACTACTATAAGTTTATCAAGTTGCTTTTGAATTATATCTATTTTATCTTGAATAGATTGTTTATCAGCTCTTAATTTATCTTGTTTTTTGGTTTCTTCTTCAAATCTGTTTTTATCTTTAGATGCTAAACTAATCTCATCTATTAACTTTTCAGCTTCCTTTTGATTGCTATCTAATTCATTTATAATATCATCTTTATTTAGAGAAATAATTTGAATACAATCTTCCTGAGTAATTGGGCATTTTCCCTGTTCTAATAATTTTAATTTATTGGATAACTCTCCTTTAATAATAATAAAAGAATTAAGACTCCCTCTCATTTCAGTTATTTGTTCATCAGTATGACTTGCTAATTTTATTCTTGCAAGTTTAATATCATTATTTTTAGTAGATAATTCTTCTATTTGAAATTCATAATCCGATCTATCTGAAAGATATTTTTTATAATCTTTAACTAATTGATCATATTTTAATTTATCAATATTTATTTTATTAATTTCAGATACTACATTATCATATTCTTCTTTATTAAAAGATATAATAGGTTTAATATCTATTTTTTGCTTTCCTAATTCACAATCTTGAATATTTTCTGAAAGTGTATCTACTCTTTTTTTTGCTTCCTCGTATTTTTCTAAATCTTGATTATATTTATTCCATACTAAAATATCTGAATCAAACTGTTTTTTCTTTTCTTGTAATAAACTAAATTCATTTTCTAATTTACCCATATCCTCAACAAGAGGTAAATCCATATAAATAAATTTTAATCCTTCTAATACTTGAATTTCAGATTGTAGTTTATCAAGTTTTTCTTTCTCTACCCTTACATCTTCTTTAATATTATCAGCAGCTTCTATAACTTTATTTATTTTTAAAATTTCTCTTAACTTTTGTAATCTGGGACCAGGCTTATCGGTTAATAAAGATGTTGATTTACCTTGCTCACTTATAGCACTATATTTTGTCAGAACCGGATCAATTATTTCAGCTAATTTTTTAGATGCTTCTGAATTTAAAAATGGATTATTACTATCATCATCAATAATCAATTTCTTTTTTGCTTTTCCATCACATATAATATTCATATGATAAGTATGATTTAAATGAAAAAAAGTGCAATCAACTTCAAATTCTTTTTGACCCCAACGAATATACTCAGCAAGTTTTTCTTCGAGGGAATCAGTCAACACATATGCCAAAGCATCAAATACCGAACTTTTCCCATTTCCGGTTTCACCTAAAAATAAAATAATTCTTTGATTACTAAAATCAAATTCAACATTTTTTAAATTTTTAAAGTTCCTAATATGTAATGTATTTATTTTCATTTTAATCTTCCATCTTTAATTGCTTGTATTATTTCATTATCTACTCTTATAGCATTAAAAGAATGAGTAGCCCATGAATTACAATTATAATTAAACCACCAAAATTTTATTTTATAGATAAATAATTCCCAATCAGTTAATTCAATTTCAACTTTTTTATTTCCAAAAGGAATTTGTACTAATTTATTATTATTTTGTGTATAAGTATAAAAATGGTAAACTACTCCATTTATACTGTAGTATCTGAAATACTTATCTTTGATACTATAAAAATTTTCAAATACTACCCAATCTCCTTTATACTTTTTAACACATCGTTGCAAATATAGTATTGGGTAAATATCATAAAGCTCTTTTATTTTCATTTAAAATTTAAACCTCAATACCTCAAAATTTTTATTTATAAATTCTTCTACATCTTCTCTTGTATTAAATAATTTATTTACTGTAATAGATTTATTATCTTTGAATCTAAAATTAATTTCAAATCTCACTATTTTATTTAAATAATCATTCTTCTCTTCTTGAAAAGAATGGCTACTCATACTTAATTGAAGCCCTTCTTTATAATATTCATAATGGGATATTCCTTCACAAACTGAATAAGCCCCTATGCAAGAAATTATATCACTGTGTACTATTTCATTCCCATTAAATCTATGAAGCATACTATATAAATAATAATTATACATTATATCATTATATTTTGAAAAAAATTCTTTATATTCTTTGTTTAAAAATTCTAAACCCTTAGGAGATGTTTTGTCTATATTTTCTGCTCTTTTAACTTTTTGCTTACCTTTCCAAGAAGTATATAATACTTCCTCTATAATTTTAGAATCTTTTTTATTTATTTCTTCTAATAGCTCATCCCCCTGTTTTATAATTTTATCTCTTTCTTCTTTGTATAAATTAAATTTTTCTTCTATTTCTTTTAATATAGTTTTATCTTTTAATTCATAATAATCTTTAGAATTAATTACTATACTATGTAAAGTATCTAAATATGTATTATAATCAATAAAACCCTCATTTATTTTTAATACTGTTTTTATTTTATTTTCCATTATATTATCCTATATTTTCCTTCTTTTAATATCCAAGTATGATACTCACCAAATGTAATTGTTTTTCTTTTATTTCTTGTTAATCCATTTTGTTTAAAATAAAAAATATCTTCTTTTAATAAATGAGATTTCCACATATCATATAATTGTGTAAGTGTTATTTCTTGCATTTTAGTTCTCTCTTAACTTTTTTTTGTTCAAAAAATTTACAATTATTATTTTCATTTATAATACGAGGTACAGAAATATAATCTTCATATTGAGTATAGTGATTTTGTTTAATTACTTTATTGAAATAAGAATTACAATCTTGAAATAGGCCCAGAGGTATTCCTTTATTCATAGTAGCTTTAAAATATTTGCACTCTTTGCAAAAAATATTTCCTTTAGTTACTTTCTTTTTAAATTTAAACATATTTTATTTCTCCTTTAAATTATTTTAAAAACATCTGTTAATAATATATAACACATAAGAATAAAGGCAAAAGATAATAATAAAAATAATCTTAAACGATCTCTATCTATTACCTTGTAGATAATTCCTAATAAAGTCCATATAAATAAACAGAAATATAGTATGCAAGATATTATAAAAAGTATTTTAAGTAATAATAACATTTTGTTCTCCTTAAAATTATTAGTAAGTAACGATTAACCTATACATCGTGAGGTTTTCAAGTAAGGGAGGTTTATGATTTTATTCTGAAATATCCTTTTTAATCTCTTCTTTAACTTCTTCTTTAATCTCTCCTGTTTCTGTATCTACATTATCAGGAATAGTTTGTTCTTTGTCAACTACTTTTTCTCTTCTTGCTTTTTTAGGCTTTTCTATTTCATTAGTCATATTATCAACAGTGGCTTGAAATGAACTAGGATCAACATCATTAAAATTTTCAGCTAGCAATTTTTCAGATATTGTTTTTTTAATTCTAATAAAAGTTTCATTATTTTCTTTTAGCCATTTCTTTGCGTTTTCTTTTCCTTGCCCTATTCTATCATTTCCGCAGGAATACCAGGCACCTGCTTTATTTATTAAATCATATTTAACCCCATAATCAAGTATTTCTTGATAAGTATCCAATCCATATTCTCCATTGACTCCAGTAAGTAGTGTAAATCTTCCGGTTTTAAAAGGACTTGCTACTTTATTTTTAAATACATGGCATTTTATAATTACAGATTCCTGTCCTTCTTCATCTGTTTTTTGTACTTCTTCTTTAGAAGTTTTAATTCTAACACTGGCATAGAAACGCATTGCATTACCAACCCCTACAACATCTGGATTTCCATACCCACCTATTTTACTTCGTATCTGTGATATCCAATAAATAGTAGTTCCTGATTTAGCAATTACTGGGTTAAGTTTTCTTAATGCCTGCGAAAGTAGCCTTGCCTGAAGTCCCATTTGAGCATCCCCATATTCTCCGGCTACCTCCGATCTAGGTATTAAAGTACTTGTAGAATCAACTACTCCAAAAGAAACTAAATTAGAAGATGCAAGATCGTCAACAAGCTCATAAGCCATTTCCGCATCATCAGGTTGAAATTTAATTAAACTTTTATTATCCACACCTAAACGAGCTGCATATACTGGGTCGAAAGATTGTTCAGCATCACAGAAGAAACACAATCCACCTGATCTCTGAACCTCAGCAACAGCAAGTAAAGATAGTGTTGTTTTACCAGAACTTTCCTGTCCCCCTACTTCTATATTCCTACCTTTTGGGTATCCACCAATACCAATAGCAGCATCAAGAGATAAACTTCCTGTAGAGCAAACTATTTGAGTAGGTATAATTTTATCACTCCCTACTTGATAAGTTCCCTTACCAAACTTTTTTTCCCCTTCATTCAAAGTTTTTTGTAATTCATTTAATTTCTGTTCAACTGTTAATATTGCCATTCACACTCTCCTTTTATTTTACTGTACTAAAACTCTTTGAATCATTGCTCCCTTAACTTCCCTATCTTTCCATTGTGCAAAATAACCACAGTAATGAGTAAGATAATCTATAATACCCCATGTTTTATTTCCACACTCACTATCTTTATTTACATAGATAGTTCTATCAACTACTTGTACACCTTTTTTTCTGTTTAAAGAATTTATTGCTGAATACTCATCGTGTACTCTACCTTTAATTTTAATACTCATTTATTTATCTCCTTATTTTTATTTTTTAAAACATCCTATAAAACATAACATTAACATAAGGTGTATCTAATTCTTTTTGTAATTCACTTTCTATTTCTCTTATAGAATCTATATTTAAAATTTCTGTTCTACTTATTTCTCCATTAAAAAAACCATCTGTTGTAGAATAACTTATAAAATATCTAAATTTTTCAGGTTCCATATTTTTTTATCTCCTCTATATAATTTTTCATTCTTTGCAACCAAACATTTCTATCATCATTAGTCATATCTTTTTGAGTTACTGGACTTTTATATTGATCTAATAAACTATGGAAGTATTCACCACACAAAACCACATTATCAATATTAAATTTCTCTTCTGGGCTTCTTCCTACACTTTCAATATGAGCAATTCCTAATTTTTTATTAAGCCATAAATCTTGTGAATGATTTTTTAAAATATATTTTTTTTCTTCAACTGTTAGTATACTATTCCAGAAAACGCAAATTTCCATCCAGTTTTGTTTTGTACTTACCCCATCATAAGAACCATAATCTCTTAACCAAACTTTTTGTTTAAATGCTTCATATTCTATATCAACATTATTTAAGTCTTTATAATTTTTGTCAACATTTTTTTTATTTAAAAATTTAGCACTATCCTTTTCTACTTTAATTAAATATTTCCTATAACAATCTTTTTGCTTAAATTCTTTAACACAGGTCTTAATATTGTAAGTAGTATTTCTGTTACATCTTTTATTATTACAATCTATTTGAAACTGTTCATACTCTTTTATTTTATATGACAAAATTATTTCTCCTTATTCTATAACTTTTATTTCACCACATTTATGACATACATAAACTAATTTAGTTATTCTCATAACTCCATTTGAAGTATAAGAAATAGAATACTGTTTATCCGTTTCAAATTTATTTATTAATTCCCAATTATGTATACAACTCATTTTATCTTTTCTCCTTTTGGATATAAATAATCTTCAATAACACTATCAGTAAATCCTAATCCTTGTATTGCTTGTTTAGCATACATAAAAATAAAATCTAAATGATTATCATATAAATCATTAGCAACATCTTCTATTCCTGATACTGCAATTTGTTTTTGATCAAACTCATCTGTAAATTCTATTGTAACTTTAATGTTCATATTCTATAATCTCCTCTAAACCATTTTATAATTTTAAATTCAATTTTATGTGTTTCAAAATAGCCACTAGAAACAACACAGAAGAGAACAATTATCCCAAAACAATTTAATATAGGAATTAAACATAAAATCCATATATTAGGATTGTAACCATCTTGTTTAACAGCTTGTATATTTAATTCTCTGCAAATTATTACACTTATTATATAAAATATTATAAAGTAACTCATTTTATTTTTCTCCTTACTTTAATTTAGTAACTAAATCTAATAGCATACTTTTAATATACTATTAGATTTTTGTCAACTAAAAAATTATTTTTCTTCTATTCTGCCACACATAGGACAAGTAAATACTGTTGCTGGATAAGTAGTTTCTTCTGTACTGTCTTTAAAATGACAACTAGTATCATTACATAAAACATCTTTAGCTTCCTTTTTATAAATTGGAACCGTGCCATTAAAACTAATAATTGAATTAATCATTATTTGTTTTTCATTTTCAGGCAACTTATCCCAACATGGAAAATTTTCAATACACAATTCATCTATTGATTTTTGAGGAGCAGATTCAACAGGTTGTCTAGTTTCTCTTGATCTTGTTTTAGGTTCTTCTGCTTGTACTGGTTCCAAAGATTTTTTATATGCTTCGTATTGTTCTTTAGTACACTCAGTAACACACTGATCACTATTGAGTGTTTTGTCCATATCTTCTCTTGTTTTTTCAATTCCACAACTATCTGATTCCTGGTGTATCCAATAGAATTTTTCTTTACTTGCCTCTAATTCTGCTTTAGCCTTTTCTTCTGCTTTTCTTTGCTCATCTTCTGTTTTACAAAGATTTACAAGTTCATCATAAAAATTAGTTCCTAAATCAGCATCACAAAGTTTAAATAATCCAGAAAGATTCTTTTTTAATTTAGCATAGGAGGCTACTCTATACAAATTATCAAAATCATAAAGTTCATAAGCTTTTTCTTCTTCTGTTAATGGATTACTATTTGCAATATCTTTTGTTTCTTTTAAACGTCTTGTATCTAGTGCATCAAGTACATCATATTTTTTATTTGTACTGTCTTTAACTATAATAGTATCTATAGCAGTAAATGATCCACTAGTTTTAAGATAGGAATTAATAATACTATCATAACAAAGTTTGGGGATACCTAATTCAGGAAAAGATACTTTAACTGTTTCTCCTTTATCATTTTTCTTTTCTGAATAACTTACTTTAGATGATAATTCTTTTGTATGTTTATTAACTATACACCAATCATCCATACGGTCAATAACATTTATTACTATTCTTTTTCCAGGATAAAATGTAGGAGCAAATTCTTTAGGAGTTGCATTATCTCTCATATTCGATTTAACTCTCATAAAAACATCTGTATCTCTATGATAAGGATTCCAATACCATTCTTTATTTTTGTTGTCTTTATTAACTATTTTTCCATCAGATAGTTTTACAATTTTTTTTCCATCAATATCTGCTTCAGTATATTTAGCAGATTTTCCTTCATTTATTTTTTCATACAATCTTGTAAATAGCCAATCGGGATCAGGAAAATAATCACCTTTACTCTCATTATAAACTATAGGCCAATTTATTTTTGTGTAACCTTTTCCATCATCTGTTCTTATAGATGACTGCATAACTATTTTAGCATCAGTAGGAAGTTTTCTATTTTGAAATCCCCTACCTACAATTCTAAATGCTTTCTCTTTTTGATCTTCTAAACCTAAACATTCTACATGTTCAAATTCAGTAAAAGTACCTTTGTTATCCTCTGCGTCTTTCTTAGCTTTTTGCTCTGCTTCATAAATAGCAAGCAATTCAGCCATTTCATCTTCTTGAGACATTACTTGATTTTGATCTGTCATAAGCTTTTACTCCTCATTTAATTTATTGTGTCAAACATGTTGACTTCTTATTTTAATGTGTATTTATACACTTGTACTATATTAGTAATAATTTTAAAATAGTTATATCTTTTCAGAAAATTCTATCCAAAAGAAAAAACCTTTTAAATGAATATACTCTATATGTCTGTTTTTAGTAATTAAAGTACCATCATAAAATCCTTCTCCAGAAGGATCAATCCAAATAATTAATTTCCATAAAATTAAAATTCTTTCTGTTCTAAATAAAAAAGTCCATAATTTACTAAAATAAATTTTTTCTTTTAAAGAATAATAAAAATTAAATATAGTATTTACAAAGCTATTTATCATATTTTCTCCTTCCCTAATGGAGTTTTTTCTACAAATCTTATTTCATATCTTTTGAAGGCATCTTCAAAAAGATCACTTACTTCACAATAACCACTTATATCATCTAAGTAATTAACTTGTATAGCTTTTACCATTTCTTTTTTTGACTGAGGCTTATCCATTGCTTCCTTCAAAAGATCAAACATTTTAGCTTGAAAGAATTCTTTGTTATTCTGTATAATTTCTTGAAAATATTCTTCATTAAATATTGAGATAAAATCATCTTTTATAATTTCTATGATTTTTTCTTTTACTATATCCAGAGTCATATTTTCTTTAACAAGTTTTTCAATATCAATATTATGAAATTGACCTTCAACTTGTTCCATTATTTTTTCTTTAATGCTTTCCTGTAATAATTGATTAAATAATTCTTCCTTCTTACTCATTTTTAATCTCCTTTATTAAATTTTAGAATAACTACTAAAAAATATAACTTAATTTGTCAACACTTTTATTCTAAAAAAATATGTATTTTTAAATAAATTTTTGTTGACAATTATATATGTATATATTAAGTTGTTTCTATTAATAGATTTTACTAATATTTAAAGGAATTATAAAATGAAGAGGTATAGTAAGAAAATTCAAGAATTAGAAGAACTTGAGGAAATGTCAAAAACATTGGGATGGGTTATTTATCAAATTAGATCACTGGAACCACAAATAAATAAACATATACTTAAAATATTATTATTTGATCAAAAATCAACATGGGTAAAATCTATAACTAATTGGTTAATGGATGTTGCTGAATATACTATAAAACCTAATAATAGATATCTAAAACAAGGACAATATTCTGAATATTTATTTAACGAACCTTATGAAAATGGTAATCAATCTTACAAACAATCAACAATATATAAAAGATGTGATGTTATTTTACATGAAGATAAATATAAAAATCTCAAGTCTATTTATAGAAAACAAGAAATTCCTATAGATAAATGGAAAGAATTATTAAGAGAATTTTATATAGAAGTAGATGATTATTTAGCTAAAGGAATATTAGATGTTAATATGTGTGTATATTTAATTGATACTTTTATAATAAAAAGAAGATATCATAAATAATATTTAAAAGGAATTAAAAATGGAAAGATATAAAAGAATTTTCAAAGAACATTCAAAAGAATTTTTAAAACTGCTATTTTTATTAAAGAAAATGGAGAACGAATTCTAGTATAAAAATTATTACTAATAAAATACAAGAGACTATAGTTCAATGGCAGAGCATTAGTTTTCCAAACTAATAGTTGTCAGTTCAAGTCTGGCTAGTCTCTCATACGGAAATTACGCAAGTGGTATGCGATATGCTTTGGGAGCATAAAGTCAGTAGTTCAAATCTACTATTTCCGAATGGGGTATTAGACAAGTGATTTAAGTCATCATCTTTTCAAGGTGAGAATCATCAGTTCAAATCTGATATACCCTAATTTTAAAATTGAGAAGTAGCCAAGTGGTAAGGCAACAGGTTTTGATCCTGTCATTTCAGTGGTTCGAGTCCATTCTTCTCAGATAAAAAATTAAAATTTAAGGAGATTTTATGGCAATACTTAAACATCATTCTTATGATGAAAATAAAATTAGAAGATATAAATATTTTAAAGATATATCTAATAATGATATTTTAAATATAAGAACTAAGGAAGCATATAAAACATATCTAAATGCTATAGAAAAAAATGTTATTACAGATTTTAATATTCAAACAAATACCGGATTTTTTATAAGAATAGATTGTATGTTACAAAATATAATGTAACTTATTTTAAAAATACTTACTAATAAACTATACAATTCAAAGATTAAAAATATATATTCTTAGAATTGTTCACGATGGACTTAAAAACACCCTTGGAAAGTGTTGTACTAACAATAGTACTAATAGTTGATTTGCTTATATTTCTATTGTTATAAAATAAGTTCCTTCCAAGGGTTACTTACATCGTGAACAATAGAATTAAATAGAATAGTATTAAAAGAACCTTTGAATTAAAAACTCAGAGGTTTCTTTTTATTGTTTAAAGAAAATTTTAAGATTAAATATTCAAATAAAACTTATAAATTTTGTAATAACATTTACAAGATAGTTAAACCTATA
>Ga0172381_10008043_pt1 | contig 10369 bp, 11 predicted proteins | sample Leawel6488metaG_FD_119754 | JGI IMG/M metagenome (GOLD analysis project Ga0172381, IMG submission 119754) | Leachate microbial communities from a municipal landfill in Southern Ontario, Canada - Leachate well 64-88 metaG | ecosystem: Engineered > Solid waste > Landfill > Unclassified | place... | reverse complement strand
CCAAAAATTGGCTTAATTTCGGCTTTGTTTGCCTCTTCGTAAAACTCGGGTGCCACCATAATACTACCGTGGTCAGTCACCGCGCAGGCGGTAGCCCCAATATCCTTACACCGCCGCATGATATCCTTGGGCTTGGATATACCATCAAGGATGCTTAAATGAGAGTGTAGATGTAGGGGGATATAATGACTCATATTTTGTGCTACTAAAATAGTTGAGCAAGCATTTGAATTATTGGTATAATAATATATTGAGCGATATTAAACCAAAATAGAAACCACCAAGTAATTGGGGCAAACAACCACATAGCCGCCAGCAGTGCCGGTTCGAGGTATGTCGTATCTCCTAGCGTTAGCAACTTCGCCAATAGATAATAAACAATATAAGAGAATACAAAATATAATATCAATCCTTTTTCTTTTGACATAATTTAATTGTCTCCTCCATCCCATATTTTTCTAGCATTTTTCGGTAGTGTTGACATATCGTTTCGTCGCCCCCTTGCTCATACTTGGTCTTACCAAAATAGCAAACCCGGCTGCAAAACTGTTTGTCTAGGCATTTCGGCTTAGTACAACTCCTAATCTTATTGAATTGATTTTTGATTTTTGTTTTGATTTTGTCTATATTGTCGAAGGCGACCGTAAAGACCGTGTCATGAGCCAAATAATAAATGGTACAAATTACGCTTTTTACGTCAGGCTTTTGAATGCGACTAACTAAATAGTAAAGCTGTAGCTGAAATTCATTAAGAATGTCGTTGTAATCTTTTGTCTTATACGTCTTCCAATTCATAACTGAGCCAGTCTTATAGTCCAAAATTTCATAGGTGTCTGCGTCCACCTTACTGACTACGTCGATGATACCGCGAAGTTTAAGCTGCCCGCTAAGTACCTCGCCGTCTGGCATTACATAAGTATAAGCCGCCCAGTCGTCGGGTAGTGGCACCTCAAAAAACTGCTCGGGTGCAATGATATCCTTATTTAGAGGATTAAACGCCCCGTCTTGAAATTCCCTCGCACGGTCAAACCACCCTCGCAAAGTGCTGCGGTCCTTATCGGTATACTTAAATTCACTTTTATTTACGTGGTCGTCATATACCAAACTAAAGACGGCATCATAGTTTTCCTTACTATAGTAGTCCCTGATATTTTTGAGACCGTCTATTAAATATTCATCCTCTTTAAGTAGTGTGGATAGCGGCTCTTTAGTTTGTAATGCTAGCTTTTCTAAAGCTAAAATCTCCATCATCTTATGGACAATCGTGCCCTTTTCGGCTGCCTGTCCAGATTTGTCCCGCATTCCCAATCCGTACTTGAGAAAATACTGAAAGGCACACTGGTCGAAAGTATTGAATGAGGAGGCACTTAGGGAGGTAATATACATTAGGCTGTCACCTCGGCTTGGAGCCAATTCCAGTCCTTCAAAAGTTTATATATAGCCTGATTTTGTTCGTTAATATCCATTTTTGAATTATCAAGCATATAATCAAATGATGTACACTTATCTAATTCTATTTCGCTAGCGTGGCTGTCTGCATAGGGTGCCCTTGTCAACTTAATCACCCGCCCACCAGCTTTCTGAATCGCCGCAACTTCGTTTGGAAACCGAACGTCGCACACAATCGCCAATAGGGGCTTATCCTTATAAATTTGCTTGACGGTGGCATTTACCCAAGCCTCATTATACATCCGTCGCACAATATCCGTGCCGAAAAACTGTAGAATTTGCCGCCCAGACAGATAGCCATCTTCTTTAATATACGCACAATTTAATTTTTGACAGGCGGCGTTTACTAAAAGAAAATCATTATAATCTTGACATTGTACCGTTTTAATAGCGTCCCCGATAATGACACCTGGGATATCCGACCACCTAATTTGCGTTGGCTCATTTTTTTGTGCATCCGTGCCATAACAGCTTTCATATGGCAGATTAAAAATGTCAATACAAAATTGCTTTAGTTTATCCGCAAAGCTATACTGCTTGATAAATTGCCATAGACCGCTTTCTTTTAGGTATGGGTGGGTAATCGGATTGGAAATATCCAGAACGCCCTCTTTAACACCATCCTCAAACTTGGCGGGCACCACAAGCCTACCCTGTTCGTTGATATTATAGTGGGAGAGGATGCCAAGGCTGACCATTTCAACCCCATGCAGAAAATTGGAAACGGTATTTTTGCCGCTGCCCTTTTTACCAGCTAACCCGAGGATTTTTACATCATTCCCCTTACAATTTAGATTATGCCAACTCTTCGTTTGCGGATGACTGCTAGAATCATCATTTCTTGTCATAAAATACTCACTTATTCTTTGTTGTAATTCGTCTCTCTCTATATATAAAATTCCATCATTGTCCGCTTTTATATTTGATGGGTCAACATCGTGTAATAAGCTATGTCGTTCGGAATAGTTTCTGTTGGTAACTACGCCGTGCGGCAAGCACTCGATTTTCTGTCGTACAAAACCAGCGTTGCTATTAACCCTACGCCTATTTTTGTCTATCCATTGACAGCAGTTTTTATATAGTTTTTCAGAATATAGTTTACTGGTTGGTAGATAGCCGCCAATATATGGTCCGTCCACGGTGTTATCTATAATATGTTGTGGTAAGCATCCTAAAAATAAGATGGCGTCCCCACCTCCGACAATAGCCCTTTGATAAAGCTGATGACCTCTTTCAAAGAACTTGTTGGTAGCCGCCCATACGCCCCCGGGAGCAAAACCGCTTATTTTTCCATCAGTCAAGGTCTTTGCCATCGCTCCAACGCCAACCTGAACTCGATCCATAAAATGTTCTTCTATAGCATCAAAGCACTGAACTATTATGTGCGTTTGAAGTTCTCTCCTTATATTTTGCAGCCAATCACTATCAGTAAAGATAATATCGGCGTCACACCATACGATTTTTTTAAAGCCCTTAGCTAATAGTTTATTGATACCAACTTGGAGGGCGTTTTCCTTATACCACAGCTTACTCTTAGTTCTATATTGCCATAGACGTTTTCCCTCTAATTCAAATGGTTCGTCGCCGTATGCAAGTTCAACGGTGTATAGTTCGTTTGTCGATTTGAGAACGTTTTCTCTAAAAGTATAGTAGTTTTCCCTCAATTTGTCATAATGGCAAAAATTATAATACGGTGTAATAACGGCGATGTCTAACATTGAGGTAAAATCCATTCTTTTGTTTGTTTGTCGGTCAGTGTTCCAATATCATTGTATTGTTCGTCAAATTTAATCGTTTTAAGGTTATAGCGTTTATGTAGGCGGTCTACCACTTTCTTAGTGAATTGTCTACCGGCGGCGTCGTTATCAAATCCTGTAATAATAGTCATACAGCCCAATAGGTTTAGCAACATTTCTTGACATTCTGAAAAATCGCCGCCGAAACACCCGACAACATTCTGAACGCCATTTTGCACTAATTTAAGTGTGTTACCTACACTCTCCACTATAATCGCCGACTGTTTTTCTTTTATGCTTTTTTGGGCTGCCCAATAATTATATAGGTAGTGCTTGGCGTTGAATCCCAGATGGTGCCACTTTACCCAGCGGACTCTTTCCTCTTTGGTTTGGGGACATTTTCCCGTATGATAATAACCACAAATCGGGCATTTGTCAAAGAGGCTGCGGGAAGTTGTGCCAATTATTTTTTTTCCGTCGTTATCAAACACTGGAACTTCCGCCCGATAGGTCTTGCGATTGTCGCCAATATAGTATTTTTCTAGGACGGCTGGACTGATTCCCCTCTTAGTAAAATATTTTGAGGGAACCACCAAATTTTGGGTAAAAAGCTTTATGGTGGTCTGAAACCGCTTTTTTTGCTCGGTTTTGCTATTTAGACTTAAAATTCCGCCATTTTCCTTACGACGGTCCAATTCCTCTTGAGATAGTCTTTTAATATATGGGAGCCGCTTATAGCCTAGAAAACCCAACAAAAAGTCAATAGTGTCATTCAAGGAGATGTTTTGGCGGCGTTGTTTGGATAAGACGACTCGCACAAAATTAAGTAGGGATTTGCCAACCTCTTTTTCGCAATGTCTGGTATGGCATATCCAGCCGGGCGGACAGTCTGACCTTTTGGAAGACCTAAAAATATTAAGGGCGGTTGGGTTATCAGCACCGTCATGGCATGGGCAAGTCCCCGCTAATGTATTCTCGTTTATTTCGTTGACCTCTATACCTAAAACGTTCATAAGTTCGTCAAGACGTTCGGCAGCAAGGCGTTGCAATTCGATAATGCGTTGTTGGTCGTACATTATTGTGTGTACTGGATGGGTGGTTCTACTAGTTCTGGCAGTTCTGATGGATTATCGACTAATTTTTGTATAATTTCTTCTAGTTGATAAAAGTAGGTGTATGGAATTACTAGAAGGCGGATATTATTTTGTTTAGCTAGTTGTTTTTTGAACTTGTCGGTTCGTATACGGTGTGAGAATGATATAATCTTTTTTTTAGCTTTTGCTTGTATTCTGTCAAATGCAGCCTTATTATAGTGAAGTCTGCCGTTATATTCTATTAGTAGGTTCCAGTCCCCTATATAGAAGTCGTATGGCATTCTAAGATTTTGTTCAAAACGCTTTTGAATCTCGTATTTTATATCATATTTTTCTAGTAATTTGCATACTGCCTTTTCTGGCTTAGATTGACAACATTTTGGACATTTTTTACCACACACCCTGTTTTTGACTAGCGATAACCAAACATGACCGCACCTCTTACATTTCCAATTTACATATTTTTGGCTACCGTATGTAACTTCCGTTGGTTTAAGTGTATTTTCTATATGCCATTCTTGAACAATATGTGGGTGCGTAGTAGCCAGGTCGTTATATCCTATTAATACTTGATGACCGCTACATATTGGACATCTACATCCTCGATATGCGTTCATTGGTGATATGGAAAAAGAGTGACCTTTTGGACACTTAAAATAATATTTATCTTTACATCCGTACCTAACATCGAACGCTGTTAGTCCATTATTCTTTTCTATGTCCCACCAATCTATTAATTCTGGGCACTTGGCGGCTAAACTATTCTCGTTGTTCGGTTTACGCTTTAATTTATTCAAAGCTATTGTGAGTTCACTACTATAACAGCCGCAGGATTTTGTGCTTCCGCCTTTTATTTCATATGTGGATATTAAAATATAGTTACCGCATTCGCACAATCCAAGCCAATATATGCGATCATTTTTTCTTAATACTGGCTTAATAACTGTAATTCTATTAAATTTTAATCCGGTAATATCACTAAAACGATAAGAGTTTGATGTAATCGGCGGACCACTCAAGTATTTTTTCGCTTCCTTTAAGCTAATCTTTGGCATTTACTATCTCGTTATCTTGCATTTCAACCATCGGTTTATTTGCAGCCCTCTTTTTATCCTCTAAATTATATCTGGTATCTACCTCTTGAATGTAACTATATTTTTTCTCAAAATTAAAGCATATATAATCGCCGGGAGGCAGTCCTTCACCATGACGGGCTAAAATTGGAATTAACTTTCTATTTCCACTATTAGGATTCTCTGCAATTTCTTCTGGCGTTTTTTCTTTATAGAGACTAACATTTGCCGAGTACCAACTTAAACGATCTGAGCCGCTAAGGGCTGTACTATCCTCTACGTTGACACCATCCCGATTGAGCTGCGTGAAAGCTAAAATTGGAACATCATATTTTATACATAAGTTATTTAAGTCAGTTAATAAGAAGCCTATTTTTTGGTGTTCACTCACATTACCTTTTAAGTCTTTGTCGTTTAGAACCTTCAAATAATCATAAATAATTAGGCAGTCATTAGCTCTACCGTTGGTGAACCCTACATTCTTATATATAAAGCGGCGGATGATGGACAGAACCTCTTCAAACTGGCAGCCCGCAATGTTTCTGTAGAACAGTTTGGTTAGTTTTACGCGTCGGCAGGCGTCTAGTACATCAGCCTCATTATTAACGTTCCATCTTTCAAAATCATTGATGGATACCAATTCTTGATTGTCTAATCTCCTAATTATATTGGGTATGATTCTAGCCCAAAATGTCGCTATATCCATTTCGGAGTCTAAAAACAAAACAGGGATTTGTAAACGCCCTGCAATAAATAAGGATATACAGGTCGCTAAGGTAGATTTGCCGCATTTGGCTCTAGCACCTATCAATGAAACGGTTTTTCTACGAAAGCCGCCGCCTATTGATTGATCGAAAAGCGGATACCCAGAGGAAATGCCGAGGTTTCTTCCACTGTTTTCCTTGAGGTATCTAATGTATTCATCTAAGTTGTCGCCAATATGATAGATGTCTTTTCCGCCAGCCTGAGACACAGAAAAGTCCAGGATTTTATTTTCCGCTATCCCAACAATCTGCGATATTTCTTCGTCGCCAGTGACCTCTTGCATATCCTTAATGATTTGCTTACACTCTTTCTCAAGGTTGCGGGCAATCTCCAGCTTTTTGATTTTCGCTGCCCACGGTCGCACATTCTCCAGGGAGATATTTCCCTCAACGATTGTCTTTACGTGGTCAATATCGTCCTTATTTTGCCATATATAGCTAAAACCCAATTCGTTAATCGCGGCATATAAACTGGACTTATCAAGCTTTTTCAATCCCTTCGTCTCAAAGAGATAGTGGAAAGCCTTATAAATTACCTCATTGAGAACAACCGTAAACGTATCGCTAGTGACTAAATCATTAACGTCTGAGAAGGCGTCTAAGTGGTGTAACCAGATCCCAGTTAAAACCGCTCTCTCGGCAGCAACGTCTTGTAGCATTATTTACTTTGTCCAGGGAGGCAGTCATTGCAGCGATATGTATTAAGTTGTGGATCTTCGTCGTAAGAGGCAGCAAACAGTGGTGAAATCTCTTCCCACTTTTTACACACCGAACACTGTACCTTTACCGTATTGTTGGTTTGCCTCTCTTTATCTCGATTATGTCTTGGACCTTGGTAGCCAAGCGATGGATTTTTACGCACATCCTCGTCTGCATGGTCTTTCATATCGTCAACCCATGTAGGATTCCACGGCGGACGCCCAGGAATAGGACTAGCCTTCGTCGGACGCTTTTGCTTGCGTGTTGGTTTGTCGTTAACCAAAGCCTTTAACTTTTCTAAATCGCCGCTATCTAGGATTTCCTTAATAAGGTCGGCGTCTATCGTTTTTTTGCTTATTTTTGCCATTTTGTGCTCCGTAAAATAAAATTATAGTATTGCTTTTGCGTTAAAAGGCTTACCATCGGCACTTATAAAGGTGTGAGTGTGTGTTTTACCACGTAAACAATATGGGTACTGTCCATGGTCTTTCTGTAAGATTGGCATCCCATATATAGTGCCGCCTGTATCAACCTCTTTCTTAAAACATATTTTACCAAACCCGTTGATAATCCAATATGCTCTTAATCCAAATATTCTAAATATAAGTTGAATTAAGCGACAGTAATAGTATTTAGTCTTGTTTTGCATATTTCACAATAATCTGAGTTAATTTCACACCCTAAGTATTGTCTATTTAGAAGTTTGGCGGCTTTTAGTGTCGTTCCCGACCCAGCCATTGGGTCAAAAACCACGTCGTTTTCGTTTGACCAGCTTATCACTAAGTCTTTACATAGTTGTTCGTGCATAATCGCGGGGTGTCCATACGCTATCTTGTCTGATGTAGTATGACCGCCCCCTATCGTATAGTTCCACACATTAAATCTCATACCATATTCGTTTTGTGGTCTATTACCACCATCGGTACGTCTACTGCCGTCTTGATTACGACCAGAGGGTCCACCCGTCCTTTTATACTTATTTTTGCGGTCTTTTATTGGATTAAACGTATTTGGCTTATCTTTTGATAAAATAAAGATGTATTCAAATGTTTGGTGATATCTCCCCTTTGACGGAAAAGAAAAAGAATTTTTAGCATAAATCATGGTGTCCCACAGCTTAAAGCCAATATCCATAAAGCCAAGCACTTGCCTAAAACTGGTTCCGCTTTCACCACCATCAGTAACACCGTCATTAACATTCCAGCATACTATACCACCCTGTTTGGTAATCCTATATAGTTCAGCGGCAATAGAATTAAAATCAAAGATGTCTAATCTATAATCTTTTGATTCTCGACATTGATCGTATGGCGGCGACGTTATGGTTAAATCTATGGTGTTGTCGGGAATTTCAAACATTAGGTCAACGCAATTCCCACATAATACTTGATTAAAACTCAGCATTTTGACCACCTTGGTATCTACGATTTATTTTTTACAAGCCGCCAATCCTTCTAAGGATTTTGCAAATGCCTTCAAATCCCATGGGATATTTTCCATTTGGTCGATATATGACTGGGTTTCACCGATAATTTTGTTCAACTCTTTGGCAACCTCATCGTTCTTAATAAAGATATTGCGGCGGATTTCTGCTGGGGTGTATTTGTCGCCAACCTGATTATATTGTTGAGCAAATAAATAGTTGAGGTATTTTTCACACCACTTAACAACCGCCACATTCTTATTGATTTCTAGTTGAATATAGGTCGTAATTGGGTAGATAAGTGCGGCAGCTTCAAGCAATTCTTCCTTCGATAGTTTTTTTAATTGGTCTTGTGTCCAGTTTAGGTATTGGTCTACATCATTTGTTAATACTAGACTACCAAGCCCAAGCCTCTGCTTATAGGCATGTAGGTCATTGCGTAGCTGTTCAATACGTTCAGAAATTCTCACTTAGACCTCATAAACGTAAAAGGGCTTTCCTAGTTTTTCCATCGTTTCAATCATGTGGGTCGTTCCACGACTATTATTCTCAATCACGGCAATTAATACGTCTGCATATTTTGCCATTTGAACATTCCTATTTATGCCAGCAGCGGCGTTGTATTTTCCGTATTTGTTTTCCTTAATAACTGCTCCAGGTGCCGTTAGGCACTTCCAATCGGCTGGAAAGTGCTTAACTTTAACCCCTGTCTTTTCTGCCCACATCTTCCCAAAATAATCAGCACCGTTAGCGTCGCCGCAAACTACTTCTTTTATCTGTTTTTCCCATCCTGACAAGTTGATGGCTTTAACAATTAAAGAGTAGTCGTTTATGCTACGGGAACCAGCGATAATACATTTCATTGTTTTACCAACTCTTCTATATTGTCCGCAGCTTTAATTCTTACGAGCCTGATATTATTGAGTTTAGCCCATTCCTCTTTCATTCTATCGTTAGATTGAGACTTCCTAAAATTCGCCACTGTTTTATGAAAAAATGGCGTATATTCGTCGTGTTGCCCGCCGTCGCACTCAATAATTAGCTTTTTCTGTGGCAAATAAAAGTCCAGATATAACGTCTTACCCCATCTTACATTAACGGGAACTTCCTCTAGAACAATCAGGGTCGGAAACAATTCTCTTAGTAATTCTCTGCATTTTATATGTAGTTCAGAGCGGGGGCGAAGATCGTCTAGCGGAACAATATAGCCTGTAGGAGGAAAAATAATAGGATTGTTGTCTAGGTCAATGGCTTTCACTTATTCAAATTCCCAACGCTTGAGATAGTATTTCTTCAACTCGATCAAATTTTGTATATTTAATTGCTATTAGTTTAATTTTTTTTAATCTACAATAATATCTTTTAACTTTATCTCTTTTGTGTATATTTTCAAATTCTTTTCTCTTCTCTTCCTGACTCATACTTTTATAAAACCAACTATTTTGAAATCCAATACCATAATGTTGTTGTCCCTGGTACTCTATGCAGATATTATGTTGTGGTAAAAAGAAATCAAAAAATAAAAGTCTATGATATTTACAGTCAACAAAACTATGTTCGGGCATATATAGTATTTTATTTTTCTCTAAAAATTCTTTCACCCTACGTTCGCCATGACTCATTCTACAAACCGGACACCCAGTATTGCGAATAGTTTTTTGATATGGACTTTGCTTATATTCATGTCCACAATCTTCGCAGAACCACCACACTTTCTTTTCTGAACCAGGAACTATTTCTGATGGTAATATAATATTCTTTTCATAGTTCCAAATTTTTAATAATTCTGGTATTAAAGTCTCTAAGTCATTATATCCTTTCAAAACTTTTAAGTTACAGCAAACTAGGCATCCGTAATTAAATACTACTCTATTACTTATTTTGGCTTCCCACTCATGCCCACACTTTCCAATCCACCACACCTTAGCTTGACTTGTTCTAGCGTATTCTTGTGGGGTTTTAGTATTTTTAGTATAGTGCCATTCTTCACATAATTCTGGATTGGTGGTTAATAGGTCGTTTTCTCCTACCCAAATTGCATGACCCGCACAATATTTGCATCCAAACCCAAGGGCTCTATTTCTTACGGCTGTTTCCCACTCATGTCCATTTTCACACCTCCACCACGCTT
>Ga0172381_10008042_pt1 | contig 10369 bp, 2 predicted proteins | sample Leawel6488metaG_FD_119754 | JGI IMG/M metagenome (GOLD analysis project Ga0172381, IMG submission 119754) | Leachate microbial communities from a municipal landfill in Southern Ontario, Canada - Leachate well 64-88 metaG | ecosystem: Engineered > Solid waste > Landfill > Unclassified | place... | reverse complement strand
GCTTCCTCCGCAATCGGAGCCTGTGACCTTAAGTTTGAATATTCTATCTTTTTCCGGCGTCAAAAATCTGATCTGCGGATTCGGCGAAGATACGGTGGTGCTGGCTTGGAAAGAATAATCTGTCCCTTCTGTTCCGGGAAAATACCAATTATAGGTCGCCGAAGTGTCTTGGCAAGCCTGATAGTTGTTGAACGAATCGAAGCATACGCTGCAAGCCCAATCCGACCCGTCCGGACTGACCACGGGAGAACCGGTCCCCTTCCAGCAAACCGGATAGCAAGGATCTTCCGGATCGCTCACGTTCGCGGTTGAACAAAACTGCACGTCTTCGTTGATCATAAGAGCCAATTTATCCCACGCCAATTTGACCATTGGATAATGCTTTGACGGCGTGCTGAATGACGGACCGGCAACCCAATCGCTGGTGCAGGCGTCCGCCTGGTTGCAAGCCTTCACCCACCAATAGTAGGTCGTATTATAAGCCAGTTGGCCGGCAGAAGGAGATATCTTCACAGGGACGGGGAAAGAGACGTCCGTACCCGAAGACTCGTTACGACCTTCCGCAAGAACATCGATCACCGGACTGGCGGCATTGACGTCATTTGTTGCGCTCACTCTAAGCTGATAGCTCTTGAGGGGATAACTGCCCGGGTCATCGTATCTCCAGATGACAAAAGGCGAACTGTTATTGCCGTCCTCTCTTAATGTTTCTCCGTCAAAATAGCAGCTGCAATAATTGGCGGATATTTGATCGGGAGAAATAAGGTTGGTGATCGTCGGAGGGCTGGCAAAAGAAAGAGTGGTGGTCACTTTGTAATTCGAAGTTCCGCAAGAAGACCGATTGGCGCAATTAAAGCTGATCCAGCCCATATTCGTGTCTCCCCAAGCCCAGCCCGTAAACTCCTTGGCGAGATTATTCAAAGACACTCCATAAGGGGAAGAGTCCGAAGCGGTGCCGCTCAACCTTATCCAGCCGTCCCAGCCATCGCCGGCGGCCAAAGCTTTGGCCCAGCCCGAAACGGCATAGGTAGTAAGAGACATTCCGGCTTCGCAAGTTCCTGAAGGACAGCCAGACAGATCGGAAGAATTAAAACTTATCCAGCCGGCGTATTCGGACCAAGCATAACCGGAAATAAGGCCGGTCTCCTCATTCATATCGATCCCGTAATCATTAACGGCAGTGCCTATGTTTTTGCAAGAAAAACTGATCCAGCCAACGTTCTCCGACCAAGCCCAGCCGGCCATATTGTGATCGGCGCAAGCGACAGCCGACTCTTCGGCGAGCGTGCCAATGACGGCGGCACCGTAACCGCTGATATCTTTGTACCCCACTACGAAATGAGTGGCATCCAAGGAGGCGACGGAAGGGTTGGTCGAACTGTTAGGGCTAAAAACATAACTTGGCTCGAAACTGATGCTGGTGCCTGAAATAGCGCCGACGATAGTAGTTCCCCACGAACTATTGCCAAAATCTTCATAGGCTATTGCAAAATGGGTGGAGTCCAACATTGAGGTCGAGATCTCGTAAGCGGTCGACGAAGAAAAAGGATACTCCAAACCGTAAGTAATATTGCCGGAAGAAACAGTCCCGACTATGGCTTTGCTGGGACTGCCCCAATCGACATAAGCTATTACAAAATGGGAGGGATCGATGGACGCGACGGACATATGGGCGGCGCCGTTCCAACTATAAGTGCCGAAAACTCCCGCGTTAAAAACGTTTGGCGATCCGTAAGAGATGACGTTACCGGAAGAAATAGTGCCGGCGACGGCAACGCCATCCTCGTTGGAAGGATACTGATAAGCTATTACGAAATGAGCGGAATCCAGATAAGAAACAGAAATATAGTTAGTATTTGTCGCATTAAATACGTACTCCGAACCGTAAGAGATAACATTGCCGGAAACTGCGCCAATGATGGCGCTGCCGGTAGTCCAATTATCGTTGTAGGCGATCACGAAATGGGTGGAATCTAAGGTAGAAACGGAAACATAGCAGGTACTCGCCGGATTAAAAAGATATTCCGAACCGAAGGAAATAGCCGAACCGGAAACCGTGCCAATAACTGCGGCGCCGAGAATAGAGGAATTTACATAGGCCACTACGAAATGGGTGGAATCCAGCAAAGATACCGAGACATAGCTATAATCATTCCTTAATTGATAAAAAACATATTCCGAACCGTAGGTAACAGTACTTCCCGAGACCGTGCCGATAACGGCTGTACCGTAATAGCTGTTCCCGGCGTCCGAATAGGCGGCTACAAAATGGGTCGAGTCAATACGGGCTATCGAAACATATCCGGTCGATGCCGGATTAAAAACATAGGCCGAATCGTAAGGAACGACCGTACCGATGACAGAGGCTCCCTGATTAGCATTGCTCGAATCCCTATAACCTATCGCGAAATGGGTGGAATCCAAAGCGGCGACAGATACATATTCAACTGCCCCTGTATTGAAAGTCCCCTCTGTGTAATAGGAAATATCGGATCCCGAAACAGTGCCGACGATCGCTCTTCCGTAACCGGGCGAGCAATCATGATAGCTCACTACAAATTGGCTTGAACTTAGGGATGAGACAGTAACATAATAATTATCCGCCGGATTAAAAACGTATTTGGATCCGTAGGTGATAGCGCTACCCGAGACTGTGCCGATCATTGCCGTACCATAGCCGCTATTCCCGCCGTCTTTGAAGGCCACTACGAAATGAGTGGAGTCGAGGGCGACGACATCATTATAAACGCTTATATATCCGCCCGTGTTATTATATACATATTGCGATCCGAAAGAAATTGTTGTACCGGAGACAGTGCCGATGATCGCGGTGCCATTACCGCTTGTGCTGTCCCTGTAAGCCACTACGAAACGGGTGGAACTTAGGGAGGAAACGTTAGTATTACCAGTCGCCGCCGGATTAAAAACATACTTCGAACCATAGGCAATGGTGCCGCCAGAAACAGCACCGATGATTGCGGTGCCGTAACCGCTTCCGTAGTTCTCATTGTAAACGACTACGAAATGAGTGGAGTCCAAAGGAGCAACAGATGGTTCATTAACCGTTGTCGAACTGAAAACATATTCCAAACCGAAAGAAATGACGTTGCCGCCGGACACGGTACCGATTACGGCTGTGCCGTAGTTGCTGTTCCCGACATCGGTATAGGCCACCACGAAATTGGCAGAGTCTAAAGAATAAACAGAAGTTGAAAAAGTGTCGCCCGCGTTAAAGACATACTCCGAACCATAAGTAGTCGAAGCGCCGGACAAAGTGCCGATAATGGCAATGCCATAATTGTAGCGCCCGGAATCTTTATAGGCCACTACGAAATGAGTGGCGTCCAAGCGGGCAACGGAAACAGAGTTAACCACCCCGGAATTGATAGTGTATTCTGAACCGTAGACAACAGCCGTACCCGAGACGGTGCCGACAATATCAGTTCCAAGGCCGCTGTTCCCGGAATCCGCGTAGAGCACCGCGAAATGAGTGGCGTCCAGATAAGAAACGGAAATGGCCGCAGATGCCGCCGCATTAAAAACATATTCCGAGCCGAAAGTAATAACATTGCCGCCGGAAATAGTGCCAACAGCAGAGGTGCCGTAACTGCTGTTGCCATTATCGGTATAGCTAACCACTATGCTGGTACTACTCAAAGGAGAGACAGATATCGTCCCTTGAGTAAATCCATTATTAAAAATATATTTAGAACCGTAAGTGATCGTATTTCCGGACACGGTGCCAATAAGAGCAGTTCCATTATATGCGCCCGTCGTCGAGTAAGCCACTACGAAACGGGTGGAGTCTATGAGAGCAGCGGACTCCCGAAAAATATATGAGGATTCGAAACTATACGATGACCCGAAAGTGATCGTACTGCCAGAGACGGTGCCGACGACGGCAGTGCCGCCGCTTGATGATTCGGAAATAATTACGAAACGGGTGGAGTCCAAAGCAAAGACAAAACCAGTTGCCGAGGCGTATTCCGATCCGTAAGTAATTGTTGAACCGGAGATGGTCCCAACCCTCGAAAAACCGCTGTCATAAGTCACTACGAAATGGGTGGAGTCCAAGGCGGAGACACTGGGAAAAATAAAATAGTTCGAACTGAAGACATATTCCGAACCGAAAGTGATGACATTGCCAGAAATGGTGCCGATACTGGCTCCGCTGTGATAACCTACGGATTCAGAATAAACGACGACAAAATGGGTAGGGTCCAAAAGAGAAAGAGAGACGTTGGGGAGATATCCGCCTGGAGCAAAAAGATATTCCGCGGCATAAGAGATCGTGCTTCCGGAAAGAGTGCCGATAACGGCTGTCCCGCCTTTTGCCGCGCTATAGACAGCAACGAAATGAGTGCTGTCTAAACGGAGAATAGCGCCATTGGCACTAGCAGTTGATGCATTAAAAACAGTTTCGGGACTATAAGAAACGGAGGGGTCTATACTGATAGGATAAGCAAGGTTCGGCAGATCACCGTTAAGCTTCAATGACAAAACATTGTTTTTCATCTCATAGGAGCATAGGTCTTTATGGACTGAACCGTTGGCTTCGATGATATAGGGGGCTTTGACGGTGTATAAAAGTTTTGTTTTTTCCGACTTTGCCTGGATCTCTTGGAGCAAGGCGGGGTCATTCGACTTGACGCTGTCCTGCCAAAACTTTTCCGAACCGTAAATCCCTATCTCTCCGTCCGCTCCCTGCTTCGCTTCTAAAGTATCGCTGGAATCTATCTGCCAGGATAAAGAAAAATCGCTTTTTGGTTTTTTAAAAAAGATGACATCGTTTTTAAGCTCTTTTTCGATAGGGCTGTAAACGACCACAAAATCAGAAAAATAATAGATGATGCGATCACCCCTCTTTTCCATTTTTTGAGGAGTATTCTGGGAGGGGAAATTTAGTTTCAAAGGAATGGCGCTATCGCCTCTTTGGAAGGTGATGCCTCCAAGAGAAAAACTTGCAGTGTAAGGCGCGAAAAGGTCTGCCTGGGAAACTTTGTAAGAACCGTTCTCTTCGCTCCACTTCAAATTTTGGGGAGCCGTGCGCTGAAAAATAGCTAAGGCGTTATTCAAATCGGCTTCTTTTTTTGCTTGGATGCTATGAGTTACAAAAAGAAACAAAAACGCCCCCAAGGCCAGAACCAGAACGGAGAAAACGCCGCATAGGATTATTTTTTTATACTTCGCTGAAAATTTTTGCATATTTTAAAATATTTTTCTGAACTATTCAGGCTGTAACTCTGCGAACACGCTTGTCTCAATTAAATAATAGCCTATAATCACTAAACATAGAATAGATAATATACTTGCTCTGTTTCTTGACATCTTAATGCTATTTGCTATCATTTAGATACAATCATCACAAAAAGGCTCTCTTAGGGGAAATCCCTGCGAGGCCTTTTTTTTATACTCCAAATTATTTTTAAATCTGCAGAGATTAGATCTCTGCAGATTTATCTTGTTAAAGAATAAAAGTCTCCGTCGCTGGAAACGATAATCGCTTTTTCGTAATTCTGAAATTCGATCATTGCCTGCAAAACCAAGTCAGCATCAGCCAAGATTCTTTACTCCCAGATTCAAATTCTGGCTGTCGATAAACGCGTAGTTGCTTTACTTCTTTGAATTGTTGGCCATAATTAGTATTCCACAGACGGACGGTTTGTTGCACTCTTGCGATATTTTGGCTTGCAGAGATCTAATCTCTGCAAGATTGACGCCCCCAAGGCCAGAACCAAACAGTCAAAAGGAAAGGAAAAGATAAGATAATTTTTCGGGAATTTTTCGGGAGAATGTTGCAGACATAGAGAAGATCGAAACTCGGGCTTATTTTATTTTGGATTTGAGTTGCTCTATCTCCGCTTTGAGATATTCTATTTCTTTTTGTTGTTCTTGAATCGCTTTGATCGTATAAAGAGGCAGAGCAGATAGATTTGTATCGAGATATTCCGTTCCGTTGATCGTTGTCGTTCCTACCATTTCGGGGAAAATATTGCGCAAATCCTGGGCTATAAGACCGGTAACCCGCCTCTCTCTCGTTGCTTCGTCATAACCAGTGAGGGCGTTGTAGTTGAAAGTAGACGGCCTAATTTGCATCAACCTGTCCAGATAACCATCGGAAAGAGATTCAATATTGGTTTTGAGGCGGGAATCAGAATAGTTGGTAAAAGCGGTGTAACCGTTGGCGGCTGGCTGGCCATTGACGGTTAGCTTATAGCCGGGGCTCCCCAGCCCGATACCGACGTTGCCACCGTCTCTTTGAAAGACCAAATTACCACCTGCTGTCTCACCATTAGTAATCCAGGTTTGAAGAAGCGAATACCCATTTGCACCGACAGCCGTCCCAGCGATTTTCAAATTAGAATGAATATTATCGCCAATCATCAAGGCATATTTATCTGTGTTTGTGTAGACGCTCAAAGGTTGCCCCGGCGTTGTCGTCCCGATCCCGACGTTGCCGAGGTAATCAATAGTCATCCTTTCTGTCGGAGTAACCACGCCGCCTACCGCCACTGCGGCATCGGCATCCGTAAAGAAATGGAGACTTCCGCCTGTTCCGGTATAAGCATTAATTCGGATAGCCGCTCTTCCCTGCGAAGCGGCTGCGCTCGATAAATATCCGTCGGCGGTCGCTGTCGTACCCTTCATTCCTGTAGCAAGAACTATATCTCCTGATCCGTAAGTTGTCCAAATATTAGCATAGTTTCCGGCGGTTCCTCCCCACGATAACGCACGACCGCCGGTGGCAGTACCCAAATCTAAAGCTCCTGCCGGCACCGTCGTCCCTATCCCGATATTTCCGCCGCTGGACGCGAACAATACTTCCGAAGATCCTCCATTTCCTTGTATTTGCAAGGCGGCTCTCGTGTTGTCGCTGTCTTGGTCCACTATTAAAACATCAGGGCTGGCGCCTGTCCCGGTGGATGTAAACCTGGCCACATTCGGAACAGTTCTTATGACATCCAATGCATACACTGGCGCTGATCTTCCCATGCCGATACCGACGTTACCCCAATTGAATAACACTCCATTACTGCCATAGAAAGAGTAATTACTCGCTCCTCCGCTCGCGTGCGAATATATGCCATAGTTATTCCCGCCGGCGTGGGTATCGCTCGAATAGAATATCCCTCCGTAAGCTCCGGCCGTATCGCCGGTGGCGGCCACTGACCCTCTGCCGTATATACCAGTCGCAGATGTAGAGCCGTAAGTCGTACCCTTTCCGTAGGCGCCGATCGTAACATAAGTGGCTCCCGTGGACGGAGTAACGGCTACTCCCCGCAATCCATAGTTCTCGTTGGAGCTGTAATTGGCATAGCCGTATCCTCCCACATTGATCCCTCCCGAGTGGGTGGAGTCGGCATAGAAGTATCCTCCGTAAGCTCCGGCCGTATCGGCGCTGGCGGCGACATATCCGGCTCCTTCTATTCCTTTGCCTGAATAGGCCCCCGATGCTTTGCCTATGCCCAAGATACCGGAAGCGTTTTTAGTGCCGTCCGACAAAGCCTCTCCGGCCATTCCTATCAAAGCGCCTGTTGCCGATCCGGCGATTCCTTTACTGCTGATCATCGCCGCATAGGGATAGTTCGCGGAAGTTGCCGTAGAACCGAACAAAGGCTGCCAGGAAGTGGTGCTTGGGTAGAGAGTGGTGCCGGACTGCGTCCAGTAGCTTCCGCCTCCTCCGACAGGACTGCCGTTGACGGTAAAAGCTCCCGCAACATTAACGCTTGCGTTTATCGTCAATGTTTGATTTGCAGGAAGCGCATCGAATGTTCCGTACATTAAAGCTTTGGATTTATCACCTGCGGTATTTGTGCGGTCCTGGTTATCCACGTAGAAAGAGTTGGATCCGGTTTCATAACGTCCTGCGTAAGATCCCAAAGCTACATTACCAGAACCCGTAGTATTTGAGGAGGGATTATACAAGGCCGAAAAGCCTAAAGCCACATTGCCATTGCCTGTAGTATTTGTAGCGAGAGCATACTCACCGAGGGCAGTGTTTTGATAACCTATATTGTTGGAAAAAAGGGCACTCACACCGATGGCGGTATTTTCGTGACCCGAGGTGTTGGAGGAGAGAGAGTCAGCGCCATTAGCTGTATTCTCATAGCCTGTGCTAGCTGTTCGAAGGGCTCTCGTACCATTGGCGGTATTGGAGTAACCTGTAGTATTAGAAAGAAGCGAAAGATACCCAATGGCGGTATTGTCGTTGCCTATAGTGTTGGCAGTAAGAGAGTGGTGCCCAATGGCGGTATTGTAGTTGCCCGCAGTATTGGCTGTAAGAGTATATCGCCCAATAGCAATGTTAGAGTTGCCTGTAGTGTTAGAGCTAAGAGAAGCACTCCCAATGGCAGTATTGTAGTTGCCTGTAGTGTTAGAGCTGAGAGAAAGGATTCCAATAGCAGTATTTTCTATACCTGTGGTGTTAGAATAGAGGGATTTATACCCATTAGCGGTATTTTGATAACCTATGGTGTTAGAATAGAGAGAAGACCATCCGTTGGCAGTATTCCAGTAGCCCGAAGTATTAGCTAGCCCCGCCTGGTATCCCACAAAAGTATTGTAAGTTCCCGTATTCACGTTCCCCGCTTGATACCCTAAAAATGTTCCCTGGACAGAGTTCGGGAAGTTGATCAGGTCTTTGACTTGGAGAGTGTTGGTCGGAGTGGTTATGCCAGTGCCTATACCAACGCTACCTGCCAGGATGGTTTGTCCGGCGGGATTGACGTAGTAGTTGGAATCGTTGCCGTCGTAGAAGATCGGGGAGGTGAAGTTTCCTTGGACGGTCAGAGCTCCGGCTTTGGTTTGTCCGGTGGAGCTGACGTTGACGGGAGCTGAAACATTTCCTGTCGGCGGAGCGCCTGCGGGTTCTGTCCAGGCAAAAGCAAAATTGACGGCAAGGCTCATTGTTATGACGCCGACCGAGAGAAGAATTGGTTTTAGGTTTTTGCTTTTCATTTTGTTGGGGCGGATAATTTTATTTTAAAACGGGGTCCGCTAGATCTTGTTGATATAGTTGGCGGCGAATTCCGTCTTGCCGCGGATGTTCTGATCCGATTCCACTAAAATTTTGTCTCCGGCAACAATATGTTTCAAACCGTCCATGCCGGTATATCTGACCTTATTGTTTTTTTCGAAGGTTACCGTGGTATCGCTGAATTTTATCACGATCTGCCTTTCCTTCTGGTCCTCGAAATTGGAGCCGTTGCCGGTTATGGTTATTCCGTCTTTCTCGACGGTGACTACTGTCCCTTGGGTATTAAAGATGGTCGCGGGCATTGAAGTGTTGGGAGGAATGACAGGGTTGGAAATGGCTCCGGGATTCACTTCCGCCAAAGCCTGCTCGGGGGTCTGGCCCTCCTTCGTTTCCAACTGGCCTGTTTCTCCGGCTTTCATCTGTTCGCTTATTTGTTCCTCGGTCAATTGCTGGGAGACTTCATTTTCAAAACAATTTGTCTGCACTGGCTTTGGGGCGAAGATCAAGTAAGCGACCAAACCGATATTTATTGCCACCGACACGATCGCTACTTCCGTTAAAACGGCGACTGGTTTTTTGAGATCCGAGGCTGTCAACATATTTTTAAGATTGTTAGCGGCGGAAAATAATTAAAAAATTCCCGCCAAATTTTTATTAATATAATTTTTCTATTTTATTTTAGCAGACGCAAGATATAAGACAACGTGTCAAACTGTGGATAACCGAGATTAATTTTCAATTTATAATTTTTCCTGCCTGCCGGCAGGCAGGAATTTTCAATCAAATTCCAATGTCCCAATGTTTCAAATATTGAAAATTGAAACATTCATTGAAAATTGGAAATTGTAAATTAAAAATTCAAGTTCGTTTTATGCTCAAACTAAAAACCGCGGCACTCCCGCGGTTTTCATAATCACTTTTTTAGTGGAGATAATTTACTCTTTTGTCTTTATCACTTCGTCTATCACTCCGTATTCTTTGGCTTCGGCGGCTTCCAGATAAAAATCGCGGTCGGTGTCTTTTTCGATCCGGTCGATAGGCTGGCCGGTATGCTTGGCCAGTATCTGGTTCATCTTTTCCTTGAGTTTCAATATCTGTTTGGCGGTGATCTCTATTTCGCTGGCCTGTCCGCTCACTCCTCCTACGACCTGATGCAGCAATATTTCCGCGTTCGGCAAAGCATAACGCTTCCCTTTCTGTCCGGCGGCCAGCAGGGTCCCGGCCATCGAAGCGGCCATGCCCACGCAAACGGTCGATATCTCCGGCTTAACGTACTGCATCGTGTCGTAAATGGCCAAACCCGCGGTTACCGATCCGCCGGGGCTGTTGATATACAGCTGGATATCCCTCTTGGGATCGTTCGAAGCCAAGAATAACAGCTGGGCGATGATG
>Ga0172381_10008041_pt1 | contig 10373 bp, 26 predicted proteins | sample Leawel6488metaG_FD_119754 | JGI IMG/M metagenome (GOLD analysis project Ga0172381, IMG submission 119754) | Leachate microbial communities from a municipal landfill in Southern Ontario, Canada - Leachate well 64-88 metaG | ecosystem: Engineered > Solid waste > Landfill > Unclassified | place... | reverse complement strand
TATTGGTCGCTGATAGGACGGCGCGGAGGTTCAAGGGTAAAAGAATCGATCTCTCTAAAGGGGCTATGTTTTCTCTTGGTGGTCAACAAGCACTTAACAAGGGTTTACTAAAGGTAACGGTGGAGGTTCTATGACATACGCATCTAAATACATATCACAAGCAGGCAGGGGAGATTTTAAAACACTATCCGTTAATGCTCTCCCCGACGGAATGAGATGCCGGACGGTAGACGTAATAGACGGTCAGGTATATGAAGTGGTCGTAAAACCCACAGGCGTTACATTGTCACTTGACGCGATCGAAGCCATAAAGAAAGGCAATGAGGTAAGGTGCGCGTCTTGCGGTGCATTACTTACCGATGAAGAGATAATCGAGAATATCGGACATTGTAATTATTGTTATTTAGCGGTGACGAAAGAAGCGAACGAGGAACAAAAACACCCGGATAATAAGGGGAATTGAGAGGACATATGCGAACTATAAAAGTATCAGCGTCATTCGGAGGGAAGATACCGACAGGCTCATACCAAAATATGAGTCCGTCTTTCTTCGCCGAAGAAACGATCGAGTTGAGTGACATTCAAGATTCGAATGATTACATCTTGAAGCGTCAGCAGGCATTACAGGCTATCTGTTACGCGAACTTTGAAGCCGAAGCAATTAAGGCGAACATAAGGAAGATTCAAGATGATAGAAAGGACTTCCATTGGTACGAGTTAGCTAACGGCGATGAAGTGCCAAGTGTCACTTCGATTATCGGATATGATAGTGACTTCTATATAGACGATGAAGAATTAAAGCAGTACGCAAGTCAGGGCAACATCATACACGCCCAAGTTAAAGAGTATGTGGAAACAGGTATATGGAAAACTCCGCAGGAAATATCAAACGGGATAACGAGTGATATTTTCATCGTTAAGACCGGGAAGCTAAAACTTCCGCTTGAGGGGTGGAGTTTTACGAACTTTTTAGCGAAATATCCGCTAAAGAAAATGTCAAACGGACACCATGTAATAAATGAGGTTGACCGTTATGGTGGGGTATTTGACATCGACGGTGAGCTCGACGGAGTTTTGACGATGTGTGATGTCAAAAGAACTCCCGATAAAATTAAAAACTTCATGCAGATCGCGGCATACATCAAGGCAAGTGGTAAAGATTATAAACAGATGATGGTAATACCCTTGAATGACAAGACGGATCAGGGTTATTCAAAACCGTTAATATCAACAGATATTGACAAGTATTATGAACTGTTCCTGGCAAAGCGCCGGGACTTTAAAAAGGTGTACGGAGTATAAAAGGAGGATTTATGGCAAAACCGCCAAAAAGAGATAATGGTAATTACGAAAAGGTGAAGATAGGGGAGATGTTGCCCGGTATTATATCCAACATAAAGTATGATGATAAGCATACTTTTAAAGGATTTCAGGGTGGGGCAGATACAGTATCAAGCGGGGTGAGGTTTGTGTTTACTCTTGATGGGTACAAGTCACCGCATTATAGCCGTTGGATGAAGTTTAACTACGGATCGAAAGCGAACCTGTATGCGAAGTATCTTGTCAAGCTCGTCAATAACGCCAAACCTGACATGGACTTTGACCTTGACCTGTTAAAGAACTTAAGGGTCAAAACGCTATGGAGCGAGAACGGGGATTTTCAGAATATAGACTCCATATTCCCCGAAAGCACAAAGGTTAATTTCGGCGATGTTGACGAACACCATGAAGAAGCCGCGCCTGAAGATGAAGGAGCGCCTTTCTAATGATCTGCCGCCGCGCCACACAGTACGCCGTAAGGATCGCCGATACAAAAACTATCGACGACCTACGGCTATTGTGGGCGGAGATAAATAAAAACAAGAAAGATGTTGAAGGTTGGTACGAGTGGCTTATAGATATTAAAGACAGTCATAAAATTAGGTTAACTAGCCCTGATATAAAGATTGAAGATACTTTAAATAACGAAGGCTTAAAAGCCCTGAAGCGAGGTGAGATATGATAGCAGAGTTAGGATTTGAAATTAAGGTTAAAGACAAATATCCTGATGTCAGGAAATACCATTCAATCTTTAAAGACGTTAAAACCCCTGTATGCGGTCATAGGGTAAGAGAATGTCAAGATAAAGGCTGTAACCTATACTGCAAGAAACAGGGGGAATAATGCCATATACGAATATAGTTTGGGTTAAGTTATTTTTAAGTTTATTTGAAGAAGATGACAGGTTTTTGTATCAGTTAAATGAAAGTCAACAGCTCCTTTTCGTAAAGATGCTTTATATGGCGGCGATCACAGATAATAAGATACCCAAAAATGCCCATTTTATCTGTTCAAAAGTGAATTATTCGCATGATGAAATTTGTTTGCTCAAAGATTTAGACAGAATTATGGAGGTTTTTAGGGGTCTTAAGAGTAATGATAACTTCTTTTATTTCAAGAACTTCCATCAATTCCATAACTACATAAGGAAGCCCCAAGGAGTGCCCAAGGAGTGCCCAAGTATAGCACTAGATAAAGATAAAGATAAAGATAAAGATAAAGATAAAGATAAAGATAAAGATGGTATGTCGCCTAAATCCTATTTTTATCTTACCTACGAACAAAAATTCAAAACGGCATATATACCGCACGCGGCTAAAGATTGGCAGGTATTTGACGATCTAAAGAAGAAACTGACCCATGAACAAACCATTACCCTTATAGACAAGTTTTTCAAGAGTGATGATGAGTTCATAAAGGGGTCGGGTTATACAGTTCAAGTATTTGCCGGGGTTATAAACAAGTTACAGATTGAGAAGTCTACCAAAAGGATAGTGCCAAGATGAGCTATTTTAAAACATACCAAGATGCTTTTCTAAGTGAATCCAAGCACCGCGCTAATACCGATTTTAATAAACTTTGTACTTACGGGATAAAGCCTTTAGATGACTGTATGCTTGCCATAAATACAAACGAGTTGATAGTTATAGCGGCAGGGTCCGGCATAGGTAAGACAGAACTGGCACTTGCCATATCAAGACACAACGCCCTAAAGGGTAAAAAGGTCGCTCACTATAACCTTGAAGGAGGTTTCAGGGAAGCGATCCAAAGAATGAAATGGCGTGACATGATAGACGAATACTTTAAAACAAGGGAAATACATGACTTTTTAGACTTTGAGTATAGGGAATGGTCCTTAAATAGAAGCCCAGATAAAAGACTTTTAGATCTTGAAGCCAAAGTATATGCCAATTTAAAAGACAAGCTAAACAATAACCTGTTCTTTTACGACAATCCTTCCGGGCTTAACTGCGATGAGTTCTGCGCCTCGTTATTAGACTTCCACGACCTAAAAACAGCTTTTGAAAATCCCGCCAATAAAAGTAAGGGAACAGGGTTTAATTTAGATTTAATAGTTATAGACCATTTACACTACTTCTCACTTGATAAGGATGAGAACGAAATAAATGAGATAACAAGAATTTTAAAAGAGGCTAAGAAGATAACCGAGAACCTTAACATTCCGGTAATTCTGATAGCGCACTTAAGAAAATTACCAAGAGAACACGGCATCCCCGACAAGGAGGACATTTACGGCACTTCCAATATTCACAAGATAGCAAATACCTGTATCATAATCGCCCCGGACCATGAGAACGATAATCATTTTGAAGGGATTTATCCTACTCACATGAGAATAGCCAAATCAAGAATAGGGTTAAGACCGAACATCTCCATATATACAAGTTTTGACGGGCATAAAAGAAGCTATAACGAGAGTTATGATTTATACAAAATCGCACCTACGGGTCAGCCATCGCCTGATCCTATGTGTGAAAATGAACGACCTAAGTGGTATCACGGGAGGGAAGTATGTCCACAAGACAAGCCGTTATAAATTACATATCAAAAATCGCCCCTATACACAAAAAGAAAGAAGATTTTAACAATGCAGACTGGAACACCTATGAAAGCCATAAACAGGCAATAAAAGGCTTATTAGATTTTGACGGAGAGCATTGGATATGGGCGATAAAAAAACTTACAGAAAGGTTAGGTGTATGAAAGTTTTGAATCTCTATTGTGGGATTGGGGGTAATCGGAAAAAATGGGATAAAGAACATACTGGTGAAGACCACGATGTTACGGCTATTGAACTTAACCCCCAAATAGCCAAGATATATCAAGACTTCTTTCCTAAAGACAAGGTTATCGTGGCTGACGCACATCAGTATCTTTTAGAGCATTACGGAGAGTTTGAGTTTATATGGAGTAGTCCACCGTGTCCTACCCATTCAAGGATAAACAAGGCAAACCATATATCGCCTTATAAAGATAATTCAGTCCAACTTGCTCATGGGGGGGTATCGTTCCGAGATTTCCGGATATGAAGTTGTATGAAGAAATAATATTTTTGAAGCATTTTTGCAAAGTTAAGTGGTGTATCGAAAATGTCATATCTTATTACGAACCGTTAATACCACCACAGGAATTACAGCGTCATTATTTTTGGTCAAATTTTCATATTACGGACAGGGATTTTAGCTGTGATGATATATCGAGCGGTGGCAATAAAAAAAGGTCTGAGAAGTTAGGCGTTGACTTGAGCACATACAAGATAGCGGAACGTAAAGATATGATTTTAAGAAACTGTGTTAATCCATACCTCGGTTTACATATCCTAAACGAAAGTAAGAAAGATGTCTACAAGGAGTTATTTATATGACCTACAAAGGCCCTAAAGGTAAAGCTTGGAAGATGTTCTCACTATACATAAGGTTGCGCGATTGCCTTGAAACAACAGGATCGCCTGATTTCTTTATCTGCCCTACTTGCGGTTTAAAGTTCCCGGCAAGCGAAGGACAGGCAGGACACTCAATAGCTGGGCGCGGCAACAGTATCTTACTGCATGAGGAGATAGTTCATTGTCAATGTAGAGGCTGTAACATGACCGGGCAATATCATCTATATAGCCTTTTTATGATAAAGACATACGGTTTAGATCATTGGGAATATTTATGCCGCCTTAAAAAACTCCCTAAACCAATCAAGCCCCACGAGTGGGAAGAAAAGGTAGGGATCTACAAGATGAAGTATGAAGGACTTTTGGAAATATGCTAACCCCGTATATGGCTCTAGTGGCGTGGAAGCCTGATAGGTATGAATGAAAACTAGACAAGTATGTCCTAGCTCACTGTTAGGGCGAGTCTTGAATCCTATTGCAGACCAACTGCCTAGAGCCTAACGGGTTAAGAAAGGAAGATATGAAGAAATATCAGATTATCTATGCTGACCCGCCGTGGAATATTCGTTGGCAAGGAAGTAATAGTATAGGCACAAAGCCACTGAATTACCCTACTATGACTTATATGGAATTAGTAGATTTCGGGGCAAAGGTTAAAGCTATTGCAGAAGATTGCAGTAAATTGTTTATGTGGACTACAAATGGAACACTCCCAGAAGCACTTGGGCTATTAAAGCATTGGGGATTTCAATATGACAAGTTATGGACTTGGTGTAAACCTACGGGAGCAGGCGGGCATCCTCGCAATGCTACCGAACATCTTATTGAGGCAAGTCGTGGGGCATTGAATAGCATAGGTCGGCACGAAAGCCCTAAAAATAACTGGATTACCGCTCCGACAAAAGGACATTCAGTAAAACCAGAAGAAATGCGGAAAGTAATAGAATATTGCTATCCTAAATACACAAAAATAGAACTATTCGCCCGCCAGAAAACAGAAGGCTGGGATGTGTGGGGCAACGAAGTGGAAAGTGATATAGAACTAAATACGCAGGAGATGATGATCTAATGAAGCTAATAGACCACATAGTTTTCTTCATATCTTTCATGGTAGCAGTAATGTTTATTCCAGTATTAGTAGTCCTAATATTAATATCCGCCATAACTGGTAAGAGGTCAATGGGAGGGGAATGATGAAAGAGATACCATTATCAGTCATTCCTAATGAATTTAAGCGGGGGTCAATAATTCACGAAAGCAAGGGCAAGCGATACCTTTACGGACAACCACAGCTTGCAGGTTCAATACATAGATATGCTTATGGCGATACATTGGCAGAGGCTATGGGTAATTTCTATAATAATAAAAACTTAAAATTAGTTGCAAGTTTTCCTGATGTATATATTGACCTTGGGGTGGATGTATGAAGAAGAGGAAGAAGTCGTTGGTGGGGTGGACTGAAAAAGATTGGAACTTGACTACTGAATATATCAAGGCTTGGTTTCACCTTACCTTAAAAAAGAAGGTAAGAGGAGAGGCGGTTAAAGTCCGCATAACCATTGAGGAGATATGAATACCCTCTTCTCCGAGTTCACAGAAAGGAAAGTAAAATGCCAATGGATTTCCCAGATTTGAAAAGTTTAATTAGGGCTGGCGATATGTGGAAATTTCGCAAACCAGATAGTGATGAAACGGAGATACATTATAGAAGTGCCTTAGCTGATTTTGTATCCCCAAAAGATTTTATTGAAAGTGAAGAAATCAGAAATGGGTGTGGGTGGGATAAATGGAATGACGGTCAAAACAAGGCTATGTTAGGCAGAAAACTATTTAATAAATGACCTTCACAGACACAGTATTATTTGGGGTGGGGATATAGATGGATAGGCTCGTGGACGCTCATTAAATTTGAGCCATTGTGCTAATAAGGATACCGCAAAGTATGACATATAACGAGATACTGTGGAGTTGAAGACGATAGGTGAGTTGCACAGCAAGTCCTATCTATGCTTGTTATTGCACGGTCATAAGCCTGTATCTGCGAGCCTATTCTATTCTTTGTGTGGTTGTTAAAATAGGAGATGAGGGATGAAGATTATAGACTGTGGTAAAAATTATAGACTAGAGGGTAATGCGGAGTGCGATAGTTGTAAGGGAACTGGTCTTTATGCTGGATTTGCAGAAAAAGATGGGGCAAGGGTAGTCTGTCATAGCTGTAATGGAAAGGGTGAAGTTAAGGTTAGCCTATCGTGGAATAAGTTTTTAGCTCGTAAAACAGATAAGGGGGCAACAAGAGTTTATACGAATGGAATGGGGTATGCCATTACAGATAAGGACGTAACCTCAAAAGAAGGCAGATTTATGCCATTCGGTCAATATGGATGCTCTTATCAGGATTGGCTAAACGGAATAGAACCAAAACCTTTAGAGTTTCTTGGTTGTCCATATCAGGAAACTTCGCAGGGATTGCAATGTGATGATAAAAATAATCTTTATAAAAATCGCTGTAAAGAAAATATTGGGTGGGGAAGGATAACCGACTGTAAGCTATTTTCAAATAAAGGAAAATGCTGGAAAATATATAATAAGTAGGGGTGGTTGTTAAAATGAGGGGGAGATAATGATTTTTATAGACGAAGTAGAAATACAAGATGCCACCAATAGGGATTTTATGCCTACTAAATCTCGAATATACGGTATGGCACAAGCAATACGAGAAAGATTAAAAGAAAATTTGAGTGGTTCGGAAATTACTGAAAAATATTATGTACAGTATTCTTACGATATGGGTGGGTTAATTTTAGAAAGGAAACTCTAAATGACTGAGATAGCGAAGACTAAAGAGGCGTGGAGAGATGTGGTTGGATATGAGGGGCATTATCAAGTTAGTAATATCGGTCAAGTCCGAGCAATAAAAGAAAAAGATTCATTGGATAGACCTCGGAACTCAATAATAATGAAACAGAATACTCGTGGCACGAACGCTTGTTATAAGTGTGTCTGCCTTAGTGCGGATGAGATACTGCTCCCGTACTGTAAAAATCAAGGGTCATTAGAGGAGAGAGAAATGCCAAATATCCACGATTGTAAATGCGAGGACAAGACCACAAATTATCATTTAACAGTATGCTGTAAAGGCATGAAGAACGAAGACGGGACACTCAATAAATCCGACTTCTATAAAGAGATTGAACAGACAATCAACAGGCATAGCAAAGAGAACGGAAGCAATACACCTGATTGGGTGCTTGCGGAATATCTTGAGTGTTGCCTTACTACTTTTGATGCTTGTGTTAACTTGCGTGAACGATACTATGGAAGGGAAAGGTAAACATGGGTAAGGTGCGTGAGATAATATTTCAGTTAGCGGGTAGTGCTTCAATGTGTTGGAAACCTATACCAAAAGGCGTATTCGATAGTAGTCAAGCATCAAAGTTTTCCGAAAAAGCTCTTTCCGAGCTACGGAAGATTATTGAGGATTGGTGGAATGTGCATTACAAAGATTATTGTGGGGACCAATGTTTAAATGAAATGATAACCAACCTACTTAACGAGTTTAAATAGGAGATTTATGAAACTATTAGAGTTTGCAGATATTATAGATAAAGAGATTGTAATAATCTATTATCCTAATCAAAACTGTAGATTTTCTGCTTCTTTTGATGGTGCTGAAATAATGGATAGAGGATTTTTATTAGGCAATTATGGTAATGGAAAAACACCAGAAGAATCTTTAAAGGACTATACGAAACAAATAGTAGGTAAGAGAATAGTCTTTGGTGCTTATACGGATAATAGAAAAGAGTTTGTAGTTCCAGATGAGTTTAAATAGAAAGGAGTTATGAAGCCGTCAATCTTACGACAATGTTGGTTAAAGATTATTCACTTCTTCAGATCGCCATATACCTGTCCATGCTACTTTTGCCAGATGTATCGGGTTTTTCACCACATAGGAGGAGAAAATGACCGCTGAACTTTTAGAGTATATTTACTCAAGGGCAGGGGAATATACATGGTGTTAGCCGTAGCCGTCCTGATATGTTTAATCGTATTTTCAATCTGTTTCGGTTTATGTGTCTTTATAGAACGAACCATAAGTAAGGAGGATAAATGAAAAAACTCTGCCTGTGTATCGCTGTTTTGTATGTAATAATATTTATAGGTTATGGGTATTTAAAATATTTAAACCATCACCCTATAAAAATGTATCACTATTTTCCGCAACTAACACGAAAAATACCAGTTTTAAAGCAAATAGATAGAATATTTTGCTTATCACTAGGGATAGACTGGTATAAAGTTAAGCATAAAAAAACAGGTAGAGAATACTTGATGAAGATGGGATATTCCACAAAAGATGGAAAAGAGTGGATAAATCATTTTTGGGTTATGGATAATATAAAAAGAGATAGATGGATAGAATTTACACAAGACCAGTTTAAAAGAAGTTTTGGAGACCCAACAGATGGAGAGGGTTTAACCGTGGAGGATAGATGAAAGAAGTTTGGATAGCAATAGGTATAGTAATCTTAATCGCTACTCATATGTGGTCATTCAGGGTAGGGCAATTGACTATACTTTCAGAGGTTACATCTGACAGAGCATTTTACGGACAAATGATGGCTGAAAAGAATGAGTTAAACAATAGACTCGCTAAATGCCAAAAAGTGCTTAAGAGCATGGGACTGGGAGAACCGTACTGTGATTAAATGGTGGCTTCAATTAAGGTTGAGTTTAAAGATAGTGGTGTTAGCTTTATTACCGTTAATTAAAAGGAGGTAGTATGGAAATAATCCCTTGTATAGTCTTGGGCGTACTAGTTAGTGCGTTTATTGGCGTGGTTTGGGGTTTCGTGCATAACATAGTGTTTTATGATAAAAGGTATGCCGAAAAAGAAGCTAAGAAAAAAAAGATAAGAGATGAAAAGCAACTATACGAAGATGTGGCTTATATTAAAGACCGCATATCAGATATGGAAAACTATTTAAAAATCCGCCATATAATAACCGCAGGTTATGAGAAAAGGGGGTAGTATGAAGGACCAGGATGTATTCATCATGAACTGGGCTGGTAAAATAGTCGAGGCTTTAGGCATATCCGGCGCAATCTTTACTCTGTGTTTTGACAAGATAGCAAGAGGCTACCCAGTTGAGTTCGGCTGGCTACAGATCGCTGGTACGATAGTATTCACTTGTATAGCGTTATTCGGGGTCGCTTTAGATGACTTCTTAAAGACCGTAAAAGAAATATTGGAGGATTAAATGCTGAATGACCAGGATATAGCTTGCATCTTACTGATCGCATTAAAAGAAATGGTTGATGTAAGGGAAATATCGCTATGTTATAAAGCACAGGTGAAGTAATGAAGTTATCGGATTTGGCAGAGAAGTTCGCTGAACTAAACCCTGACCTGCTCCGGGATATTATGTCCTCACATTTCGTGAGGATAGAGAAGATTGAATTTTCACAAGGAAAGCTAACCAAATGCGCCCCGATAGAGAAACACTACAAGGATCAGAAATGAAAAAACTGATAAGACTTGAGATTAGGGATAAAAAATTGAGGCAGAACCCTACTGCAATAAAATGGATGCATAAGGTAGAAAAGTATATAAATACCCCTAAAACATTAAAGCAGATAGAAGAAGATG
>Ga0172381_10008040_pt1 | contig 10373 bp, 6 predicted proteins | sample Leawel6488metaG_FD_119754 | JGI IMG/M metagenome (GOLD analysis project Ga0172381, IMG submission 119754) | Leachate microbial communities from a municipal landfill in Southern Ontario, Canada - Leachate well 64-88 metaG | ecosystem: Engineered > Solid waste > Landfill > Unclassified | place... | reverse complement strand
CAAGATAAACCAAGGGACTAAAGCTACTATTTTTCTCAAAGCCCAGGAGACTGTTTGATGACTAAAAAAAGAATATTGATGATTGACGATGAACTTGATTTTTTAAAGATGGTAAAGCTTAATTTGGAGAAGACGGATAAATTCGAGGTGCTCACTTTGCTTTGCGCCAATGAAATAACTTCCCATCTGCGCAATTTTAACCCGGATCTAATCCTTTTGGATATGGTTATGCCCGGGATCGGGGGCTTAGAGTTGTGCGAGATGATCAGCAAGGATCCGGTTGGCCGAACCCTGCCGATTTTAATTCTTTCGGCTTTGGATAAAGAACAGGTAGAGTCTTTGATTTATAAAAAAGATATCGCCGGGTATTTGACTAAACCAATCGCAAGAGACGAGCTTATCGCTAAAATCGAAAGTGTTTTACACCTTTAATCTTAATTATCCATTTCGGGTTTGTTTAGAAATCATCTCTGAAATCGCGGAGAATAAGATTTTGGAATAGATCTTAAAGTGGAATCAGGCTTAACTTTAGGCTAGGCTTAAAAAGAGATTATCCTTGTTATAATCTAATCTTGAATATATAATTGAAGGAAGGTAGTTGTTTAGCGCGCTAACCGGTATTTTAAAAATCCGGTTTGAGGTTTATTTTAAATAAAATGCAAGGCTCGATATTATTAAGTTAAGGAGGTTTTATGTATAACGCCGATGTGAAAATTTTAATTGATAACGTGGAAAAGGTAATCGTGGGTAAAACTGAAGTGGTAAAGCTTTTGATCACCGGGATTCTAACTAATGGACATATCTTGATCGATGATGTCCCCGGGATGGGTAAAACCATGCTTTCTTTGGCTTTAGCCAAGTCAATCAGCGCGGATTTTAAGCGGATCCAGTTCACTCCGGATCTCTTGCCTTCGGATGTCACGGGCGGGTTTGTTTATAGCCCTAAAACCGGAGAGTTTGATTTTAAGAAAGGGCCGGTATTTACCAATATTCTTTTGGCTGATGAAATTAACCGGACTACCCCCCGCACGCAATCAGCGCTTCTGGAATGCATGCAGGAACGCTCTGTTTCTATTGACTGCAAGACTTTCATCTTACCGCGGCCTTTTATGGTTGTGGGCACGGAAAACCCCATAGAATATCAGGGGACATATCCTTTGCCGGAAGCGCAGTTAGACCGTTTTTTAATGAAAATAAATGTGGGTTATTTGTCTTTGGAAGAAGAAAAACGGGTAACCATCGGTCAAAAGCTTCAACATCCGATTGAAGATTTACAGCCGGTTTTAAATGTCGATAAAATTTTGGGATTGCAAGAACAAATTAAGAATGTTGAAATATCTTCCACGGTTCTTAATTATATTGTTACCCTGGTTTCGGCGACCCGCAAAAAAGAAGAGATTAGATTGGGTGCTAGCCCGCGTGCCTCGATCGCTTTGATGAAAGCAAGTAGCGCCTGGGCTTTTATTGAAGGAAGAGATTATGTCATTCCGGAAGACGTGATGAAGCTTGCCTATTGGGTACTTGGCCACAGGATCCAGCTGCATCCAAAGGCTTTGGTCGCGGAAAAAACAGCCGCATCCTTGATCGCCGAGATCGTGCGCGGTATCCCTGTTTCTTAAAACAATATGTTAAAGAATTTTATCTTAAAATGGGTGGTTTTGGTGTTTTTCTTTATTTCCAGTTTACTGATAGGATTAAAGACTACCCGGGAGTTTTTCTTTTTCTTCGCTTATTTTTTGTTTTCGGCGACCTTAGTTAGTTTAGTTTGCCTGATTTTGACATATTTTACGGCGCGGTTAAAACTATCCAGGGAAATGTTGAGCCGGGTTACCGAAGGCGATAAACTGGAAGTTGCCTCCCGGATCCGCAACCTTAGTTTCTTTCCTGTTTTTAATCTGGTTCTGGAAGACAGGTTTTCCTGCGCCCTTCCCAATCAAGATAAGAAGAAATTTTTTCTAAGTTTCCTGGGCCCGAAATCTTCACTTGAAATCAAGTATGATTATATTTGTTTTAAGAGGGGTGAGTATAAAATGGGCCCTTTTGTGGTTTATTTTTTTGACCCACTGAACCTTTTTTTCTTTAAGCGACTTTACCATGTTTATTCCGGGGTAGTGGTTTATCCGCAAATATTCAGAATCGACAAATTTCCGCCTTTAACCCGGAGCATTCTTCCCTGGTTTGGGATTGAGACCGCGCGTTCCAGCGGCGATGATGATGAATTTTACGGGGTGCGGGAGTATAAAGAAGGGGAGTCGGTTAAAAAGATCCACTGGATCTCCAGCGCGCGTAAAAATAAACTGATCGTAAAACAATTCCAGCTGCAAAGTTTTTTTGGAACAACGATAATTTTTAATTTGGAAAAAGCTAAGAATATCGGCCAGGGTAAAGAATCTGTGGCCGAATATATTATTAAAATCGCCGCTAGTGTGGCCAAATATCTTACCGATAGAGGTGTTTCCATAGAGCTCCTGGCGCACATCGGGGAAATCGTGCACTTGCCTTTTAATAAAGGGCAGGACCATCTGGAAAATATCCTTAGGGTGTTGGCAGTAGCTCAGGCCGAAAGCCGGATCAGTTTCAGGGAGGCTTTCGAGGAATTCGCCCGTTACATCCCCAATGATTCCAGCCTGGTAGCGATCATGTCGGATCAGGATTACTTGGATCTGCCGCATATGGTATCTTTGTATAGCCGGGGAGTTTCTTTGATTCCTTTGATTGTGGTTTCCGATACTTTTTTTCCGCAATCCGATAAGAAAAAGGTCTCCCGTCAAACAAAAATCCGGGTTTCGAATTTGGTCAATATGCAGGCGAAATTCTTTTCTCAAGGGGAGAATTTATCGGAAGCATTTATCTAGGCGGTTATTAAAATGGATCAAAAAGACAAATATCTGTTTATTGAGCTTGTTCTAACTTTCCTGCTTTTAATTAGCGGGGTTTTTTTATTGAAGCCGGCTCTTTTTTGGCATTATCAGCTATTTTTGCTTGGGGGCCTGATTGCGGGTTTTACTTTTGGCTGGTATAACCGTAAAGGGATGTTTGAGGGAATAAAATACTTTGTTGACCTGGGTATTTTAATTTCCGTTACCTGGATTGTTTACCGCGTATTTAAGTCCAGTTTTTTATATAAAGAAATCATCGCCATTCTTATCCAAGGCGTTATCATTTTAGAAATCATTTTTAGTTTTAATTTTAGCGCGCCGGGGAAAATAGCTTACCTTAAAGTTTTGAGCTTGCTTATTTTTATGACTTCACCGGTTTTCGCCGTCATTTACAGTTTACCTTTGGCGATTGTTTACCTGTTGATTTGGCTGCTGATATTGCGTTTTCAGTTTATGGGATTTTCCCAGCCTATTCCTTTAAAAGACCCGCGGCATTATTATTCTTTATTTGTTTCCTTGTTTTGCTTTTTGATCGCGGTTCTATTGGCCTGGTCTCTTTCTTACAATCTTTACCTGGGGAGGATCAAAAAAGGCGGGTTCTTTTTAGACGAAGATTTGCAGGATATGGGAGGCTCAGGAGGAGGGAAAGAATCCGATCAGGCGGATAATTTTTACAGCTTGCAGGATAAATTGCAGGAAAAAATAACCGGTTTAGCCCTGAAAATCGATTCTTATGAAAAGAAACGCCAACTTATATATTTGTTTTCAGAATTAGTTAAAGATTCGATTAAAACCATGGAGGCGGATAAGGCTGAAATTGGTTTGATTGATATCCTTAAGCGCGAGGGCTCAGGATTAGAAGGCGCTTCGCAGGCGATTACATTTACCCGTGGGTATCTTGACAAAAAAGGGTTCCGGAATATACAGAAAAGCAAAGAAGACATTATGGAGAAGCTTAAAAAATATCCTTTAGGCGTATTCGACCGGATTAAAATTATCAGCCTGGCTAATAAGGTTCAGCAGGATAATTCATATCAGAAGATGCAAGAGGATAGCCAAAGGCTTCAGGAGGCGATTAAAGAGACATCTTTAAATAAGCCCGCCCAAAGAGAGTTAGGTGGGCTTGCCCGAAGTCTTTCGGGCCTGAAATCCTTCGAGTTTTACCGCAGTAAAATCCAGGATCTGGACCAGAGGCCAACGTCTTTTGACGAGGATACGGAAAAAAAGATTGCCGAGGTTACCTCCGATATTAAGCATACCGGCGGGTTGGATGATCTTAAATTAACCGATAAAAAGATCCGTCAACTAAAAAATGATTCAGGGATTTCGGGAAAAAAATCCGGCAAAGATCTTCTTGAGCAGATGCAAGAGGCCTTGCAGATAAAACTAGATTTATTCTTTACTGAAAAATCCGAGAAAGTAAGAAAAGATGCTGCCCAGAAACAAGGCTCAGGTTCCGGGGCCGATGAATTTGATGAAAATATGGATCAAGCCGCCAAAGCCAAGGATCATCAGGAATTTATCAAAGAATTTTCCAGCCTTAGCCAGGCGAATAAAGATAATAATTTAGGCTTGTCCGCGGATTTATCCCAAATTCTGGATTTAAAAACTGAGTCTTTCAAGCAGAAGGAAAAAGATAAATTAGAGAACCTGACAAGCAAAGAGCTTTCTTCTGAGTTAAAAAAAGAGATGCTTGAGGCAATTGAGTCAATGGAGGAAAAGGAAACGCTCCGGGAATTGGAATCGCAATCAAAAGATTTGAAGGAAAGAATCGAGGAATTGAAAAAAGAGGGGGATATCTCTCCTCAAGGCGCCGCTGAGCTGCTTAAAGCGGCTGAGGATTTCAAAGAATTACTGGACGCCAGGCTTCAGGCTGAAAAAGAATTGAAGCGCCAGGAAAGTTCGGAAAAGGATTCCCGTAATACCGATTATAAAGAACGATTACAGAAGGCGATCGAGGATTCTTCTTTGAGCAGCCAGGAAAAGGAAGCGCTCAAGGCTTTATCCGAACAGCTGTTTAAAGCTGAGAACCTATCCCAATTGGAGGAGATTAAAGATGTTCTAGAAGAAGAGATGTCTTCTTTGGGTAAGAAGCTTCCCGATAAAGACCGTATGTTTTTATCCACAGCCGCAGAAAGCATGTCTGTTGAGATGGAGAAAAAGATAGATAATCTGGAAAACACCACTATTGAACAGATTAAACGCATGCAGGAAGCCCTTAAGAAAATGCAGCAAAGTCAGGATCCTCAGGAGTTGGAAAAGAACGCTCAGGCGCTTAAAGAAGCGATAGAATCCAATACCTCGCAGAATAAGCAGGAGCAATCCAAGATGCTTGAGGCGCTCCAGAAGCTGAAAGAAACACTTTTAGCCTTATTGGAAAAGAAGTCGCTTAGCGCTAAAGATCTGGAGAAAAAAATAAATGATCTAAAAGAAGTTGCTTCTGAAAAGATCAATCAAATGCAGGAAGAGCTTAAGAAGATGCAGCAAAGCCAGGATCGGCGGGAATTGGAAAAGAACGCGCGGGAGCTGAAAGAATCGATAGAGACCAGTGTTATGGAGGATCTGCAGAATAAGCAATCCGATACCAGGCAAGATAAGCAGGAACAATCCAAGATGCTTGAGGAGCTCCAGAAACTGAAAGAAGCGCTTTCGGCCTTGTTAGAGAAAAAGGAATCAAGCGTTCAGGTCCTGGAGAAAAAGATAGATAATCTGGAAAACACCACTATTGAACAGATTAATCAGATGCAGGAAGCCCTTAAGAAAATGCAGCAAAGCCGTGATGCGCGGGAATTGGAAAAAAACGCCCAGGCGCTTAAAGAAGCGATAGAATCCAATACCTTACAGAATAAGCAGGAGCAATCTAAGATGCTTGAGGCGCTCCAGAAGCTGAAAGAAACACTTTCAACCTTATTGGAAAAAAGGATGCCGACGGCCGCAGAATCAAGGCAGATAAATAATATAAATGAAAAAATAGAGCAGGCGGCTAAAATTAAGCAACAGTTTTTGATGAGCCAGGCCTTAATTGATACTTTAGAAAAAGTCGAAGAATTGAGAACGCAGGATAAGAAAAAAGCCCAGGAGTTAAAAGAGAAGCTGGAGCAGATGAATAAGAGCAATGCCCCCGAAGAAGTTGAAAAAATAATTACAGAAATAAAAAACATCTTGAATAAGCAGAGTACGCAGGAAACTAAAGAGAGCAAAGGTGAGAATGGCGGAGAACAACAATGGAAGATTTATATTTTGTCTTCTCCTTTGGTTGTTTCTCCGGAAAGGGTCCTGCCTTTAAAAGTTATCGCAGTTTATAAAAACGGATATGTTAAAGAATTGGATAGTGATTTAGAATGGTTTTCAGCCAACCGGCAGATTGCCTGGGTAGATGATTCGAATCTGCTGCATTCCTTGTCTAAAGGGAAAACCTGGATCAGGGCCGCTTATAAAGGTGTGGCGACTAAAAATATCGAGGTAAGCGTGGTAGAGGATATGGACGCTCAAACCGAACAAATGATTAAACGGGAGCTTGCGCAATAGCCTTATGAGGAATCCCAGACTGATTATCGCTTTATTGGCGATCATAATATTCTCAAGTTTAAAACTGACTTTCGCCGCCAGGCAAAATCAAGAGATTAACACCAGCCGGGGTAAGGTGATTATCGGTTTAGACCGGGAAAAGGCATATCAGGTCTACGGAGCTCCTGATGCCAAGGGTGAAGATCTTTGGTATTATGCCGGGCCTAATGGTTTTTTTGTCAGCTTCAATAATACTCCCAAATTAATATTATATCCGGATTTCTTTCAGGCTAATCTGGGTGTTCCTTTGGAATTTAAAGTTTTCTTGAGTTTGCCGGATTCCGAGGTACGGGATATCACCAAGGAGGCGCAATTAATCTTTGACCGTCCGGAATGCGCGCGACTTTTAAGCCCGGGGGTAATTATGCCCAAGAAACCGGGAGAATATTCGGCTTTGGCGATGTATAAGGATGTTTTTAGTAATCCTCTTTATATGCAGATAAAAGAGTCTGAAAGCGGCGAAAAAAACGAAAAAGAGAAGTTATTGAATATCGATATATTGCCCTACCGGCCGGAAATTACTTTTGAGAGTTCGATTAACTTTGTCGCCCTGGGGACATTCTTTGATTATGATTTAAATAAATATTCGGTAAGAGATATAAGTCAAGATGCGGCCTGGTATATACGTCAAAGGCCAAATCTAACCTGGAATAAAGAAGATAGCCGCCAGCTATACTTTTTAGAGATAGGGCAAGCGGAAGTTTTAGCTAAATATAGCCAGGTAGAAAGTTTCCTCCAGCGTGTAGAGGTAAAAAAAGAGGGAGTGGGGCTTGGGGTAAAAAGGTTGAAGCATATCCTTGTTTTGCCGGAAGTTATGGTGGTGATGTTTAATAGCAGTGTTAATATGAGGGCTTTTGGCACTTATTACGATAATAGTGTCATGGAATTGACCCAGGATGTAGACTGGAGAATAGAAGATCCTGATGTATTAAGATTATCAAATAACAGCGGACATTTTTTCGCTCAGATCGAGGGCGTTACCGAAGTCAGGGCATTTAAGGATGGTATCGAAAGTTTACCCGCTAAAGTGGCGGTGGTCGCAAATGAAAACGCGCATTTTCTGGATACCGTTGCGATTGTCAGTTCCGGAGAGCGGAATCCCCCGGATCCTGATCTCCTGAAGGAGATTAAAGAAAATGTCGAGCAATTGAAGAAAGACCTTTCCTTTAAGAAAAAAGAGCTCAAAAGTATCGAGATTAAACCCGGATTGCTGGAAATAGGTTTAGGGGAAGAGGGCAAGTTTTCGGCTACTGGCATCTATAGTGATGGGACTTTAAGCGACCTGACTATTCTGGGTAGTTGGGGTAGTTTGAATAAGAGTATCGCTACTGTTTCATTTGGAAATGTTACTTCTGCTTCGGTCGGAGAAACTAGCGTTTATATCGAGTTTAAGGGGGTGCGTAGTAAATATGCTAATTTAATTGTGGGGGGGCCCAGGCTGGTCTCGCTTTTGTTGACTCCTCAGAGCGTGAAGATTCCCAGGGACAGTAAAGCGGATTTCAAAGTCATGGGGAATTATTATGATCATTCGCAACGCGATCTTACCGCGCAGGCAACCTGGGGTGTTGAGGGGTCGAAGATTGTCCGGGTGGAGAATGGGGTATTGCGGCCATTGGGATTTGGCCGCTCTAAAATTTACGCGGAATATTCTCATCTTAAAAGCAATACTGCCGATATTGAGATAGTTTTAACTTTAGCCTGGTTGCTTTGGCTATTGGCGAAGATTATTCTTGTTTTACTACTGGTGATTTTTATTTCAGGGGTAATATTATATTTATTGGCTCAGAACAAAAGAAGGAAACTCAGGGCCTTAAGGCATAAGCCGCGTGAATTCATTCTGGGTTTATATGAGAATGGCATTCAGCTGATTACTATTTTCGGTCTGCGCCATAGCGTCTATACTGCTCCGCTTTGTTATGCGGAGTTGGCTAAAGAGAAATTTCTGGTTAAAGATAATGACTTTATGTATCTTTCTATGAAGTTTGAGGAAGCCGAGTACAGCCGGCATATTTTACAGGAGGCTGACCTGGTAGCGGCTTTGGATGATTATAATAAATTCTTTAAAAGACTTTGTGATTATCAAGGTAGGGCGCTTTCCTTCTACCGGTATTTCTTGGCTTTTATCCATTGCCTTCCGATCTTCATTTTTTCGACATCAGAAAATAACTCCGAGAATAAATAAAACCGAGGATTCAAAAATAAATGATAAACAATATTGAAAAAACCGATAATTTAAAACATTCGGAAGAAAAGATTCAGGAATGTATTGATGTGCTTAAGGATCTGGTTGCCGATACCCAGCAGCTGGCTTTTTTAAGCCGGGAACAGAGAGTTCAATTGATCACGGTAACCGGTCAGCTTTCGCGTCCAAACCGGGATGAGATCAGAAAACGTAAAAGAGATTGCCAGCGCGTCAAAAAACAGAAGGTGGATCATTATGACCGGAAGATCCGGGCTTCTACCGGTATTCGCAGCGCTCGTCAGGCAGCGGTGTTCACCGCGCCTTTGCCTCTTCAGCTCGATAGTCGAGATCTTGAAGGTTCTGAATTAATAACGCCTCGGGCTTGTTATATTTGTAAAAGCGAATTTAGGCGCGTGCATTTTTTTTATGATGCCTTATGTCCGCGTTGCGCGGAGTTAAATTATCAAAAAAGATTCCAGTCAACTTCTCTTGATGGCCAGGTCGCTCTAATTACTGGTTCACGTTTAAAGATTGGTTATCAGGCGGCTTTGAAGATGCTGCGTGCCGGAGCCAGGGTTATCGCCACTACCCGTTTTCCGATAGATTCCGCGTTACGCTATAGCCGGGAAGCTGATTTTGACCAGTGGGGGGAACGTCTGCGTATTTACGGGTTAGATTTGCGTCATACTCCAAGTGTAGAAATTTTCTGTAACTTTGTGACTCAAAAATATGAGCGGTTGGATATCCTGATTAATAACGCGGCTCAGACCGTTAGGCGCCCGCCGGGATTTTACGCGCATCTTATGGAAAACGAAAATATAAAATTCCAGGATTTACCTGAAAAAACGCGTTTATTGCTGGAGGATTATCAGGAATGCCGTAGGCGGCTTCTGGATATTTCCAAAAGTCAATCCGGGATAGATTTACGGCTTCCGATTACCTGGAATCAAAAAGCCCCGGGGGTGGGGCTTTCGGCTTCCGCTAAGCTTTCCCAGATTCCTTATACCTATGATCATACTTTGTCGGCTCAAGAGGTATTTCCTCAGGGTAAGCTGGACGCGGATTTGCAGCAGGTGGATTTACGCCAGATTAACAGCTGGCGCCTTTGTTTGGGCCAAATTCCTACCGCCGAGATGATTGAGATCCAATTGGTAAACGCTATCGCGCCATTTGTCTTGTGTAATAAATTGGCCCCGCTGATGAAACGCGAATATACCGGTAAAAAGCATATTGTGAATGTTTCGGCAATGGAAGGTAAGTTTTCGCGTTATATCAAGACTGAACGTCATCCGCATACCAATATGGCTAAAGCGGCTTTAAATATGCTTACGCATACCTCGGCTATTGATCTGGCTAAAAGCGGTATTTTTATGAATTCCGTGGATACCGGGTGGGTTACTGACGAAGACCCGGCCGCTTTATCTTTACGTAAACAGCAAAATCATGATTTTCAGCCTCCATTAGATATCGTTGACGGGGCGGCCAGGGTTTGCGATCCGTTTTTCGATGGAATCATTACCGGTAAACATTGGTGCGGTAAATTCCTGAAGGATTATTTTCCGGTTGCCTGGTAAATTTACCCCTGTTTAATGAATCTCCCCGCGCTAAAGCGCGGGGTTTCTTTTCTGGATTATCCGCCACTGAAACTTCGGCGGATAATCGGCGCGTTCATCCCCGGCTTTAAAGCCGGGGATTTCCGCGTTCCGATTAAAAATACCGTTAAGCCTAGAATCATCTTGATATCT
>Ga0172381_10008039_pt1 | contig 10374 bp, 10 predicted proteins | sample Leawel6488metaG_FD_119754 | JGI IMG/M metagenome (GOLD analysis project Ga0172381, IMG submission 119754) | Leachate microbial communities from a municipal landfill in Southern Ontario, Canada - Leachate well 64-88 metaG | ecosystem: Engineered > Solid waste > Landfill > Unclassified | place... | reverse complement strand
TGCGGCGTTACTCTTTCACTTCTGTTTTCCTGCCGCAGAGCGGGCACTGGTAGATGGCATTCCCGTGACCGTCCGCCCATACCTGGCGCATCGCGGTCTCTTCATGGGTCTTGTCGCACATCGGCGTTTTGGATTCCGTCATGGGTATCTCCTCAATAATCAACCATTGACCCCTTCCGGCATTTATGGGTATTTACCCATCCGGCTATCTCCCGATGCAACATTGATGTCGGGGAACGGTCAACAGGTAAAGCAGAGAATTATACCGGGTGCCATGTGGATACCAGCATCGTGATCCAGGGAGTTATCGTTGGCCTCATTCTTGCCGTACCGGTCGGTCCCCTCTCCCTCATGTGCATCCGGCGGACTATCTCGGAGGGCCGGCTCCACGGGATTCTCTCCGGTATCGGGGTGACGCTTGCCGATGCGATGTATGCCTTGGTAGCGTTCCTCGGCCTCACCGCCATCTCCGGCCTCATCATCTCCCATGAACTTTTCCTGCGGGCGTTTGCCGGGCTCGTCCTGATTGCGGTAGGCCTGCGGATCATCTTCTTTCTCCCCGATGGGGATGGTGAAAAGACCGGGCAGGAGAGTTATACAAAGGACTTTCTCTCGATGCTGACGCTGGCAATCGCCAGCCCGATGACGCTCCTCTTCCTCATGGTGACCCTTCCCGGTTACGGGCTGGTATTTGGCGGGACTTCGCTCATCGCGGCCGGGGAGTTTGTCGCGGGGTTCGTCATTGGGTCTGCTGCATGGTGGGTCATCCTCTGCGGGGCGGTGGGATCGCTCCGCTCCCGGATCAGCCCGAACATGCTCGTCCTGATCAACCGCATATCCGGTCTCTTTATTGTCTGTGTGGGTGTCGTCATGCTCATTGAGCCGCTCCTCATCCTGGCAGGTCTTTCCGGTTCGTGACGGCCGGTGATTCCCGTTCCCGGTAACGAATAATTATATTTTCTTTTGCGCCAACAATTAAGCACGTAAATTCTGTTACAACCGGGTTTAAGGAGAGATTCCGCTGACAGACAATAAACCGGGTGTACACCCGGGCGATGAGATCGTCCGGGTGAAGCTGCCCCAGAAACGTAACCGGGAACTGTTCGGCAGTGCTGAACTGATGATGGGAGCAAACCATATCCGCATCCGCTGTTTCGACGGCGTGACCCGGATGGGCAGGATCAAGGGAAAGATCAAGAAGAAAGTCTGGATCCGGGAGGGGGATATCCTCATTGTGATCCCGTGGAACTTCCAGGATGAGAAGTGCGACATTATTTACCGGTACACCGGGCCTCAGGTGGAATGGCTCAGAAGGAATAATTATCTCTGACCTTTTTTTAACTCTCGTGGAATATCCTTGATGGTACCAGGCCAGATCTGACCTACTGACTGTATTCCATGCACCCCCTGCCAACGACACGGGTGATCCTGGTGCTTGCGGATAATTCGGGACGAGCGGTCCCGTTCAGGCATCAGACCGGGAGGAAATTAACGTTCTCTCGCGAAACGAGCTGGAAAAAAGATCAGAGTGACCGGATAATCACTTCGTATTGTTTGATGACCAGGGTGGTGGTTGGAGGCAACTGGTATGTCAGCGTGGTTCCCGTTCCAGGTGTTCCGGATTCCCGCGTCATCCCAAGCGTATTCAGGAAGTAGTTGTCCCAGGCAACCGAGTAATCCTGTTCGGTGTCGGGATCATAATCAACGTATATGGGAACAAGCGAGGGATTGTCATACTTGTCGAACCGGGTCTCTCCCAGTGCCATTTGGACCGTACCGATACCCTCCCGTGATATCATATCCTGGCTGGTGAGATTCACCAGGTTGATGACCATGGTTTTTGTCTGGCCGTCATAAAACCACCGGGGCTCAGCGAGCATCACGGATCCTGATGTCATGGCCTGCCGCTTCACCACGGCCCCGTTCTGGAGGGAGATATCCGTTTCGGCCGAATCAGATACATACATCAGATCTCCGGATTTGAACGCCTCTACAAAGGTCACCGCATTATCATCATAGATGGTTATCTCCGAGGCCGGGGAGGCATATTGCGAATTGTAGACAGTCAGGGTCCCTCCCCCGATTTTCAACGCGGTCTCTTTGTACGGGACGGTCTTGTACGCGAGGCTTTTGATATCGTTCTGCAGTACGATCATGTTCTTCTCCATGATCTGCTCGTCTGCACTGACCTGTTGCTTCATGAGCATCGGGTAACCATACAGGGTCACCATGCCGATCCCTATGATCATCAGGGTGAAGATGAGGAGAAATCCGATCGATTCCGACACGCCCTCACTGCCCGATGCCCGAAACGTATTGCCCGTCATGTAAATCCTCCGGAATTGTAGCTGATCTTATTCATACCGCTTCCCGTGGTATTTCCCCCGGCCCTCCGGGATGAACCGATACCGGCGATTGCCACATTGGCGACGATAGTCCCCCTGCTGACGGTCACGGTCTGGGTCGACAGGTCGTTGCTGTGAATATTCCCGACTTCAACCAGATAGTCTCTCCCTGCGATATCATCGGGAATGTCAAACCGGGAGGTTATATTCCCGGTAACGGGTGCGATGGCATAGGTATCGACAATCCGGGTGGAAACGCCGTTGCTGATATCGGTAAATGATGAATACAGGATGGTGTTTGCCGGCCTCTCCATGAAATACGTATTCGTGAGGAGGAGTACAACGATGAACAGGCCGGTGAGGACGCCTGATATCAGGATATATTCGATCATGGTTGCCACGCCGGTATCTTTGTCCCGTCGGGGATGGTTATTCTGATCGCCAGGTCTCATTGTATGCGGTCACCCCGTTGTTGTAATGAATTTCTACATAGGTATAAGGATCATTCCATGAAGGGGACTGTGATGAAAAATCCACCACCGCATCATGTCTGTCCAGGGAAAGATTGCGTATATCATTCTGCACCCAGGTCTGGTTGCGAAACTGATCCTTATCGTCGAGATATGCGGACTGGATGATCACATCCCGTACCCCCCGGATATCGTTTTTCGGAAATTCTGATACTGCTTCTGCGGTTGTTTGTCCGACTACCGTTGACTGGTTGAGCAGTATTGCAATGAAGAACAGGCTGAAACTCACGATAAATCCCATAAGCACAATCCATTGTGCATCATCATTTAATCCCGCCATAGGAGTGCCTCCAGGAGTACGGCATGTTTACCTGTACAGTATGTGTCTGAACAATCAGGAAGTTTCTCGACAATGACCCAATCAGAAACACGCACGGCATGTTCCCCCCCCACAAGCGGGTGGGAGGATTTGCCCAGGACGATACTGCCAACAGAACCATCCTCTCGTTGGTAGGTCACGTTTGCCTTGAACTGGATGCGATCCGGATCCGCCCCGGTCTTGTTATTCACGAGGTTGTTGAACATGGTCTGGAACGCTGCAGCATCATCCGTTTCGATCATAGTCTGGAGGGGTGTCTTGTCAACTGAACTGTTGGGGGCCGTGTTCATCATGTTCAGGGCGTCGCTTCCCGTCACTTCGAGCTGCATATCGCTGATATGGGTGTCCCCCATAGTATATACTGACGTCGAGTTGACTACGATGAAGGCGGAGAGGAGGAGGATCAGCGCCGCAGCGATCCCCTCGATGGTATACAGCTGCCCGTCCGCATTTACCATACTGCCACCTCCAGGACGGCATCCTTCAATTCCGGCTGAGTGACATTTGCCGGATTATAATTATAATAGAATGCCTGGGTATGGGTATTATTCAGAAACTGTTGTGGAGGGTCAATCTCAAAGGTCAGGTTGACAAAGATCGTGTCGTCCGGATCTGATGTGATGAAGAATCCCGGCTCGAACACCATCGTCAGATCTTTTGTGAAATCTGCTGGAAGAGGAACGGGTGTGGATCCCCCGTCTACATACAGGAAATTGTTGTAGGATGCTGAAGAAATGAATAATGTGCCGAGGTTGGTTTCTCCATAGGATCTCTTGTAGAACTTGACATCGGAGACAGAGATCGTAGGTGGATTGGGGTATTTATTGAGGTCTCGTGTCGCGTCCACATCGGTGATGTTGATGACGATCATATCAACCTGCGGGTCGATCCGGTACGCAGCATCCCCGGTCTGGTTCTTGATCGTACCTACCTGATCGTTCAGGAGATGCGAGTTGTTGATCATGATGGCGAACTGGTTGAGTTGCACCTCCTCGGTATTGGTGTAGTGATACGCATCGATTATTGTCTTGCCAATCGTTGAGTTGCTCGAACTCCTGATTTTCACATCCCTGCGGATGTAGCCATAGGGGGAATATTCAGGAATAATATCCCCGACAGACCGGACCGTGTCTGTGCCTGCTTCCTGTAAGGAAATGTTGAAACGGTACGGGTAGTCCCCGAAGATAGCCCGTTTCGAGTAATTATTATAGGTAAAATCTGGATAATCTGCGGTGTTGAAAAAACGGTTCACCTTTTCCGCATCGAGAATGCCGGGGGTATCTTTTGAGACGGCAAGGCCAAACCGCGCGATATTATCCTCGCTCTTCTGCAGCTCCCAGGGAACCTTGTCCTCAACGGTATCAGCGACATTCCCGGGATCCTCTACAAGGATCACCCCGGTCCGGTATGCAACCGCATCGTAATCGATCGTATGGGACTGAACGCCGATAAACAGGCCCGGGATCATGGTTGCCACCCAGATAAATGCAAGGATAAAGATAGTGAAGCCTACCAGGAAGTCTACCGACATGATACCGGAATCGTCAGTCATGGGGAGGTATACGCTCCTGTTGTTGCATCGAATTCAAGGTCCCGTGTTCCCTGGCCGGTGATGGTGAGATAATAGGTATTCCCTGCCAGGGAAAGTTCCCGTGACTCGTTCGTGACTGATTCTTCCGTCGGGATGATCAGGGCACGGTTCTTCAAAAAGAGTTCCCGTGGCGTGATTATCCGGCTGAGGTTTATCTCGTCTTCCGGGTATTTGCCGGACCAGTTATATTGTTTCTCACCATAACGACTGTTGGTTACCAGCAGTACCTGCTCCGGTTGCCGGACAATAAAACTCCAGCTGCTGGCATCTCCTGTTGCATCCAGGTCATGTCCCCGGATGAGCCGGATACTGGTTGTTGTAGTATTTTTATAGGGTCCGTTCTCCGGGTGCGACGTGCGGTACGATATGCCCGGTGCAACAACATCAAAATTGATCGCGGTGGATGAATCAGATCGGTTGACGATCCCAAAACCGGTATGGGGGTTTGCATCTGGTACCTGTGGCGTGGGATTGGATGGTGGCAGGGGAATTTTTCCCAGTACTCCGAGAATGGCAATGACAATCACGATGAAAAAAAGGATATAGGCCAGTTTCTTCATGGGACCCCTCAATGGTTTATAGGACGGAACTTTGATATAACTATTCGTTTATTGTGATCGGTTTATTTCTCCTGGTTTTGACCCGAATAAGGACAATGAAATCTGTTTATGGATATCCTCAGTACTTCTTTGATTATTCCTCCGTGAATTCTGGTGGTGTACACTACCTGCCAAAAACCTGAGTGAATAGTTACACCATTATCAGCATTGCAATCGATCTCCGGCAAAAAAATTTCAACCACCCCCTCACCCCCTGCTCAATTTTTTCAGGCAGGGTCTGGTTGATCGGCAAACCAACTCACGCCGGCAAATCAAAATTTTTGTAGCATGTACATACCGATTGTAGGATAATTATCCGATTGTAGCCTCATCAACTGACACCTCATGAAAATGCTCTGGGGAATTCCTCAATCCAGACAAATTGTATGAATCCAGTACATCTCTGAAATTTTCTCTGTGAATAGTGGATAGCCAGCGACTCGTATCACATCACATCAACCTGAAACTTCGAAGAACTGTAACAAACGTAACGGATTTGAGTTTTTTTAAAAATCCCTTCACGGACGAAGAGCCGGATGAGATCAAACCGGAACAACTCTTCGTCAATCATTCTGGGACCACGGAGAACACGTGCTAGGAAAATCCATTGAAGAGACATTCGGATATTCTTGGGCAGTGACGTTCAGCAGGTACCGGATCGCAACGTTTCTGGATGATATCTTAGTATTCGGCTGGCTTTTTTGCCATATAGTGACCCTATCCGGCGCCCGCTGCCTGTTTAGATCTTACGCGTTTCTTTAGTTCGGGCTCAAATTTAGTGAAGTACTGATCCTATAGATGATATTTTACAATGCCCTAATCCCCGGGGCTCTTTCTCAGCATGGCCCGTGCTCCTCGTCGGATATCATTCCGGGTCGGGAAGTCCCCCGGGTCCTCATGAGGCGATTCCCTTTCTGGGTACTGTCTGACCGAGGCACCGGGTCTCCAGGAGCTGGCGCACCAATGCCCGGAGAAATATATGAGAACGCTTCAAAAATTACTCGTTTTTTGTCAATCAGGTACAAAATTGGGGAATTATCGAAATAAAAAAATCTATATATTATGAAGTGTTTAATCTATTGTTATGTGTGGGGGGTGGGTAGTGAAACGAACAATTCTCGGAATACTCGGATGTCTGCTTCTTGTCAGTTCTGCTGCAGCACTCTATGATCTATCCGCATCAACGATCAGCAACAGCAATCCGGGCTGGCTCATTGCAGATAATGGGGGAAGCCAGTCTACCATCACCGTTTATGTCATGGATAAATTATCATCAACTCCCGTCCCAAATGCGGATGTAGTATTCTCTCTTGAGTCAGCATCGCAGGATTTGGGAACGATCTCCCCCGCTACCGTGAAGACGGGTACCGATGGCAAAGCAACAGCGGTCTTCACAACCCTTACGAAGAGCGGTAATGCTACCATACAAGCAGCGATCTCGGTCAACGACGGTCAGACAAGTTCTTTTACCAACACTACCTACCAGCGGATCGATCACAATACCCCGGAAAAAGCAAGTTTTGATAAATATCCGTCCGAGTTAACGGCAGGATCCGGTGCCTCAGTAAATGTCACGGTTAAAGATCACTGGAACAATCTTGTTGATAACAAAAATGTTGCAGAATCCGTGCATATCACCATGACGGGAGATGCCGGTGCCGGATTAATGGATGGCACGGATTATATCCCAGGGAAAATCTATTTTACGGATCCATATGGTAATGTCTCCATCGATCTCCGTCTGTCTACGGTTGCGGGAGCGAATACTCTCTCCATGGATCCAATCGGCAATATCGTGCTGCCTCCGGAGAAGATCATTACCGGTGTTGCAGACAGTGTTCCCTGGTATATCACGCAGACCCGCGCCATAACTGCAACCGGCCAGATGTCACCCCGTCCTGCCAACGGGCTTCCGGAAAACAATGTGGAGATCACCTACCTGCTGACCGACAAATACGGGAACCCGATAGATGGTGCGCCCATACTCTGTGAGGCATCAAATAAAGGAACCACGCTGTACAGCACCCTCTATTATACCTATGAGGGAACCGTCACCGTTCCCTTCGGTGCGCAGGATGTAGCGGAGATATTCACCCTCAAGGCGTCTGCTCCCGGGAATGCAACCGCATTGTGCAAGACTCCTGAAAATGTCGGGTATTGCAGCCAGAATATCGAATACTATCATACCGATCCGGTTGACCTGATATTTATCGCAAACCCGCAGTCCATGGCGAGTCTTGATGCGGATAAAACAACCCGGGCCGTTCTTCAGGCACGGGTAATCGATCAGAAGGGCAACCCGGTGAAAGGAGAGATGGTATACTTCTCGAACACCACTCCCACCTATGACGGGACGTACGTTGTGACAACTGAGCCCGCCCTTGCAGTGAATCCTGATGTGGCGGTATTAGTCGGCGATGATGGGTACGCAACCACAGAGTTCAGCCCGGGGGCGTTCGCGGTCTATGGTGTGGAAGGATACAATCCGGTTGCTACGGGAACCATTGTCGTGACTGCAACATGGACGAACCCGGGGGGCACCATCACCAAGACCCGGGATATCACGCTGGTCTGGAAGAACTACCCGTACCTCAGCACCTATTCCTTTGCGGACTGCAACAATGCTCACGTGGGGGATAAGCTTAACCTCACCATCCAGCTCAAGGGTGACGGCGCCGCGCTCAAACCGGATCCCATCGATGTTGTCCTTGTCACGGACCGCTCCGGCAGCATGATGTACGATGACAGTGATCAGACGGACCGGATGGTGGAAGTCATGAATGCAGTAACACAGTTCATCGAAGAACTGAGCGCAAGCGATAAAATTGGCCTGGTCTCGTTTGGTAATCAAGGACTCACTCAAGCTCAAACATATTCTTATAACCGGTATGAATCTCCATCTCTGGGACCCGGAATCGATTCGAGTACCCGAGATGATGCTTCGTATATCGCTGCACATTACCCGGGTTCCCCCAAAAACTATGCAGAATATGCAACCGTCGATGAGCAACTGACTTTTGATTCGGCAGCTGTCAAGGAAGAGATTGATTATATGGTCCCCTATTCGGGCACTCCCTTGAGGGATGCACTCCGCAAAGCGGTCCAGGAACTGAAATCTACAAGGGCAAGATCGGATTCTGTAAAGGCAATTATCCTGCTTTCCGACGGGGATTATAATTATTACGGTGATCCGCTTGCAAGATATGCAAACTATGGAAGAACGGATTATTCAGCCACGGATTTTGGCAATCTGGATTATCACTGGATGAAATATTCAGATACCGACGGATATCAGAACATGTCTGAGTATGCAAGCAAGAACGGAATAAAGATCTACTCGATTGCATTCAGCGACAGCATGTCGAGTGACGGGAAAACAGTTCTTGAAACTATTGCCACATCCACCGGCGGGAAATATTACGAAGCCTCATCTGCAAACATTGAAGAGGTTTATACTGCGATCGCAGGCGATCTGCAGGAAACCGCCGGTGGCGAGACTGAGGTTTTCCTGGATTTCGGGACCGTAACCATCGATAATGAGGAATCGGCAGCGCTCAAGACCTATATGACGTATATACCTGAAGTGAAGCTTCCCCTGCAGGACAGTTCAACCTATATCAACAAGTCCAATATCACTAAGTTCGGCGTGTACCACCAGCTCCCCGAGACTTTCGTCCAGGATGATACCACGGGTTGGAACTCCGGTACGATTAACTATGATGTGGGCACGATCAAGCTGAACGAGACCTGGAGTGCAACATTGCGCTTCGGACTGACGAAAGCAGGGACCATCGGCCTCTTCGGCCCCGGGGATTCCTATATCTCCTTTAAGGATGCGGACAGCCAGACGATCCAGAAGGCATTCATTCCTGCAATGGTGTGCCAGGTCAATGAACCTGGAGTAAATCCCGGGTATGGTACCACAGCACTTCGTGTCGAGGATCTCACCGTTACAGCAACGGAATCAGACAAATGGGTTCTGGCATGGAAGACCACGTATGATGGTGATAAGGTTGTTACGGAAACGATCCAGTACAGGGCGGATAGTTCTTCCCCCTGGCAGACCCTCCCCGGTGGCATTTCGACAATAAACCAGAAGGTGACCGGCAAAGCGTCATCCTATACGCTCTCAATAGCAGATTCCTCTGCCTGGAAAGCGGGAACCTGCTATCAGTTCCGTGTCATTGCAGAAACAGAGGGTCTGGGGTCGGTCACCAGATCCGTGGAAAACTGCATCAGTTCATCCGGCGGCACCATCTATATCAAACTCGAATAATTTTTCTTCGGTAAAATCCCTGTTTTTTTATCCGTGCCGGGGGGTGATTATCCCGAATGGAATCACCGGCCGGAGCAATGATCCTGGCAGATCCGGTTCGTGCACCGCCCTGCCTGGTGTTAACCGGTGAAAAAAAGAATCTGGTTTATTCCTGTGCTGGTATCACGGCACGATCTTCGCTATCGGTATCTCAAGAATATCCTCAGCCCCGCACTTCTTCAGTTTGGGGATGAGCTCGTTAACAGTATTCTTCGCAACAACGGTCTGGATGCTGTAATAATCGATCCCGTGGAGCCGGCTCACCGTCGGCGTCTTCATGGCCGGCAGGGTTGCTACGAGGCGTTCCATGGAGGCGGTCGGGACGTTCATGGTCAGGAGCACCTTGTGCCGGGCCTCGATGACCCCGAACAGCAGGGTCCTGATCTCCTCGATCTCCCGGCGCTTCTCGGTGTCCGCCCAGCTCGCCTTGTTGGCGATGATAACGGTGTGCGATTCCATGATCTGGCCGATGATCTTGAGCCCGTTCTTCCGTAACGTGGTCCCGGTCTCGGTCAGGTCTACAACGACATCCATGAGGTCCGGTACCTTCGCTTCCGAGGCGCCGTACGAGTGGAAGAGCTGGACCGGGACCTTCAGCTGCTCGAAAAACCGTTTCGTCAGTTCCGGGTATTCGGTCGTGACCCGGCTGCCGGGGCGGATCTGGCTGACATTCTC
>Ga0172381_10008038_pt1 | contig 10374 bp, 9 predicted proteins | sample Leawel6488metaG_FD_119754 | JGI IMG/M metagenome (GOLD analysis project Ga0172381, IMG submission 119754) | Leachate microbial communities from a municipal landfill in Southern Ontario, Canada - Leachate well 64-88 metaG | ecosystem: Engineered > Solid waste > Landfill > Unclassified | place... | reverse complement strand
TTCCGGACAAACATATCCAAGCTTAGGATCATATCCTGATTTTGTGCAGTTAGCGGTTCGGCAATATCTGGAAATATTATAATAGACATCGGTTTCAAATTCTTTTACACCGACGGTAACATCATCTTTTGTTTGAACGTTGTTATATATTTCAGCTAAAGTTAACTTCTCTCCGTATTCCTTTGTTTTTAATTCTGCTTCTTCCAGCGCTCCGATTTGCTTATCATAATAATCTTTAAATTCTTGCAATCTTTCGATTCCCAACTTAATAGTAAAAAGATTAAACGGCTGTTCCTTTTTTATTAATGGGGGCTGACCGTTAACTTCTTCATAGCAAATCTGGTCCGGTTTGCTTCCGTCCATCAATTGTTTAATTTCTTGCTTTTTACAGTTTATTGCCAACCTATTATCACAAGTATCGTATTGATACTGTTTAACTTCTTTACCGTTATTGTATCCAACAATCTCGCAAGGATTTAAAGATGAAGAACTACAGGAAGTATTATATGGATCTAATCGTGAACAACCCGTATTAGCGCCTCCGCAACATTGGCAATAAGTGGTACCTCTCCAACAGCCAAGACCGGTATTAGAACAATCTGATCCTTCAATCTTGTATTCTTCCTCGTGGGGAGGAAGATAACTGTAATACGCTCTCTTACAAGTACAGTTAATTTTCATTAAAGCATCCAACTGTTTTTGTCCAGCAACCAAAGTATTCAAATGAACTTCTATTTTTTTCTTAATTGCATCATCTAAAAGCTTGATGCAATAGAACATATCCTTATTAAGAATAATATCTTTTTCGGTTATCTTTCCGTCTTTGTTTTTATCAACTGTATTGGCAATGATTAATTGACCGTCATCATCGTAAGCTTCGTGCTCGTATTCGTAACAGGGGACTTTATTCTTGGTTGATGAAGTACCAATTAGAATCGCTTCGGTTAGTGTTCCGATTGGTATTTCTTCAAACTGATAATTCTTGGCATTTTCCGGATTATCACCTGGAGTAATTATAGGAATAGTTATTCCAGTTGTGCCCAAAGAAATATTCTCGATTTTTACCAAATCGGGATTAATTGTTGTTAGAAGAATATATGAAGTTAGAAGAATTGTTAAACCGAGAAAAGAATTAATGATTTTTTGTTTGGCATCTTGTGTTTCTGAAGGATTGCCACGAGACTCAACCATTTTTATTCCCGCCGCAACAATAACAATGAAAGCTAAAACAGCGGCCATGCCCAGAGAAAAGTTGAAGAGATAGATTACAGCTTCTGAAAATGCCATATTATTGTTCTTCGTCTAAATTTAATATTACCGAAATTGTCCAAAAGGGGAGACAACCTACATAAGGAATTAATTCTAAAAACGGTGCAGCAAAAAACTTGCTTGTTTTTTCTGTAAAAACGTTTTTAATACTGCTTATTGCTCCTTTTTTACCCTGCTTATGTACAACTTGCTTTCCTCTTAATAATAGCCAAGTATTAATAAATGCAATTCCTATCACGTCGGTTATTCCAAAATCATCTAACCCGAAACAAACTAAAATAATTCCTATCAAATCAAGTCCGAGTGCGAAGGGAAGCATGAAAAAAGTTTCGGGAGTAAATTTAATATTAAACATACAATTAAATTATACTTTATTGCCCTAAAGCATACAATCTTGACAAATTTAAGTATAGGTATTATAATATATATAGAACCTAAATAGCCTCGGAGAGACTATAAAGTTCATCACAATTACATATTGAGGTGTTTACAAATGAAGAACTCAACTATTCTGATTGTTGTCGGGATCATTATTATGGTCGTCGGCGGTATCGTACTCATGAATTCGTTTGCGGAAACACAAAAGAAAACCGCTAACGCTGATCATCCTTTGAATAAACTTATAGAAAAACAAAAACAGATGATGAAAATTGACGAACCCAAAACTAATCCTTTTGTCTCTCCTTTCATAATAATTATGTTTGGAGCGGCATTAATTGTAGTGGGATTCTTTACCGGGCAACCTCGTCACAGCAAAAATTTACCTCCCGGGATAGGTTAATATCCCGGATTTTTTATACAAAATATTTACATGTACAAGTATTTTGTATATAATATTAGTAATATGTTAAATTTTAAAAAATTAACAATTTGCTTCATATTTATTTCTTTAATATTGTCATTGTTTTTACCATTAACAAATGTTCTAGCTGAAGATATTCCTACTGTAGATCTAACACTGCCATTTATTACTACTCCTGTTATCGGCCCCTTAATTGCAGCATTTAAGGCTGCTGAATTAATGGGATTCTCACCAACCCAAGGATTTACAACAGACCCTGCGCCATATATTGCTAATGGTATAATGCTATCAGTGGGAAACTTATTATCAAGTCTTTCTACATTAATAATTACTCTAGGGCAAGGGGTGCTCGGTGCTGTTTTAAATTCTGGATATACATGGCTAAGTCCAACAGATTTTGATCCAGCAAGCAAGACATATAACGAAGTTGTAGCAACTGGGTGGGGAATAGTAAGAAATGTGGCTAATGCTGCTTTAGTAATAGGATTAATTATTATTGCTATTAATATAATCTTAGGAAGAGAAGAAAATAAAGCTAAAAAAACTTTAATTAATTTTATAATTATTGCTCTTTTAATTAACTTTACTCCTATTATCTGCGGATTTATTATAGATGGATCCAATATTTTAATGAAATCCTTTGCTTCTGGCGGAATTGATTCGACGATGTCAAATAATATATTTGATGGATTTACTAGTGTTTTTAGTAACGACTCTAAAAAAGGGATTGAAAATTTGCTATCAATGGCGTTGTATTTAATGTTTGCCCTTGTTATCTTTTTTATATACCTTCTTTATTCTCTTCTTTTTATAGGAAGAGCTATAATTCTTTGGTTATTAGTAATAGTATCTCCCATAGCATTTGCAACAAAAGTTTTTCCTCAATCAAAGTATATTAAAAAAGTATTTCCGAGTATTCTTTATTGGGACGATTGGTGGGAAAGCTTTATGCAATGGTGTGTAATTGGAATACCAGCTGGAATGTCGATTTATCTTGCGAATATGACAATCAAGAATATAACGTTTAACATTGATACTACTGATTCTATTTCAATGATTGCTAGTATCGCTGCCTCATCTGTTGAATATCTTATTCCATTCATCATCCTAATCGCTGGTTTCTTTATCTCTATTTCCGCTGGGGGACAGATCGGTTCAAAAGTTGGTGGCATTGCTTCTGGTGCTTGGGCAATGACTGGAAGAAAGGTAACGGATAGGTTAACGGGAGGAGTAAAAGAAAGGGCTGAAAGATCGCTAACTGTAGCGAAAGAAGGAATCGCTGGTACTGGAGGAGCACTACTTTCAGGAAAAACTCCTTTATCTTTTGAAAACAGAGAAGAAGGTAGAAGAACTCTTGATAAATTATCATTTGGAGCTCCGAGCGCTAAAGATGACAAAGAAGCTGCTCAAGATTATCTAAAAAAACACCCTGGAGCCTATGACTTTAAAACTAGGGAAGGATTAAAAAGAACCGAACTTAATAAAGATGTCGGAGAATATATAGATAGTGCAAAAACACCCGATGAATTAAAGGCTACTATTAGAGATATTGAAACTCTGGGAAGTCAAAAAACTAAAGATATGGCTGCTATTAAGCTTGCAGGAAAAACTGACATACTAAAAGATGGTTATAGTAATTTTGTTAATAACACAGCCAACAAAATTAATATAACAAATAAGATTGAGGGAATGAGCGCAAAAACTGCACAAAAAGATATTAGTGCCAAGGCTCTTGGTAATTATGATATATTTAAAAACCTTAATGTAAAACAGATAGATTATATTGCAGATAGTGGCTCTGAAAAACAAAGACAAGCAATGAAAGAGATGATTTGGGGAAGCGGTAATGCAGATTTTACAAAAAAAATGAGCGATTTGGTTTTAAAATATCAAAATAAGGTTCCGGGGAAAACCTTCACTTCGAAAGAGATAGATGAAGCAAAAGCAGAATACGATAAAAACGTAGAAAACATCCAAGCACTTATTAATAAAAAAATTGTATAAAATGTTAAACATTTTACCATTCGTAGAAGAGTTGGTAGTTAAATATGAGCTAGAAAAAAACACCATAGAAAATGATGAAATTTTGAAAAACAAATTATCTGGAGTGAGTAATTATTCAGAACGAGTTTTTATTAAATTTCTTTACAGCGACGAATTAAAAAATTCTATAATTAATGATATTCCTCTCAATACTCCTTTTGCCAAAATTAAAAAAATAATAGACGGTTTAATAAATAAAAAAATAGGCAAAGATAATTTATCATTGACACTACAAAAAGAATTAGTGATATCTCCGGAAATTTCGGAAAAAATAGCCGAAGATATATTAGGAAACAAAGATATAATGAACGAGGTAATTGCTGTAAAAATTATTGAAAATGAGAAAGAAGGAGAGGATGGCCAAAAAATAAAACCAAAAAAAACAACCAAAAGTATTGGTTATGAATTATTAAAGTAAAAAAATAAGGCTAGTCATCGTCGTCTTCTTCGACAACAACTCCTGCCTTTTTAAGTAATTCTTTTTTTCTTTTGCTTTCGCTGTCTGGCTGTGCTTTTTTTGCTGATGATGAGCTTCCGGTCTTGCTGGGCGATACTTGATTAGCCAAAACATTTCCTGCAGCTATTATAGCAGACAGAGAAGCTATGTCTCCAGTAGCGTTTGTCTCAAACTGGAAATATCTTCCCAACTCAGCTTTTCTTAGCGTCACCACAATGGCAAGATTATTTTCATAATCTTTACTATATTTTTCGTGGAAAGCTTCTGGATTTTCTTCTTTAAGCTTTTTTAATTTTTCCACGTCTGATTCTCGTTGAATAGCTGTCATTTCCATTGCGGTCCCAGTAATTTCTTGCGCCAACTTATATGCACTAGCCCGGGACCCAATTTCAGTAACAGTCTTTTCTTTTTCTGCCGTAATCTTCTTTGTGGTCAACTTTCTGTAGTTTTCATCAGGATCCATATTTTTGATGTTGAGCTTTAACAACCTAATACCGCAAGTTTTTATTAAATCATCGAGCATTCCTTCTTCTTCCCAGTCTCTCATCATTTTTTTACTGAGAGCTGATTTTATTTTATTGTCACCTGATGAATTGTCTGAAAAACACCCAGACGTAGCAACAAGCTCATCGTAAGACTGCCTTCTTGTTTCATCTCTTAAATAGGTCCATATCCTTGCAAATACAATTTGGAAAGGATTTTGAACTTTGGTTGCGGCCCCAATGTCTACAATTTCCAGAACCACTGAGAAGTTCCAAGCAATAGGCATATTGTCCTTATCTTCTGCTTTTTTGAGAGTAGAAGAATAAATGTCTGGACGAATAAGAATATAATCTACGTTTTGAGTTCTTGTCTCGTCTTCTCCGTCCTCCTTTGTGCTTGTCCATGTAAATTTACGGAAGGGAATTCTATATAGAGGCCAAGGACCGATATAATGGACCCCAAACCATCTGGGGAAAAATCCTGGACCATCTTCACAATCGGTTGGTTTTCGAACTTTGAATTTTGAATCAAGAACGTGATCCAAATAAACCATTATAGCGAAGACAAAGGTCCCTCCTCGATAAACCCTTTTAGCCGTTCCTTCTTCTATGAAGGTAAAATGCACATTATTTGGCGCTAACCAAAAAATGGTCATGAAATAAAATACTACAAGCGTAGCAATTAATGAAATTAGAACGCTTACTATACTTAGTCCCATAATGATGATAGGACCAAATAGGGTAGCAAATAGGGCTACAGTAGAGGTTATAAAAACAAAACCTTCTTCTGTTGTACGGTACTTAAGCAACATTCCTTTCACTTCTTTCACTTCTTTCGTTTCATTTTCTTCTTTCATTTCTTTCACTCCTGTAAATCTGAATATTTGAATGTAAAGGGTTCAAATTACGTAAACGTAATATCCTTTGGCTCCGCCAAAGAACACCACTATTATGTAATATTTATATCTTTTTGTCAATATTGACCCACAATATTAATATAATCATAATAATGCTATGAAAAATCTTTTTATAGTTCCTGGATTTAAAGAAAAAATTGGGAATAATAAATATTTATGGTTAAAAAACCTTCTAAAAGAAAAGGGATTTAGTGTTTTTATAGTTCCAATCAAATGGAATTATAAAACAATGAATGATTACGTTTCAGAGTTTAAAACATTTTATGAAGCACATAAAAGTACCAATAATTATATTTTAGGTTTTTCTTATGGGGCAGTTATTGCTTTTTTGACGGCCAATGATTTAAAGCCTAAAAAATTATATTTATGCTCTTTAAGTCCCGACTTTAAAGAAGATATACCTAATATGAAAAAATGGTTATTAAAATATATTGGTAAAAGAAGAGTAGGGGAGATTAAAAAACGCAGCGGAAAAGAAATAGCCAAAAATTTAAAAATTCCTTCAGTTATCTTTTATGGAGAAAAAGAAGCAAAACTTTATCCTCAATTAAAAATTCGTTGCGCAGAAACAGCTAAATTAGCGAATAATTCAAAATTGATTATTGTTAAAAATGCACCTCACAAAATAGACTATGTGGAATATAGAAGCTCTCTTATTCAAGAATTAGAAAAAATACAATAATTTAAAAAGCTCAAAATAAACAATAGAACTATTATCATGAAAATATTATTAGTTATTGCTACTCACGGTAATGAAAAAATTGGCCTCAAGGTGGCAAAAGAAATAGAAAAATTAAACATTGATAATCTCGTTGTTAAAATAGGAAACGAAAAAGCTTTAAAGTTGAACAAAAGATATATAGATCAAGACTTAAATCGATCTTTCCCCGGGAAAAGAAATGGTGATTACGAAGAAAGAAGAGCCTTTGAATTAAGTCCTATTATTAAATCAGCTGATATTGTTATCGACATTCATTCAACTACAAGCAATATAAAAGACACCTTGATTGTTAGCAAGCTTAATAAAGAAATGTTGCTATGCATAAAATCAATTCAGCCCAAATATGTAATAATAATGGAAAAATCAAAAAACTCTTTAATTTCTCAAGCAAAAATAGGAATATCTTTTGAGTATGGAAAAGATAACAGCATGATTGCTTTAAAGAAAATTGTTTTAGATATTAAAAAACTATTAAATCATTTTGGACTAATTAAAGCAATATTACCAAAAAACAAGACCGCAACAAAATACTTTAACGTCACCTCTATTGTTCCGAAGCCAAAAGGATATAAGCTACTTAATAAAATTAAAAACTACACATTGGTTAAAAAGGGGACTGCTTATGCTACTAATAAAAACAAAAAATTAATAGCGGACGAAGATTTCTATCCTATTCTTTTTGGAGAAAAAAATTACAAAAATTATTTTGGATTTAAGGGTAAATATGTCGTAAAGATATAAAGCAACTTAAAGAAGAATGGATAAATTCTCTCAAAACAACTACAAAAAGTTAATTATTGTTAAAATATACCTATAAAACAAACTATATAGAAACTCTCTTATTTAATAAATAGGATAACAATAAAGCCCTATAGATAAAAACATCTAAAATATTAGATGTTTTCTTTGATGTGCTTTACAACCTCCTCATATCCTTTCGTCCAATAATTGATTCTTCCTGTTTGCGGATACTCAGAAAATGTTCTTGTTTCATCTTCCATCATCAATATATTATCCCAAGCAGGGGAGTCACCTTTAATTTCTTTTGAAAACTTAACTGGAACATGGAATACATATTCAAATGTTTTTCCGTTTGGTTCGGCATAAACAATAGCTGCTTCAAAATGTCCTGTTCTATCTTCAAATTGATTAATTAATTTTAGAAGTTTTTGAACAGGTAACATCTTTTCGATATAATGAGTATATGGACCAGGAATACCTAAAGAATGAATATATAAACTATGGTCCTCTCTTATAGTTGGACTATTGACCTCTTTAGCTGCCTGAAGCGCAGCAGTTCTAGCTATTTCTAAACTTGTATCAGCCTGTATTTCTGGATAATCTTTTTCAAGAGGAATTAACTCAATCCCATATTTATTAAATACACTTTGAGCAGATGCAATTTTAACCTTATTTTTACTAATTAAATATATCTTTTCCATAATTTATGGTTATTTTACCTTGCTTTTAATGATTTGTCGAACCACTTAACTAACCTCCACTTTAATTTATCATTTATGTTTTTATAAAAAACACTATTTCGCATGTTTTGTCAATATTTAAACATTTGGTATATTTTGTTAAGATATTAATATCATGACTGAGGAACAAGTAAAAATACTATTAGAAGAATTGAAAGCTGACTTGCAATCAGCCGAGTCTTCTGCTGCCATAACAAAACTATGGCATAAATATTTCAGCGACACTGGATCTTTTAAATTATTGATAAAAAAGATAAAAGATTTACCGGCCGAAGAAAAGAAAACAACTGCTTTAATTATCCAACAAGCATATAAAGAAGCTCAAGAATTATTTACCGAAAAAGAGAAATCAATCAAAGGAGGGGAGATGTCAGGAAGTATTAAATCTCAATCAGAAGACATTAATCCAATTGCTCCCAAAATAGGACATCTGCATCCCATCTCAAAAACCATTAGAGAAATGAATGAACTGTTTACCAGTATGGGTTTCAGTATTATGGACGGACCGGAAATAGAAACTGATGAATTTTGTTTCCAAAGACTGAATGTTCCAGCTGACCATCCAGCCAGAGATATGCAAGATACTATCTACATCAAAGAGCCTGATTTCTTGTTAAGAACTCAAACCTCTTCAATCGAAGCTCAGGTTTTGGCTAAATACAAACCTCCTTTTAAGATTGTCTGTCCCGGAAAATCATACCGAAACGAAAGCGTTAATAAAAGTAATCATTTTGTCTTCCATCAATATCAGGGTGTGGTTATGACCGAAAGAGCCAATATGAAAGACTTATTCGGAACCTTTCAAGTTCTGTTTAAAAAAATGTACGGGGAAGATGTGGTGACCAGATACAGAAACAAATACTATCCTGAAGTTGAACCGGGAGTAGGGCCGGATATGCAATGCTTTAATTGCCACGGCAAAGGCTGCCCGTTATGCAAAGGGGTCGGCTGGATTGAAATGGGAGGAGCGGGAATCATCCATCCCAACGTTATGAAGATGGCCGGCATCGATACTAAAAAATATGTTGGCTTTGCTTTCGGATTAGGGCTTGATCGTTGGGTCATGGCCAAATACAAAATTACCGACATTAGAACCTTGCTCGGAGGAAACTTAGGATATAAATATTACGAAAATGAAAGTATTATATAGCGAGATAAAAGAATTGGTTCCGGGATTAAAAGCCACTCCCAAAGAAGTAGGGGAGGCTTTGACTTTAACCGGCTTCATGATGGATGGCTTTACCGAAGTTTCATATAAAGGAAAGAAAGACTATTTATTAAGCTTAGAGATCAGACAGAATCGCGCTGACTGTCTTTCCGTTATCGGTCTGGCTCAAGAAGTAGCCGCTTATTACAATTTAAAATTAAATATCCCGACAGTAAAGCCAATTAGTAAAAACACTAAAAAGCTTGATATTAAAGTTGAAGCTAAGAAAGAAACAAAAAGAGTCTTAGCGACTAAGATTGATAATGTTAAGAATATTGAATCTCCGGAATGGCTTAAAGACTATATGTCTTTTTACGGCTTAAACAGTGCCGGACTATTAGTTGACCTTTCTAACTATGTAATGATGATGACCGGATACCCGTCCCACTTGATTGATTTCGATAAAACAGAAGGACCTATCTGCTGGTCTATGAACAGCAGTTTTAAAGAAATAACTACTTTATTGGGCTCGGTTACCAAACTAAATAATAATGAAATTATTATTAGAGATAACAATAGTATTTTGGCTTTAGCAGGAATTATCGGAGGAAAGACCGACAGTATTGATATTAAAACAAAATCAATCATTGCTGAAATCGCTATTTACGACCGCTCAATCATTAGAAAGAATTCAAGAAACTTGAATATTACAACCGAGGCCAGTAGAAGATTGGAAAAAGACCTTGATCCGAACGGAGCTGATTACGCAATGAAAATGCTGATTTCTTTAATTCTAAAATATGCCGGAGGACAGGTTGTTAGTTCTCTATTCAGTTATTATCCTAAAAAATACGTTTCTCCGAAGATTCAATTTGATAAAGAGCTACCGAGCAAATTAGCAGGAATTGAAATAAGCACGAAAGATACATTAAGAATATTGAAAGGATTGAATTTTCAAGTTATTTCTAAAAATAATAAACTAACAGTTATTCCTCCAACTTCAAGAATAGATGTATCTTTGCCTGAAGACTTGGCTGAAGAGGTGATAAGGATAT
>Ga0172381_10008037_pt1 | contig 10374 bp, 5 predicted proteins | sample Leawel6488metaG_FD_119754 | JGI IMG/M metagenome (GOLD analysis project Ga0172381, IMG submission 119754) | Leachate microbial communities from a municipal landfill in Southern Ontario, Canada - Leachate well 64-88 metaG | ecosystem: Engineered > Solid waste > Landfill > Unclassified | place... | reverse complement strand
GGAGCGATATACTGTATGCCAGACTGCTGCCCGGAGACCGTTTGCCTACAGAGGAGGATATCGCTGCCCGCTGGGACGTAAGCAGAATTACCGCCAGGAAGGCTATGGCGGAATTAGTTAATGACGGCTTGGTCAGCCGCAAGCCGCGCATAGGAACTTTAGTCGAGCCGACCGGATCTGGCAAAGTAATCAATTGCCTGAAAATATCTCCCATTGACGGAGACAGTGATTTCGATCACCGGATAGCGGAGATCTTTGCCCGCGAGCACCGCGGCTGGAGTGTACGCTTCCTGGGTGTAACGGAATACGACATAAAACATATAATGCAGATGGCAGCGGAAGCCGATATCATAACCGGCAATGCCTATTGGTTAGGCGAGTTGGAGAAGCAAGGACTGCTTCTGCCGCTATACGGGTCCGATAGTTTTGTCGATCTGCCTGACCCCAGCGATTACCAGCCGGCGGCTCTGGATAATTTTATGAGGAACGACGGTTCCCTCTTTGCTCTGCCTCGCAACTTCGATATCACTTTGATGCATTGTAACAAGGGTAAGTTTGAGAAGGCCGGTATCGATCCCCTGTCCGATGACTGGGATTGGCAGTCACTATCGGCCAGATCCCGGGCTCTCGATAAATATGACTGTCGATCTCTCGGTTATTTCATGGTGTTAGGCTCTCTATGGGAGAATTTTGCGTTGCAAGAGGGAGAACGACTGGTAAGTGTCGATAGAAGCAAACCGGAATTGGATACTGCCGGTATTCGTAAAACCCTGCAATATTTGGTTGAATTATTGAAAGGAACCTCATCCATTCGCCTTGATCCGGTGGTTTTTTCCCGCTATATGGATGAAGATACCGGCGCCATATTCATGAGCGGGCCTTACTTTGCCAGGAGAATGGGAGCAAACGCCGGTAAATGGCTGGCGCGTCCTCTGCCTCAAGGGCGGTGCAAGGCTGCCATCGGCGGTACCTACGGTGCGGCTATAGCTGCACGGACCGGGCAGCAAAGAGCCGCGGAAAGTTTTTTGAGGTTATATTGCGGCCCGACGGGACAACGGCTTTGTGGTATGTTTGTAACAAGTATACCGGCACATAAAAAAGCTGCGGGTGTATGCCTGGAACGCCTGGAGGCGAGCGGGTCTCTACCGCCGGGTTACCATGAGGCTTATATCAGTTCCCTGAAGTTTGCACGCCAGTTGCCGGCAGTATTCTACTGGCCGGAGTTGTCATTAATGATACGACGGACGCTGACGGCACTGTTTAACGGCAATATCGATATCGACAGAGCCGTACATATGCTGGGGGGATTTGAGCACTTGCTGTTTAATGATACTTCCGATTCATCTCCAGGATAGGAGCGGAGAATTGGTAGTCGGTGTTCAGGTTTGAAGAGCTGCAATAGTAATACAATTAATGATTGTTATTGCTATAATTGCATTACAGGCAAAATTGCCTGCCTTATCACCGACTTTATTGCGAAAGAGATTACGATAGGCTGATAGATTGCGGGAGGTAAATATCGTGGGAAGAATAAAGGTATTGATAACCGGTATCATAGTCATGCTGATAGTCGTATCATGTCAGAACTGCCGGTTGGCACAGGCAGGTACAATAGAAGTGGGGGATGACGACGGCACTTCCGAATACGGATTTATTTATCTGAACAGGCCTGGATCAGATATGATCCTGAAAAAGACGCTGATACTGGACGCAAGCCCTGGCAACTCAGGCACTGCCTTTATAAAATACTATTGTCATAATCAGCCGTACCGTCTTGAAAAAGCTTCGGAAATCCCCGACCTCATCGTTCGTATCAACGGCAAAGAAGCATATCGGGCCAGGGTAAGCCTTGTGAATGCGACCAAAGGCTGGCATACGTTGCCGGTGGACCCCAAACTTCTGGTAATGGGTGCGAACACGATAGAATTCATGCTCAGCGATTTCAAGGTAGATGAGGCAAACAAGGTTACTATATATTTCGGATTGGACAGCAGCAAGCCGCAAGGACGAAGCCGGTTCTTCTACTTGAAGAGCTGGACTAAAGGCGGATTCGGACAATCCGTTTCCAAGGTGGGCGAAGGCGAGTTCATGGTCCGTCTGCTTCTATCGGCTAACGATACTGCCAAGGCATCAATACCCTATATCGATAACGTCATTTCCATCGATGGCAATGTAGATGCCGGGGAATGGAGCAAGGCTTTGGTGTTGAAGGATTTCCGCACTTTAAACAGCAAAAAGGTCGCTTCCGAACAGACGGAGATATATCTCCGTCTCGATAACGACAACCTCTATATCGGAGGGATATGTTACGGTAATGCCGGTGCCCTCAAAGCTGCTGTACGTGATCGTGACGGCAAGGTATGGGCTGATGACTCCCTTGACCTGTTTCTGGATATCAAGGCTACAAAACGTAGTTACTATCACTATGTAATCAATTCCTTAGGCACGCTGTACGACTCCTATTGTCCGTTGCCGGCACAGCATACTCCGTCCTGGGACGGCAAGGCTGAAGCGACGGCCATAGCTGAGAAAGATCGCTGGATGATGGAAATGCGCATTCCGCTTTCCGACCTGCTGGGAGAGCACTATAAAGATTTCTCCGGCAATGTATCTCTGGGATTCAATGCTTGCCGGAATAATAAATCAGCTTCTGAAAGCAGCTCCTGGACGGTATTCAAAGGTACGAATATACATGCTCCCGATCAATTCGTTACCTTCACCGGAGACAGAGATGCCGGTGGCGACAAGATAACCTTCAGCGTGGTAAATAGGGTCGCTCTTACTACGGACAGAGTCTGGCCGACAGATGCACCGCTATTCGCTGAACTGATCAGTGATAAGCCCAGAGCATATCCGGAAATCGGCGGCATGGTATGGAGTTCGGAGGTGAGCGTCTTTACCGATCGCAACCGGATGTTCGGTCTTCAAACCGGTATGGCATACACCAGGAACACATTTCTGGATGCCTATCGCAAGTCCGGTGTGTTGGTTGAAGATTGGCCCGGCATATGCAATTTCATGAGTAAAGGCACTAGAGAGTATGCGGAGGCCAGGAAATACGGCTTAAAGATTCTATATAAGGACAGCATACTCTACAAAATCTATAAAGATAGCCTGGCTCAGTCCCAGGAAAAGAATGCGTCAAGGTTGTTTATCTTTGGAGGGAGCAGCGATGTGCTGGAGCAGGGCATAGCAGCTTCCAACAAGGTTTTAAAGGATAACCTTGATATAGTATGGGGAGCAGTACACGATGACGAAGCCGTCCATTCGGCTTTCACCGAATTCTATAAAGCCGTTTTCTCCAACGGCTGGCCCTATAGAGATACCGTAGACAGGGAGATAAAAGAACGCTTCGGTTTCGGTAAGTACGGTTTGCCGGCAGACCGTAACGATAACAATCCTTTTCGCTGGATAGCTACCAACAGATATATTGCCGGCCGCGTTATCGATGCCTACAAAATGATATACCAGGGTCAGAAGAAGATAGCCCCCGATATGCCGGTTATGTCTACCACGCATCGGGGAGGCTACAATACTTTCATGTGTCTGAGCCGCCTGGCAGACTATATCGATATAAGCACCCAGCAGATTACTTCCGATCTGGTGCCGGTACGGCAGACGGTGGCATTCTACACCAAGTATATGAAAGACCTGTCCGACCGAAAGCCTTGCATACCTGTTTGCCATGTGGAGAACTATCAGGCGGCGTTTACCGGGGATGAGACGAATGAACTTCTCAGCCAGGCATTCCGCGGCGGTGCGGAAACGTTTATGTATTACCCTGCCGACGTGGCGAATGGATACTATTCCGGCCTGAACTACTCCAACATGGATTACTACGGCAGCCGGGCGCGGTGGGAGAGGGTTAACGAGATATTCAGCACCGTTAAGAATATGAAGCGTCTGAACTATCCCAGTGCCGATACGGCCGTTTTTATCTCTACCGATACCGAGATGGCGATGGAGAGCGGCTATGCGTCCGGTAAGCTTTTCGAGAGATACCAGATGCCTCTGTTCACCGTTCTTGGGCCTCGCCTTGGAGGATGGTTCGATTATATCGAGGATAACCAGGTTGAGGACAAGAAAATCAATCTGGATAATTACAGGGTTATATATGTTCCCAATGCCCGTTATGAGAGAAAGGCGGCGGCGGATGCTTTGCTTGAATATGCCAGGCGAGGCGGCACTCTGGTTTTAGGCAATCCGGAGACGTTTCGCTATGACGTCACCGGTAACGACCGGATGCCGGAGTTAAGCAGCATCTACGGCATAAGTGTAAACGGCAACGTTACAAGGATAAACGGGACGCATATGCTGGTCCACGACAAGGCTCTGGGGCGTGATGTAAGCGAGTTGCTTATGCAAGGCATGGAGGGAATGGATGTCCATCCTGCCGGTGCTCAGGTGCTGGGAACCTACGGCGATAACCGACCGGCAATGACCGGCATGGCCTGCGGTAAAGGCCGGATTATAGTCTTTGCCTATAATCCCTTTACACAACTTGAGACCGGTGCCTGGGGAAACGTTGTTCGCAATATCCAGGAAGCGTCCGGCAGCAAATCGGCAAACGGTATCTGGCGCTTCAAGTTTCCCGAGACACGCCGTGAAACACCTGCAGAGAAGCTGAGATGTCTTACCGGCAATTACTTTGAATGGGTGAATAACCAGCCTCAGGAGAAGGATAACGAGAAGATTGGAGGATACTACAGTTACTCTCTGACACCGGATGGAATGAGAGAGAACAAAGACGGCGAGATACCTTTCGGCCAGGGCAAGCTGGTAAACAGACTCAGGAACCTGACCGATGTTTCCTGTGTCAGCAGAGGTCCCAAGGGTGAGAAAACAGCTTTATCAGACTGGGCGGTAAGCTGGGACAGCAGAGAGGCTTTTAACATCACCTTTGTTTTTGCTGCTCCAGTCAAGCCGCAGCAGGTAAGACTATTCTATACAGGGGATCTGCCGGATTTTCGGATACTGGTCAGCAAGGATGGAAACAATTATCAGCAGGCCGGCCGGTTTACCGGACAAGTATCGGATGATAGGGAAGTACCTTGTTATAAAGCCCGGTTCGATGTCGGTGATTGCCGATATGTGCGTCTGGAGTTGGGAAAGCGCACCGGGCAGTTGACGATCGGCGAGGTGGATATTTGGGGTGCACTGTAGCAAGCGACGGTATCAGCTCTTTCCGCCCATCCGTGTATTATGATAGAAGGGAAGTATCAGATAGTTATACAAGAAAGAGTATGTGATATATTCTAATCAAGTCACGCTAGAAATGAATAAACCAGGAGGAAAAAGTGAAATGTTTACTCGACTAAAGAAGAAAAGCTTGCCCGCACAGTGCGGAACCGGCAGACTCTTGTTGATGCAGTTGAGTATCCTCGCGGTCCTTTTCTGTATGAGCATTCCTAATGCATATGCACTTACGTGGGAGGAATTCTTCACCCCCCAGGGAATTGTGCCGCGGCTCACTGCCACGACAAGGTCGACGACAGTGACGTTCCCTGCAGTCAAAGTGCGAACCGAAGGTGTGCTGGCCGTCAAGGCCGTTTCAGGACAGTCTTTCAGTACGGTAATCAGACATGTCAGTCTCGGCTATGCCGATTCCGCCACTTGGGAATTGCGTACAAAAGCGGGTGTTGTTCTGACAAGCGGAACCCTGACGTTTAATCAGGATAATACTGTGTCCTACACGCACAACGAGAGTGAGGTCGTATATCTTGTCGTGCGCGTCGGAAGGAACTACTTTTATTTAAAATCCAGCAATGTAGCTGCAGGCATAGTTGCCAGTGCACCTACAAAATTCATCAGTAATCTTTCAAGAGAATTATATTTTTCCGTGCCTGAGAAGGTTAAAAACTTCAGCATAGTTTTGAATTCCAGTACCAGTCAGGAGCACGTAAAGGCAGAAATATATAATCCAGACGGAGTTGTGGCTGTTCAGGGTGAGACTTCCGCAGCTAACCTTACCGTTACGCTTACGGCAACCGTCGGAACGTATAGCGGGGCAACCTGGAAGGTTAAGATCCTGCAGCCTTCCACCGGTATTCTGGAGGATTACTCCATACAATTGAAAGCCGAGGTGCCGCCTGTCTTTACCCTGGTCTCACAGGACGGGTTTTCCTATGCACCTTTCGGTTCAACGGAAAAGGTATCCGTCCTGGTAGATAAGGTTATGGCTGCATCCACCGACTATGCACTGGCTGAATGGATGGTTCAGGCGGTAAAAGACGCCGGCTTCAGTACTTATGCCCCTCGATTCTATAATTCACCTGGAGTGGGAACGGTTGCAGACTGGTGCGCCGCCAGAGATATGAAACTCCTTTACTGGACGCGCGGCACTGTCAATGTATCTCTGACGAATCCTTTGTATTACGGAAAACGTTATTGGTTGACGATCGGGGAGGTAGGCGGACTGAGTCCCAACTCCGACGAGCTGTGGGATTACCTGTGGAACGAGCTTATCCCGATCGCCGAATTGAGCGTAACCCATCCGGCAATACAGGGCGCGTTTCTCGATTTTGAATCTTATTTTATCCTCGGGACCACGTACAGACACGCCTATTTTATCTCTTACGATGATGTCATTACCGATCAATATGAAGCTGCCAGAGGGGTGACTCTTCCCGTGAATCCTGCAGATCGTCATGCATGGCTGGTTGCCAATAACCGCTATGACGATTTTGTGGCCTTCCAACTGGAGAATTGGCGGGAACGCTGCCGTCAACTGCGGGCCGCCATCGATGCCATCAACCCGCAGTTTCAAATATATGTATATCCATTCGGCAACCAGTCTACCACCAGGCCGCCGTTTTTCTACGGAAACAACGCTCCTGTCGCCACGTTATCCACCCCGCAGGCTCCGGTGGTTCTGGCGGACTATCAATGCTATTTCGATTACACCGTTATACACGACACCGATACTCTTATGCCTGAAGTGCGTGCCGATATGGACAGGACCGACATCTTGGCCGAGGAAATCGATACGCCCTGTATGCTTGTATCCGGTTTTGATCCGTGCATGTTGAAAAACCCGGAGTTTCTTGCCAGAGCACCTATTGCCAACGCCGAGAGGTGGGCCGGCCACTGGGTATTTTATGAAAACTTCCAATATCCGAGTAATGAGCATACTCAAGTAATGAACTGGCTCTCCTGGTCGAATGCAAAGATTGCTGCGCAGGATTATGCCGCCGCTGATGAACCCTATGCATCCAGTTGCAGTTGGGATACATTATGGAATCCGACAGGCGCAGTCCCTGCCGCAAGCTGCCAGTTTTCCAATGTGAACAATGTTTTTTCCACGTGTAACGTAAGGTGGACGGTGCCCATGGCAATTACCTGCCAGTCCGGGGTAAGCACTACGCTGCAACTGGACCTCAGGAAGGTGGGAACCAGCTATACGCTTCCATATGTTTGGGAGCTGCGCTCTCTAAGCGATATAGATACGAAGGTTGATCAGGGGACGATATCACTGAATGCAACAACGGGAACGATTTCCTTTGCCCCCCAGGTAACCGGTACATACTTCCTGGTCCTGGCTTTGGGCAATAATGCCGCAAGTATAGCGCAAGCTGATGCCAGGCTTGCTTTCTATGCTGCAAAGCCCGTAGATTTTTTCTTGAATACGACACCGCTTTATATAAATGTCCCGGCAGGTGTGACAAGTTTCACTTTGACCGCTCAGGCTGCGAACTCGGCTGAGCATGTGAAAATATCCGTATACAGCCCGGGTGGACAGCTTGTTACAGAGGATCAGACCTCTCCGACCGATATGACCAGAGTAATAACCGTAAACGTAGGGGCCTACGGTTCCGGTGCCTGGAGGATCGTTCCCAGTCGTGCCGGAACATATACGCTGGAGGATTACTATCTGACCGTCGGCACCGAGATTCCTCAGTTCCTTTCATTGTCTCCCAGTGCAATGTTTACGGCAAATTAAGGTTAGTTTAGTCTCAGCATGGTTATCCCCGGCAGTGGCCAGGCCACTGCCGGGGATTTTTATTTCACTTCCACCATGGTAAAATAGCCTTGCCCGGCACATTAGCCGTTACGCCGGAGAAACCAATGGAGCAGTAAATAATGAAAGCCGGTTTTGAATGTATGCCGTGTATCCTGACCCAGGCGCTCAATACCGCCAGGCTGGTCACCGATGATCGGGAGACCATGGCCAGGGTCATGGCAGCCGCCCATGATTATTCCAGGAGTATGGACCTGGCTATGACGCCGACTGCTCTATGTACACCGCTCTATCGCATGATCGAAGAGCTTACCGGAGATCCTGATCCCTACGCCGGTATGAAGCGCAAGTATAACGATTTGGCCCTGGAGCTTTATCCCGAAGCCTGCAAGTTGCTGGAAGATTATCCGGACCGTTTGCACACCGCTCTCAAGCTGGCGGTGGCCGGCAATATCATCGATCTGGGCATAGGCATGAAGTTCGATCTGGCCGAGGTCGTGGCTGAGGTGGCCGGGGGCGATTTCGCCGTGGACGATTACGATTCTCTGCAGGCAGACCTGAAGACGGCCCGCAGCCTTCTCATTCTGGGGGATAACACCGGGGAGATCGTCTTCGATAAGATATTAATAGAAGAACTGCGTCCTTACAGCTTGGAGTTGATCTACGCCGTCAAGGCCGGGCCCATCATCAACGATTCCACCATGGAAGACGCTTCTTACGTCGGGCTGGACGGGCTTTGCCGGGTGATCACCAGCGGCAGCAACGGTATAGGCACGCCTCTGGCGGAGGTCAGCCGTGAATTCCGTGAAATTTTCGACAGGGCCGATATCGTCATCGGCAAGGGGCACGGGCATTACGAGAGCCTCTCGTCGTCCACTCCCAGGCGTGTCTACTGCCTGCTAAGGGCCAAGTGCTCTCTGGTGGCTGCTTCTCTGGGGATCAGACTGGGCGAGGTGGCTTTCAAACTGATAGAGCCGGTTGCCGGTTCTTAGATTGGGGCTCTGATAATGAATGTGTTGCCTCTCACCGCTATCTTCCAGCCGCATGGGCTGGAGAATGTGAGGAGCCTGTGAGCAAGAAGGTTATAATGAAGACAGCGCCGGCTTTGTCTGCATTTGCCAAAATGGAGGGGTTGCTGGATCAGTTACGTACGCTCATCCATGATGCACGCCAGCAAGTTCTGCATGTGGCGGATGTTGTTCAAGTGCGCACTTGCTGGGAAATAGGACGGCATATTGTCGAGTTTGAGCAGGGCGGCACTGACCGGGCTCAATACGGCGTGAAATTAATACCCAAATTAGCAGAGCGGTTAACAGCAGAGTTTGGTAAAGGGTTTGATGCGTCAAACCTGCGCTATATGCGGCTGTTTTATCAGGCCTTCCCGAATTGTGACGCACTGCGTCACGAATTGAGCTGGACCCATTACCGCACGCTGTCACGAGTGGATAACCCTCGTGCGCGGGAGTGGTACATGATTGAAGCGGCAACACAACAGTGGAGTTCGCGCGCACTTGAGCGGCAGATCAATACTCTTTATTACGAACGTCTGCTTTCCAGTAGCGACAGGCCCGCAGTGGAACAGGAGGCAACCACCATGCTGGCTTCTCTGCAACAAAACACACGAGATTTTGTACATGATCCGGTGCTGCTCGAGTTTCTTGGCCTCCCGGATACCGGTCGTTTACTCGAGGCCGATTTGGAGAAAGAACTTATCAATAAACTACAGGCATTCCTTATGGAACTCGGCAAGGGTTTTGCCTTTGTCGCACGGCAGCAACGTATCAGCACGGAGAGTTCGGATTTCTATATCGATCTGGTATTTTACAACTATCTGCTCAAGTGCTTTGTGCTCTTTGACTTGAAAACCGGTAAGCTGACACATCAAGACATTGGACAGATGGATATGTATGTTCGCTTGTACGATGACCTGAAGCGTGGTTCGGATGATAATCCTACGGTTGGAATTATTTTGTGTGCTCAAAAAGATGTCTCGGTCGTGCGCTATTCCGTGCTGCACGAAAACGAACAATTTTTCGCCAGCAAATATAAACTGGTATTGCCTACCGAGGATGAACTCCGAGTAGAACTTGATCGGGAACGGGCCTGGCTGGTTGAACAGAAGATGTTGGAGGAGACGACGGAATAAAACCGCTGAGTAGAGCCGGTTGCCGGTTATTAGATTGGAGCCTTGGCCATGGATGCTTCACCTAAGGGGAAGAGAGCGACGCTCAAGGACATTGCCGTTGTCACGGGCTTGTCTGTAAATACCGTTTCGCGGGCGCTTCACGACAAGCATGATATAAGTGCGGATACCAGACGCAGAGTGAGAGAGATAGCTGCTCGCCTCAATTACAGCCCCAATCCCATAGCCAGAAAAATATCTCTCAAACGGAAATTCAGAATAGGTGTAATCCTGC
>Ga0172381_10008036_pt1 | contig 10375 bp, 13 predicted proteins | sample Leawel6488metaG_FD_119754 | JGI IMG/M metagenome (GOLD analysis project Ga0172381, IMG submission 119754) | Leachate microbial communities from a municipal landfill in Southern Ontario, Canada - Leachate well 64-88 metaG | ecosystem: Engineered > Solid waste > Landfill > Unclassified | place... | reverse complement strand
GTATAAGGACGGCAAGTAAACTTGGCAATAAAATAAATGAAGGAGTGATGAATGAATTATAGAGATGTTAAAATTTTTATTGAAGATAATAATTGTGAATTAAATACTAAAGAAGTAGATTATGTCAACAGCCAACTACCCTAAAGGGTAGTGGCTTGTAGGAAACTACAAGTTAGTTGATTAGCCTAAGCCTTAACTGACTACGATATTTAAGAATATTATAGGTACTTCAGAATATTTCCCAAGTTCTGAACACTACGGCATATGTTTAAACATCTCTGATGGCAGGAGAAGTGATGTATGTAAAAACCTTAAATATCATTGGCGATGGGAACTTACTCTGAAAGGAGGACATAACTTGCGAGTATATGTCATTAATCAAAGAAAAGAACCATTAATGCCTTGCTCAGAACAAAAAGCAAGGAAGTTATTAAAACAAAACAAAGCTAAAGTAGTTGAAACTAAACCTTTTACAATTCAATTGTTAATTGCTACAGGTGAAACTAAACAATCTATTAAATTAGGAATTGATAGTGGTTATTTAAATATAGGGTTTAGTGCTGTAACTGACAAAAAAGAACTAATATCTGGTGAAGTTAAATTATTACAAGGTATGAAAGAACGTATATATGAGCGTTCTATATATCGAAAAATAAGAAGACAAAGATTAAGATATAGAAAACCTAGATGGAATAATAGAATTAGCAATAAAAAGAAAGGATGGTTAGCACCATCAATTCAACATAAATTAGATTCTCATGTTAGATTTATAGAAAGTTTATATAAGATTCTTCCCATAGCTAATATAATAGTTGAGATAGCAAATTTTGATATTCAAAAGATTAAAAATCCAGATATAAGTGGAAAAGAATATCAGCAAGGAGAAAAACTAGGTTTTTGGAATGTTAGAGAATATGTTTTGTATAGAGATGGACATAAATGTCAAAATCCTAATTGTAAAAATAAAGATAAAAATCCTATACTAGAAGTACATCATTTGAATTATAGAAGTAATGGAGCAACAGAAAGACCAGGAGATTTAATAACTTTGTGTAGTAAATGTCATACATCAGAAAACCACAAAGGCTTTCTAAAAGATTGGAAACCTAAATTAAAGAATTTTAAAGATACAACATTTATGAGTATTGTTAGATGGTATTTAGTTAATATATTAAAAGAAAGATATAATAATGTAAATTTCACTTATGGATATATAACTAAGAATCATAGAATTAACAATAATATTAAAAAATCACATTATAATGATGCATTTTGTATTGTTAAAGGTGTTGATCAGATAAGAGTCAAACCTGTTGAGATTCAGCAAGTAAGAAGAAATAATCGTTCACTAGAAAAATTTTATGATGCAAAGTATATTGATATAAGAACTGGTAAAAAAGTATCTGCTGGAGAATTAAATTGTGGAAGAAGAACTAGAAATAAGAATAAGAACAATGAGAATTTAAAACAATTTAGAGGACAGAAAATAAGTGATGGACAAAGAAGGATAAGAACAGGAAAATATTTTTATCAACCTAATGATTTAGTAAAATATGATGATAAAATATATACAGTTCGAGGTACACAAAATGGTGGTAAATATATTGCTTTAAAAGAAATTAAGAAAGTGCCAAAAGTTAAATTATTAACACCGTATAAGTTTAACAAAGGATTTGTGTATGAATTATGTTAGTAGAAATCATAGTAAGTATTTGTTAATGGTTCATCTAATATTTGTGTGTAAATATCGTAAGAAATTACTAAAGAAATATGGAAATCAAATTAAGGAACTATTTTATGATGTTGCAGAAGAAAAAGATTTAAATATAGTTGAAATGGAAGTAGACAAAGATCACATACATTTATTGGTACAATATAATCCAACACAATCTATATTGGAAATTGTAAGGCATTTCAAACAAATATCTACGTACAGGATATGGAGACAAAATAATAATCATATATATTTATCTAAACAATTTTGGGTAGAACAAACATTTTGGAGTGATGGATATTTTGCTTGTAGTATAGGAAATGTAAGTAAGGAAACGATTGAAAAATATATACAAAGTCAAGGGTAACGGCTTTCATCCACGAGCCTAAAGGCATCGTGGTTTTTAGCCGAATATTTTATAAAATTCCTATTGAATGTATAGAATGTAATTGTAAAAAATGTTTTGAAGATTATGGAGTAATTTTTGAAATAAAGTAAACAGATAAATGAGATATTTGGAGGAATAAAAATGAGTAAATATAATGTAGAAATTGATTCTGTTGGTACATGGACTAAACATGAATATAATAATGGTGGTATTCGAATTAATTGGAGTGCCAATATTGGATTTGGACAATTAGATATTTTCATGAATAAAGAAGGTAGATTAATTGTAGACTCCGAATATATGGGTAAAGATTTTGTATTAGAAGTTTTAGAAGCATTGGTAGATAATGCTTATTGGTGTGATATAGATGATGTTAGAACTAAAGAACCATCAGTAGTTTTTGACGAATTTGTTACTCCTGAATTGTTTGTTGTTTCTATTGCTAAAGAAGATAAAGAAAAATTATCTAAAATGGAGAATATGACTAAAGAAGATATGAAAGAATTTAATGAAGTTAAAAAAGAAAAAATATGAAAATGACCAGTTTTATCGGATCAGAAGGGAGAATAAAATAATTGATTATAAAAACTTAATATTAAATGATCCTAAATATAATTTTCTTAAAGAAAATGAACATTTAGGTAATAATATTATATTACTAACAGTTTCAGGTAGTATTTCTTATGGAACAAATATTGAATCAAGTGATATTGATATGAGAGGGATTACTTTAGAAAGACCTAATGAATTGCTTGGGTTAGATAATTTTGAGCAATATGAAAATAAAGAATTAGATGTAACCATTTATGGATTACGTAAAATTATTAGACTATTACTTAATTGTAATCCTAACTGCATTGAATTACTTGCTACTAATCCAGAACATATAATTCTTATGTCTGAAGAAGGAAAATTATTACGTGATAATATTGATTTATTTTTAACTCAAAAAGCATCTTGGAGTTTCGGAGGATACGCCAACCAGCAATTAAGAAGATTACAAAATGCTTTAGCAAGAGATACTTATAATCAACCAGAAAAAGAAAGACATATATTAAAAAGCATTAATTTAATGCATCTTAAAGAACATTACGATCCATTTACAAATGAAGAAATAAAATTATATATTGATGAATCTGATAAAGAAGAATACAAAACAGAAATATTTATGGATATCAATTTAAAGAAATATCCTCTTAGAGATTTTAAGAACATACATTCCGAAATGAGTAATGTTGTTGTTGAATATGGAAAATTGAATAAAAGAAACAAAAAGAAAGATGAATTAGCTTTGTGGAAACATGGAATGCATTTGATTAGATTATTAACAATGGCAATAGAAATTCTTGAAGGTAAACCAGTCACAACTTATAGACCAGAAAGAAAATTTTTATTAGATATTCGTAATGAAAAATATACCTTTGATGAAATATTTGAAATGGTTGATAAATTAGAAACAGATTTCTTATATGCTAAAGAAAATAGTCTATTACCATTAAAACCAGATTATAATAAAATTAATGAATTAGTTATGGAGATTAATAGAAAGGCAATTATAAATGAAAATATGTAATGTTGAAGGTTGTAATAATAAACATCATGCCAAAGGATTTTGTAATAAACATTATTGGAGATTTAAAAAATTTGGATTTATTAAAAGAACTAAATTTGATAAAAATGAGTTTGTTTTATATGATGATTATGCTGAAATGTTACTATATAATTCTTTTGGAATTGAAATTAATAGAACAATTGTTGATTTAGATAAAATTGAAAAAATAAAAATATATAAATGGTATTTCAATAAACATAATGGATATGTTGAGGGTGTAGTTAATGATAAAGTAATTGGATTACATAGATTTATCATGGATGCTAATGATAATATAGAAATTGACCATAAAGATACTAATAAATTAAATAATAGATGTTTAAATTTAAGAACGGCAACAAGAATACAAAATATGCACAATATAGCTAAAAAAAGAGATAATACTTCTGGTGTAGTGGGAGTATGTTGGAATAAAGAAAAAGGAAAATGGAAAGCACAAATAAAAGATAATGGTAAAAATAAATTTTTAGGATATTTTTATGATATTCATGAAGCAGAAAAAGTAAGAATTAGAGCAGAAAAAGAAATTCAAAAAGAATTTAGGTGTATTAATAAATATGAAAATAATTATTCCAAATAAAGTAAATACAATTATTAATATTTTAAATCAAAATAATTATCAAGCATATATTGTTGGTGGATGTGTAAGAGATAGTTTATTAAATAAAACTCCAAAAGATTGGGATATATGTACTAATGCTACTCCAGAACAAATAATTTTAATATTTAATACATTTCATATTATACCTACTGGATTAAAACATGGTACTGTAACAATTATAATTGATAAAGAAGCATTTGAAATTACGACTTATAGAATTGATGGTAAATTTTCCGATGGAAGACATCCAGATAATGTTATTTTTATCAATTCATTAAAAGAAGATTTAGCACGTAGAGACTTTACAATTAATGCAATGGCTTATAATTATAAAGATAGTTTAATTGATTATTATGAAGGATATGAAGATTTAAAACAAAATAATATAAAATGTGTAGGTAATCCAATAAGCAGATTTTCCGAAGACTCACTTAGACTCATGAGATGCATTCGTTTTGCTTGTCAATTAGGGTTTACTATTGAAGAAGATACTTTTTTAAGTATTAAAGAATGTGCAAGTCTTATAGTAAACATATCACAAGAGCGTATTAGAGATGAACTATGTAAAATTTTATTATCAGATAGACCAATAGAAGGTATTCAATTACTGGAGAAGTCAGGTTTATTAAAGCATATTTTGCCAGAACTACAAGAATGCGTTGGATTTGATCAGTATAATTATCATCATAGAAAAAATGTATTTGATCATATTTTAAAAGTGTTAGATGTTACTCCTTGTAGTTTGAATATTAGATTAGCTGCTTTATTGCATGATATTGCTAAACCTGATACATTTTCTATTGGTGAAGACGGAGTAGGACATTTTTATGGACATCATATAGTAGGTGCAGATATGACAGTAGAAATATTGAAAAGATTTAAATTTGATAATGAGACAATAAATAATGTTTCAATTCTTGTTAAGGAACATATGGCTAGGTATCCTAAATTAAGAAAAAGTTCAACCAAAAAATTAATTAATAGATTAGGTAAACATAATATTGATGATTTCATTAATTTGCAAATAGCAGATATTATTGGGTCGAAACCTCCATATGATTTTGAATCAGTCATAAACCTTAAGAAAGAAATTCAACGGGTCTTAGAAGCAAAAGAACCACTCTCAGTTAAAGATTTAGCTGTTAATGGTCATGACTTAATGAGTGTTGGAATTCAACCAGGGAAAAGAATAGGTGAAATATTAAACAATTTACTTGAAATAGTATTAAATGATCCAGAAATGAACAATAAGGAAAAATTGTTAGAATGTGTATTCAAATAAATGACCAGTTTTATGTGTTTTTTATGTTCGTATGAGTGAATAAATGGAAGCTAGAGAGAGTATGAGAGAGGTGAATTTTATGGATATGAAAGATGTATCAAAAATCATGGGTGAATATTTTGAAACTGTTACTCCTAAACAATTTGAAAAAGATTTGGAAGATGCAGGTATATTGGAATGTCCTAATAAAAATGATTGTCCAATTAATAATTTTGGTCATTTAGAAGGACGGAAATATTTGAAACCAAAAGAGCCAAAAAGTAGGAAGTGAGAATAAATGCAATATATAAAATATCCAAGAACTTTTCATTTACCTTGGTCTTTAGGAAAATCTAATGATGATAAAGTTTTAAATAATATAAATCATTTTATTAATAAACATGTATTAGTGACAGAAAAAATGGATGGAGAAAATACAACTTTATATCCTGATTATTTACACGCTCGTTCGATTGATAGTAAAGATCATGTATCAAGACATTGGTTAAAACAATTACATAGCTCTTTAAAATCAGATATACCTAAAGGATGGAGAATTTGTGGAGAAAATTTATATGCAAAACATTCTATTTATTATGATAGCTTACCATCTTATTTTTTAGTGTATTCTATTTGGAATGAACATAATTTTTGTTTACCTTGGGAACAAACAAAAGAATGGGCAGAACTATTAGGATTAAGTTTAGTTCCAGTTCTTTATAATGGCATTTGGGATGAAGATAAAATAAAACAATGTTTTAGTGGTAAATCAAAATTTGGTCAAGAACAAGAAGGTTATGTAGTTAGATATTATAATGATTTTTCTTTTGATAATTTTTCTATTAATGTTGCTAAATTTGTTAGAGAAAATCATGTGCAGACTAATAATCATTGGATGCAAGAAAAAATGATTGTAAATAAATTAGCATAAATGAATCATTTCCACGGAATTAAATATGGTATAATACTCCTAAAGGAGTTGATAGTATGGAACAACAATCATTAACAGTTTTAATAGTAGGAAAACCATTTGAAATGTTTAGAAATAGGAATCTACAAGGACAATGTGGAAGTTATTTTGAACAAACAGTTGATGGAAAATTTTGCTTAATTATTTATCTTGATAATATGACTACCGAAGAAGAATTAATGTTGCGATTTTTAAAGATAAATGTACATACAATAAAAGAAACAGATGATTTTTTATTAACTATTATTCAATTTGGTGATGGTGCGGTCTTTGAAATGTCATTTGATCCAACTTTATATACTGATGAGAGAAAAGGATTATTTATTAAATCAAATATGTTAACTATTATTGGCGTTGATTCTAATACTAATATTATAAAAACACTCAGATATGTAAATATGCCATTTAAACTTCATGAATTGATGAAAGATACCTGGGGTAAGGCGATGTTAAGAAATGACTTTTCTGAGAAGTATAAAAGATGGGTGAATGATTTGGATAATAAGTATACCATTTTTGAATTATTTGACATGGGAGAAAACTGCGGTTATATGGGGAAAAATGAATTTAAGAAATAGGATGAAAATGTTATTTTAAATTAAATGAAAGGATGAAATAATGTTAAGTAAAGAAGAAATAGAAATAATTGCTACTAATTTTGGACATGAATATTTCTTTCATTATGATATGGGAGATTGGAAACAGATAAAAGATTATAATAAAGATATTCCTAAAATTATAAGATTAGTAGTTTTACAAGCACAGGGATATAAAGATAGAGAATTATTTAAAGAAATAATGGAAGACATAAATAATATTTAATTTTAAGGAAAGTGATTTGATTAATATGAACAGTTTCACTGATATTTATAATTCAATGGAAACTAAATTTCCTTTAGAATTATGTACTATAAAAGATAAAAGAGAAGCAGGTATATATAATTCTAATTCTGATAAATTCTATTTATGTTTAGTTATTGATACTAGATTTAAAAATGAAATGTATTTAAAAATTATGTAGCCTTATATTTGGATTGGAAATAAATCAAATTATAATCGTGAACAATTTAAAGATCAAACTGGTTGGGCTTGGATAACTAAAGGTAACGATTATGTTGATAATTTTGAAAATCCTATTCATGGAGATTATGAATATGTAATTGGATTTGTAGAATATAATGATGATAAAAATAATGATGTGGGAATTTGGGATAAGATTAAAAATAGTATAGAGAAATGAGTTAATATTATTGGGAAATAAATATAAAAGAAAAGGAGAAATAATTGTTATTAACAAAAACAGTAATAATAAAATGGAATCCCGCAAATATAAAGTGGTATGAAAGTAAAGGCTATATTTTTACAAAATGGAAGGATGAATTTGAGGTTAGGGTAGAAGATTTAAGTGATGGTACTGCTACATCTGTATCTATTCAATGTGATAAATGTGGAGAAATATTAAATGTTAATTGGAATAGTTATATTAAAATAGTTAAAGAAGATGATAAATATTATTGTAGAAATTGTGCTTCAATATTATATGGTGGAGAAAATATAAGAAAAAGCAGATTATTAAATGGTAAATCATTTGAACAATGGTGTTTAGAAAATAATCGACAAGATATACTTGAACGGTGGGATTACGAGTTAAATAAAGTCAAACCAAATGACATTAGTTATAAAAATGGAAAAAGACATTATTTTAAGTGTCCAAGAGAATTACATAATAGTGAATTAAAATTAATTAGCAATTTTATTTATGGTAAAGATAAAATAAATAATTGTATACAGTGTAATAGCTTTGAGCAATGGTGTATAGATAATAATCGTCAAGATATTTTGAATAAATGGGATTATGAATTAAATGTTTTAAAACCAAATGAAATTAATTGTTATGGAGCGTCTACAAGTTATTATTTTAAAGCATGTGATCAAAATATACATAAATCTGAATTAAAATTCTTATCTAATATGATGCGTAATGAAAAATATAATATGAAATGTAATCAATGTACAACATTTGAACAATGGTGTCTTGATAATGATAGACAAGATGTATTGGATAGATGGGATCATGAGTTGAATAACTATATTAAACCAAATAACATTAGTTATGGGAGTGGTAAATATTTTTATTTTAAATGCCCTAAAAGAATACACAAAAGTGAATTAAAACTTATTGCAAGTTTTACAAAAGGTGAGGGTTCAATAGAATGCAATTATTGTAACTCATTTGCACAATGGGGTATTGACAATTTAGGTGATGACTTCTTAGAAAAATATTGGGATTATGATAAGAATAATAATATTGATCCTTGGGAAATTGATAAGTGTTCTGGTAAACAAGTATATATTATATGTCAAGAGAAAGATTATCATGGAAGTTATCCTATAAAATGTAATAGTTTTATTAATAAACAACGATGTTCTTATTGTTCAGGTAGAAAAATACATCTATTAGATAGTTTAGGAACATTATATCCACAAGTATTAGATATATGGTCAAATAAAAATAAGAAAAATTCATACGAATACGCACCTTTTAGTATAGCAAAAGTTTATTGGAAATGTCCTAATGAAAAACATAAAGATTATCCTAGAAAAATTAGTAGTTCAAATGTTTTAAATTTTCGTTGTCCTGAATGTCAATATTCCAAAGGTGAAGAAGTTATTAGTCAATATTGTATAAATAATAATATTTTTTATATTCCCCAAAAAACATTTGAAGGACTTGTTGGTTTAGGTGGAGGTTTATTATCTTATGATCATTATTTACTTAAATATAACTTATTAATAGAATTTCAAGGTAAACAACATGAAAAATATATTAAAGGTTGGCATAAATCCAAAAAAGATTTTCTCAAACAAGTTGAACACGATAGGCGTAAGAAAGAATATGCTGAAAGTAATGGATATAATTTTCTGGAGATATGGTATTGGGATTTTGATAGAATTGAAGAGATTTTAAAAAAAGAACTTGAGGTGATTAATATTGGGAAATTCGCTCGCTGCTGAAAAATCCCTTATGTACTATCCTACACAAGAATTTGAAACACATAGATTATTAGCTTTATTAGGTGATCTGGAAATGAATTATATTAAACAAAGATATCTTAAAGATTATGTTATGAGTAAAGAAGAATATAATGAGTTATTTATAATATCTGCTGATAATAATATCTCAATACGATATGCTATTTTTAATAAATGGCTTGAAGAAAAAAGATATGATTTAATCAAACAATATTTTACATATCGAATTGGTTTTAAAAATGAATTTCCTACTACAATCTGTGATGGTTTTGCTGGTGAATCAAGGTGGTTGGACGCTTTTAAATCGGTTATACCTAAAGATGATAAAAGCAATGATATTATATTAATTGCAAACGAATTAGAAATTAATAGATATAATTCGTTTGTAGACAATATAAATATCGACGATAAATATAATAAGTCGTTCGAAGAATTGAATCTTCCTCGTAATTCAATATCTTTATTTTTGTTCAACCCACCTTACTCATTTTCTAATTCTGAGCGTAATTGCAAAAGATATTTAAAACTCATTTTAGAAAAGCAAATCCTCTATAATCCTACAAACACTAAAGTTTATAAAACAGGTTACATGGTTTTTATTATCCGAAAAGATGATTTTCTTGATTCACTAGACCTAATATGTAAACATTTTGATATTCTAAAAAATGTCATTTATAAAACTAATCCAGAAGAATACGCTAAATATAAACAATACATATTTATTGCTCATCTTAGAAGATTTCCTTATGATTTTTCTAAACCAATGGATGCTATGGATTTTCAAAATCAATATAAT
>Ga0172381_10008035_pt1 | contig 10375 bp, 25 predicted proteins | sample Leawel6488metaG_FD_119754 | JGI IMG/M metagenome (GOLD analysis project Ga0172381, IMG submission 119754) | Leachate microbial communities from a municipal landfill in Southern Ontario, Canada - Leachate well 64-88 metaG | ecosystem: Engineered > Solid waste > Landfill > Unclassified | place... | reverse complement strand
CTTCAGGATACCCCATGATCAATTCCTCCTTATAATATTAAACATATCAGTTATATTATTAAGTAACCCATACCTATTAGGACTAACACTTGATACCGCATATTCTTCTTTCGCCCCGTCAATATACATAGTGAACTGCCCATCGTTACCCATGTAAAAATTGTCCCAGTTCATATTGTGAGCGGTGAAATAGTCCTTTACGCCTAATTGCTCAATGGATAAGTTATCGAAGCTGACAACATTAAACCTACTTATAATATCAGGTAGCATCTCCTTTGTTTTTTGTATGTTGTTATCAATAATATTACCAAACCTACCATACATATCAGCACCACGTCTGAGTTTTTTGTATCCCAGCAACAGCACTTTAGATTTGCATGGTAATTCCATTATAGCATTACAAACCACATACCCCACTACAATATGAAGTACCACATTTGGCAATAATTCAATCTGTTCCTTATACATATCGTACAGACTATTAGAATTAATTGATATACCTATACCATTAACTAACCCATCATCGGATAAACTTTTTAATAATTCATACTGAGTTTTAAGCGCCCCAACATTGACTGTGATATTAGCAATGATGTGTCTACTTTTTAGCTTACTTAAAAACTCTATTAAACCAGGATGATCGAGTGGATTGCCACCCCCAATGGCTAGCTCCGTGTAAGGATGCAATGTATCTATAAACTTATGAGAAAGTATATCGCCATGAGTACCAGTAATGCCTGAATCTTCATGGCACATTTCACAGCCCATGTTACAGTAATTAGTTATTTTATAATCAATGCTCTCTGGAAACTCAGGTGCAAAATTATCTAATTTATTCTCTCGTACCTTTGTTCCGTCATCGAATATAGTAACAGTGTAATTACCATTGTTATATTTATTGAGTAGCTTCATAAAAATGCCTACCTATTCTCTCCATATGTACCGAAAGCTATTACCTTATCGCCATTGTGAGTAGTATGTCTGGCAGAATAAAACTCAGTGTTACCATTAAAATCCCAATCAGTATACTCATCATAAGTATATATACACTCGTCCCTTCTTGCCTGAGCTTTATCATCCTCAGTATCTTCACTATCATAATTCATAACGGTATCGACTTGCTCTTTAGTCAGAAAACTACCATTGCTCTCATTGAAATATCCCTCGCCACCAATCCATTTATTGAACTCATCCTCACTACATATACATATACTGTGTGTACTGCTGGAATTTGTTTCAAATACGCCATTACGAATAGACCTCATGATATCCTCCATTGATTTATTATTAATTACCATCACTGCTATACAAACTAACAGCTACCATCTTACAATTATTAATATCAATAAACCCTTTCGCATTTATGTCAAAGGAAAAGGAATCATCACACTCATCATATGTGAGGAAATTATTATCCTTTTTATTTGAGAACTCATTAGTATATGGGTTATAGTAGATACCTTTACCATCAACCCATTTATTATAATACTCCTCCTTACACAGTACCAATGAATGAGTAGACGAACTATTGGTTTCAAATACACCGACTCTCATGCTTTTCATAACTAATACCTCCCTGTTAATTTCCTTTATAATACTTATCATGTGGATAATTTACATTAACATGCACGCCTGACCCACCGTTATCATTGCCTGTAATTACAAAACTTTTAGACGATAATAAGAATCTTTCGACAACATCTATGCTATTCATTGTACCAATGAAACCCAACAGTTTATCGTAATGATCTATACCACAATCGTCATAACCATATTCATCTTTTGTTGGGTATATTAATTCAAGGACTGCACCATGTTTAGCAAAAGTCTCTATCATAAATTGCACGATATAATGACCCCCATTGTCCTCGAATAATAATGCCGCAGTGAATAGGTAGCTAGCCTTTGAGCAAACATCAGATAGAATATCTTCTTCCCACCCAAACTCACCGGTTCCTATCCTATATGTTTTAGGTGTTAGAGCATGATTACCATCCCATTCCTTAGCTATGCATATAGAATGTGTACTACTGCTATTAGTTTCAAACACACCTCGCCTAACACTCCTCATGTTATTCTCCTTTGGTACATTACTTAACTCACTCACCTATAGGCTGGGGGTTGCCCGTATTGCAACAGGAATCCGAGTCAGCTTAACCCGGCTTAGTACCTCAACCCCCGCAGACCTACCCGCTAATTATTTATTTATTTATTCACACCATCAAAAGGCGGAAAACTAATTACTTCCTGATCACTTACCTTCTCTGTGATCTTATATACCTTTTCTTCTTGCACTACTATAGGCACTTCGTTATAATCCGATATTAATATATACTCTTTACCCATATACTTGCTACCATCGGCACGGACAGCCCGCATAAATTCCTCACGGGAAGCGAATGATTCAAAGGTAGGCACAAGCGAACTAACGATTAAAGTCCCGCCATCATCACCCGTCACATTAACGTCTTTCACATACATTAATTTCATGATACTTTTACTCCTTCATTTATAAGATATGTATCAATAGTTTTCCATACATCAAAAGAACAACACTTGTTATTTTTGTTATAAGTTATGGCATCTATATCGCGATCTTTCGTCTCATTAACAACAGATGTTCTGCTTAAATTTGTCCTTAACCACATGTCCTTTATTTCGTCAATGTCTTCAAACTCAATAGTTATGGACAATGGCTTGAACAATTTAGTAGCATTATTAGTTACCTTCACAGTACCACTACTCCTTTACATCGGCAAAGAACTTACCGAAATTATTAATTAATATTATATATACCTAATCACAAGCCATACCTAACTACTACTCTACATTATTATTATCTATGTAACTATTAAGTATAGACCATATGTTAGATTTACCGTGGCAATTATCTTGAGACGGATACACAAAGCCAGTATTACACAGTGTACCACTCTCATACCAATCAATCACCTGCCTAGTGCTAGGATTTATTCTCATCCACATATCCTTAATCTCATCCACATTCTCAAAGTCGATGGTAATACTTAATGGTTTAAACCCACCACTTTTACTAACCTCACGTACTTTCATATCCTACTCCTTCTCTTCGTTTAAATTATTAATACCAGCCATTACGTAATCACTACCCTCACAATTAATGCACTCGGTAATGATACCACGTAGCCCAACAAACTCGCCGCAATGCCCGTCCTTGCGCTTGAACATGCCCCTTTTGCTACAGTAAATTAAATCAGGGAATATTTCATCCATAAAACATACCGCCTCCATTTTTAAAAATTCAACTTTGCTTAAATAGAATAATTAAAATCAACTCGCCTGTCAACGGGGAAAGTTTTTACACTGAAAATTTCTCGCCCCCCCCCATTACCCACACATTTCTCCGCCCGCTATACTCATATCCTGTTCACACATTAACCCATACTCGCTCTCAAATATTACCTCAATATTACCATACAACTCATCAAGTTCCTTCAATACATCATCTCTATTCTCTATTTTACTAAACTTGACCGTATCATGCAAATTATCTAGCTCGTTAAATATTTCAACCTCTCTTTGTTTTTTGCCTATTACATTCATAGCATGAACTTTTCTTGTTAGCTTTATAATATTATCTTTACAAGACGATAATTGTTCGTCAGATAATTCTTTAGTATCATTTAATTTATCCTTATACTGACGCACTACCTCTATAAATACATACAACCCGGCCACACATGCCGACCTCATAATTGCGCTTCTATTTTTAATCCATCCGCTAGGCATCTCCTCCGATATTGCTTCTACTATATCACCAAAAATAGGCATGATACGGAAACTCACCTGGTTAGAATGGCCGCGCCTATCAGATGAGGGTACGCCAAACATTAATAAATCTGTTGCGTGTGTCATAACCTTGTCTATTTTAACCTTACCCTCAAATAAATTCTCACCATCCACATCATTCCACTCAATCATAACATTTTCTTGTTGCTTATTTTTTTTACCCACTGACATACACTACCTCATATGCTATTTAAAAATAATATCCCTGTCATAGAATCGTGTAGCCCGCCAAGTCGAAAGGATATAGTGATAGTAAAAGGGATAAAACTATGCAACCATACACATTGGCGGGCTACTTTTTATTTATTATATGCCATTTCAATATAGTCAAATTTAGAAAAATAATCAACTAAAAGTTTACGGGAAACTACGTTAGCCAATGATGTCTCAGATAAATTAATAAGCCTTAACAATTTTATCATACCCACAATAAATCTATATAGATCAACTTTTTTGCCATTGAATAATACGCCAACTTCTTTGCGGGATAAATCCCTTAGCTTGATTAATAGGTACGCTTTCTTATCTATATACATGGGGATATACTCCACATACACATGAGATTTTAAATACTTGTTGTTTAACTCATACACCATATTATTCACTTCACCGTCAGACACCTTCATACACACCTTCCAAACTCGCCATACAAACACACTATTGTTTCGGCAATGCTTGTCTCATCTGGATAGTCCATAGAGTTTTCACACTCAGCTATAATATTATCAATAGCATCCTCGTTCAAATGTATGTCCACACAATCAGCTATATTACATATTTTCTCTCTATCAAATATAACAATCAAAACATCATCATCATCTTTGTATTTACTGCTTACTTGCTCTATATGCTCAATTATTTTCATTTGAGTTATTCCTTTGACGATAATGTGGTAGAATTTTTAGGACATATAACATGCATGTAGTGAGTAATTGTTTTGTTAAGATACTTATGTTTTTTACTGCACGACTTAGCCTCACTTCCTATGGGTATTATTTCACCACAATTACGACATACATGTTCCTTAACTGTTTTATTTATATGCTTATAAGACCCCACCCTTTTTCTGGACATCATGGAAGATTCCTGTTTTTTAGATAAGTAATATCTGCACAAAACTTCAATACGACCAGCACAAGGATGCATTGTATTAATAGCCCTAAACTTACCCCATGATTGATATAATACATTTGGTACTGTGCCACTATCGGGACTTCTCCTGCACTTATGAGATGCTCTACATTCACTGTTACTACACATTGTTATATCTGGCATGTATATTACCTAATTTAAATTTTCTAATTTATATGTACCATCTTTTATTTTACGCATAGTGGTTTGCCTGTCCTCACCTAAAAACATATTTCGATATTTACTAGTAGTCATTGATGCATCCCAGTTGTCTTTGTCTAAATCTATATTACCAGACGGCCACTCCCTCGCTATAACAGTATTGTAACTTTGAAAATAAATAACTCCATCATCATATGTTATAATAAATTGATTAGCTACTGGCCTGCCAGATCGTGAACTTGTCATGTTTTCAACCTTTATCATTACTGTTACCCTCCATATATTTTTGATAAACTTCATAAGGCATTATAGGTATACTGTAATGAGTGGAAAGGGCGGTAACAACAAATGCCCCATACCTTTCTGATATATTTCATTCATGAAAGCCAAGCCAGCACAATAACTTTCTCATTTCTCTACCTACACGAGTCTCTTGTATTCAGATTCTCGCATAATTGGGATACCATAGTGCGCGGAAATGGCATCGGCCGCAAAGTTGCTATATTCGCTGAAAGGAACTAACTTACCGTCTGCAATTATCAGAAACGCTTTTACATATTCCTTTTCGTCAGGCCATTCAACCAGTATAAGCTTCACCGGTTCTTCCACATCAGCAAAATAAGAATATTTATCAGACGTGTACTGCTCCGGTATCTCTACCGCCCAATCGGCAAGAACAGCATGGCGGATGTCGGACAATCGAAACTTATATCGTCATTTGATTTACAGTCCGAGCTTTCAACCCAACCGACTTGCCACTCAATCGCACATCTCTTGAACTGTGTTTTATCCTCCATGTTTGGCATCTTTATTTCCCTCTTGAAGATTGGAATATAGCGAGAACAAAGAAAATTAAAAAACAAAGTATAACAGAAATCCATATTGGGCTTACTATCCATACCCACGACCAGTTTATAACGTGAGTCAATTTAAGAATTATAAAAACAATCATTAATAATCCGGGTAATCCTATTCCATTATTCATCGTTATTCCTCCTCTAAACTTTTACTGAATATATAATATTTCATGTTATTTACCGCTCCTTTTTCTTTGCATGACCGGAAAATCTGCCCTCTGTTATATTTTCATCCCAATCCGGATCATCTTTGAGCTTCTTTTTTAGTATCTTACCGGCGATAATCTGTCGCCTGAATGGATGGTTTGCTGGGCGTTTTTTGTCGTTACTCATTTTATTTTTCCTTTCCTTTTATAAATCGATATCAACTGTATTATTAGCATCATCTTGCTCATCTTCTGTATCCTCACAACATTCATTAGCCTCATTCTCATTATCATACTCATTCCCACACTCATCACATACCCACACCGCTGGCATATCAGCAGCAGCATAATCAAACCTCATAGGATCAACTTCTTTGAGCAATTGACCCGAACTATAACTACACCCACACACATTAACATCACCATATATCTCATCCAGCCATTTAATAACATCCTCATCGTCATATTCTTTTAGACACGCTCTCATAGTACCGCCTCATTATTGTTCACATACGCATCGGTTTAATCACATACATATTATTATAATAATCCTCTAAATCATTTTCATCCCAATCATCATCTTCCCATATATTCTCTGAATAATGACCAGTAAGTGCGCGAAACTCCTCTCGTAATCGCTCCCTTGATGATAGCATGGTTAACCCCATGAGTTATATACCTACTTACGTACCTTAATATTATACTCTTTTACAGCCTCAGTTATTTTGCCCACTGTATCCCCGCTAATAGGCCGATGTGAGTCATTTGCAGAATTTTCTATCATTACTTTATTATCTTCATCAGCTTTTTTACCCCTTACGTACATAAATATGGAATCACCTAAAACATTAACCTCAGGGAAAAACATAGACCCAATACGAACTCCATTAGTAGCCCAGAAATAATTATCTCCATTATAAAACTCATAGTTACGGTACTTCTGGCTTACAATTTCTATTGAATAATTATTGTCCCCTATTTTTTCTGTGCGTATAACCAATGCATCGTCATCATTAATGCCATTAAGTTTATTATAATTATTAAGAGCATCCTCGATAGCAGAATGTATAGCATCGGTCTCTAACTCATCGTAGCCACCGATAATATCCATAGCGTCTTTTATTAACCCCGGATACTTTTTCTCTATAAATTTATAATAGGTCAAATCATTATCCTCATGCAAGGCATTACTAAACTCGTCCCATCCATTAGTAACACATATAACTTGTGCAGCGAAATCATACTTGCCCCACAAATTATACGCTACCATCTCATCATCACCCATGTTCCTCAACTTCTCAATCAGTCTTGCCTTAGTAGTGACCATAACACACCCCCCCCCTTAGCTAACCTGTTAAATTTTTGCATCTCAATCGAATATAAAAACTTTTATTGCCCCTGTCAATTTGTTTGTTTGTCCAGTGTAAAATTATACAGTGATAAAATTTACAACCATACTTAATTACACCTACATCACCCATCTATAGTTGGACTATCGGGAAACGCATTATCATAATCAATTTCCTTTTCGGGTAACTTTTCATATAATTCTTTAGCCTCATCAATAGACAAGGCATTTATATAATCTTGTTCTCCCTGCCATTGAGTTAAATGTGTTGAGAAGTAATTACCCTTGGAAGTACGAAACAGATGTGTATTACACCCTGATTTCTCAAAGTTATTCCCATCCCAGTATTCGTCCGATGCTAATAACGTAGAACCACTTACTTTATAACGAACACTATTGATAACTTGTTGCATTTTCTCAGACGGTTTCATAATCATTATCCTTGTGTAATTTGTGTGTTGAATAATTTTAATGTTTTTTAAATGCTATATTACAATTACTATTGAAACATTTTTTACAGTCTATGCATGAACCACTACACATATCATAGTCCATAGGCACAGCATCTCCTTTAAATATTGTGCGGGCAATGGGTAAATCTATACATGGTATACTCATCCCTGGGAATATAGATAGTTTAACATTTAGGTTCTCAGGTATACTACGATATAACCCAGCTATATACTCAAATGCTTTTGTGAATAGTAAAAATGTAGTAGCGTTATTACTCCTTGCTATATCTATTATACTACTAAACATATCCTCACTAATTATATCGCCACCAACAAAGTATCTGAAGTACGCTGGTTTATTATCACTCACATATTCATAGTGATTATCTACCCATGTGTCTAACTCATTATGTGCTATGAAGCTATTGTATTCCCATGCCCTTTTAACAGTGGGGTATCTTTTAATAAATTTATTCGCATAGCAATAATCCTTACACCATTCACAATTCACACAGTCTTTTATAGGTATTATGGAACTGTTTGGTATTAACCCCAGCTTATTATTTCCCTTTGTTATTATGCATTTCATAGGCGCTATTCTTTTATTTCGTATTGTATATCATGAAAATTAAGCAATGCTTTAGCTAATTTTATATCACGGTCTACTATTTTCTTATTGCACTCATAGATAATTCTATCTTTATGCTGATTAAGTATTAATTTTATAACGGAATTAACATCATCATACTCTTTCATATGGTGATTATTTTTTATACAATATATAAAAGATTCAGTCCCTTCCGGCGTGATAAAATATGTATTGTAGAATCCATTAATATCATAGTGAGCAATGAACCCAAAGTGCTGTATCAAATGATGATATAGTAATTTAGTAAATAGTGAGCGCTTAAAATCACCCCTTACAAATGACATAAAATGCTTAACAACCTTTTCTTTTTCTGTCGCTGTCATAAATTCTACACTTGTAAATTTCATAGTGACTATCTCCCTTATATCTTCCTGTATATTTCTCTATTTATTTTTGTAACCATTAATAATCTGTGTATCTTGCCATCATCGCCCAAATAATACTCACCTATTTCCGGTATCCTATATTCACCAGTACATTCATAGTTATCAGAACTCATCGTCTCCTTCATCATCGCACCCAGCATCATAGCAATGATTAAACCTTTGTCCATACCCCCCCCTTTTTTTTACATTGCCATTGCTAATTTATTACTAATAACCTTTATCTGATTCAACAAGTACCAGTCAATACTACCCTTTGCCTCATCAATCATATAGTCCCAGCTACCATTCTTATCATAACTACTACCATAAAACCCCCAGCAACTATCAATGTCATCTCCGCTATCAGTCTCGGTCACAAAGCCATATACGCTACCTGTTAAATACTGGTCATAAGTATTCACTTCAGACCTTAACGCATCCTTAACCTTATTGCGAATAGCCTTGGTTATATATTTACAGTTATATTCCTTCAGTATCTCTGCCTTAGTCACATATATAAAGCCTACCTGACCACTATCCCAAGGGCAACTAAACCCCTTTGTATTCATAGTGATACTGCCGTGGTCATATAGGTATAAATCAAGCATCACCACGTTGTTGCAAATAACTCTATTAATAGCTTGTTTAATACGTTCATCTGGATTTTTGTAATGCTCAGTTATATAATATATTCTATCACTTAATGTATCATCTAACTCACAAGCTAACTCATAGAAAAACCCGCTATCCAACTCATTTCTATCAGGCATATCATACTTATGCTTATCCCCTAAATCATAATTCCTATGCCAACATATCATATGCCCCAAATTATCAAAGTCCTTACGTGGATTCGATGCGTAATCATCAGTATATATCTTTATTACGCAGTCCCGATATTCAATTGTTTCTACTACTTCATCTCTCATGGTAATACATACACTTTCATTTTGTTATTATAGTATTATTTATACTACCGTTAAAAACATTACCTTCATTAGGCAATATCTCTACGTGTGTGGTATCATTAGGATTTATGTTTGTCAACCCTACCCTTATATTAACAATACACCCTTCTGTTTCGATGTGAAGTATATTATTGGACTTGTTATTCTTATAGAAATGAATAGTTTTCATACATACACTCCTCTATATACACAAATACTTTTTAAAATATCTTCTAACACTATTAACCATAGTATCCCTCAAATTACTACGCCACACAATATCCGGTCTATCAATATGATTATCGGTTAAGGCATTTACTATTAATGTACCATGAATATACTGCTCTTTTAAGTGAGATTCTAAGCACCCTTTATCTACTACATGCTTACCATTACGAAATGATATACTCCCGCTCTCACCCCATGATTCATCACCCTTACTCGCTAACCATTGGTGCTGCACTTCTTTTATATTTTTAAATATATGACG
>Ga0172381_10008034_pt1 | contig 10375 bp, 5 predicted proteins | sample Leawel6488metaG_FD_119754 | JGI IMG/M metagenome (GOLD analysis project Ga0172381, IMG submission 119754) | Leachate microbial communities from a municipal landfill in Southern Ontario, Canada - Leachate well 64-88 metaG | ecosystem: Engineered > Solid waste > Landfill > Unclassified | place... | reverse complement strand
TTAATAAAGCTTGCCCCACAAATTTTGAGCGAAATGGGGCTTGCCCCGCGAAGCTCAAAGAGCGAAGTGGGGGTTTCACTTACATTGAACTCATTGTCGTTCTAAGTATTTTTGCAATGATGACATCATTGGTTCTTTTTAATTACGGTGCTTTCCAAGACAAGGTAGATATTAAAGTTTTATCTAGCGATATTGCTTTAAAAATAGTTCAAGCACAGAAAGATGCTACATCTGGAAAATGGAATAATTATGCACTTACTGAATGGAAACCATCTTATGGAGTTGTATTTAAATTGAGCGAGCCATCAGATTTTATTTATTTTACAGATCTCGCAAATGGTTTTCCTGATCAATATTATGAAGGATGGAATAATTGGCCAACAGATTGCCCTGTTTCTACTGATGGAAATGAATGTCTAAATAAAATTCATATAACAAAAAATAATAGAATTGCAAAATTACAAGCTTTTGATTCTGCAGGCAATCCAATGTATGGGGCAGAGATAAGTAGTAGTGGACTATCAATCAATTTTACTAGGCCAAGCTCTAATGCAGTTTTTTATGCAGGAGACACTGAGTTAGATGATGTTTTTTGTGCCCAGATAGATGTTTCTACTTCTGGATCGAGTCCAACTCAAAGTTCTATTAAAGTTTATTCATCTGGTAGAATACAGCTGGGGAAGTGTGTGCAACAATAATATACTAATTATGAAAAAAATAAAATTAAAAAATAATAATAAGGGCTTCACTATCATAGAAACAATGATCTCTATTGGTATTTTTTTAGTTATTGTTACCATTGGAATGGAAGCCTTACTGAACACTAGCTTTATTCATAGCAAGTCAGAAAATCAACGTTCCGTTATTGATAATATAAGTTTTATTATGGAAGATATGTCTAGGAATATTAGGACTGGATACCATTATAATTGTACTAACAGTGCAGGTGACACATTGCCTTCTTTAGACTGTCCACTTGGTGATGGTATTTTTTTGGAACCATCTGATACTAGTATTGGTGCTAAATTAATTTATTATTTAGATGGTCAAAATAATTTATTAAGGAGAATTGACGGGGAAGAAACTCAATTAAATTCAAGCGATATAAAGTTTCTTGATGGGTCTAGTTTTTCTATAATTGGGGCAGACCCATCTGATGATTTACAGCCTTTTGTTACAATTAGATTGGTTGGAAATATAACTTCTCCAAAAGGAGATGTCACACCTTTTTCTCTCCAAACTTCAGTTTCGCAAAGATTAATAGATATACAACAACCATAATAGAAAATAAAAAGTCATAAAGTAGAAAATAGAAATTATGAAAACATTTTTTAAAAAAATAAATAAAAGAAATAGAGCATTTGCCCGCACACTAACTTTTACAAAAGGTAAAAAGTTAGTGTCCGGGTTTACGCTTGTTGAGACACTGGTGGCAATTGCTATTTTTACTATTTCTATTACTGCTCTTATGTCAGTATTGGGTAGTGGAATTTCCAATACGACTTATGCTAAAACAAAAATGACTGCCACGTATTTAGCTCAAGAGGGAATCGAGGATATTCGAAATATGAGAGATACATACATATTAGATCAATCAGGATGGGGTGGTTTTAAGTCTAAAGTTGATTTTTGTATTAATTCTACTGATAAAAGTTGTCTTTTTCGTTTACATCAAATAGACCTATGTAATAATGACCCAAGTACATGTAAACTTTATATGAAGAATGGATATAACTATGATCCTAATGGAGAAGATTCTGGTTTTGTTAGAAAAATTTGGACTGAGCAAATTAATGAAGATGAAATGAAAATTTTTTCCAATGTTAGCTGGACACAAGGTGCTGGCGGTAGTGTTACTTTTTCAGAAAGTTTATTTAACTGGATAGAATTACCACAACAATAGAAAGTAGAAAGCATGCCCCTACAAAAGCTGAAAGCTTTAGGGGGTTATAAATTAAAAAGTATGAAAAATATAAATACAATCAAAAAAAATAAAAAGCCCTGCCCCGCGAAGCCTTGGCGAAGTGGAGGATTTGTTTTACTTTATGTAATAGTTATTTCGAGTATTGTTTTGGCTATTTCTATTGGTGTTACAAATATTGCATACAATGAAGTAAAGTTCAGCACTTCAGGTAAGGATACAAATGATGCTTTTTTTGCCGCAGATACAGGAGTTGAGTGTGCTTTGTTTTGGGATAGTTCAGACATCAACTCTAATGCTTTCCTTTATACAGGAGATATGAAATGTGATGGTCATGGTATTGCTTTGTCAGGCAATACTGGTTCTGGGCCCTGGCAGTTCGAGATTGATAATTTAGGAAGCTCTTCTAATTCTTGTGTTAAAGTAAATGTTGATAAAGGAGATATACCATACACTACAATTACTTCAGTTGGTGAAAGCGTTTGTGACTCACCTAATTCTGTTAAACGTCAACTTGAAGTAACCTATTAATTATGCAAAAGATTGAAGTAAAAAAAAGAGCCCGCTTCGACTCGCAAAAGCTTGCCGATGCGAGGCGAGTAAAAAAATTAAGAAATGAAATCGCTCGTTTGCGCGAAGCTTACCATGTATCTGATGACCCTTTTGTTACAGATGATATTTATGATTCATTAAATAGGGAACTCAGAAGTATTATTTTAAAATATCCTGAATTTGAAGATTTAAATGCACTAGAAAATAGAATTGGAGGTAAGCCACTCGATAAATTCGTAAAAGTAAAACATAAAAATAGAATGACATCACTAAATGATGTTTTTTCTGAAGAAGAATTATTTGATTGGGAAAATAGAATTAAAAAACTTTTACCAGCTGGTCAAAAATTTAATTATTTTTCTGAAGTTAAGTTCGATGGTCTGGCTGTATCTCTAATTTATGAAAATGGAAAATTTGTACGAGGGGCAACTCGTGGAGATGGTTTTGTTGGTGAGGATATAACAGAGAATTTAAAAACAATACACAATATACCACTCGAATTAAAACCTCTCCTTTCAGGAGAGGGTAGGGTGAGGTTTTTTCCTTCTTTTGTAGAAGTTCGCGGTGAAGCAATAATGTCTAAAAAAACATTAATTGCACTTAATAAAAAAAATGAAAAAGAAGGTAAACAACCTTTTGCTAATACTAGAAATGCAGCAGCAGGAAGCTTGAGACAATTAGATTCAAAATTAACAGCTGAAAGAAAGTTAGATTTTTTCGCTTATGACATTGCCGAGATAGAGGTTAAACCTCTATCTACAGATAGAGGTTTAACCTCTATCTCGAAAGTTGCTAGGCAAGACCTAGCAACTCATTCAGAAAAACATAAATTACTCAAACAGCTTGGCTTCAAGGTAGACGAGCATGAAGCTATTTGTAAAAATTTACAAGAGGTCATTTCTTTTATTAAAAAATTTGAAAAAATTAGACCTAATTTTCCATATGGAACAGATGGAGTAGTTATTTCTATAGATGATTTAAAATTACAAGAGACTTTAGGTATCGTCGGTAAGGCTCCACGTTATATGGCAGCTTTTAAATATCCAGCAGAAAGAGCTACCACTACTATTAAAGATATAAAAATAAATGTTGGACGAACTGGAGTACTCACGCCGCTTGCAATTTTTCATCCAACATTAGTTGCTGGCTCAATGGTGGCCAAGGCGACATTACACAACATGGACCAAATAGAAAGATTAGATGTACGAATTGGCGATACTGTGGTAATAGAGAAAGCTGGAGATGTCATTCCGAAGGTAGTGGAAGTATTAGTGAAGATGCGCACAGGCAAAGAAAAGAAATTTAAAATGATAAACAAGTGTCCAGTTTGTGGATCTGATGTAGAAAAGAAGGATGCAGTCGGAAACAGAGAGAGCTCCTTCTTAAAGAATCCTTTTGAAATCGGCCGTAAGGCAGATTTCAATCCCGGGGACCCAGACCCCGGCCAGACCATTTCTCAAAGGACTCTCTCTGTTTCCGGCAAATCTTCTGTCGCTTATTATTGTTCCAATCAAAAATGTCCAGCCAAGAATGAAAGATTTTTAGAACACTTTATTTCAGTTTTTGGAATTTATGAATTGGGTCCAAAAATTTTAAGACGTTTCAAAGATGAAGGATTAATTACCGATGCAGCAGATATTTTTACTTTAGAAAAAGAAGACATTGCACCACTTGAGAGATTCGGTGAAAAAAGTGCAGAAAATATTATAAAAGAAATTAACATGAAAAAGAAAATACCACTTTCTCGTTTTTTGTGGGCACTTGGTATTTTACACGTAGGACAGGAGACAGCACGAGACTTGGCTATAAACTTTGGTACCATAGAAAAACTAATTTCTTGCGTTAGGCAAGACCTAACGCAGATAAGTGGTATTGAAAATATTGGTCCGGCTGTATCGGAGAGTTTACATAATTATTTTTCTGATAAGGCAAATTTAGCCTTTATTGATAAGCTTTTAAAGAATGGAGTAATTATTGAAAAAGAACAGAAAAAAGAAAATGGTAAATTTAAGGGTCTCACTTTTGTTTTAACGGGTACCTTATTAGAAATGTCTAGAGAAATTGCAAAAGAAAGAATTCTGAAATTGGGTGGTAAGGTTTCAGGTTCAGTTTCAAAAAATACTTCTTATGTGGTGGCAGGCATTGAAGCTGGAAGTAAGTTGAAAAATGCGGAGAAGCTGGGAGTGAAAATATTAACAGAAGGAGATTTTTTAAAAATGTTATAATATTCTAAAAATTGATTTCTTTTTTTATTAGATTATAATTGAGACTCATGAAAGATAAATTAAAAATTCTAATAATATTTGTTGGTTGTATGCTTTTTAGGTTAATTCCACTTCGAGCACCGAATGTTGAGCCTATAATGGCCTCTATCATGCCTATAAGTAAAAAGCATGGAGCAACTATTTCTTTTCTATTTCCATTTTTGAGTATTTTTATATATGACATGGTGACCAATTTTGGTTCTTGGACTTGGATCGTATCAATTACATATGGATTATTAGGATTAGTTTCATTTTTATATTTTAAAAAATTTAAAAGTTCTGTCACAAATTTTGTCATTTTCGCAGTTTTTACAACTATAGTTTTCGATTTTATTACCGGAGTTTTATTCGCTCCAATATTTGGTCAAACTATATTTTCAGCTTTAATTTTACAAATTCCATTTACAGCCTTACATTTAGCAGGGAATATAGGCTTTGCTTTAACTCTATCTCCATTAATAAATCGTTGGCTTGTTTCCAAAAAAACCTTTTCTTTTCGAATAGGTGAGATTTGTGATGTAAAAGTTAGTTAATCTATTGTTTTTATTTTTTTTTATGTTGTTATAAAAATTAACTTTATTTTTTAAAGCATTATTATGATATAATATAGGTACTTTTATAAAAATAATTGCCATTTTTTGTGTATGAATAAATTTAAAAACAAGATGATTAATAGTAAAATATTTTTTTTATTAGTAGTTATTTTTATAAGTTTTAGTTTTTTTTCTAATAATGCAGAAGCAGGACATTTAAAAATTGGTGATCTTAATTATATATCAGGTAATTATCCGCTAAGTTCTTTTTTGAAAGCATCAGACGGCACTCTTTATGCAACAACAAGTGAGGGGGGGCAAAATGATTTTGGAAGTATTTTTCGTCTTCATTATCCAGGCATAAGTACACAATATTCAATTTTTTATTTTAATACAGAAAAAGGAACACATCCATCAGGGTCACTTATTGAAAAAGATGGTAATGTTTATGGCTTAACAAAATCAGGTGGAACATATGGCGATGGAACTATTTTTGGATGGGACGGTTCTTCGACAACATCATTAGATGTCTTATATCATTTTAATGATTTCGCTTCTTCTTCTGGTTCTAATCCAACAGGCTCTCTTGTCGAACAAGATTCAAAGTTTTATGGCATGACCAGCAATGGTGGACTTTTCAATAAAGGTGTTATTTTTGAGTGGGATATAAATACAAGTACTTATACTAAGAAAATTGATTTTTCTGGCAATGTCGGTGATGCTCCAGGAGCTTCTCCTCGCGGATCTCTTATTTATGCAGGCGATAGTTTTTATGGTATGACTTTCAGTGGTGGGACCAATAGTTCCGGTGTTATTTTTAGTTGGAATCCAACAACAAATATTTATACCAAGATACACGACTTTGAAAACAGTACAGGTAGCAATCCTTCTGGGTCTTTTGTTAAAGTAGGAAGTGTTATTTATGGTCTCACGAGCTCAGGTGGAGCAAATGGAAAGGGTGTTATTTTTAAAATCACATATGATCCAGATACTTCCTCTTTTGTTTATAGTAAGATACATGATTTTAATGGAAGTGATGGAATCTATCCTTATGGATCTCTAATTAATGTTAGCAATAATCTTTATGGTATGACAAGCGAAGGCGGTACATCTGACAATGGTGTAATTTTTAAATGGAATATAAATACAAATACCTATACAAAAATGCATGATTTTACTGGATATGATGAAAATGATGTTATAGGGTCTTCCGGTGCGCATCCTTTCGGCTCTTTGGTTGAACAAGATGGTAATTTTTATGGAATGACAAGTGAAGGAGGACTATATAATAGGGGTACTATCTTTAAATTTGATCAGTCTCCTTCTGCAATTGATGTTTCTGTTTCTGGCACCTTAGAAGTAGAACAAGTACTTCATGGTAATTATACTTATTATGATCCCAATGGTAACGAAGAAGGAGATTCAACCTTTCAATGGTATAGAGATCAAGGTATGATCGAAGGAGCCACTTCTCAAAATTATACGTTGACTGAAGATGATTTGAATAAATCAGTTACCTTTGAAGTAAAGCCTAGATCATCTAATGGAGTAGAAGAAATAAAAGATAAAGCCCTAGAGGATATGTCTAAGGTAAATAAAATTTCAATTATTGGAGATAAGACATTGGCCCATACTTCACTAAATGATGCTTATGCTTCTTATACATTAACAGAATATACTTCTTCAAACTTAATAGCGTTAAATTTATTTTATACAAATGGAAATACAAATATAAATAATGCTACGACCATGTCAGAAATAATTTCAGCTAGAGATGTAGCCTTAGCTGGAATGTCTAGTATTGAAAAAGATTTATCAAATGCAAAAACAGTAGCTCAAAATGCTCTCACGGATGCTTTTGCATTATATGCGGATACATACTATACAGTAGAAAATTGGGGAGTATTAACAGATTTTAATACAAATGGAAATACAAATATAAATAATGCCACAACCATAGCAGAAGTTACATCGGCAAAAGATACGGCAATAAATGGTATGTCTGGAGTAGAAACACAATCAGCCTTAGATTCCTCAAAACTAGAAGCTAGGATTGATCTCATAGAATTATTGGCTACATATATAGAGGAGGATTACACGGCTCCAAATTGGGTAAGTTTGAATTCTTTTTATACTGCTGGTCTTACGAACATTAATCTAGCTGTAGATACAGCTGGAGTCACATCAGTTAAAAATACTGCAATAAGTAGGATGGATTCTGTGGTTGAAAAAAGTTTTGCTACTATTCTAGCAGATTCAAGAAGTTCTTTGAACGATGCTTATGATAGTTATACACAAGGTGATTATACTCCAGCAAATTGGTATAAATTACAAAGATTATATTTAGCTGGAATAAATAATATATCTTATTCTATAGATACAACTTCTGCTATTTATACAAAGAATGTATTTATTCAAAAGATGTCCGAAGTTGATACTATTGCAGAATTAGTTACTGCAAAAAGCGAAGCAAAAGATGAGCTCAGTGTTGCATTGGGAACTTATGAAGAAGGAGACTATGTAGATTTTAGTCTCGTGGAAGACATAAAAGAAGATGGTGATACGGATATAGATAATGCCAGACTAATTTATGGTGAAGAAGGAGAGCCTATAAAGTCTCGTTATTTACTTATACCAACATTAAATATTAGTGGAAATTCTTTTTCTAATAAATTTAATTTTATAAATAGTAGTACTGGGGAGTATAGACCAATTGGACCTCTACTTGAGAGTGATGGAAATTTTTATGGCTTTACATTTTTTGGTGGCTATGGAGCAGGATCTCTTTTTAGATTTAATCCAAGATCAAATCAATATACAAAATTATATGATTTTATTGATGGTCTTAGTGAAAGCGATATTTTTATGTCACCTGTTTTATATAATGGTAAAATATATTCGACGAGAAGTAGCGGTGGTGAAAATGGTAGAGGGCTACTTTATGAATGGGACATAGCAAGCAGTACATATACAAAATTATTTGATTTTTCTACTGAAGATCCTTCTCCGAGGTCTCTAGCTCAGTATAACGGAAAGCTTTTTGGCATAACAGATGAAGGTGGTCTAAATCGTACTGGTTCAATTTTTGAATTTAATATAGCAAATAATACTTATACTAAGTTATATGATTTTGGAATTAGTCACTATGATGGTGATTATTGGGGTAATATTTTAGGTAGCGCACCTTTCCATATCATTACTGATGGAAATATATTATACGGGACAACAAGTTATGGAGGTATTAATAATACAGGTGTTATTTTCAAATTTGATATTTCTTCAGGTATTTATACAAAAATAAATGATTTGGATTTTAGCTCAAGTCTAATAAAAGAAGCGGCTTCTAATACTACTAGAGATGAGTTTTTTTCATATGAAGAAGAAGATTACGCACCGTCAGATTGGGTCACATTAAATTCTTTTTACACAAATGGAAATTCAGATATTAATTTAGCTACATCTATACCAGAAATACAAACAGCGATAGACATAGCTATTTCTGGTATGTCTGGAGTAGACGATAACTTGGCTTTATCTAGTGCACAAGATGCAGCACAGATAGTGCTTGACGCCGCCTATGGTCTATATGTAGAAGCTGATTATACTGCTCCAAATTGGATAATGCTAAATGCAATCAAAACAGATGGTGATACAAATATAGAGAATGCATTAAATACATCTATAGTAACCTTAGCAACAAATACAGCGATTGGTGATATGGCAGAAGTTCCAAAAACGTTAGAAGCAACTAGGGCTCAAGCTCTTGCTGATATTTTATCAGCTTATGATTCATATATAGACGACTATGATTATAATCCAGAACAATTAAGTCAATTAGATGATTTAAAAAATACTGGCGACACTGATGTCGCAGCAGCAAGCACGATTGAGGAAATTATTTCAATAAAAAATATTGCATTAGATAGCATGTCTCTTGTTGAAAGAACTACTAAATTAGCGACTGCACAAGAAGAAGCGCTTAATGAGCTAGATTCTTATTTGCAAGAATTAAATAATAGTGGAGCTTACTCAATCTCTTCTTTGCAAGACATTCAGACAAGAAAAGAATATGGTGATTCTCAGATAAATTCTGCATTAACCATAGAAGATGTTGTTTTGGCGAAAGACGCTGCTATTTTAAGTATGAATTCTGTTTATAATATTCTTATGAATATAGTTCAAGGAGGAGAAGGGTTTAGTTTTTTAAAACTAGCTGAAAATAAATTATATGGAACAATGGGTTTTAGTGGAGGGGAAGGTGAGTCTACAGTAGACAACCTCGTTTATGAAGTTGATTTGGGGACTAATAATTATTTGAAAAGGTATTATTTCTCTAACCTAGAAGGTGGCCTTGTCACAGGGCCACTTATTGTGGATCATGATAAATTTTATGGAGTTACTATGGATGGTGGGCTAAACAATCTCGGTGTTATTTTTGAATGGGATCCAGAAACAAATATATATACCAGAAAGATAAGTTTTGATGATACTAATGGTTCTAGTCCGTATGGTTCTTTGCTTCCCTATAATGATAAACTTTATGGTGTTACATTTGGCTCAATGGTATTAACAGATGAAGGCGCTAACCAAGGTATCATTTTTGAATGGGATCCGAATAATGTTGCTGTATCTAATCCGAATACTGGAAGTTTAATTTTAACTGTTTCATCTCAGAGTTATAGTGTAACTAATAATTTTGTAAACAATACTGGAATTATTTCCAATGTTCCAAATGGAACATCTAAGTCAAGCTTTTTGTCTAAATTAAAAAAGAATCCATCTGATCAAATTTGGGATTCAAATAATATTTTTAATACAGTAAAAGATGGAGACACTTTAATAATTAGTGATAAAAATCAAACAAGAACTGTTGTTTATGCGGTGTCTGTCAATAGTCCTGCCACCACCACCCCATCCACAGGAGGAGGCGGAGGAGGCGGATCAAACACACCAACAACTACTACAACTACTACACCAACAAGTACTACAACTACTACAACAACACCTACAACAAATATAACTACAACTATAAATACTCCAGTTACAACAGTACAAACAATATCCTACAACTTCGGTACAGCTATACTAAAACAAGGAAGCAGAGG
>Ga0172381_10008032_pt1 | contig 10377 bp, 14 predicted proteins | sample Leawel6488metaG_FD_119754 | JGI IMG/M metagenome (GOLD analysis project Ga0172381, IMG submission 119754) | Leachate microbial communities from a municipal landfill in Southern Ontario, Canada - Leachate well 64-88 metaG | ecosystem: Engineered > Solid waste > Landfill > Unclassified | place... | reverse complement strand
CGCGGCGCGCCAGCGCCGCGCGCCGCCGCTAGGAGCTGTTTTTCATGCAAAAAATAAGAGAGAATGGGGCGCTTTCATCCAACGCCTGAAGGCATTGGGTTTCCCGCGCCCCCGTCAACTAATTCGAGCATCACCATATTCTCTCTTGCAGGTATTTTTCCACCATTTCGACAATTTCCTTTTTCTTGCGCGAGTTTAGCGAGATGTGAACTTGCCCTGTTTTTGGAAGCCAAATCAGGAAGCCGTCATTTGCAAGCTCATGTGCGAGGCTTTCCGCTTCCATTTGGTGCTCGCGCGGAAGCGCTGACCTTGCATGGATAAGCTCGGTGTGTTTGCCGCCCCATCGCCTGTGCCTTGCCAGTTTGTAAAGGATGTGCGCCTTCAGCTGTTCCCTGCTTATTTCTTGCTGCGAGATAGAAACACCTTCCGAGTGTTCGTTACTATATATAATGGAATATAAATATTTAAACATTGCTATCCATTAATATGGATGGTGATTGATTGGAAGGTGAAAACGAACCGTCATTGTTCCTCCAGTTCATAGGCGACAAGCCAAAATGGAGGGTGATAGATTTCCTGCTGGAAAACAGGCTGCGGGACTTCACCAAGACCGAGATTGCAAAGGGTGCGAACCTGAGCTGGGCGTCGCTATACCAGCATTGGGGCGATATCGAACGCAAGAAAATTGTGAAGCTCACGCGCGTGGTTGGGCGCGCGAGGCTGTACCAGCTCAATGAGAAGTCTGCGCTCGTGGTGCTGCTCAAAAACATCGAGTCCACGCTCATCCGCGAGGCGGCGGATGCTGCCGAGGAGAGGGCAGTGATGAAAGCGGGCGTGAATGCAGGGCGCAAAAAATAGGCAGCAGGCCATGGGAGGCGTGAGAACGCCTTTTTATGCTTGCCTGCCAATTTCATGGCAGACAAATGAAGGTGGTATCAATGGTGGACATGAAACTTCTGTCAAAACTTACCGAATCGTTCGGCATCCCCGGCTATGAGCACGAGGTTGCCGGCATCATGGTCGAGGAATTCAGGAAAGCGGGCTACAAGGCGGAAATTGACGCTTTCGGCAACGTGATTGCGCGCTCAAGCGCCACGAAGAAAAAGCCGCTCATGCTCGGCGCGCACATGGACGAGATTGGCCTGCTTGTGAAGTACATCAACGAGAAGGGCTTCATCCGCTTCGTGAAGGTGGGCGGGATTGACAACCGCGCGCTTGTGAACCAGCGCGTGGTGCTGGAAACTTCCAAGGGCAGGATATACGGCGTGATTGGCAACAAGCCGCCGCACATGCAGAAGGCAGAGGACATGAAGTCCGCAATAGACAACAAGTCGCTTTTCATAGACATCGGCGCAAAAAACAGGAAGGACGCCGAGAAGATGGGCGTGAACATCGGCGACCCGATATGCTTCGACATTTCCACCAAGGTGCTCAACGGAAAATTGGTCACGGGAAAGGCGCTTGACAACCGCGTGGGATGCTACGTCCTGCTCGAGCTTGCCAGGAAACTGAAGAACAGGAACGTGGTGCTTGTGGGGACCACGCAGGAGGAGGTTTCCACTTTCGGCAAGGGCGCCATGGTTGCCGCGTACAATCTTGAGCCGTCGGCATTCATCGCGGTGGATACTTCCATCGCTGGAGACCACCCGGAGATGAGCGAGGACGAGTCGCTCATCCACCTCGGGAAGGGGCCTGCGCTCTGCCTTGTGGAGGCGGGCGGCAGGGGGAACTTCGCAGATGCCAAGCTCAAGCAGGCGTCCATAGAGGTTGCAAAGAAAAACAAGATACCGTTCCAGATAGAAGTGATAGAGGGCGGAGCCACTGATGCCGCGTCGGTTTACGGCGAGCGGGGCGGCATCCCGTCCATCGCGGTTTGCGTCCCGACGCGCTACATCCACTCCAACGTGGCGGTGTGCGCGCTTGACGACATCGAGAAAACGACGAGCTACCTCGTGAAGTTCGTGGAAGCGCTCGTCTAGCCGCAGTTGGCTGAATATCACGATGAAGGGCGTAATATCGTTCTTGGTTGCGTCCGTTTTCCTTCTTGTTCTCGTTTCGTCAGCCGCAAGACTGCAGGGGCGGGCGCAGGATTTTTCCTACCAGCCACTCGTAGCCATGCATGTGCAGCAGGAGGCTGTGGGGGCTGCCTTTTCAGACGCGCTGTCCGATGCTGCGGGCAAGGCGTTTTTGGCATCGCAGGCGTCAGGAGCCGAGGCGCCAGCCGCAGTGAAGGCCGCGGTCTATCTTGCCGCGCTGGATTTTGAGGCGCAGCTGCGCACAGAAGGATATGACGCCGTGTTTTGGTGCGGAAAGCCTGCAGAGGCAGAGCTGCAGGAGGCGTCTGTAAGGATGGCAACGGAAGGGAACGCGATAGTTCCCGAAGGGGCGCTGCCGATTTCAAACCCGGCTTGCCTGCCTTCTTTCGACGCCAATCTTCTCAGGAAAAAAGTGCGCGTGAATGATGCCGGATTTTCCCTATATTCAGGGGCGGCAGGGATGGGGCAGGCGGTGGCGCTGCCTGAAGGGTTTGGGGGCGGGATTGGTGGCTAGGCAGGAATCGCAGGAAGGCGCGAGGGGCGCAAGAGGGCAGTCCTCGCTGGAAGCGTTGCTTGCGTTTGCCGCGCTTTTGTGCGCGCTTGCAGTGCTTGCCCATGCGGCAAGGGCGCAGTCAGATGCCTTTGCATCGGCGGTGGGGGAGGCTGATGCGCGCACGTCGCTTGCGCGCGAGGCGTTTTACATTGACTTGTCGGCGAGCATCGTGCCCACCGCCGAGCTGCAGCGCAACCTGTCAGGAGTGCCCATCTCTGATGGGAAATGGCTTGCCAGCAGGCGAATCGGGGCGGTGCGCGAGCCGCTTTTCCATAGGATATCGGTTGACGCGAAGGGGAGATATTATGTGCAAAATGAATGACGCGAAGCGCACGCGCGCGTTTTGGTCCATTGACGCGGCTTTCGCGCTTGTGCTCTCGGTTGCGATGTTTGCCATGTTCTCAGCAGTGCTTTACGCCGCAGGCATGCAGGCGCTGGATGGCGCGGGCGAAGCGTCGGGCGCCCTTCTTTCCGCGCGATTTTCATATTACGCCCTGGCGCAGGCAGATGGCGGGAAGGAAGCCGATTTGCAAGCCCTGCTCGAGGGCATGGGAAGGGAATATGCGAGCCTGAGAGTGGCGGATTCCGGCGGGGAGCTCTCGTTTGCGTCGGCAGGGGAGAAACCAGGTGCAGTTTATTGCACGACGAGGCTGGATGTGAGGGAAGGTAGGATGGTGAAGCTGGAGGCGTGCATCGGATGAAACGGGCGGGCGCGGCAGGAAAACGGCTTGCGTTCCTGTTCAGCCTTGAGGCTGCCTTTTCGCTCACGCTCGTCATTGTTGCCTCGGCGTACCTGCTTGCCTTTGCGCCCCAAAAGGAAAGCGCAGGGGAATTCCTTGCCTGCTCGGATGCCGCGGGCGCGCTTGTGGAATTGCGCGCGTTTTCCTCGCAGGCGTCGTTGCAGGCGGCTGTGGACGAGGCTGGCGCGCTTCTGGGTGCGTGCGTGGAGGCGGAAGCGGGAGGGGTGCGCGCGTCATCGTGCAAAGAAAACAGGGGGGAGACGGGAGAAAAATACTCTTTTTCGTTCCCAGTTTGGAGGGAGGGGCGGGTGGAAAATGCCGAGGTGGCATGCCGGCGGGCACCATGAGCCGCCCAAGCGCTTTTTTATTGTTTCCATCGCAAGCAATTCAAGGTGGTTTGCGTGAGGTTCTTTCCAGCATTTCTAATGTTCGTGCTTTTTGCAGCGCCCGTGTTTGCCTATGACGTGGCGATAAAGGTCACAGTGTCCCAGGACACGCTCGCGGTGGGCACAAACGTCACCATTGTCAAGGACGGCACGCTCCTCTACAACACAAAGGTGGGGGCAAGCGGCATCGTGTCATTCAATCTTGACCCCGGCAGCTATTTTGTGTATCTTGACAGGGGCGGCTACTCAAGGCACGTCAACCTCCTTGAAGTCGGCAGTGCCGAGAACATCACGTACACAATGCGCCAGATAATCTCGTACGCAAGCGTGTACGGGCAGGTAACGGGCCCAACCGATTTTAGCAGCGCGTCGGTGGCGGCGTATTCCAATGGCAATATCGCAAAACGCGCCACGCCCAACAAGGACGGGTATTATTTGATGGCATACCTGCCTGAAGGGAACTATGACCTTGTCTTTGCCGCGCCGGGCTTTGTGGAAGAGGATGAGCCCATCACATTGTTCGCGTCGCAGTTTTCAGAGGCGAACGTGAAGCTCGGCAAGATACCGGTTGCGCCCGTGTCGCAGCCGGCAATCACGGCCCCATCATCGGTGCAGAAGCAGTCGGTCATAGAAATCCAGGTCATGAATGGAAGCTCGCCCATGCCAGGGCAGACAGTGCAGGTGAAGACCCCTGCGGGGGACATTGAAGCCGTTACAGGCGCGGACGGGAAAGCGCACGTGAATGCAGTGGCCCCGGGAAAATATGTTTTCACGTATGGCAACCTTACATCAACAACCGTGGTGGAAGGGGAAACCGTTGTGCCTGTGCAGCCGGTTGTGAATGATACCGAGCCTGTTGCGCCGATTGAAACAGCGCCCGAACAAACGCAGGAAAGCGGCGGGCTGCTGACCTGGGTTGTCGCGGCTGCAATGGCAATCGTGATTGTGGTGATTGGAATCGTCATTTTCATAGCGGGCAAAATCGCCAAGAAACAGGGGCCGAAGGAAGGCGCGGGGGCGCATGAGCCATCCGCAGAGCCGCATGGGCACAAGCATGCACATGCGCACCAGCACAAGAAGTGAGCAGATGCCTTTCAACACCGAGAAGTTCATCGGCAGCGCGGTTGCCGCGATAAAGGGCAGCGTGGGCGACGGGCGCGCGATAATCGCAGTGTCGGGAGGGGTGGACTCCTCGGTTGCAGCCACGCTTGCAAGCCGGGCGCTGGGGAAGAACATACGATGCGTGTTCGTGGACACCGGGCTCATGAGGAAGGACGAGGGGAAGCTCGTGAAGGCCATGCTTTCGCGCGCAGGCGTCAAGCTCGACGTGGTGGATGCCAGCGCTGACTTTTTCTCCGCCCTCAAGGGGGTGGACGAGCCCGAGAGGAAAAGGAAGATAATCGGCGAGAGGTTCATACGCGTTTTTGAGAAGGAGGCCGCGCAGTTTGGCGCGAAATTCCTGGTGCAGGGCACCATCGCGCCCGACTGGATTGAGAGCGGCGGCGGGAGCAGGGACACCATAAAGTCGCACCACAATGTCGGCGGGCTGCCCGAGAAGATGGGCATGAAGCTTGTGGAGCCGCTTCGGGACCTGTACAAGCACGAGGTGAGGATAACCGCCCGCGCGCTTGGCCTGCCCCCTGAAATGTCCGAGAGGCAGCCGTTCCCCGGCCCGGGGCTTGCAGTGAGGATTGTGGGGGAAATCACCCCTGAAAAAGCAGCCATTGTGCGCGCTGCCTGCGCGGTTGTGGAGGAAGAGCTGGAAGCTGCGGCAAAGGAAGGCAAGCTTGAGCTTCCGTGGCAGTATTTCGCAGCGCTCCTGCCGACAAAGACAGTGGGCGTGCGGGGGGACGAGCGCTCGTACCAATACACCATAGTTGTGCGCGCGGTCCGCTCGCTTGACGGCATGACTGCGAATTTCTCGCACATCCCGCCGGAAGTGCTCCAGAAGATTTCTACGCGCATAACAAACGAGATACGCGAGGCAGGGCGCGTGCTTTACGACATCACGAACAAGCCGCCGTCCACGGTGGAGCTGGAATAGGGGTTAGAGTTGAGACAATGGCGATTCTGATTGTTGACATGGGCTCGCAATACACCCACGTCATCTGGCGCACCTGCCGCGACCTGGGGCACGACGGGAAAATCGTGCCGAAGGCCGTTGCGCGCGCGGAACTGGATGCGGCTGACGCGGTCATCCTGTCAGGCGGGCCATCATCCGTCACCAAGGACAATTTCCACTTCCTGCCGGGCTTCATCAGGGAAAAGCCGGATGAGAAGGCGCTGCTTGGCATCTGCCTGGGGCACCAGCTGATTACGCAGTCGCTGGGAGGCGTTGTGGTGAAGGGCAAGAATGCGGAGTACGGCATTTCAAAAATCGAGGTGGATGCACCGGGCGTGCTGCTGGAGGGCGTGCCAGCCTCTTTCAATGCCTGGGTGTCGCACTTCGATGAAGTGGCGAAAATGCCGGAGGGCTTTGCTTCGCTCGCGCACTCGGAAACGTGCGCGCACGAGGCCATGGAGATGCCTTCGCGCAAGCTGTTTTCCGTCCAGTTCCACCCGGAAGTGTGGCACACGGAAAACGGCGAGAGGATACTTGAGAATTTCATAAAGAGAATTTAGGGGGGATGCGCGTGTACGCTGTTAAAAAAAACGACAAGCCCAATGTGAGCTATGTGCATGTGAATGAGAAGGGCGGCAAATCCTACATTGTAATGTACCATTCTCTGGGCAGGCGGAAAGCGGCTGTTGACATTTTTGAGCTGGCCCCTCTCGGCGCGCCCTTGCCGCGCGTGGTGGACGACAGGAAGAAAGTGGTGGCGATACGGGAAATAACGCCATGGACGGCAAAGCAGGGGCTTCTTAACAGCCTGAACATGGGAAGGACGCCGGACACGGCTCTGCTGGCTGTCGGGGCATTTTACCCGTTTTTCCTGCAGCCAGTTGGGCGCGCGTAAATTTACGCAATCTTTCTTTTGAGTTCCTGCATCCCCAGCGCAGCAGCGCCGCCTGCGAGCGCGGTGGTGAATTGGAAAATGCCCATTGCCGTGAGGAATGCCGCGGGCACCAGGCCAAATGAGAGGAGCGCGAGCGCGGACAGGAAAAGGAATGCCGCCTTTGCCGCCGCCCCGAGGCCGAGCGCGGAAAGCCTGTTCGCCCGTTTATTGAGCACAAAATGCTTTATGGTGGCCACCAGGATGGCGTTTGCAGCCCAGATGAACGGAATCATGCAGAGGAGCGCGGGCGAGGCGGCCCAAAAGACAAGGCCTGCGAGATAGGCGCCGATGCTCGGAAGGATGATTACCGGCAGCAACCGCGCGCCCTTCAGGTTGAGCGCGGCGAGCACAAGGGCGCAGTTCACGGCGGCGCCCACAAGGAGCTGCTCGTGCCCGAGAAGGAACGGGAGCGAGAAGGAGATTGCCGCGTAGATTGCCATTTCAACGTATTCCTGCGCGCGCGAAAGCGGGAAATCCTGGCGGAAAAGCGAATCGGAGATTTGCGCGTATTCGAATTTCATGATATCACGCCAATCGTACATAGCGCAAGAATATAAAAGGTGCGAGAGATTTTCTGCGTTGATGGAAAAGGGGAAAAAGGGCGGCAGGCTCCTGATGAACATCCTGCACGAGGCGCAGGAAAAGCACGGCTACATATCCGAGCACATGCTCAAGCAGATTTCCATAGACCAGGGCATACCGATTGCGCGGCTTTACGGGGTGGTGAAATTCTATACCATGTTCCACACCGAGCCGCAGGGAAGGTACGTCATCGAGTTCTGCGGCTCGCCGTCATGCGTGCTCAATGACGGAACGAGGCTTGAGAAGTTCCTTGAGCAGGAGCTGAAGGCAAAGGTTGGCGCCACCACCAAGGACGGCATGTTCACGCTCTACAAGACATCGTGCATAGGGTGCTGCGACGAGGCGCCGGCAATGCTCGTGAACGGCGAGCCGCACACCAGGCTGACTGTTGAGAAACTGACGGCGCTGCTGCAGAAATTGCAGGCGGCGCAGGGCGGGAAAAAGCCGCAGAAAAAGTGATATTGATGCAGATACTTCGGCAGACAAGGATGGAGGCGCTGGAAAAGGCGCGTGCAATGGGCCCGGACGCAGTGCTGGCGCTCCTGGAGAAGAAGGGGCTGGAAGGCAGGGGCGGCGCGGCGTTTTCCACCGCGAGGAAATGGCGCGGCTGCCGCGATGCGCCATCCGACGAGCGGTTCGTGGTGTGCAATGCCGACGAGGGCGAGCCAGGAACCTTCAAGGACAAGTTCATAATCAGGCACAACGCCGAGACGATGATTGAGGGCATGCTCATCGCAGCCTACGTTGTCGGGGCGAAAAGGTGCTTCATTTACCTGCGCGGCGAGTACGAATGCCTGCGCCCGCGCCTGCAGCAGCAGATTGACGACGTGCTCGCGCGCGCGAGGATGGACGGCGTGGCTGTTGAGATTGTTCGGGGGGCGGGCGCGTATGTATGCGGCGAGGCGACTGCGCTCCTCCAGTCCATACAGGGTTTCAGGGGCACGGCGATGTACAAGCCGCCCAACCCCACCACCTGCGGCTTGTGGGGCAAGCCAACCGTGATAAACAACGTGGAGACGCTGGCGTGCGCGGCGCAGGCGGTGCTTTTCGACGACTGGGACCCGAGCCTGCGCCTCTTCTCGCTTTCAGGCAACATCAAGAACCCAGGCGTGTACGAGTTCCCGCTCGGCGTGAAGATGTCCACAATCATAGATGTTGCAAGGCCTGCGAGGAAGCTGAAGGCGATGTCGTTCGGCTGCTTCGGCGGCATCATGCCGGTGGACGAGGGCATGGCGGTCACGCCCGAGGCGATTTGCATCGAGAGGTGCCAGCACGGCACGTACAGCATAATCCTCATTGACGAGGGCAACAACGTGGTGGACGTTGCCTGCTCGATTGCGAAGTTCTACGCCTATGAATCGTGCGGCAAGTGCACGCCATGCAGGGAGGGCACCATCCGCATCCTCAACCTGCTCAAGAAAATCAGGGATGGGAAGGGAGTGAAGAAGGACCTGCAGGTGCTTTGCGAGCTTGCCACGCACGTGCAGGAGACCGCGCTCTGCGGGCTGGGCCAGACGTGCGGCAACCATGTGCTCACAAGCATCCAGCACTTCCCGGAAGATTATGATTATTGCCTGAAAAAGAACAGGGAGAACATCGGCGAAGGCAAGGGCAAGAAGTGATTTGCATGAAAATCAAGCTGGACGGCAAGGAAATCGAGGTCGAGTCGGGCAAGTCGCTGCTTGACATCTGCCGCGAGAACGGCATCAACGTGCCCACGCTTTGCTACCACGCCAGCCTGGTTCCCGAGGCGCGCTGCAGGGTGTGCCTTGTGGAAATGGACGGCAAGCTTGTCACATCATGCTCCACGAAGCCGCGCGAGGGCGCGAGCATTGTAACCGGCAACGAGCACGTGATGAAGGCGAGAAGGCTGAACATGGAGCTCATGCTGCCAAACCCCTCGTGCAGGAAGGAAGACGATTTGGAAGTGTGCGGAATCTACGAGGAAGTGGGCATGAGAACCGCGCGGTTCTCCAGCATAAAGGAGTACAGGCCGGACCTTGGCGCCGCCGTGATACGCGACAACAACAAATGCATAAACTGCGGCAGGTGCGTGCGCGTGTGCGCCGACATCCAAGGCGTCTATGCCATTGACTTCGCAAGCCGCGCGCACAACGAGCATGTCACCCCCTACTTCGAAAAGAACCTTGCCGACGTCGCATGCATAAGGTGCGGCCAGTGCATACTCAACTGCCCGGTGGGCGCGATTTCGGAAAGGTCGCACATAGATGAAGTGGTTGCTGCGCTTGCCGACAAGGACAAGCATGTGGTGGCGCAGGTTGCGCCTTCCATCAGGGCCGCGCTCGGCGAGCTTTTCGGCATGCCGGCGGGCACGCTGGTGACAGGAAAGACAGTCGCAGCGCTCCGCAGGTGCGGATTTGCCAAGGTGTTCGACGTTGACCTTGGCGCGGACATCACCATAATGGAGGAGGCGAGCGAGCTTTTGCGCCGCGTGGAGACCGGCGGCCCGCTGCCCATGATTACCACCTGCTGCCCGGGCTGGATACTGATGATGGAATTCTTCTACCATGGTTTGATAGAAAACATGTCCACCTGCCGCTCGCCGCACGAGATGCTCGGCACGCTCATCAAGACGTATTATGCGAAGAAGGCGGGCATAGACCCGAAAAAGATAGTCGTGGTGTCCATCATGCCGTGCACCGCGAAGAAATTCGAGTCCACGCGCGCCGAGCTTGAGACCGGGGTGGACTATGTGCTCACCACGCGCGAGCTTGGAAGGCTCGTGAAGATGAAGAAGGTGGATTTTGCCTCACTCCCCGACGAGGAATTCGACCCTGCGCTCGGGATTTCAACGGGCGCGGGCGTGATATTCGGCGCCACCGGCGGCGTGATGGAGGCTGCGCTGCGGACAGCGCATTTCCTGGCAACCGGCAAGGAGCTTGAGAAAATCGAGGTTAATGAAATCCGCGGCATGAAAGGCATAAAGGAGGGCAAAATCACGCTCAACGGCAAGGAAATCCGCTTTGCCTGCGCGCACGGCGGGGCGAACGCGCGCAAGCTCATAGAGCAAAAGGACAAATATGATTTCATCGAGATAATGGCATGCCCCGGCGGCTGCATTGG
>Ga0172381_10008031_pt1 | contig 10378 bp, 1 predicted proteins | sample Leawel6488metaG_FD_119754 | JGI IMG/M metagenome (GOLD analysis project Ga0172381, IMG submission 119754) | Leachate microbial communities from a municipal landfill in Southern Ontario, Canada - Leachate well 64-88 metaG | ecosystem: Engineered > Solid waste > Landfill > Unclassified | place... | reverse complement strand
GGCCTTTTCGGCCAGTTCGGATTTGGCTCCGCCTTTGACGAGCTGGTCATAAGCCTTGGTGAATTCTTTGGTGAGGGTATCTTTCGCGCCGGAATTGCCGGCTGCAACCATGTGCCCGAGACCGACTTGGACGGCTAAGGCGGGATCCGTAATTCCCAGGCCCTGAGCGATCAAGTTATTGGGGCCAACGTCACCATTGCCTTGGATGTCGTAAATACGTCTTACCAGGTCACCATCCAAGAATGCTATGGTTTCGGGATGCTGTGACCAGTAAGCAGGCCTCTCACTCTCGGGTCTTATGGAACCCCAGCAGCCAGGACCAAACGTGCATCCAACTGCAGGTATCCAGAGTCCACCATTGACACCCTTGGTAATCTTATCTTTCATCATTGCTGGTACTGCATTTTCATTATACCATCTGAAACCTGCAGCTCCGGCAAAGATCACATCGGAGAAAGGAACATTGTCCAGCAGCCAGTTGAATGGACCGAGGATCTCTCCAACTCTTTCCATGGCGGGTATGCCTGATTCTGACAAGAACGTCATGTACTGATCGAGGGGGGTATTCCAGCCGGTCATCTGAATGATAGACTGGAACCCTTCTTCTGCTGCGAAGTACACGAACATTAAACCGTTAGCGACTACCCACACTTTGAAAGCTCCTTTGACAAGGGCCCATGGACTGGTTGCTACCTTCCAAGTAAATCCACCCAAACCGGTGACGGATCCACGGATAAGTCGGCTGAATTTGTTTTGGGGTAGGACCGTTTTGATCTCGGTGAGTGTTTTTATATCGTCAACTGTATATTGTCTCTTTGTATAAAGTTCGTCTATGAATTTCTTCTGTTTGCCGTTCAGGGTATTATACCTGGGGCTGGCTTTTACTTCGTTGATGATTGAGTCTTGGGCTGCCTTTTGGTACTGAGTAGCCAGGTTTGGATCAATCTCATATACGGAATTGAAGGCATCGTCTGCGAACCTCTCGTCTTTGAGGGCTACTCGAACATCTTTATCGGCTAGTAGCTTGCGTAAATCGGCCGATTTGTCGGCTGTGGCTGCGTCCAGCACGCTGTTGAGCTTGACTCTACCCAGGTCTGCGCCGGCTGAGACGCCCTCGTAAGCTCCAGCGTTATCTAAAATGCGCTCCATCTGCTGGTAATCGGGCTGATTGAGAGCACGAGTCCTGGCCTTACTGATAATCTCTTGATCTGGTTTGGACATTTTAGAGATTAAGGAGTCGTCTAGTCTTTTAGCTGCTCCCTGGTAGTTGAGGCCCATGACCTTTTCGGCCTGGGATCGGTCGCTTCCGAGCTTTTCAGAGATGGATGCTGCGAGATCTTCTGCCTCTTCTCGGGACATGTTCTGAACGGTGTCACGGAAGGAAGCACTCTTTCCCAGAGTTTCTTCGAAGGTCTTTTTGCCATCAGTAACGGGCAAAGTGTCAAGTTCCCGTAGCAAATCGTCAACTGCGTTTTTGCCGTCTACAACGTGGACAGCACCGGCTTTCTGTTGTTTGGCGGCTTCGTAGGACTCCTGAATGAATCGCTTGCTTTTATCCTGCAGTCCGGATGCTTTGACTTTCAGAGAGTCGATCTGAACTTTTAGGCCAGCCTTTTCTGATTTTGCGGCCGTAGCATATTTTTCTCCTAATTCCCTTAGTTCGTCACTAACGGCTGAGATATCCTGCTCAACAGCCTCTCTTTCTGCCATTCTGAGTCTGGATTGTTCTGCCAGCTTACCATATTCGGTGGCCATGTCGGCAGCAGATGTGGATGCGGCTGGTTCGCCACTTCTAACGAAGTCTGCTTTGGCGGTATCCAGATTGGCTCTGAGGTCAGATACTGCAGCTTCTGTGCTTGGTCTTGGATTTTCTGCAAATCGAGTTTCAGCCTCAGCTACTTCCGTTTCCAGCTCTTTTACCTTACTGGGAACCATTGTCCGAGGCGGCGTTGCAATATGAGAAGGAACTGACGCACCATGCGCCATAAGTTCCTCCTCGTCAGCCCTAATCGATGATGATAATGAGCTGATTAGGTTATCTGCCATGCAATTCGTGCTTGCCATTTTACTGTCCTCCTGCCTTGCGAGTCACATACGGTAGATCGGCCTCAGTCAGATCTGCTCCCCGATAGAGGTTCCCGCTTTTGGTGACGTATTCGGCGCTTCTATCGATCTGGTTCAGATTGGTAAATGCGGCTGGTGCTGTGGTATTGGTTCGGGCTGTGGATGCAGTACTATTTGTGGCGGATACTGCGAAATCACGCTTAGCTGAGTCTAATGCAACCTGGTATTCGTTATCTTTGAAATACTCGGGATATTGTGCTTTAGAACTCTTCTGCTGTCGATCTATTTCTTTATACCATTCGGTATTTGGATCTTCGCCTATCAGTTCAGCCTCTCGTCTTGCGGTCCATGCTAAGATTTGTTGCTTTGGAGGAACCCAACCACCGGCTGCGACTGGTAATTGGCCATCAACGGCGGCCCCATGCAAAGCTCGCTGTTGAGCTTCGAAGTTTGCAACCAGGTTATTCTTGTAGTTCAGACCTTCCATGGCTGCAAGACCGACTGCCAAGCCAGCTCCACCGGCTGTTGCGATTGTCAGGAGAGGAGTTAGAGCCTTGCCTTCTGCACCCAAGCCTGCGGCGAATCCGGTACCAGAACCGCAAACGATCTTTTCAGCATCACCGAAACGGTCAGCGAAATTCGTCTTTATGTCACCAACGCTTTTCAGGAGTGCATTCTTGTCTTCTATGCCCTGTTTTACCTCTTCAATGTGGGCATACTTGGTCTTTTTGTCGGCCAACATGTCAGCTCTGGACCTGGCGACACGGTTATTGATCTCCTTAACTCGGGAGTCAAGAGATCTCATGAAGTTACGATCTTTGATTTCTCCTCTGATTATCTCCTTTCTTGCTTCGTTGAGTCCCAGCTTTTCGATATCTAGTTGCTCGATATCGTCCATGTTTCTTGCAACCATGTCTTTGAAGGTGGCTTCGTCCATGCCTTTGAACTCGCCTTTCCAAGCGGTCTGCAGCTCTTCGACTTCCACCTTGGTTGCCCGTGGTGCTTCTGGCTGGGCGAATACCGGCTCAGCTTTAACTGGCACTGGTTCGGTTTTAACTGGTGCCGCTTCTGTGACCCTGGCTGTAGTGGATTTCACCTCGGACGCCCTCAGATCATCCATTAGGTTTGCCCTGGTCTCGTCGATGTACTTGGTGAGATAAGGCAGGTCTTCGGCTGGCAGGTTTCGGATCTCATCGGAATTGGCTGCAAGGAAAGCTCGGTAATCTGCAGCGCTTAGTTTCTGGATTTCGGTACCAGAGAGTCCATTGATCCGGATTGCATCCTGCTCAAAGAGGTCTACCTTTTTGCCTACGGTGAAGGCCTTTGATTTGTCGGCTTCTCGGATAGTGCTCCAGACTTGCCCGTTAGGGGTCCTCAGCTTGATTTCAACGAACTCTTTCGTCATGTCCTTAGACAGGCCGCCAGCGTCCGTCAAACCCTTCCAAGTGGTCTCTGGGAAGCTAAATGGATCAACTTTGGTGACGGATTCGATTATGCTTCCGTCAGCACCATCTGGGATTCTGAGTTCTGCCGGTACGTTAGTTGGCATCTCCCAGAAGTACATATCAAGTGGCGCACGAGTAGAGCTAATAGCCTCTTCTGCTCCGGTTATGAACTCATTTTTGGCCACGAAAGAAATGTCTTTACCATCCGGGGATCTCACGACCCATCCATCCAGTTTTTTATAGGTAAACCTGGTTGCCCGGTAACCATCTTCTCCGCCTATCACTAGGCCTTCGTCTTGGGCCTTCTGGAATGCGGTTTCCATGGTATATTTGGTTGGACCTTTGGCCTTCTCGCCTACTATGATGTCAGCGTACTTGTTATTACCAAGAACCATATCAGAGACGCTGAAATCTACGTTCTCTGCCTTCCACCATGAGGGCATATCCGTGATGAGGTTCTTGGACGATCTCAATGCTTCAACGGTCTTATCCCAGCTTTCTGATGTTGGAATTGTCCAATCCTTCTTAACTTCGTTAAACTTATTGAGTAGATTGGAAACGCTACTGGGCTCCCCGGCATAGTACCCGAGTTCGGCATTGATGATCTTTTTGGTTTCAGCCGAAGCACCCTGGTATTCATCGGACATGACAAACTTGCCCAAATTCTCCTCTGCTTTGGTTTGATGTACGAGGATTTCTTTTTCGGGAGGCAGACCTGATGCCTTAATTTCGGAGTCAGTCATGGTTCCAATTTGTGCTCTGTTGCCCGTGATCATGTTCTCGAAATCGACCATAGGCATTAGGTTTGCACTGGTTTCGCCGCCTGTTGCAGCATCGAATGCCGCCTGGCCTTCAACCGACATCCTAGATCTCAAATATAAGGCACGGTCGATCTCTTCTGCGGATAAGGACTTGCCATCCTTAGCCTTGATCAGGATTTGAGTATCCTTATCGGACTTGATGATTCGGTCGAAGTCTGGGGTTTTGGTGAAAGCAGTCCAAGCATCGGTAGCCTCTTCGGCAGTGGTTGCCCTGGCTTCAATAGGTGCTACAGAAGCTGCGTAGTTAGTCTGCAGATCTGGCACATACGAGTCGTAGGAAGATGGCGACTGATAGGTTTGTACCTGTGTTGGGGTTACGGGGGTAGCTGCAGCAGCTCTATCAGACAGATACTTACCGTATTCGTCAGGGGTTTGCCTGGCATTGGTCCACGGATTCTGAATTTCGAAGGTTCCATCTGCTTTCTTAAAGTAGTAATATCCACCTTCGGCATTCCAGATGGGTGTATCTGCAGAACCTTTGAGGGCGTCATAAACGTCTTTAGTAACCCAGTTTCCAGTCATCTCGTCGAGATACTGAACGGTATGCGTGACATCGTTGATTCTGATCCTGGCCGTACCATCTACTCCCATGGTGAATGTCGGGTTATTAGCGGCAATGGCTGCTCTTTCTGCATCCAGCTCGCTCTTTGTAACCCAACCGCCTGCGGAATCCTGGTACTTCTCCACGGTCCATTTGCCGTCTGCACCTTTGTCGATTTTCTTGTAGGTGTTGGTTGCCGTATCGTATTTCGACCTTCTAAGCTCTACTCTTTCTGCCACTACCTTTTCGTAATCGGTAGTAGACATTGCAACCAATGTCTCGGGATCTTCAACCTGCCAAGTTTTGCCACCATCGAGGCTACGAACCCTGGCTCCCCAGTCGGTATTTTCGGCCCACTGGCTGATGTCGGTTGTAGAAACCGGGGGCGTGTATGTTGCTCCGCCGTCGCTACCACCGCTGCTGCCACCATAATCTCCTCCGCCTCCGCCTCCGCTGGGTGCCTTTTCACTGTCGAGCTGAGCGTTGATGTCAGCAAGCTTTTGATCCATTTCGGCTTGCATTGCCTTTACATCCTCAGGACCGGCTCCTTTTGCAGTTTCTGGTGGTATAATTGAACCATCAGCTAAGCCATTTTCGTAGTCCTGGGCGAATTTCATGGCATCTGCATCGGAAAGTGTTGCCTTTCCTGGCACGGCTGTAATGGTCTTTTTAAGGCCTGCAGCATCTTCATACGTGATGTGGAAGGTATCTTTTACAGCATCTGGGGTTATGAGATGCACTACATTTGGTTCGCCTGCATCGTTTAAGCTCTCAACGCTGAGGATACCTTTTTCTTTGGGGTTGTAGCCATCCCCAACAGGCAGATACTTATCCTTGCTGTATTTCACGTACTTTTGGCCATTGCTTGCCCGGTAAACATCGTCTCCCAGGTCCTCTACAAGGTCAAGATCGGCTGATGTTAACGCCTTGTAGGGAATGGCTGGCTCGACGCTGCTCATTGCAGCCAGCTTCTCGGGGGTTACCAAGAACTCATCCATTTCGTTGGGAACTTTAAGGTCTGCTGCTTTGGCGGTCTTGGGTATTTTTACGTCCACTTTGGCCAAAGGTCCAGCGCTTAGACTTTCTGGCGTGGCTTTCTTGAACTCGATAATTTTAGTTGGCGTTGCTGGTGCTTTTTTCGTGAAGGGTATGATTTCGGTTTTGGCTTTAACTCCAGAAACTACCTCCATTTTGGCTTTTTCCAGAGACTTTGTAGCTGCTTTTACTTCGGTAGCGGTAGCCTTGTCTCCCTTAACCACTACCTCTATTTTACTACCATCAAGACCATCAACTACGAACTTAGCTGGATCTTTGATGTCACCCATCAGTGATCCGATGACCTTTCCGTCTCGGACAGCAGTCATTCCTCGTGCGCCTTTTACGAGAGTAAGTACACCAGCTTTTTCTCCTACTTTTCCTCCTATCTTTGCGATCTCCATTGGCGTTTTTCCTATGATCAGAATGGGTGCCAATGCAATGTTTAGAGGAACGCTGGGAGTTACTGGGCTGATGACAAGATCCTTACCCAACTGCCATATTTGAGCATCAGCATATGCATTCAAATCGTTTAAGGAGTGTACTCCAAGACCGGCTGCACCTGATTCAGTAAAGCTTTTCAAGACATCTCCAATTGGTTTATCTGCTGGAGCGTCGGAAATTTTTTGTTTGAAAGAAGCATATTCAGCATCTGACATACTGGTTGCTATTCCTTCCCAGTACGTGTCACCCATTTTTGCTTCAAGAATGGTCTGCAGGGAATTATCTACAGATGCACCCAGAAGCACTCTGGGGTTATTCTTTGCAATCTTGGCAAGAACTGCGGGATCCGCATTGACCAGAGCAGAGCTGAAAGTCTCGTAAGATGACAAGCCACCAGTCTCTTTTACGTCTTTGAGAGTCGCCCCTGGTTTAGCCAGGTCATTAGCTATCTTATTGAAAGTTAGCAGGCCTGCAACCGTTGGTTCAACCTTGTAACCGTTCTTGTACTCAGGCTTGGCCAGATAGGTGTAAATATCCTCACCCTTTTGAACTACGGAGGATGTGAGGTAGCCCCACGGATCTTTTAGTGGATCGGGTGTTGCTGCTATTTTCTCAGCACGTTCGGCGGCAGTCAATGGTACTTCTGCGAATAGTCCAGAACTTATCTGCCTTTCACCTGGGAGCTGCAGGGCTTCCTGAGCTGTGGTTGGCAAGCCGATTATGTCAGAAGATCCCTTTAAGGAACCCGTGTTGGCTGTCTTCATCTGGTTCAGAGTCGTTTGGGGTATCTTGGCAATTTCCGTGTCTTTTAGACCCAGTTTTTGCAATTGATAATAGGTGTATTCAGGAACAGCGTGGAAGTCGCCTGTATCTGGATTCGTGACTACGATAGGTGAATCTACCCTGTAGATACCAGAATCTTCTGAAAAGGTTTCAGATGGTCTGTCTGCTACCTGGCCGATTTGAACTTTGTTGGTTTTTGTATCTACATAAACACCGAGTCTGGCATCCATTAGCAGATCTGCTATCTGATCATCCTTGTAGGTCTGCTTTAGGCTATTGTAGATGTCAGTATCTACCTTTACCGTCCTTTTCCCATCGGAACCTACTACATTTTTCATTCCAGACGGGGTAAAGGAAATGATCTTAGTTACGGGTGCCAAAGTCTTGAGGGTTTGACCGAATGGATTTTTGGCAGCACTAACTTTGCTAACGGCTGCTGGTGTTTTTGTCGGTGCCTTCCATTCTCCCATGTAGGCTTCTGCAGGTCTTGCATTTGCACCGGCACCTGAAGTAGCAGCGCTGGATGGAGTTGCACCAGTCGGAGCATTGGATGGGGGCATTGCGGGCCCGGACATGCTTGGAGCTTCGCCGGTAATGTAAGGCATATCGGCTGACTGAATATCTTTTCCTGCGATAAGGTTACCGCTTTTGGTTTTGTACATTTTGCTTGGATCGATGTTATCCTTAGTAAACTTTGCAGGTGTCGAAGACGATGATGTTTTCTTTTTAGCAGCAGACTTTTCGACCGCAGTTTTAGCTGCAGCATCAGCTACGGGTGTCAGCTTTACAGCCGCGGCCTTTTTCTGTGCGGGCGTTTGAGTTTCACCAATTACCACGGCATTCTCATCGACGGTGCCGCTTCCGGGGATAACAACTTTGGGCTTTTCCTGTGGTTTTGGCTGATTTAATCCCTTGGCTGCATTCTCTTTATTGAATCTCTCAACTTTTTGTGCGGGGGTTTCTGTCCCAGGTGTAACGGGTGTCACAAATTCCGAGGCCTGCACGACAAGTTTCTGAGAAAGGTCTCGCTGAATGGTTGCAAGATTGGCCGCACTTACGGTTCCATTGGGGCTGACACTCTTTTTAACCACTTTCAGGATGGCTGCATAGCGCTCAGCGAATACTTCAGCTCCTACGGGTGCTTTATCCCCATACAATTGGGAATATACTGCCTTGGCAACCACATCTGGTTTAGAATTTGGTGGTATATCGAGGGTCATTGTTCTAATTTTCGGTGTTGAAGATGTCTTGAACTGAATGACCTTGGTAACCTGGGCAGGAGCGGCCTTACTGGTCAATTTTGCCACTGCCGCAGACAAATCCGGAGTCTTTGGCGTGGTCTTGAACTGAATGACTTTTGTGGGGGTTGCAACTACCTTTTTGCTTTCCAGTGATGAGTCAATGTTGTTTTTGACGAACTGACCTATGCTGGCTACAATGGCCGCATGATCCTGGTTTAAGGTACTGTTGGCGGCGGCTGTTATGCCTAAGACGTGATTGGCACTCAGGTTAGCTACTTCTTTTAGATCCTGAGCTGCAGCAGCACTGGCGGCGGATTTCATGCCATATGAGGCCAGCCTTGAAATCAGGCTTAGAGCATTCGCTGCATCTGCATTGTTCTGAGCAGCAGCCATCCCCACACGAGACGTAGCAACATTTACAGATGCCTTGGCCACGGTTGCCATTCCGGATAGCTGGTTAGTTACGAAGTTATTAAAATTCAGGACGGGTTCTTTTGCCTGCTGTGCTTTTACGAGGGCAGCCTGAATCTTATCGGTAATCAGGATCTTACTGGCTGTGGTTTCATTGGCATCCCAGGTGGTATCCGTTCTTTTTGCTATGACGTTAGCGGCGTCATTTGCAGCCTTGACTAAGGACTGAACGGTTTTGTTGATCTCAGGTGAGAGTATGGGTGCAGCGATGGCCTTAACGGCAGCCACTGCGGAAAATGCACCCAGGGTCTCGGATGGCTTTGCTACGGGGGCCGTCTTAAATTCGATGACCTTGGTTACCTCTGGCGTCACCCGATCTTTATCGGTCAGGTTTCTCAGAGCTGCAGCAAGATCTACCGTGATGGGTGGGGGCGTCGTAGTCTTAGGTTCAGTTTTAAATTCAATTACCTTTATGGTGGGCGTTGGAGTTACCGGTTCTGTTTTGAACTGAATAACCTTGGTTACTGTTGGAACTTCTTTGTCCTTTGCGGTCAGATTCTTCAGGGCGGCTGCAAGATCTTTGGTGATGGGTGGAGGTGTCGTGGTGACCTTGGTTGCCGGCGTTGTGGTTTTGAATGATATGGATTGAGACGGTGTTGGAACTGGTGCGGATTTGAAGGTTATTGTCTTGGTAGCCACCGGTGTTGAAACTGCTGGCCTAGTCGATTTAGATGTAGACGACGATGATGAATTTTTAAAAGTTATGGTCCTCGTAGGGGTCGCAGCAGCCTTCTTTACTGTAAAAGTGGCCATTTATTTCTTCTCCTTTTTAATCCTCAGTAAGGCAGCCTGTAGTTCTTTATCGATATCGTCTTTGGTTTTCCGAGCGCGGTCCTGCAAAGTCTTATCGTCCATAAGTGATCACTTCGACTATTAAATATGCCTAAGATCTATAAATAGAAGCAACCCATGTATAGCTTATGCAAATCGTAGTTTCCTGTGGACCAGTGGAAGTTGTACCTCTTCCGCTGTTAAGAGATTATGGAGGTGACGAAGATGGCAGAAACAGACACGACAGACATGAGTTACCCGACAAGCGAGAGTAATGTTCTCGCCATCGATAGCAAGGTAGATGCCTTGGCGAGACAATGGCTTGTCAGAGTTCAAACCAACTTCTGGCAGTTCGATGCAGCCGTCAGAACCAGAGTGACTTGGTTTAACGAGCAGCATTACAATCCTTTGAAAGTTTATGAAGGTATCCTGCCTCATTATGCGGCTCTTCTAGCAGATTTAGAGGGTTTCAAGCAGTTCCTAGAGGACAATAACTTTCCTAAGACAAGTTCCTACTTTCAGTATTATGACGCTTATCAGCTTTATTACCAAGGTTATGCTGACATAGCAAAGCCCCCAGCATTGGTTCAAGAGGATTTGGACCGAGGGACTATCATCGGTATTTGCGAGAAAATTGATGATGGGGATACCATATTTGTGGGTGGTAAAGAAGTAAGATTAGTAGGAATCAATAGTCAAGAGAAAGGAACATTTTCAGGTGGAACCAAGGCCACTGAACGTATGAGAGAACTGGCTGTAGGT
>Ga0172381_10008029_pt1 | contig 10379 bp, 10 predicted proteins | sample Leawel6488metaG_FD_119754 | JGI IMG/M metagenome (GOLD analysis project Ga0172381, IMG submission 119754) | Leachate microbial communities from a municipal landfill in Southern Ontario, Canada - Leachate well 64-88 metaG | ecosystem: Engineered > Solid waste > Landfill > Unclassified | place... | reverse complement strand
AGCTTTCGATGGTATGAAAAAGAATGAAAAAAGTAGCCCGTAAAATAATGTTGTGTTATAATGATAACTCAATGAAAAAAGAAATAGTCATAATAGCATTAGGTGCCATTCTTACCATCGCTGTTTTTGGCTGTGCCAAGAAACAGGATGCGAACAATAAAATCCTTGCCCGGGCAAGCAATACCGTTATAACCGAAAAAGACCTTCAGGCAAAAATATCCAAAATGCCGCCGTATTATCAGAGTATCGTTTCCAAGAATCCTAAAAGATATGTCGAAGATATCATAGTGGAAACCCTATGCTACGAAGAGGGTGTGCGTAAAGGCATAGACAGGGATAAGGAAGTTAAAGAAGTAGTCAATGAGGCCAAAAAGAAGATAGTCATGGCCAAGCTTATAAAGAATGAGGTGGAGGACAAGGTTGCCATCCCCGAAGATGAAATAAAAAAGTTCTATGACGCGCATAAGAATGAATTTAAGTCTCCCGATATGTGGCGCGCTTCACACATACTGGTTTCGGATGAAAAAGAGGCTAAGGCCCTGCTTGACGATCTTGCCCGCGGAGCAAGCTTTGAAGAACTGGCCAAAACACATTCAATAGATGCGACCGCAAGCCGCGGCGGCGATGTGGGATTTTTCAGGGAAGGCCAGCTGGTGCCGGATTTCGAGAAAGCCTGCCTTAAGCTGGAAGTGGGTCAGACGAGTGGAATAGTTCAGACTCAGTTCGGCTATCATATAATAAAATTGACCGATAAGAAAGAGCCAGGTGTAAAGAGTTACGATGAAATGAAGCGCGCTATCGAAGCCGACCTTAAGAAAATTAAACGTAGCGAGCTTTTCAATGCTCTCGTAATGAAGCTAAAAACCAAATACGGCGTTGAAGTGAATGAGTCCGCCTTCCCCAGCCAAACAAACGATAAGACAGATAATAAAAAATGAAAAAAAATACTTTTACCGTTTTAATGTTGATAGGGTTGTCCGTCTGCATTCCTCGCGCGCTGTATTGTGAACTTATTGATAAAGTTGCCATAGTTGTAAATGATGAGATCATAACGGACAGAGAGATAGAGCGGCAGCTTGCCCCCCTTTACGCAAAGTATAAGACGATTTATAGCGGTCCTAAATTGATAGAGATGCTGGAAGGGGCAAAGCAGAAAGTCGCGCAGCAAATGATAGAGGACAGGCTTTTGTTCAGTGAAGCAAAGAAGCAGAATATAGAGATAGATCCGAAAGAGATTGATGCTAAAGTTGACGAAGTCATAAAAAATATGGGATCCAGAGAAGCGTTTGACAGAGCGCTTCTGGAACAGCAGATTACAATTAAGGATCTCAAAGAAAAATATAAACAGCAGATTTTGACGCGCCGGGTCATAGATCATAAAATAGGCGGGACGGTCATAGTAACGCCGGTAGAGATAGAGGCGTATTACAGTAAAAATGTTGAAGAGTTTCAGCAGCCTGAGCGGATAAAACTTAAGAATATCCTTGTGAGCATACGAAAATATCCTGACCCTAAGAAAGCTCTTGATCTGGCGAAAGACATTTTAAAACGGCTGAAAGAGGGCTGTGATTTTGACGGACTGGCAAAGCTTTATTCGGACGGGCCCGGTGCTGCCGAGGGCGGTTTTATGGGATATGTTAAGCGCGGCGATCTTCTTCCTGAAATAGAGAACGCTATATTTAACATAAAGCCGGGTGAGATTACCGGAATTGTTCAGTCAAGCCTAGGCTATCATATTTTTAAAGTTGAAGACAAGGAAACGCCCAAAGTATTACCCCTGCCTGAGGTTCGCCGCGAGGTGGAGATGGCAGTTTATAGAAAAAAGACAGACGCCAAAATAAAAGGGTGGCTGGAGAGCCTTAAGAAGAGTGCATATATCGCGTTCAAATAAACCATTAGTTATTGTGACTATGGGCGACCCTTCCGGCATCGGTCCGGAGGTTACCATGAAAGCGTTGGCAAGTCCGGAAGTAAAAGGGCTTGCCAATTTTTTAGTTATCGGGGATATGGCGGTCCTTAAAAAGACTGCGCATGATACCGGATCCCGCCTTCCTTCACATGTACTGGACATGGCGAACGTTTCCATCAAAGGTCATGTTTACGGCAAGCAAAGCGCTTTATTTGGAAAAGCCTCTATCCAGTATATTGATATGGCTTTAGAACTGGCTGCGGCCGGTGAAACAGCGGCCATAGTGACAGCTCCTGTAAGCAAGACCTCAATAAAAAAAACGGGTATTGAGGATTTTCAGGGACATACCGAATATATTGCCGGCAGATTTAAGGTGAAAAAGTTCGCTATGATGTTTGCGGGAAGCGGGCTTAAAGTCGCTCTTGTTACCCGCCACGTAGCTTTGAAAGATGTCCCCGGAATATTAACGAAGGACACTATATGCGACACTATAAAATTGACGCATGAATGCCTTAAGAGGCGTTACGGTATAAAGTCTCCGCGAATAGCCGTGTGCGGTCTCAATCCTCACGCAGGTGAGAATGGGGTATTTGGCAACGAAGAGTCGAAATTGATAACCCCTGCAGTAAAAAAGGCCCGTTCGTTCGCTGGTAATGTTATTGGGCCCGTCCCTGCAGATGTCGCTTTCTACGATGCAATGCATAAGAGATACGACGCTGTGGTAGCGATGTATCACGATCAGGGGTTAGCGCCATTCAAGATGCTCTGCTTTGACAGCGGAGTTAACTTCACGCTCGGCCTGCCTTTTGTCAGGACATCGCCTGATCATGGTACGGCCTTCGGTATTGCCGGCAAGGGCAAAGCTGATCCCAGGTCGATGATAGAAGCGATAAAGCTTGCCTGCCGATTACAAAAATGCTCACCAAAAATAAATTAAGAGAAATTTTTGCCCAATACGATTTTGCGCCTTTAAAAAAGCTGGGCGCGAATTATCTTGTCGACGGGAATATCCGGGATAAGATAATATCCGCAGCCGATATCTCTAAAGATGATATCGTTTTAGAGGTAGGGCCGGGGCTGGGGGCGGTTACTCTGGACCTTGCCAGGACAGGCGCTGAGGTTATAGCTGTTGAAAAAGATAAAAAGGCATGTGCGATCCTAGGCGACCTTGTCGGCAGCGATTTTCCAAATCTTAAAATAATTCATAGCGATATACTTGAGTTCGATCTGCCTGCCGCGGCGGGCGATGGACGGATAAAGGTGGTCGGCAATCTGCCTTATTATGTGACCACGCCCATTATCGAATACATCTTACGCAATAAAAAAAGTGTTTCGAGTGCTGTGATAATGATCCAGAAGGAGGTCGCGCTGCGTCTTCTCGCAAAAGCCGGCGAAGAAGATTACAGCTCGCTTAGCTGTTTTATTCAATATCATGCAAAGCCTGAATATGTTTATACGGTAAAGAAGACATGCTTTTATCCTGCGCCTGATGTTGATTCCAGCATAATTAAACTGAATATATTAGACAAACCTTCGGTTGAGGTTGCCGATGAGGAATTGTTATTTAAGATAGTGCGTGGTGCATTTAATCAACGCCGCAAATCGATCATAAACTCTTTGTCGCGCGAAGAAGTGCTGGACATGCCTAAAGATAAACTGACGGAGATCCTGACAAGAGCGGCGGTAGACCCTGTTGCCCGTCCGGAAACATTGAATCTCGCGGATTTTGCGAGAATATCCAATTCTCTCTCTACGTAAAATTGACAAACACACCCCCGATGTGGTAACTTATAATGAACTATAGGATTTGTAAAAATGAAAACGATAGACGGTAAAATTGTTAAGCATGTTGCCCATCTGGCCAGGCTTGAGCTGGATGATAAAGAGCTGAAAGAGTATAGCGGGCAATTAACTTCAATATTATCATATATAAGTAAATTAAATGAAATAGACACTACCAATGTAGTTCCTACCAGCCACGCTTTAACTACGCTTAAGAACGTTTTCAGGAAAGATGTCCTCAGAAAATCGCTTACGCCGGATGAGGCTTTAGCCAATGCTCCGGCAAGAGAGAGTGATTTCTTCAAAGTTCCTCAGATAATTGAGGGCAAATAATGGAAAAGTTGTGCTCGCTTACGGCTCATAAGTTAAAAGAGCTGATGGTAAAAGGCGATACGACCCCGCTTGTAATCGTAGAGCAATTATTTTCCAGGATCGAAAAATGCGACGGTAAAATAAAGGCGTTTGTCCTTGCCAATAAAGAAAAAGCTGTAAAAAATGCAGCTGCTTCCAAAAATAGCGGTAAATTGGCCGGAGTTCCGGTCCTGCTCAAAGATAATATTTGCGTTAAAGGCGAACTTACGACCTGCGCTTCGAAGATATTGGCAGGATTTAAACCGCCATATGACTCGACTGTGACGCGCAAGCTCGAAGATGCCGGTGCGATCCTGATAGGCAAGGCGAACATGGATGAATTTGCGTTCGGCTCGTCCTGCGAGACGTCGTGCTACGGACCGACGAAGAACCCGTGGGACACCACGCGCATCCCGGGCGGCTCGAGCGGCGGCAGCGCGGCTGCAGTGGCCTCCGACGAGACGATACTCGCACTCGGCTCCGACACGGGCGGCTCGATCAGGCAGCCGGCAGCGCTATGCGGCGTCGTTGGGCTCAAACCGACTTACGGCAGAGTCTCGCGCTACGGACTGATCGCGTTTGCCTCATCGCTCGACCAGATCGGCCCGATCACTAAGGATGTCGAAGACGCCGCGCTCCTTCTTAGCGTGATCGCAGGCTATGACGAAATGGACTCCACCTCTGTTGACTTGCCTGTTCCCGACTACGCTAAAGCACTGACAAATAATGTAAAAGGCCTGCGCATCGGCGTACCGAAGGAATATTTCATCGAAGGCCTCGACAAAGAGGTAGAGGCCAGCGTAAGATCTGCCATCGAACTTTTAAAGTCGCTCGGCGCTGAAGTGAAGGAGATATCGCTGCCGCACACAGAATACGCGGTCAGCACATATTACATCGTCGCCACCGCCGAGGCTAGCTCAAACCTCGCGCGATTTGACGGGGTGCAGTACGGCCTGAGGGCAGATGACGCAAAAGATATGATCGATATGTACATAAGGACCCGCTCACAGGGATTTGGCAATGAGGCGAAGAGGCGTATACTTCTCGGTACTTATTGTCTTTCGACAGGTTATTACGACGCGTATTACCTTAAGGCTCAGAAAGTCAGAACAAAGATCCGGGAAGATTTTGATAAAGCGTTTCAGGCTTGCGATTGCATTGTTACGCCTACTTCTCCGACTCCGGCTTTTAAGATAGGCGAAAAAACCAATGATCCGCTCAGCATGTATCTTTCCGACATTTACACGATACCGGCAAATCTGGCGGGACTGCCGGCAATCTCTATCCCTTGCGGATTTTCTAAGGCAGGATTACCGATAGGTTTGCAGATCCTCGCGAAAGCTTTTGATGAAGAGACTATGTTCAGGACAGCCTATACATTTGAACAAAATACAGAATTTCACAAGAAGAGGCCGGCTCTATGAACTATGAAACGGTGATAGGCCTGGAAGTCCATTTGCAGCTTGCCACAAACACTAAGGCATTTTGCGGCTGCTCGACCAAATTTGGTCAGAAGGCAAATTCACAGGTCTGCCCGGTATGCCTCGGCTTTCCCGGCAGCCTCCCAGTCCTGAACGCAGAGGCATTTAAGTTTGCCATCAGAGTTGCCCTCGCGCTAAATTGCAAGATACAGGGCCTGATAAAATTTGACAGAAAAAATTATTACTATCCGGATCTGCCGAAAAATTTCCAGATATCCCAATACGACATGCCGCTTTCATATGATGGATTTATCGATATACCTGTAAACGGCAGCCGGAAGAGGATCAGGATAAAACGCGCTCACATGGAAGAGGATGCAGGTAAGCTCATGCACCCCGAGGGTGAGGACTACAGCCTTGTTGATTATAACCGCGGCGGTATGCCGCTTCTGGAAATAGTTACCGAACCCGATATAAATTCGCCGCAAGAGGCTTATGATTACCTGACAAAGCTTAAATCGATCCTTGAGTATCTGCGTGTTTCAGATTGCGATATGGAAAAAGGCTCGCTCAGATGTGATGCCAATATTTCTATCAGGCCTGTGGGCGAGAAAAAGCTCGGAACGAAGGTCGAGATCAAGAATATGAATTCATTTAAAGGCGTTAAGAGCGGCCTCGAATACGAAGAAAAGAGGCAGGCATCTGTTCTTGAGGACGGTGGCACGCTCGTGCAGGAAACGCGTCTTTGGGACGCCGGTAAATGCGTTACGCTGTCTATGCGGACTAAAGAAGGGGCGGAAGATTACAGGTATTTTCCGGAACCGGATCTTGTGCCGTTTGTCGTGGACAAAAATGAGATCGAAGAGATAAGAAAGGCTTTGCCGGAACTTCCCGAGGCGAGGATCGAGCGGTTTAAAAAAGAATTTGGCCTTTCAGATTACGATGCGGGTGTGCTTACCAGCCAGATAGATCTGGCGGACTATTACGAGGCGGTCGTGAAGCTTTATAAAAACGCAAAAGTTGTAGCAAACTGGCTTATGGGCGACATAATGGCAGCTATGAATGAAAAGAATGTGAAAGTGACCGATTTAGGCCTTGCGCCGGATAAGTTTGCCGGGCTCCTTGCGATGATAGATTCCGGTGCTATCAGCGGTAAGATGGCCAAAGAGATATTGGCGGACGCGATCGAGACAAAGGCGAGTCCTGAGGAGATAGTAAAAAAGAAAGGGCTTGTGCAGATAAGCGATGCCGGTGCGATAGAAGAGATAGTTAAAAATGTCATCGTCCGCGAAGTCAAATCGGTAAACGATTATAAGAGCGGTAAAATGGCAGCTATGGGTTTTCTGGTCGGGCAGGTTATGAAAGAAAGTAAAGGAAAAGCAAATCCCGGTAAAGTTAATGAAATACTGAGGAAGCTCTTAGGAGATTAAAATAGATGAGACGTTTATATGGCGTTGTCCTGACGGCAGCATTGTTGGTTATGATGACCTTTATGGCTATCGGTTGTCGTGAAAAAAGTGCGCAGGTTAAAAGCGAGCCCGTGGTAACTTCTGCGAAGACAACTCTCTACGACCAGATGGAGCTATTTGCGGACGCTATTAGTCTTGTGCGCGCTGATTACGTCGATGAGGTTGACTCTAAAAAGCTGATATATGGCGCTATGAGGGGCATGTTATCAAGTCTTGATGACTACAGCCAATTTATGGATCCGGAAGAATATGAAGAGATAAAGACCGAGACCAAAGGGGAGTTTGGCGGTATAGGTACCGAGATAGCGCTTAAAGAAGGGATCCTTACGATAGTAACGCCTATTGTAGGAACTCCTGCCGAAGCTGCCGGTGTGAAGCCCGGCGACAAAGTGGTAAAGATAAACGATAAAAGCACTAAAAACATAACGCTCAATGAAGCCGTTAAGCAGATGCGCGGCCGGCCTGGTTCCATGGTAACTCTTACTATATGGCGCGAGAAGGATCAGAAGATAATAAATATCCCCATCAGAAGATCTATTATTAGGATCCGCAGCATAAAGACGGCGGAGCTTGTGGACGGCAATATCGGTTATATAAAATTAGTGGAATTTCAGGATTCTACGAAACGCGAACTTGATGATGCGCTGAAAAAACTGGAGTCGCAGGGGATGGATTCTCTGATCCTTGATCTTCGATATAATCCGGGAGGAGTTCTTGATGGTGCGGTAGACGTCGCCGAAAGATTTCTGCCTAAAGACAGCGATATTGTTTCTATAAAAGCGCGGTCAATGAAGCAGAGTATGGCCTTTAAATCCAGCGGAAAATTTACTCACCCATCTTACCCGTTAATAATCCTTGTTAATGAAGGATCAGCCAGCGCGGCTGAAATAGTCGCAGGCGCTGTCCAGGATAATAAACGCGGTATGGTGCTGGGAGCGAAGACGTATGGAAAAGCATCTGTCCAGACCGTTATTCCGCTTAAAGACGGCTCGGCTCTGCGCCTTACTACTGCCGCTTACCTTACTCCGTCCGGCAAGCTCATAAAAGAGCAGGGTATAATGCCCGACGTTGTAGTGGCATCGCGCGACGGTAAGAACGGAACTTTTGAAAGTCCGGAAGAGGTTTTTGAAAAGGTCGTCGAAAAGAAAGACGCGAGGAGAGATTTTTCCGGTAAAAATAAAGTGGAGATAGACAATCAGCTGGATGCTGCTATCAATCTGATCAAAGCGATCAAGATCTATGACAGGGAGAAAGCGTGAAGGCTAAAAACGTTTTAATCGCAGTATCTGTTCTGGTTCTGGTCCTGACCGCTTTTTTTCTGGGGCAGAGGACGCAGGTTGAAGTTAAGAAAAAGACACAGGTTAAAAAAGTTGTTCAGCCTCGGATAGTTAAAAAGAAAAAAGCAGCTGTTCTGCCGTCTGCGGTAATACCGTCCAGAGTCGCAAAAGTTGCAATTGTAATAGATGACTTTGGATATAGTAAAAATAATCTGCCGGCATTTTTTGATATAAAAGAACCACTGACATTTTCTATACTGCCCAATCTACGATATTCGCGGGATATAGCCAAAAGCGCAAAAGAGCACGGTTGCGAAGCTATTCTGCATCTGCCCATGGCTTCTCATAGGAAAGATGTCGTAGAGGAGATAGACACTCTTAAGCCCGGAGACAGCCAGAAAGAAATTATTGCCCGTCTTTCGAAAGACATCGAGTCGGTTCCCGGCCTGGACGGAGTTTCAAATCATATGGGCTCGCTGGCCACAGAGGATAAGACGCTGATGACGACCGTGCTTGCGTATCTGAAGAAGCACAACCTTTACTTTTTTGATAGTGTTACGTCAGATAAGTCTGTATGCGCAGATGTGGCAGGATCGACCGGTATAAAATTTGCTAAAAGAGATATTTTCCTGGATAATTCCAATGATGTTGACCGAATTGCGGGAGAGCTTGCGGAGCTTAAGAAGCTTGCGTTTAAAAGAGGGCGGGCGATCGCGATATGTCATGACAGAAAAAATACCGCGATAGCGCTTGCCAAGGTAATGCCGCAGATGGCCGAAGAAGGTATCGAGTTCGTTTGTCTTTCGGATATGGTGAGGTAATATGCTGACGCTGGGTATTGAATCTTCCTGCGATGAAACGAGCGTGTCTTTGACGAACGGCCGCAAGATCCTGGCTAATGTCGTATCTTCCAGCGTCCATCTTCATAAAAAATACGGGGGCGTTGTTCCTGAGATCGCTTCCAGGTTTCATGTCGAGTATATAGTCGAGGTTTTGTCCGAAGCATTGAAAAAATCCGGTAAAGATCTTAAAGACGTCGAGCTTATTGCTGTCACCAACGGGCCAGGTCTTGTTGGCGCGCTTCTTACCGGGATATCAATGGCTAAGTCTATAAGCTACAGCCTTAATAAACCGCTTATAGGCGTAAACCACATACTTGCTCATCTATACAGTTCATTTTTAAGCGAAAACGCGCCGCAGTTTCCGTTCATAGGTCTTGTAGTTTCGGGCGGGCATACGACATTGTTCTATTGCGAAAATATAGGCTCGCAGCGTATTCTCGGCTCGACCCAGGATGATGCTGTTGGTGAAGCTTATGATAAGGTGGCGAAAATACTGGGTCTCGGATATCCGGGAGGTCCTGTCATCGACAGATTAGCGAAAGAAGCTTCCGGGAATAGTATTATACCTTTCCCTAAGAGCTATCTTGGAAAAGATTCTCTGGACTTCAGTTTCAGCGGCATAAAGACATCAGTCCTTTATTATGTTCACCGGCTGCATCAGAAAAAACAAACTATAAGCAAAAAAGAGATAAAAAATATATGTTATTCATTCCAGGAGGCAGCTCTCGACGCGCTGGTTGACAAGGTGATAAAAGCCTCAGAGCTTACCAAATCTAAATGTCTGGTTGTGGGCGGTGGTGTGGCGGCCAATTCCAGGCTAAGAGAGAAGATGGCTGAACTCGCGTCATTTTCTTCTATGAAAATACATTTTCCTGAGTTAAAATACTGTATGGACAATGCTGCAATGATCGGCTATCTGGGCGAGGCGCTTTATAAAAAAGGCTTGAGGAGCGATCTGTATCTCTCCGCAGAGCCAAATCTGGCCGTTAGCTTACAGGTGGTTAAAAGAATTTGGAGATAGTGAATGTTAAATGACTGGAATATTTTAATGCGTTTAGTTCTTGCCGGTATTTTAAGCGGTGCGATAGGCTTTGAGCGGGAATTTCACGGCAGGGCGGCAGGCTTCAGGACTCATATCCTTCTGTGCGTAGGTTCCACTCTCATCATGCTCACCTCTATGCATATCTTCGATCTGTATTCTTCTAAAATTTCTCTCGATCCGGCCAGGATAGCGGCCGGTGTAATTACCGGCATAGGTTTTCTCGGCGCCGGTACTATCATGCATGCCAAGTCAGCCGTCAGGGGCCGTACAACTGCTGCGAGTTTGT
>Ga0172381_10008028_pt1 | contig 10379 bp, 10 predicted proteins | sample Leawel6488metaG_FD_119754 | JGI IMG/M metagenome (GOLD analysis project Ga0172381, IMG submission 119754) | Leachate microbial communities from a municipal landfill in Southern Ontario, Canada - Leachate well 64-88 metaG | ecosystem: Engineered > Solid waste > Landfill > Unclassified | place... | reverse complement strand
GCTCATGGCAAACTTTTGCAAGTTCTTTGATTGGGTTTATTGTTCCGATTTCGTTGTTTGCGTACATTATTGAAACGAAAACGGTATTTGGTTTCATCGCTGATCTTAGCGTTTCAGGCGATACTTGTCCGTATTTATCAGTTTCTAAAATAGTGACATCAAATTTCTCTCTTTTTAATCTTAAAAATGGCTCCAAAACTGCGTGATGTTCGGTGCTTGAAGTGATGATATGTAGGTCTTGTGGTTGTTTATTTAAAAGTTTTTGTAATTTATAAACTGCGCCAAAAATCGCGAGATTATCGCTTTCGGTACCACTCCCCGTAAATATCAATTCGTCAAATGCACAGTTCAAAATCTCTGTGATAGTTGCTCTGCTTTGTTCAACAGCTTCTTTGCCTGCGCGACCTGAAGTGTAAATTGAATTTGGATTTCCAAAATTATCGCTAAAATAAGGCATCATTGCCTCTAAAACTTTTTTGTCCACATATGTCGTGGCGGCGTGGTCGAGATAAATTCTTTTCATAATTTTAATTAAACAATTTTGTGATTATCTAGATATTCTTTTGCCAATAGTATCCCATGTGCTGAGCCTAAATCCATTATATCCAACTTTTTGACTCTGGCTAAGGTGTTTTTGAATGTATCTGTTTTGACTTCGATTTCTTCGTCTTTATCGAGATGTTGATTGGTCTTTTTTTTGCAATTTAATGCGAGAAAGAAGTGAGTCGTACTTGTTATAAATCCGCTTAGCGCAAATGCTTTTCCAAGTTTTATCATTTTTGTTGTCTCGTATCCTGTTTCTTCTCCCAATTCTCTTTTTGCTGAGGCAATTAGGCTCTTATCTTTTTTCTCAACATATCCTGCTGGGACTTCGTATTTGGTGGATCGGATAGGGTGGCGGTATTGTTTTATTAATATTACTTTTTTATCTTCTGTGAATGGGATTATTACGACTGAATCAGGTTTTTCGACTGTGAAATATTGTTCAGCAATTTCTCCGTTGTGTTTGAGGCAGCGTTCTTCTGTAAGAGTGAAGAAGTTGTTTTTCGTGACAATCTTTTTTGAGAGAGTTTTCCAAGTCATGGGATGAGTTTAAATTACGGTTCACTAAAAGTAAACCTGTTTAAAGGTCTTTTTATCTGTATTTCAAGAGATATTTTAATTAAACAAATTGCGTGTTACTTCGAGAGACATTAAGCCCATATATTGACTTGGTTCGTGTTCGGTAGGTATCCATTCTTGATCTGGTATAAATGAAGGTAGGTAAATATTGATCATGCATTTTCCGGGGGCATCATTCCATCTTGTAGAGTCTTTTACCTCTAAATTTTTTACCCATTCGTTGAAGTTTCTTTGAATTGCATCGTTTTCCACTTCCGCTCTTTCAATATCAAGTTCTTCAGTGTTTTCATTACTTGGTTTACCTTTAAAGGTTATAAGAGTATCTCCTTGGCATAACTTATTCCTTACTCTGTGTCGGGAAGATGACCATCTTGGGACTGTGGCTTTTATATCCCATCTCTCTGTTAGGTACTTAATAATTCTTTTTTTGATATTGCCGAGAACTTCTTTTTCAAACCAGTTTCTTCTCGCTTGGTCAAATTTTTCTTGTGGGATTTCTTTGCCAAACGTAACATAATAAAAAGGTGATGTTTTTGCTACTTTCTCAGGTATTTCAAATATGAAATTTATATGGTTTCTTAAAAAATTTTCGACTTGTTCTGGAGTGTTAAATTCTTTATCGAATTGAGGTTTTAATTGTTCCCAAATTTTGGCTGATACCTCTTCTGTTCTTAGCTTGGCTGATTCTAATGCTTTATTTGCTAACTCTGGATTATTTTCTATTACTTCTCCTGCGGTAGTGACTCGGTTTGGGTTTGTTTCATTTATATCTTCTGTTTTTTGTAATATTAAATGGTTTTTATCAATTAGGATTTCATCTACGCGGTCCTCTGCGTTTTGTTGTTTTCTTACTGGAAGTCTTACAGTGCCTCCTCTGTAATGGCCATTGTTTATGCGTGAGCGAATATTTTCAATATAAACTTTTGTTGGGTCTGCGAGTACATCGCCTTTTCTGAGTTGAGTGAGGTCTTCTCTTTTTGTTAAGTCTGGGTAGTGAGCTGGTGTTTCTATATTCATAAAAGTTTAATTCAAATTTTGGTAATGGGGGTTATTTTAAGTCTTTAATTAGAGGGAAATCAATCCTAAATAACGAGATGTGTTGATAAGCGTTGTTTTTTGTAATAGGCTTCTGTCATACATATGCACAGATTTTTTATTACAAATGAGGATAGTATCGGGGCGAAAGATTTTGTAATCGCTTCAGAGGAGTTAACGCATCAAATGTTTAGCGTGCTTCGGTTCAAGCCTGGGGATGAGGTTGTTTTGCTGGATGGAAGTGGGCAAGAGTGGGTTGTTTCGATTACTGATATTACAAAAAAACAGGTTGTGGGGAAGGTTTTGGAAAAGCGTGTGAATGACGCGGAACCATCGGTCAATGTTTGTCTTTATCAAAGTTTGCTTAAGAATATGGAGCGGTTCGAATGGGTTTTGCAAAAGGGGACTGAGGTCGGATTTTCGGCTTTCGTTCCTTTGGTGAGCGCCCGATGTGAGAGACCGGTCGTAGGAAAGATCGACAGGATGGAGAGAATTTTGAAAGAAGCGTCTGAGCAGAGTGGAAGGGGAGTTGTGCCGGTTTTGGGAAGTGCTGTGAAATTTAAAGATGTGAAATGTGGGAAGGGAGAGGTGTGCGTGATAGCGGATCCTAGAGCGAATTTGAGTTTGAGGGATTTTGTTTCTGGTGAAGGCTTTGAAAAGGCGAAAAAAATAAACATCTTTGTAGGGCCTGAAGGCGGATTTACGGATGAGGAGGTTTCTTTTGCTATCGAGAAGGGCTTCGTTGGAGTTAATTTAGGGAAAAGAATCCTCAGAAGTGAGACGGCGGGAGTGGTAATGGGGGCGGTGATACTTCAGTAGCGACGTAAAAAACGCGGTCATTACTTAGCGTATGATCGCTACTTCTTGGTAGAGCCACGGAGAATCGAACTCCGATTTACAGGATGAAAACCTGTTGTCCTAACCATTAGACGATGGCTCCTTGATTAATTTAACGGGGTGATTTTAACTGTAACCTTCTCAATATTCAAGTTGAATTTAATTGTTGTCAGTTGGAAGTAAGTATTTTGTTGATTCTGGAGTTGGTGGTGTCATTTCTTCAGTCTTGGTGTTGTCCTGAAGCTGTTCTGATGTTGATGCGTTTGTGACTTGTGCTTTTAATACTTGTGAGACATCTTTTAAGTCTTCATTTATTTCTCTAGCTTGTTGGAGTCTGTATCCAAGCTCTGATTTTTTACCTGTTGTAAAAAGGAAAACTATTGATAGAGCTAGTATCAATATTCCGAGAGTTATCATTAACAGTCTTATTGTTTTTTTTACTTCTGTTTTTAGTGTTTCTTTCTTTTTCATTTTATTGAGCGGTTGGTTCTGTTGATGTGGTTGCATCTGTTGTTATCGGGTCACTTACTACTTTGTATTGTATATTAATTACTCCGCGGGACAACTCTGAAATTTCTTTAAATGCGCCTGAAGTTAAATCTAATGCTCTTCCTGGGCCGTACGGACCGCGATCGGTGATGCGTACTTGTACTACTTTCCCGTTTGCTAGGTTTGTGACATCTACTAATGTACCAAATGGGAGCGTTTTGTGGGCGGCTGTGAATTGGTTCATGTCGAATGTTTCGCCTGAAGCTGTTCCTGATCCTTGAACTGCTGCGCCGTAGAATGTGGCTTTGCCGAAATGATACCCGTCACTGAAATTTTTCAACTTATAAATTAGTGCTGAAAATTGTCCGCGTGTGAGAAGATCTTCTGGATTTATTTTGTTCTCTGGTGTGATGTTCAAAATTTCTCTGTCTTTCGCATATATCGCGTAGGGTGCGAACCATGCGGATGCTGGAACATCTGAGAAAGGGTCTTCTGTCGGGGTGAATTGCTGGTAGCTTGGGATGGAGGCTATGGTTAGTTTTAGTGCTTCAGCTAGGCTCACCGTTTCGTTCGGTCTAAACGTTCCGTCCTCATATCCATTTGCGATCCCTTTTTCTTTGGCCTGTGCGATATATTTCGCGTACCAAATGTTTGTTTCTACATCTGGAAATGGATCGTTTTTCGGTTCGGATTTTTCTTTGTCGAATATCTCTAGAAATTCCATGATTATTTTCAATGCTTCCGCTCTACTGATATCTTCTCCTGAACGAAAAGTTTCGTCGTCATATCCGTTTATGTATCCTTCTTTTGCGAGGTAGAGGATTGGGACATAGTTCATGTTTTCTTCTTTGAGGTCTGAGAATGAAACAGGCGGAATCGTTTCTGGATTAATGTCTTCGGCTACGACTGGGTATTCCAAACAAATTGCAAAAAAGAAGCTTAATGAAAAACTTATAAATGCGATTGCAAATTTTCTAAAAAAATTATGCATTTTACGCTTTCTTTTGGATGATGATATGGCGGGAATCTCCTTCGCCTATACTTTCTGTCGTGATGTCATTAAATTGCTCTTGAGTCAGGTGCATGTGCACAATTCTTCTGAAGTATGGAGACATTGGAGGCAGGCTTTGCGCACGGCGTGTTTTGCGGACGAACTCTACTTTTCTTTCAGCTAAATTAATCACGCTGTCTTCCTGCTTTTTTCTGTAATTGCCTACATCTAAGACGATATTGAATTCTTCTTTCTTTTTCGTCTTTGCCCAGCAAAGGATTTTCAAGATGTGCTGAATTGCATAAATAGTAGTGCCGTGATGTCCAATGAGAGTATTTGCTTCATCTGAATTTACATTGGCAAAAAATACGTTTTCTTCTTTTTCTTCAACCTCAACCGAATTGAACTGAACTCCAAGTTTAATGAGAAGCTCCTCAAGTGTGTCTTGGACGACGGTTAATGTTTTCATTGTATGTGAAGTTAGGAAATTATTTAGATTCAATTACACGGACTTGTACTTCATCGTTTGTGTCGTTCTTTTTCTTATCGTTTTTATCTTTTCCTGGCTTTGATTTATTAGCAAAAAATTGTTGAATTACTCCGTATAAAGTAGATGTTGCCCAATATACGCCAACTCCGGCAGGGAGTGATGCTGTAAATACCGCAACCATGACTGGCATGAAGTAAGACATTATATTGTTTGTCATCGCCATTTCGTTCATCTTCTTTGGTTCGCCTTTTTTACCTTCGTCCTTTTTCTGATTTACATGCGTAGAAAGTTTCATCTGCGCGAATGTGAGTAAGCCGACTATAACTGGCAGTACGTACATGTTCTTTTTGAGAAGATCTAATCCTAAGAAAGATGTGCTGATGTCGGTCAATGAGAATCCTGCGTATGTCGTGTACAGCATGTATGCGTTGTCTGGATTCAATCCCTTTTGAACGACATAGAATAGTGCGATCAATACCGGGAATTGGAGAAGTAGAGGTAGGCAACTTCCCATTGGGCTGACTTTGTGAGTCTTCCAGATGTTCATCGTCTCTTGTGCGATACGTTGTTGGTCACCTTTGTGTTTCTCTTTGATGCTCTCGAGCATTGGTTGAATCATCTGCATTTTTCTCTGAGCTCTCATCGCTTTTTGAGATGGAACCAAGAGGATTGTGCGGACTATAAGTGTGAGGATAATGATTGCAAGTCCCAAATTATGACCTGGGATCATTGCGATCAAGAACATAAGTATGTTGTATATAGGTCTGTATAAAATCCCTGTCCACAATTTTTTGAATGTTCCTTCTTCTACTACTGTGAATTCGTTTGTTTCGAATGTTTTTGTGTTTATCGTAGTTGCGATCTTAAATCTTCCCATGCTTGAAAACAGGGAATGATTCCATTTATCGTAAGCAATACTTAGTTTTTTACCAGGTTCGATTGTGTAATCTAAAACATCTTCGCATTTCAATTCTGCAGTTGATTCGATTTGTTTCCATTCACCATCTATGTATTGAGTCACATTTAATGGTTCTTTTGGACATTCTGACGGGATGACGATAGCGGTGGTAGTATTGTTTTGGATTGTGACTGCTACGGTCTCGGCGCGTGAATATGTTGTTTTAGTCGTAGATATTCCAATTGTTTCTTGGTTTAACACTGGATCCGGTGTCTTTGTTTCATTACATCCTTTAAATAATGCGTTAATCAGTAAAAAGACGACAGCAAATAAAAGTAAGTTCTTTAATAGTGACTTTTTATCCATTGTTTTGTAGTTGAGTAAATAATTTTTTAATATCGGCCTCTATTTCCTTATATTCGATTTTTAATGTTCTTTTCTTTGGGATGAGGACCAGACGATATTTTACAGTATTCTCATTGTTTAGGCGAATCGCTTCGTATGTGCGTCTTCGTATCAAATTTCTTTCTACAGCTTTGGCTGACAATTTAGCCGAAGTTATAACTGCGAACTTCGAACTTTTTCCCTCTTGATTAGGGAGGTATCTAACTATAAAAAACTCAGTCGACAGTGACGCCCCTTTTTTAAGGACGTACTTCACTTCTTCAGAAGTAAGCCTTATAGGTGTTGGAATCATTATTTTGAATGCACAGTTACAACTAACTTTGCTCTTCCTTTAGCCCTTCTTCTGCCTAGAACTTTTTGTCCGCCTTTTGTCTCCATTCGGCTTCTGAATCCGTGTGTCTTGAGTCTTTTTGACTTTTTTAGTGGTGCTAACATATTTGAATGTAATAGATTTGTTGGAAAATTGCTCGTATACTCTATCCGCAAACTTCTTCTTAGTCAAATTAATTTATTTACATAATTTTAATTAATAGTGTAATTTAGAACCTTGATATTTATGGTGAAAATTAGTATATTCACATTTAGTCTTATAAACCTATAAACTATGTCTTTAAAAGCAAATTACGATTTTTCCTTTATCGGCAAGGATGATAATAGCTATCTCGAGAATTATTCCTATGATTTATATGATAAGCACGGCGACAAAAGCGGTGAAATCTTTATAAACATAGAGATTCAAAACAACCCAGCTAACAGTGAAGAAATAGGGGAGGCGATTTTCGCTACTTTCCAGAAAGAGTTCTTTGCTGATGTAGAAAAAGATCCGTATGAGAGGTTCGAGGTCGCGCTAAAGGCGACGAATATTGTATTGGAAGATTTCAAAAAACAGAAGGTTTCAGGTTATATTGGTAATTTGAATATGGTGATTGCGGCTTTTGTGCGTGATACACTTTATATTAGTCAAAGTGGTGATGCCGAGGCTTATCTATGCAGAAAAAAGTTTGTTAGTATTGTGACTGAGGGACTTTATGACGAGGAAAGTAAGGACGTGTTTAGTAACATCGCTAGTGGAAGTATAGAGAGTGATGATAGTATTTTGATCAGTTCTACGAGATTGTTGAGATATGTTGCAAAAAATGATCTTGGGAGGTTGCTTTCAGGGTCTGATCCTGCAACTGTTTTGGCTGAGGTTCAAGATACGGTTGCGACTGAGATGCTTGGTCGTGCTGGACTTACATGTGTGGTTTTCTCTGATGCAGGTGTAGTTGAGGAAGAGATGAAAGTGGCTGAAGAGCATGATGAATCAACTGATGATTTTCAAAATCCTTTGATCGATTCTTTGGCTGCAGTTCAAAAGGTTGCAACTAGCTCTCATGGAGTTTCAAAAGTTCGCACTGTTTTCTCGAAAGTATTTTATGTCGCTTCCGGCGCTACAAAAGGTGCATTCTCAAAATTAGCTAGCAAAAAATCTTTGAGGACGGGACGTGCTTCTAGAGATATGAGGTCGTCTGTCAGTGGTGTTGGCGCAAAATTAACAGATTTGAGACGTGGATTATTCAAGAAAGGATTTGGTGGCAAGAAAGTTCTTTTAACTCTTGGTGCTGTAATAATCGTTCTTGTGGCGGGTGTGTGGATAGTGGCTGATAGTCGCGCTAAGCAAGCCGAGATTGCAGCCTTGGATAACCTTCTTATAGATGTACAAAACAGAATTGCTGATGCTGAGACAAAAGGACAATATGATAAAGAAGTTGCTGGACAGATTTTGGCTAAGGCTCAGGAGGATGCTGTGAAAGTTTTGAATTCAGGAAATTTCAGAGATAAGGCAAGTATTTTATTACAACAAATAGAAGAAACTCGAGATGTTTTGGATGGAGTTAAGAGAGTTAAAGATGCAAAATTGCTTGTTGATTTAAGCACTAAGAGAAGTACGGTTAGCGCTCTTGGATTCGTTTCTATGGCTACAAGATTGTTCGCATTTGAATACAATGCTCTTTATGAAATCATTCTTGATCAGGTTCAGGATCCTATTACGCTAGATGATACGGAGACTATTATTGCTGCGGCTCCTTTTGCTGAAAGAAATTCTTATTTATTCCTTACAAAGGCTGGGAAGCTTATTGAATATAAGGATGGGGCAAAGGCATATATGGATACAGAGGAAGGTCAATTCAGAAAAGGAACTGCTATAGAGACTTGGGGAAATAATGTTTATATCTTAGATCCTGACAGTAATCAGATCTGGAAATATGTGTACAAAGCTACTACAAATAGATTCTCTGCATCTTCAGGATATTCTACGACTGATGGTCAGTTTGCCTTGGCAAAGGATTTCGCTATCGATTCCAATGTTTGGGTTCTTAATGCCGATGGTATTGATAAATATTATGGTGGAACAAAGCAGACATTAACTATCAGCAAGAAACCGTTTAATGCATTCAAGGACGCTATAAAGATAGTGACTTCTGATTCTATGACTGAGATTTATGTACTTGATGCAAAATCAAGCAGAATCTTGGTATTCTTCAAGGATGTAAATAGCGGGAATTTGATTTACGATAAACAATACGTTGTTGATGGAGTTGGTGAGATCAGAGATATATATATCGATCAGACTTCAAAGAGGATCGAAGTTCTCACTCCGACAAGCGTATATCAGTTTGATATGGCGTAAATGAGTGGGTAGAATAAAGAAACTAGATAGTTGTTTTCTTTGAAGGATCAATCTTTTTGTACGTTGTATGCGGAGATTTTTCGACCTTTATTTTTCGTGCTTTGAAGAGGTTGAATTTCGGGAGTACATCTGGATATCCTTCCTGATAGACTACTCGTTTAATTCCGGCTTCGGTAAGCAGGCTTTCGCAAATTCGGCATGGGTGCTTTGTGACATAGCAGGTGGCTCCTTTTGTGCTTACGCCTTTTTTCGCTGCGAGTGAGAGGCACCATTGTTCCGCACACATTCCGTAGCAGATTTCGCGCTGAGTTCCGGATTTTACATGTTTGATATTACGGATGCATCCAATGCGTTTACAGTTCGCTTCTTTGTGCCAGTCGTTCGTATGTTTCACGAGGATCTTTCCGTTTTTCACGAACATTGCCGCAATGTTTGCACGGAGGCAGAGAGCTTTTGGTTCCATACGGTCTATGATTTCCATGAACGCTATGTCCTTTTTTGTTATAGTCATTTTTAGATTTTTTTGAGTAGGTATGGGTATTTTTTCTTAAATGTGCGGAAGAACTTTTTTGGCTTTAGAATGCCAAGTTCAGATACTATGCCTGTAACTTTTTTGAGGTCGATTTTTTCGAATGCTGGGTTGAAGATCGTGACGTTTTTTGGTGGTTTGTCCCAAACTTCTTTGCCGTCGCGCTGTTCTATTTCGGTATCTTTTTTGTCTGTGGAAGTGGTGTCGTATTTCCAAGAGTTTGTGCAGATATATACAGGGACTTTTGATTCAAGTGCCGCGTCAAATAATCCTTCTGTTCCGATTTTGTTAATCAGTTTTTGGCTGGTTGTTATTGAGTCGCAACCGATGAGAAACAAATCGCATTGGCGAAGTAGCTGTCTGCCTGCCGAGTCCACCGTGTGAACTACTTTGATTCCTGCTTTTGCGAGCTCAGTTGCTGTGATGCGACCTTGGTAGCGTGGACGAGTTTCGGTGTTGTATACCGTGAAATGTTTGCCTTGGCGGTGCGCTTCTACAAGCACTCTTTCGACTGTCGATGCATGGCAATGTGTGAAAATTTTCATTCCGTTTTTGATGAGCGATGCACCTTCTCTAGCGATCACTTTTTGGTTGTTTTTGAAGTGAGCTAGGACTTCTTTTGCGATGGTCGGATGTGTTTTGTAATTTGCGAAACAGTAATTGAGTGCGTTTCTGAGAGCAGGTTCGGTTGCACGAGCTTCGGACAAAATCTTTAAATATTTTTTTAGCTTTTGTTCGCTTTTTGTTTCTTTGATTTTCTCGGCGAAAGCTTCTACTGCTTTTATAGCGATGTTTTCCGCTCCTTGGATTTTGAGCGACTTGATGTCTTTTACTGTTTTATCGAATGTCATATATTTTTTTGTAAGGATATTCCATTGCGTAGTCGATGCGTTCTTCAATTGTTGCGTAGAT
>Ga0172381_10008027_pt1 | contig 10379 bp, 12 predicted proteins | sample Leawel6488metaG_FD_119754 | JGI IMG/M metagenome (GOLD analysis project Ga0172381, IMG submission 119754) | Leachate microbial communities from a municipal landfill in Southern Ontario, Canada - Leachate well 64-88 metaG | ecosystem: Engineered > Solid waste > Landfill > Unclassified | place... | reverse complement strand
CAAACACCTGTTCTACCTACACCTTAAAGAGTGTGAATGGAGATTCAATAACCGTCGTGAAAACGTGTATCATATACTTCTGTCACTCCTCAGGAAAAAACCTCTCAGCGTATCTTGAGCCTTAGCAATGTAACCATTGAACAACGTTCGTAGTTTTCAATCATGCTTTTCTCATGACCAAGTACACCTCTTTGCTGCGATCACGGCTGGCCCGCGGGGTTGCGATGCGCACGTCCTTCCACTGCAGTTTCACCTCGCGCAGAAAGGCGTCGAAATCCGCGCCGCGGAATACTTTGAGCACGCAGGCGCCGCCGGGTGCGAGCCACCGCCCCGCAATCGCGAGCACGGCCTGATTGAGTTCGATGGATCTCCACTGATCGACATCGCGGATGCCGCTCGTGGAAGGAGCGATATCCGAGAGTATGAGGTTGATCTTGGGCAGGTGCTCCGCCTCGAGTTGCGCATCGATTTTTTCCGGATGGGTGATGTCCTGCTCAAATGTCCGCACGTTATCCGCAATCGGAGCGATGGGTTTCAGATCGAATCCGATGGCGAGTCCTTTGGTGCCGATGCGTTTGCTCGCGTACTGCAGCCAGCTGCCCGGTGCGGCGGCGAGATCGAGCACCGTCTGTCCGGTCTTGAGCAGGTGAAAGCGCTCGTCGAGTTCCATCAGCTTGTAGACGGAACGGGCCCTAAAGCCCTCTTTGGCCGCTTTGCGGCTCCACGCATCATTGGGGGTGTAGGGCTTGGGCATAGGAGAGGAAACAGAGGAAGCAGAAGAAACAGAGGAAATCGACGATTACGAGGTTTCCCATTCACAAGTGTACTCCTCGCATTTCCCGATTTCTTTGATTGACTCGTCCCTCGCATGATTTACAGTTTGCCCATGGCAAAACATCATGATGGTCTTGGCGTCCCGATGTGCCTTTTCGAACGCAACGGCGATCAGGGGTCCGACAGCAAGGGAATTGAAGCTGCCGCCCTGCACGGCGGTCTGGGAGTCCCACCGGAAGATCTCTATCCGAAGCTTTCCCCTGAGGAGGCACGTCAGAAATTTCAGGATGCTCTTCAGCGTCGTGTTCCCGCCGAGGCCGAAGGCGAAGGATAAAGCGCGTTAGAGAAGGGGATTCTTCTTGGGTTCACCGACTTCCCGCGGATACTTCGCGCCGGTCTTTGCACGTTTTCTGAAGATCAAAATCTGCCGCTTCCCCCAGTTTCCGCCCAGATCGTACTCATAGGGTTTCTCCATCTGGCACGAGAGCTCAGAGCGTGCGAGAAGAGAATCCTTGAGTTCCTGTTCGATGGTCAGGCTCTTCCAGCAGAGAAGGTGTCCGCCGACCTTGAGAAACGGAGCTGCGAATTCGAGGATGACATTGAGTTCCGCCAGCGCCCGCACGAGCACGATGTCGTACTGTTCGCGGTGCGCATTCTCCCGTGCCAGTTCCTCCGAGCGGCCGCAGAGCAGAGTGACATTCGAAATCTGCAGCGCAGTGATGATGCGCTGAACCGCCGTGATTTTCTTCTGCACCGAATCCATTCCGACAAACGTGCACTGCGGCAGGCAGAGAGCGAGCGGCAGCAGCGGAAAGCCGCCGCCGGTGCCGAGGTCGAGAAATTTAGGGTGAGGGGGTAGGGGGTAGGGGGTAGGGTTGTATGTGAAACTCCGGAGCGGTTCTGTTTCCAGTGCAGCCAGCGAATCCAGAATATTCCCCGTCCAGCAGGCTTCGGGTGTGCGGAAGGCCGAGAGGTTGAGCTTCGCGTTCTCCGCGAGAAAGGCATCGCGAAGCATCTCCAGCCGATGGCGCGTCTCTTCTGCAGGCATGCACTATTCACTATATCGTCATTTTCGCATGTTCTGCATGCCGAAAAAGACTAAAAACGACCTTTGACAGAAAAAGGCATAACAGTACAATCACATCCATTTTTCCCATCAACTCATGCCAGATCATTCTCCTTGCGTTCCGGAAGTTACCCAAACGGAAAATTTGATCAATCCCGATGGTTCCATGAATTCCACCGAACTTCAACGATGTGTGGATATGATTTCACAGAGAGCACAAGATGTACTTATCGCTCTGCAAAAAATCTTCGAAAAAGCAGGGCCGAGCCAGATGCGAACTTGTCAGATATGTATACAGATAGGGATAGAAATCGGTGCTCTGCTGCGGGATATTCCGGCTTTCCAGAGAGCCCTTGAATCCATCTCCCATGATTCGTTGGCTCTGATGACAGCGAGCAATCTGGATGGATTCGTGGCGCCGCTTCATATGGCACTTGATGCCTGCGGGGTTGTGTTGAACGATGATGCGGAGGCAGAAGGTTCTGCAGATGAGGCTGATACGAGCGTTTCCTAAAGAAAACGGAGGGAAGACATCTGACGTTGTTGTGTTACGGATGATCGCGCTAAGATAGCGTCATGCCTCACGGACAACGCATCGCGGAACTGCTTCTCAATATCGGTGCCGTCAAACTCTCAGTGGATCCGCCTTTCACATGGGTCAGCGGCATCAAATCGCCGGTGTACTGCGACAACCGCATGCTTTACAGCCATCCCGATGCGCGCAAGTTCATCGTGGATGCCTTCGTTTCGCGCGTGAAGTCCCTCTCCGTTCCGCCGGATGTCATTGCGGGCACGGCCACGGCGGCCATCGGTTGGGCGGCGCTAGTTTCGGACCGGCTCAATCTTCCGTTCATTTATGTCCGTTCCAAGGCCAAGGATCACGGCACGAAGAAGTTGATTGAAGGGGATCTGAAACCGGAGAAGCACGTCGTGCTCATCGAAGATCTGCTCTCGACCGGCGGCAGCGCCATCACTTCGGTCGAGGCGCTGCGCGAAGAGGGCAAGGCGACGGTTTCGGATGTCGTGGCAATCTTCAGTTACGAGCTCCTTGCCGGTATCGAAAAGGCCCAGATCGCGCAGGTGTACCTGCACCCGCTCTCCACCTTCACCGTGCTGCTCGATGTTGCCAGCGCGCAGGGCAGGCTATCAGAAGAGCACATTGAGACGGCGCGGCAGTTCATAAGAGATCCTGAGAACTGGAAAAACTAATGGGGTGATTGGCGATAGGTCGATTGGCGATATTTCTTTCTCGTTTTTTATTATCTATTTTGAATATCGCCAATCGCCAATCAGACAATCGCCAATTCCTGCCTACAGTTATCTATCCACAAACCTGCGATCAATCATTACACTGAACTCATGCGCCCCTACCGCTACTTCGACTTCGTCATGGCCGCCTTTGTCGCGGTGCTGCTCATCAGCAATGTCGCCTCCTCGGCCAAGATCGTGGATGCGGGATTTTCCATTTGGGGGTTGCGCCTCTCCTTCGACGGCGGAACGCTGCTCTTTCCGTTGAGCTACATCTTCGGCGACATCCTGACCGAGGTCTATGGCTACGCACGTTCGCGCCGCGTGATCTGGTCGGGGTTCGCGGCGGCGCTCCTGATGAGTGCGAGCATGTGGCTCATCCAGATTCTGCCCGGTGAGGAGGCGTGGCTCGGATATGCGGGTGACAGTGCCTTTAGCGCCATTCTCGGGAGTGTCAGTTCCGGCGGCATTGTCGCGGCCAGTCTGCTCGCCTATCTCTTCGGCGAATTCAGTAATTCCTTTGTCCTCGCAAAAATGAAAGTGTGGATGGCGGGTCGCCACCTCTGGATGCGCACGATCGGCTCGACGCTCGTGGGCGAGGGGCTGGATACCGTCGTCTTCATCACGCTGGCGTGCGTATTCGGCGTCTTCCCATGGGCGATTGCTGCGAGCCTGATTGTCGCGAATTTCGTCTTCAAAGTGGGTATCGAGGTCCTTGCAACGCCAATCACCTATAAGATTGTTTCTTTCCTCAAGAAGGCGGAAAAGGAGGATTATTATGATCGAAACACCAATTTCAGCCCGTTCCACATGAATTGACATAATTGCTTTATGATCTAAAATATCAAAGCCAACAGTCATTCTTTTTTTCCAAGGAAAGGAGGGAATGCCTATGGCAACGAAATCGCTCCCACCGGATCGCAACCCCAATCCGCGCCAGATTCGTTGTCCCGACTGCAATGGCCGAGGCCAGCGCAAAGTGGAACAACGAGATGGAACGAAAAAGTGGGACACCTGTCCCGATTGTGCCGGATCAGGGTGGAAATATGTCCGGTAGGAATTACCCTCTCTCCGTTTCGGGGAGAGGGTTGTCATACGTATGGCAGAGAGTGACTTCAGCCCATATTCCGTCAGAGCCATCCGCCATTTCGCCGGTTTATTAAAATTGCCGTAAGAATCTCAGATCCCCCTGAAAGAATGCCCGCAGGTCCGGTATTTGATGTTTGATCATGATCATGCGTTCAACTCCGAAGCCGAAGGCGAAGCCCTGAAACTTTTTGGGATCAATGCCGCAGTTTTTGAGCACGTTCGGATGCACCATGCCGCAGCCCACGACCTCCAGCCACTTGCCTTCACGGCTGGCGGCATCATCGCCCTGCCAGCGCATGTCCACCTCCAGACCCGGTTCGACGAACGGGAAGAAGCCCGTACGGAAGCGGAACTCCGCCGTGGGTGACACGAGCGTGCGGATCGCTTCGATCATGACCGCTTTCATATTCGCCAGCGTCACATCCTCGCCGATCATCAGCCCCTCGAACTGATGGAACATGGGCGAGTGCGTGGCGTCGGAATCTTTGCGGTAGACCTTGCCCGGCGCGATCACGCGCAGCGGCGGCTTGTGACTCTGCATGTAGCGGATCTGCATCGGGGAGGTCTGCGTGCGCAGGAGCAGGCGGTCCTCCGGATTTTTTCGGTCTCGATCGTGCAATCCTTTTCTTCCGCCCACGTTCCCCTCACTCAGTCTCTCCCCCTGCAGGGGGAGAGAAGTAGCGGTCATGTCTTTTTTGCTGGTCTTGAGCCAGAAGGTATCCTGCGCGTCTCTTGCAGGATGATCGCGCGGGATATTGAGCAGATTGAAGTTGAATTCCTCCGTCTCGACCTCGGGGCCCGCCGCCACGTCGAATCCCAGCCGGCCGAAGACTTCTTCGACCTCGCGGATGAATTCCGGAATCAGGTGCAGATGCCCGCGCTCACGCTGCGGCAGTTCCAGCGTCACATCAACGCGATCGGCGGACTTGAGCGTTTCATCCGACGGACTGGCGAGCTCTTTTCTGCGCAGCTGAATGAGTTCATCAAACGTACGTTTCCATGTATTGAGTGTGGCGGCTGCCGCCTTACGTTCGGCATCGGGAACATCATGCAGCGACTTGAGTGCGAGGGTCATGGCGCCGGCCTTGCGTCCGAACAATTCCTGCTCGATTGCCGCAAGTTCATCCGCCGTCTTGGCGGCACGGATGCGCGCATCGAAGGATTCCCAGTTGGAATGTGGATCGGTCATAGTCGGACACAGTGTACCTCGTGAGGGAACTGAGGAACATCGGTGATCCTATGAATTGCCAATTGGCGATTTGTCTATTGGCGATACTGCATCTTAAAGCGGAAACAATCGCCAATCGCCAATCATACAATCGCCAATTCGTTCCTTACTGATCCAGCGCCAATTCGATCAATCCAAAGACGAGGAAGATCAGGATCGCGATCCACCACGTCAGAAGCTCCCACAGGTGGAAGAGTACGAGAATGACCACGGCCAGAGCCAGAAAAATTCCCTGCCGCAGTGCGATGCTCATGACCTTGCCGGCATCCCAGCTGTGTGTGGGCAGCCATTTCCAGAGTGCGAGAAAGAGCAGCGATCCGACCGTGCCGACGGAGAGAAAAAGACTCAGGAAGAATGCGGGGATCGCCTGCGTGGGCGCCGTGAGCGGACTCACGCGCAGCAGGATGATCACGAGGGAGGTGATCGAGAGCAGGGACGCCAGCGAGAGACCGAAGAGGAGGGAAGTCACGGGTAGGGATTAGGGTTAGGGTGTAGGGGGTAGGGAATGCGCAGAAGAGTCGCACTCCTTCGTGGGTGCGGTTTGGAGGAAGTATGCGAGGGCCTTGAAATCATCGTAGAGGGATTGGCGCAAGTTGCCGTTGTGGAGTGCGGCGGCGGGATGGTAAATGGGGAAGACCGTGATGGTATCAGTCAGCTTCTGCGGTTTGCCGTGCGCGGCGGTGATGCTGAGTTTGGGGAAGAAGTGCCCCAGTGCGTGGCGGCCCAGCGGCACGATGACGGACGGCCGGATGAGAGAAATTTCCAGTTTCAACCATGGCATACACTGCGCCTTCTCTTCGTCCGTGGGATCGCGATTGGCCGGCGGACGGTATTTGACGACATTCGAGATGTACACGTCTTCGCGCTTGAGACCGATCGTCGTGAGCAGCTCATCCAGAAACTTGCCGGCGGGTCCCACGAAGGGGCGGCCGAGGCGGTCTTCCTGCTCGCCCGGTGCCTCGCCGATGAACATGATTCTGGCATGGGGATTGCCTTCGCCGAGGACGGGATTGGCTGATTCGTGCAGCGGGCAACCTTTCCACGTCTTCAATTTTTCCTGCAGGGCAGGGAGGGTGAGGACCATGATCGAAGGGGAGAGTACTGGAATAGTGGAATACGAGAATAATAGAATACTGGAATACTAGAATACTAGGGAACGGGAATGAAACTATTGATGTTGGCGACAGGAGGCGATGAGACCGGAGAGTAATTTCCCTTCACGGTCGATCAGGGAAAGAATGGATTTCGTTTCTTCCGCTTTCACCATACTGAGCTCTAGGATAATCAGGATCAGAGCTTCGGCTTCCGTGCATTCCCCACGGGCAATGGTGTATTTGTTCGCTTTGTCGGCAAACGTGAAACGCCCAAAACCTTCGGCAATGTTTGCGAGAACACTCACGGAGCATCGTCGCATTTGACTGACGAGTCCGAAGAGTTCTTCTTTCGGGAGTTTTTTGGTGAGGCCATACATTTCCTTTACGAGCGAGAGCCCGACTTTCCATGCCTGAAGATCCTTGTATGAATCCATAGAAAGGGAATATTGCAATGGAGAGCTTTCCCATACAACAAAACAACCGTACACCTCCCAGTATTCGAGTATTCCAATCCCCAGTATTCCCATATCCAGCATTCGAGTACTCCAATCCCCAGTACTCCAATCCCTAGTACTCCGCTTTGATCTTCTCAATGCGCGCGGCGACTTTCTTTTTCAATTCCGGATCCGTCTCCGCCAGTATCCGCACGGCCGCCAGAGCGGCGTTTTTGGGGTGGAGCACGGTCATCACCGGCACGTCCGAGGGCATGCGAAGGCTTGAGTTCAGATCCACCTGATATTCTTCCAGTGACTTCGCGGGAGGGCAGGTGAGCACAGGGTGCACAGAGCTTGCCGCGGCGACTCCGGCGAGTCCGTTGCTCATGCCGGCCACGGCGATGATGACCTGCGGCTGCGGATCGTCATTGAGTTTTTGGATGACTTCCACCACCTTCTCGGGCACCTTGTGCGCCGAGGCGGTCACGATCTCATTCGCAATCGAGAACTCCTTGAGCGTCTCCGCGATCTTGAGTGCGAATTCCATGTCTGTCTTACTGCCGAGGAGGAGGGTGACCAGCATGGCTCTAGTGTAGCAAAAAAGCGCCAAGACCCCAGATCTTATTGTTTTTTGGTGGCTGGAGTATCAAGAATCTGCCGCAATTGATAACGGCGATCACGGAATGCTGATGCCGCAACCTGCTCATGGACAGCGATTCTCGGCTTCATAGGATAGGCGAAATCGAGTGGAGCGTGTGCGATGACTGTGCCTTTATCGGGTCCATCCAACAGAAAGGCAACGAGCTGGCCTTTGAAAGCATTGAACTGTTCAATGGTGAGATAAGAAACAGGACTTCTGGAGCTTTCTGGTATTGGTTCACGAGTGTCTTCGGGCATGAGTTGTATGCTAAACATCGCATCTCTGAAAGACAATCCTCTCTCTCAGGAATCTTCCTCAATCTTCTTCCGGTATTATGCCCGAGCAGGAAGCTTCTTTGCTATTTGTGAGAGTTCGTAGAGCAGAACGCTTGCTGTTGAAGCAACATTCAACGAGTTGGTCATGCCATAAATGGGCAGAGAAACGATAGAGTCAGCTAAATCTAATACTTCCGGTGACACGCCGTCATATTCTCGTCCGAGGATGAGACAAACAGGGAACGAAGGGCGGATTTTTTTGTAATCAATGCTTTCTGCCGTGAGTTCAGCACACAGGATGAATACGCCTGCTTCTTTGAGTTCTTGTACTGTTTCTTGTGCTGATTTGCGATATTCCCAAGGAACCCATCGTTCGGTGCCCCGCGAAGTTGTTTTAAGCTTGTGATTAGGCGGGACGATTGTTTGTCCACAGATATATATCTTTGTAATAAGTAGTGCATCAGCTAACCGGAAAATTGACCCCACATTGAATGCTGATTTCAGACTATCTAATACAATATAAATTGGTGCTCTTTTTACTTGGGAAAATGATTTACGATCAATCTTATTTTTCCGTAATTCGCCTTTGCTGGATGCTTCTTTCACCAGCCCATTTTAGGATAGTTTTGGATACAAGACAGCAGTTTGCATCAACCAATCAGAACTTTGGAAGGTTCTAAATCTTTCGGCTCCGCATCAGGGCAAGTCTCATGGCTTGTCACGCGCAGCGCAGCCATTCAATTTGAGAGACGCCCCACTACGCCAAAGTTTTGTCGATGCCACAGGAAAGCGCGAAAGACGTTTGTTTCCTTCTAATGTGAATGCTACGCTTTCTCGGCCTTTCTTCAGGCATTTGCGTTTTTTGTTCTTTCTCTCGACTGTGCGCCCGTAGTTCAGCCCGGATAGAACGCCAGGTTGCGGACCTGGAAGTCGTAGGTTCAAATCCTGCCGGGCGCACCATTCATTCGTCGCTTCACTCCTCATTCATGGCAAGCCACCATGAATCGGCACACGGGGCTTGCCCCGCACCGATACGAGCGAAGCGAGTATCTGGTGCGGGGCTGTAGCTCATCTGGTAGAGCGCTTCCATGGCATGGAAGAGGTAAGGGGTTCGAGTCCCCTCAGCTCCACCATTCGTCGTCTTTCGGACTCCTCATGGCAAGCCATGGAGTCCATTTACTCTTATGCGGGGTTCGAGCTTGTCCTGAGTGGATGCGAAGGATCCCCTCAGCTCCACCATTACGTGCCCGTCTCAAGCGACTCGGCAGCTGTTTGCGCAACCTGTTGCATTCTCTTGTGAGTACTTCTTTGCAAATGTTTCAGAACGTACTCCGGATGCGTTTGAATAACTTCTTCTACAAGATCTTTTAGCGACTGGTCGACGATTCTTTCTCTCCTTCCCAAATCCTCTGACCTCAATTTATTGTCTCCATAACCTCTCGTGGTAACCCTTTGGCGAGCTTGAAAACGCAAATTAGGATCCCTCAGCAATTCTTGTTTAACCTGTTCCATTGCTTCACCAATTTCTTTACTGGGAAAAGTGCGAATACTGCGCATAGCTTGTTCCCTTTCGAAAGCATTTGGCATAATAGAAATGTATAGAAATCCCTTTTCCAGTCAATATCATCATATGCCACTATGCGCATAGTCCCGAGAGGTTAGCGCCACCTTGGTAAGTGAACTTCAAAAGATCCCGAAAACCGCTTCAAACCTTGTTGCGAGATAGGAGTGCTCCACCATTCATTGTCCGATTGTGTGGATCTCACCGTCCTGGCGTACAGTGGCGGCATTATTTTGGCCTATCTGCTCATCGGCTTTGTCCTCGTGATTCTGCTGTTCGTCCTTGTGACGGCAGTGGGCAATCTGGCCATTCAGGTTCCTTTTGTCCCCACGGCACGCAAAGTTGCGGAAGAGATGGTGCGGTTTGCGGATCTGAAAGGAACCGAGACGGTCTACGATCTCGGGGCGGGGGATGGACGGATCCTGATCGCGGCGAAGCGGCTGCATCCGCATATCCGTGCCATTGGGTGGGAATTCGTGCCGACGGTATGGCTCTTGGGCAAGCTGCGCATCTGGTGGTCGAAACAGGATGTTTCTCTCAGGCGCGGCAATGCGCTCACGCAGGATGTGCGCGATGCGGACTGCATTTTTCTGTACCTCTTTCCGGAGGCCATGGCGCTGCTCGAAGCGAAATTCGATCGGGAGCTCAAGCCGGGAACGAAAGTCCTCTCGTATGTTTTTCAGTTTCCGAATCGCACTCCTGTCGCCCAGAAATCCGTTCCTTGGATGGGGAAGTTGCGCATGCTGCGGATGTATGAGTGGTAGTAAAATATGAGTTCTATTCAGTATTTCTCTGAAGAAATCAAATAGTTGTTGACTTCATATTATATGTTAATATAATATTTCCATATGTTAGGAAACTCTGAAAACAGCAACGCAGGACACGGCAAAGTCCCTTGTCGTATTGATCCATTTTCAGCGGAAGCAGTTCGAAGGACGACGAGTTTTTCTGAGGCCGTCAAAAAGAAAAT
>Ga0172381_10008026_pt1 | contig 10380 bp, 17 predicted proteins | sample Leawel6488metaG_FD_119754 | JGI IMG/M metagenome (GOLD analysis project Ga0172381, IMG submission 119754) | Leachate microbial communities from a municipal landfill in Southern Ontario, Canada - Leachate well 64-88 metaG | ecosystem: Engineered > Solid waste > Landfill > Unclassified | place... | reverse complement strand
TCTGCTACCTCGGGCTCGCGAAATCGAAAACACCGGCGGGCAAGGTCGACATCCGCAAGGAACCGAAGTGAGTTCGCAAAGCGTCGAGTACCGCCTCGGCGAGTTGGCCGGAGAGGTAAAGGGGCTGAACGTCCAAGTCGGCAAGCTCACCACGGCTGTTGAGAGAGCCTGTACCCCCGCCTCCTGCCCGATCGGCAAGGACTACTCCGATTTTCGAAGCCGGATCAAGGGCGCCGTCCTCGTACTGGGCGTCGCCTTCACGATCCTGACCGCCGTCTGTGTCCCGATCGCTATCAAGGTGCTGCTCTAGGAAAGGGAACCATCATGAAACGCATCATCAAGAAAGCACGCGCGCTCTGGGGAAAGATCCCGCCACGCGCTCAATCCGCAGTCCGGCACTTCTCTACAACGTTCGCCGCGACATTCGCCTTGACCGCCAAGCCGCTGCTCGACGGCATCTGGCTTGCTCCCGACTTCGGGACGGCCAAGGCACTCGGTACAGCCGCGTTTCTCGCGGCCGGCACGGCGGCGGTGCGAAGCGTGACGCCGCTCGCGGTGATCTACGGGAAGGCGCTCATCGGTTGGGCGCTCTCAAAACTCCTCACCTAGCGAGGAGCCGCGGCCGGGCGGTTCGCCGCAGCCGGTATCCGCCCGACCTCCTGTCCAGCCCTCGAAACGCCGGGGGAAAGCTCGTAAAGGAGGAAGCTTCTGAGGTATTCAAAGCCGGGGGTTATCGCCCTCATCGTGACCCTGCTCCTACTCGTCGCCTTTTCGTGCGGCGCGACAAACGAACGGTCGGCAGTCAAGACCGCAACGCTAGTCGAGCAGAGTCAGTCTCAAGCAGCGGTTGCCTGGAAGCGTTCGCTCATCAAGAAGGCGCGAGCCTCTACCTGGAAGTGTCAGCGCAAGCTCGGCGTGCCGGCCACGAAGGGCTCGCTCGCTCCGCGCTGGAAGCACTCGGCCAGCATCCCCTACCTGTCGGGCGTGCGCGACAAGTGGCGCGCTCGAGCTAGGTCGTGCTGGAAGGAACTGAACACCGGCGGCAAGCATCTCCGCATCCTCACTCGCGGGTTGCGCGGCACACCTCTGGCGGGTTCGGCCCGCGAACTGTACGAGGAATCCCGCCGGGCCAACTTCAACCCCTACGTGATCGTCGGCGCGTCGGGTGTCGAATCGTCATTCGGCGCGGCGGCGTGTTCAGGCAACCGCTACAACATCTGGGGCCTCGGCGCCTGTGGGCGAGCGTGGCATGAGCCGTACTTCGCTACTCGGCGCGCGGCCTACCGTTACTTCATCCGCTTCATCCGGTTGCACTGGCCGAACGCCACGACCATCTACCAGTTCTACGGCTACTGCGTGCCCTACTCGCGTTGCGGAGCTCCGCTCTGGGGCGCTCGCGCAATGGAGAAAGCCCGCCAACTCTTCGGGCCGGTCAGTCCGGGGCTGGCCTACCCGCGCTGAGTGCGGTGCTTCCACGCCCAGTAGGGCAGGTAGAAGATCCCTGCAACCACGGTGAGCGCGGCGAGCGCCAGATACGCGACCCCGAAGACCAGCACAGTGACGAGCGTGGTAAACGGCGACGACCAGCTCGCTAACAACCCAAGTCCTCCATCCGGGCCTGCGCGGCCTCGGCGTAGGCGAACGGAATCGCGCGGTCGCCTGGGTGATCGGCCGCCCAGTGACGCTTCCGGTCTTCACGCAGCTTCCGAATTCGCACGCAGATGGCCGGCACCCTAAGTGATTTCTCGGCATCGCTCATCGTCCGTTCAAGAAACGTACGCAAAGTGCGGACGTTTGTCGTCTGACTCTCACCGTGCATACTTGCAATCCTCACCATGTATGTATAGTGTGAAGCCACATGGAACCATTGTCAACACCCCAAGAAGCGATCGGAGCGCGGATCGATCGCGCTGACGCCGCCGGCCTGCGCGCCCTTGCCAAGCAGAACGACCGTAGTTTCTCTGCTGAGATCCGGCAGGCGATCAGGTTCTACCTCGCGGCTCAGGAAACCCGAGAGGCGAAGGCCGCATGATCGCCCTCGCCATCTTCGGCTTGATCGCGGTCGGCCTGCTCGCGGGAAGCACAGTCCGCAGCCTTTACATCGACTGGCGCGCGAACCACAAAGCCGAGGATCACTTCTGGATCGACCGCGCAGCGAGGCGACAACTGTGAGAGCGCTGACCCCCGCCGAGTCCTGGCTCGTGCTCGCCTTCATCTTCGGGCTGGTCGTGACCGCGTACCTGGTCGGCTTCGCGGTCGGCCGGCAGATCACCGAGCACCGCGCGAACCGCCGGGCCGCTCGAGCGATCAACCGCGCGATGCGCACGCTTGGAGGTCGATCGTGACCACCGTCGCCGTCACCTTCTCGCCCGAGTACCTACGCGCGAACGGCTGGGGCTGGATGCTCAGTCTTCCACCGGCCGAGCAGGAGGACTGCTTCGCTGACATCGAGCGCGACCTACGCGCCGAGAAGGCACAACTCGAAGATGAGAACCATTACGAGGATTCCGGCCCGCGCTGGGCACGCAACCGCGCTCGCCTGATCGAGATCAACGGACTGCTGGGAGAGGCATCGTGAAGGCGCTCGTCTGGACGGTCGCAATCGGCTACTGCGTTCTCTCCTGGTTCGCCATCGGCTACCTGATCGGAGTGTGGAGTTCATGACAACGGCAATCGCTATCCGCGAAAAGCAGACCGCAGAATTGCGCGAGCAGATCACGGCGCCCGAGTTTCGGCAGAAGGTGGAGCTTGCGCTTCCGGGCGACGTGACCACTGATCGCTTCGTACAGATAGCCCTCACCGCCCTTATCACGAACCCCGACATCGTCCAGTGCGAGCCCGAGTCGATCTTCAGTTCGCTCCTAAAGTGCGCGCAGGACGGTCTTCTGCCGGACGGTCGCGAGGCCGCGCTTGCCCCATTCAACGACAGACAGACGGGCAAGAAGAAAGCCGCCTACATGCCGATGGTCGGCGGCTTCCGCAAGATCGCCGCCGAGTCGGGCTGGTCGATCACCGCAAAGTGCGTCTACGCGAATGACGAGTTCGAGGCCGTCGAAGGTTCCAACCCGAGCGTGACGCATCACCCGGTACGCCCCGGCGCCGAGCGTGGCGAGATCGTGGCGGTCTATGCGATCGCCCGTAAGCGCGGCGAGTCGCCGATGGTCACGGTCATGTCGCGAGAGGACGTGGAGAAGCGAGCGGCTATCGCCAAGACCGACAAGTTCTGGAAGGGCTGGAAGCCCGAGATGTACGAGAAGACAGTCGCCCGCAATATCTTCGGCGACCTTCCGCTCGGCGACCGGGAACTTGCCCGGCGCGTGCTCGCATCCTCTTCGCTCGAGCCCGCCGAGTCAACCGCGCTTCTCTATGGCCCTGTTCGCGAGCTTACGCCGGCGCCGCCGGTGGACGCCACCCCCGAGCCTTCGATCAAGGGCGACTCGGACGGCGGTCAGCAGGCCGAGGAGGCAGAGGCAAATGCCGAGTCTGCGTTGGTAGCGCAAGGCGACGCCTCCTCGGTTCCTGATTCCGTAGACGAACTGCGCGCGCTGGCGAAGACGCTCGGCGTTGGCGAGAAGACCGCCGAGATGATCGCGCGCAAAGATGCCGAGTTAGAGGAAGGCCCCTTCGCCGCCTGGGTAGCCCGTCAGATCGCGGTCGCCAAGCAGCACATCGCCGAGCGCGAGGAAGCCGAGGAATCACCGTTTGCCGCGATGGCCGAGAAAGCGCAGCGGTCGAAGGCGGGCAAGCAGGAGAAGCTCGTATGAAGCGCCTCTCTCAGAACGCGCGCATCCTCGAAGTGCTACGGGACGGGCAGCCGCACCGGATGGAGGAGATTCACCAGCGCGTCGGTTTCTGCCGCCTCAACTCGCGCATCGCCGAGTTACGGGATCACGGCTACAAGATCACCTGCGACAAGGGCGGCGGGCTCTACGTGTACCGACTCATCGGGGAGGTGGAAGCGAGCGCCGCATCGGGGATGGCGCCCTGCCGTCTAGCGAACCCGGCGCTCGCTTCGACTTCCTCACCCACTCGGCCAGAGCATTCCCAACCGGCGGCACAGCCTGAGGCCAAGACCGCCCGACTCGCTTGCGTGGCAGAAACCGGGGATGCTCTGGCTGCTCAACTCTCGATCTTCGGAGAGGCCGCCTGATGCCCGTCGCCGCCAATCTCGAAGGTGCCGTCCGCGTCGCTTTTAGTTGCGGCCAACACGTCGGCTTCTGCCACTGCGCGACCTGCGGCGCATGGGCCTACTGCCACGGCGTCAATCCCGAGAGCCGCGTGTGCATCGTTTGCTGGGAGTTTCGGCACGACACGACCTTTCCGAACTACCGACGGAGGCACAGATGAGCGCCATCACTATCGACGCACGCGAGACCGCCAAAGCGATCGGCATCGACCTGCGCGAACTCGCCCTGGTGTTTCGCGCCAGTGCGAAGGCGGATCTCGAACTTGCGTCGCACATCGCAGTTCGCGAGTACGGCGAACCCTCGCTGGTCTTGGAGCGTGCTGGGCGACTACTCGCCGCCGCCGTGGCGTGTGAGACGGCCGACGATGAGGACAACCCGCTTATCGAGGAGGACGAGAACGCATGAGCGCCACAGAGCAAGAGCAAGGCAAGCCAGTTGAGAACGGATCATCGGTCAAGCTCACAACGAACGCCAAAGGCGACGTACAGATCGAGGTCAAGGTTCGCGTCGATTCAGCGGCCGAGGTCGGGAACGCTCAGACCATCGCCGAGCAGACCTTCAACGCGCTACGAACGAAGTACCCGCGCGCATGACCGTCAAGGAGCTCATCAACAAGCTGCTCGACGCGCCGATGGAAGCGGTGGTGATGGTCGGGAACGAGGAGCCGATCGAGGGTAGCTCCGATTCCGGCATCGAACTCGTGAAGGTCGAGCCGTCGCAGTATGCGAAGGGCGGCGCCTACGTCTCGATCGAGGTCACGCCGTGACCAAGGTCTGCGTCCTGTCGGATCTGCACCTGAAGCACGGCTCGCCCTACGACCGCGAGCCCGGCGACCGCCTAGAGGATCAGGTCGCAGTCGGTCAGCGCATCGTCGAGATCGCACGCGAGCGCGAGTGCTCTCTGATCTTGAACGGCGGCGACTCTTATGAAGGCCCGACGGTAGTGCCGGAGGAATACGACGCCTGGCAGCGCATCTTCGGCGACTGTGAGATTCCCGTCTACTCGGTTCGAGGTAACGGCAAGCACGATGCGAGCAAGCGCGCGATCTCTGCGCCTGCCGTCGTCGAGCGATCTAGGTACTTCACACACCCAGACCTCACCGTCGTAGCCGGCGTTGCCGTAGCGTTCCTTCCGTCGCAGGCTGTCGATCGCCTGGTCGCTGCCCGGCCTGGCGTCGAGCGCGCTGCGATCAACCAGGAGGCTGCCGTTCATCTGGTCTCGATCGCGCGCGGTCTGAAAGAGGACTGTGAGCGAGCGGCGCCAGGGCAGCCGCACATCCTGCTCGGGCACTGGCCAGTTGAGGGCGGAGTCACCGCGACGGGCGCTGAGGCGATCTCGTTCGCGGAACCGATCCTGCCGCTGGCGGATCTTCAAGCGATGCACTGGGCCGCCGTGTTCATGGGGCATGTGCACAAACCTCAGAACCTAACCGACCACGCGAACCCGACCGTGGCCGAGCCCCGGGCTCCGATCATCATCCCCGGCTCGCCGCTCCCGCTCAACTTCGGCGAACCTGGCGAGCATGGCGTGTGGGTGTTCGACACCGAGACGGGCGCGGCTGAGTTCGTGCCGATCGAGAGCCGCTCGTTCATGGAGTTCTTATTCGATTTCACGATAGACCCTGACCCGATCGAAGCCTTCGACTGGCCCGGCGCCAAGGACGCCATCATCAAGGTGAAGTACCAGGCCACCGCCGAGCAAGCGCGCAGGATCGACCACCGCAAGCTCAGGGACGCGCTCTACGCTGCCGGCGCGCACAAGGTCTTCGCCATCGAGGCGACCGCCGAGCGTGAGACGCGCGCCCGCGTAGAGATCAGTGACAAGCTCGGCGAACTGGAAGCTCTCGACCTCTACATGGCAGCGCAGAAGATCGAGGGCCCGACCGCCGCAGCCGTCCGCGAGCGCATCGCCCGCTACCTGGAAGACCTACCCGGTAGAGACGCTACCGGCGGCGCATCGTGGAAGCCGCTCAGGCTGCGCGCCGAGAACTTCAGGACGTTTGAAACTCTGGACGTCACCTTCCCCGATGGCCTCTTCTCGATCATCGGCACCGTGAAGGACGCGACCGCGATCGACTCAAACGGCGCCGGGAAGTCTTCGATCGTGCTCGGGCCTGATCTCTGTCTCTTCGGTTCTGAGTCCCGCTCACTCGCGCCGTACCTGTCGCGCTCGGCTACTGGCGACCTGATGCTCGAATTGACGTTCGAATGCGGCGGGAAGGTCTACCGGGCCAGACGCGGCTACTCGTTGAAGGGGAAGGCGAGCTGCGATCTCGAATGCTTCGACCAGGACTATGAATCGGGCCCCGATGGTGGCGTGCCCGATCATGCTCAGTGGGAACCCCTTACCCTCGCCACGATAAAAGATACTGATGCGCTCATAAGCCAGACCATCGGCATGACGCGCGACACGTACCGAAACAGCGTCTACCTGGCGCAGGGTGCTCGCTCGATCGCTGACCCGAACGTCGATCCGCAGGCCCGGCGCGAACTGTTCTTCGGCTCGCTCGGACTCGATCGTATATGGACAGCCGCTATGGTCACTGCGAGGGGTGAGTTGCGCGAATGCGAGGCGCAGCTTCACAATCTGGAGGGTCGCGTAGGGACACTCGAAGGCGAGATCGAGGGCAGAGCCGATGCCGAGCAGCGCGCGACTAGCGCGCGGGGCGTGGCTGCAACAGCTGCCCTCGGCGTCTCCGGAATCGAGAAGCAGATCGAGGCGCTTCGCTCTCAGATCGCCGAGGCCGAGAAGGTCGAGAGCCGCCGCCGCGAGTACGCCGCGCGCCTGACGGGTGCCGAGATCGCAGCGCAGCGGTTCGCGGAGATCGAGAAGACGGCGGGGATCGCCGCCGAGACCCTCACCACTTGCGAGCCGCAGATCGCCGAGCTCGAACCTGTCGCCGCCGAGAAGGATGGGGCAGAGCGGGAGATCGCTCAAGCTGAGGAGAAGCAAGCGCGACTTGGCGATCAGATACTCGCCGCCGAGAACCTCATACGCGAGCGGAATGGGAAACTAAAACGCATCGAACAGCGAAGCGCGGAGATCGCGGGCCTGATGGCGCGAGCGGAAGCCGCTGGGAACGACGCCGGAAGGATCGGTAGTGGCGAGATCACGACCTGCGATGCCTGTGGGCAGTCGATCGCTGACGAGGCCGCCGAGAAGCGGCGCGAGACGTACCTCGCCGAAGTCGAAGAACTGACCAACACGGCCGGAACGCTTGAAGCTGAGAACCTCCACGATCAAAACATGCTCGACGCCACGACCGCCGTTACCGACGAGCAACTCGCCGAGCTTAGAAATAGTCTGGGCGGCTGGGCCTCCGAGATTGTCGCGCGCCGCGAGATCATCCGCAAGGCGCAGGCCGCCGAGATCGAGCTCGTCTCTCTCCGCGCCCGCGCCGATCGCCTACATGAGTCGATCGACCAGGCGAAGGCGCAGGGTCACGCCGAGGCCAAGCAAGCCGCCGAGATCGAACTGCAGGCCGCGCGCGATGCAGTCGCCGGCGTCGGTGAAGCGGTCGACCTCGACGCGCTCAAGCGCGCTGCCGAGTCGGCCGGCTACAGCCTGAACGTCGCGCAGACCACCGCGCGCGACGCGCACACTGAAGTTGTCAAGGCCGAGGCCGAGCTCGAGCGGATCGCGAAGGCTGAGGTGCAGTTAGCCGAGCACCTAAGTTTACGCGAGGAGCTAAACAAGACTCACGACCTGCTCTCGATCTGCGAGAAAGCCTGCGGGCGAACCGGAGTCCCGCTCTTCATCGTCGAGAACATCGCCATTCCGGCCGTCGAGGAAGAGACAGACCGCGTGCTGCAACTGCTCGGCGCGCCCTACCGGATCGAGTGGCGCACACAGCGCGAGAAGAAAGACGGCGACCTTGCAGAAACGCTTGACCTGATCGTGCTCGATGACGACGGGGAAGCGCCGTACGAATCCTTCTCCGGCGGCGAGGCTTCCCGCATCGTGCCCGCCGTCATGCTCGGCTTCGCTCACTTCCTGAATGAGCGCTGCGGCGCCGACTGCCGGATGCTGCTGGTAGACGAGTTGCCGTACCTTGACCGCTCAGGCTCTGCCGCGCTGGTCGACTTGCTCCGCACGCTGGTCGAGAGCGGGCAGTACGAGAGCGTGGGCGTCGTCTCTCATGACCCGGAAGTTCGGGACGCTTTCGATACCACGATCGAAGTGGTCAAGGAAGGCAACCGCTCGGAGGTCGCGAGTTGACCAACCGCCAGGGGGAGCTTGCTCGACCGATGCCATCCGCCGCCCGCGAGTCTGTCTGCCGCGCCTTCGCTCAGATACTACGGCCGCGTTACCCCGGCTACACCGTCGTCGTCGGGCCAGATGAAGGGCGCGAGCGGGACGCGATGGCCGCGCCGGGGCAGATCGTCGGGTGCCTCGCCGCGCCAGAATATGAAGACGCGCTGCTCGATCGGAAGCCGTCTGCCGCTTCGGAGCATGACCGCGTCGAGGCCTGCGCCGAGAATCCGGCGCTGCTCGTCGAGCGTAAGCGTCGCCCAGGTGGTCCGCCTCAGTCGGGGGAGGTCGCGGCCTAGCGCCGCGAGAGCGCCATGCAGATCGCGCGAATACTCCCGCACCCGTTGCTCGCGCGAGCGCAGGCCGTCGACGTAGAGGTCGCGCCCGAGTTCCACGATCGAGGTCTCGTCTCGCCAGGCGCCAAGCTCAGCCTCGGCCTCGGCGAGCGCGACCTGCAGCGCAGCGACCTCGGTATCGCTCGGCACGATCTGAGCGAGCACGCCTTCAGGGCCGAGCTCGGCGAAGAACCGCTCGACTACGTAGGGCTCGATCACGTTCCCGAGCGTGGCGGAATGATCGGGGCAGACGCCGGCGGCATGGTCGCCGCGGCAACGGTACAAGCGCACCTTCTCACCGGAACGTGCGAGCATCGTGTCGGCCTTCATCGCGTAACGGCAACCGGCACAGCGGAGGAGGCCCGAGAGCAGCCCGCCCGAACCGCGAGCAGTCATGCCGCGCGACTCCTGCGCCGCGCGCCAGTCGGCCGCACTGACGATCGGCTCGTGGGCATCGGGGTTCTTGTGCTTACCGGATCGGGCCTCGCCGAGGTAGACGGGGTTCTTGAGCAGCTTCGCCACGGCGGCGCTCGTCCAGTGATGGTTTCCATAGGGACCGACGACGCCAGCTGTCTCGAGCAGCGCGCCAAGCTCGCGGAGCGAGGCGCCGGCGACGCGGCCGCGAAAGACTTCGGCTACCACGGGCGCTGCCAGGGGGTCGGGTTCGAGCCTTCTATCCCCTCGCCGCACGTACCCGGTCGGCACTCGCGAGGAGATGTGCACGCCGCGCTTGACGGCCAGTTCTTGAGCGCTACGCCAACTCTCCCGGATGCGGTCGACTTCGAGCTCGGCAATGGCGAGCATCATGGTCACGGCGAAGCGTCCGATCGGAGTCGAGGAGTCGAAGTTGTCATCGACCGAGATCAACTGCCCGCCGACGGCGCGTATCCGGTTGATCGCTGTGGCGGCGTCGACCACGCTGCGCGCGAAGCGGTCGAGCTTGGCGACGATGATGCCGTTCGTCTCTCCCGCCTCGACCCGCTCGAGCGCGCGGACGAATCCCGGGCGAGTGCTCTTCGTGCCCGGCTCGTCCAAGTCCTCGAACCATTCCGCGATTGCGTAGCCCCGGAGCTTGGCGACGAGTTCGATCTTCTCGCGCTGAACCTTCGGGCTGATGAAGCTCTCCCCGCTTCTGCCGGCGACACGACTGACTCGGATGTAGGCGTCGAGAAGCAAGCAGGCGGAGACTACTCCTCTCTGCCCGTTTGGTCTTCCCCTAATAGTGTGGCGCAAAAGGGCAGATCGCAGCACCTCGCAGCCTTCCGCGCTCGCCTGGCCGCTGTGCTCGAGGAGGTCTGCTCGTGAAGCGCAATCCCTTCCTGATCCGTCTTCAGGGTGGCCCGGCTGATGGTGTGACGATCCAAGTCAAGGCCGACTGGAAGGTGCCCGAGCGCCTGCTCGTATTCCAGGCGCAGTACACGATCCCGGGGATGTGGATGTGCGCTGATCCGGCGGAGGAGGATCCGCTGGAAGGCGATGCACTCTATGCCTGCCTGAATCGCAGCCAGCTACCGGACGATTTCGAGCACCCGAATGTAATACGTGGCGCTGACTTCGGTTTTGATTGTCTGGCCGCTGCGCTCGAGCCGTACGGGGTGAGCGCGTGA
>Ga0172381_10008025_pt1 | contig 10381 bp, 11 predicted proteins | sample Leawel6488metaG_FD_119754 | JGI IMG/M metagenome (GOLD analysis project Ga0172381, IMG submission 119754) | Leachate microbial communities from a municipal landfill in Southern Ontario, Canada - Leachate well 64-88 metaG | ecosystem: Engineered > Solid waste > Landfill > Unclassified | place... | reverse complement strand
ATGTATATATTTCAGGCAACATGTAACTTTTAAATCTTTTGCACTAAAAAAATTCACTACATCTGTTGAGTGAAAAAATTAGAACTTAAAAAAAAGAAATTTCTCGACGGAAAAATGAAATTAATAATCTAAGTTGAATTTTATCACATAAATATTTTTAAATAGAATTTAGATAAACTTGTTATGTTCAACAAAAAAATTTCATTAAATAGTACAAAAGAAATAATTTGTGAAAGTCAAATCTTTAGATATTTCGAAAGTTCTGTTCATGAAAAAGTAGGATATGATTTAGATAAATTTGAATTACTGGTAAAAAAAGGAGAAGACTACAAGCTCAAAGGATTAGAGATAAGAGTTAATCCACAGATTTTAGATAAAAATAAACTTTGTAGAATAAATAATAGTGATTTTGCAAAAGAACTATTAAGAGAAATAGAAAGTTACAGAATGATATTTGATGAAATATACAAAATATGTCCAAACGAAGAATTAGAAAAATCATCCGAACAAGAGAAAGAATTTCTATTTTCCATAAACCAGAATCCAGAATTTAAGATATCTACTATTAAAAAAGATCCTATGTATTGGTTTGCTTCCATAAAAATAAAATCTTTTGATAATACAGAATTTGTGAGTTATACTCCAATACAAAAGAACTCTTCGGAATTCAAAGACAAAATATTTATTGAAGCTCAATTAAAAAAAGACAGCATACTTAACAAAACTTATAAAAAAATAATTGAACATCATAATAAAGTTTAATCAAAAATCTTATTAACCAATTCTTCTTAATCATTTAATGCAAAAACAAAAAACAAAAATTCTCGCAATCGGTGACATTCATGGAGACAGAGGTCTTGTGAAGAAACTCGCAGAAAAAGCAAAAAAAGAAAATGTCGATTTAATTATTATCGCTGGGGATTTGACTTGGATTGAACAACCTGCAAAAGACATAATCGCTCCGCTAAATGATTTGGGAAAAAGAATTCTTTTAATTCCTGGAAATCATGAGTCATTGCCTACTATAAAATCCTTTGAACAAAAATATCCTTTTGTAAAAAATATTCATGGAGATTCTGTAACTGAAAAAAATTTGGGAATTTTCGGAGCAGGTTACTCGACAGTCGTCGGACCTTTTTCAATTGGAGAAAAAGAATTATTCGGACATCTAAAAAAATCACACGAGAAAATAAAAAATTCAGAGAAAACAATTATGGTAACTCACGAGCATCACGAAGGCGGAAAAGTTGACCAATTAGGATTTCAAGGCTCAAAAGCAGTAAGAAAAGCAATTGACCAATTCAAACCAGATATTTTAATTTCCGCGCACATTCATGAAGCAGGCGGAATTGAAGAATATAGAGGAAAAACAAAAATAATTAATGTTTCAAGAAAAGCAAAAATTTTTGAAATTTAACTTCTCTCAGATTTTCCTACTTGTTTACTTTTCTCAAAAAACTTTATTGCTTCTGCAAGTTCTTTATGCGTCTTTGCATATTTATGAATATCAATTTTCTTTTTGTATGCTTCACACGCCTGCACCAACGCCATTGCACCTGCACGAGTTCCGCTCGGATGAGCATGACAACCTGCACCCATTGTCGTTATAAAATCATCAGATTTCATTATGTCAATAAATGGTTTCAACAAAACAGGATTCAATCCACCAGAAATTATAGGACAACATTTTTTCATTCCTCTCCAACTATCGTCATCTAAAATAACGTGATGTGCCAAATCTTTTTTTACAATATCAATTGAGTCCTTATCCTTTTCTGGTATCTTGCCCCAAACTTGTTCAAACATAATTCCAGAACTTTTAAAATTTAAAATATTATGCGCAGCTACTATATCTTCTTCAGGAGAACCAGCCATCTTCCCAACACCAGCAGTTCCAGTATGAATTCCCGACGCTCCCGCAAGTCGTGCAAATTTTGACAGAACCAAAACAGAAAAACCAATTGGATTTTCAGATCGCGTAAACGCACCATGTGCAGCTCTGTGAAAATGTATAAACACTTCAGGATATCTTCTTCTTAATGTTTGAACAGCCATCCAACCAGCAGTAATCCCGTCGATTAAAAATGCGTAACTTCCTTTTTCAAATCCAGCACTTCGAATCATTTCACATCTTTTTATCATTGTATCAAAATCAGGAGAAGAAACATTAAACGAATGAACTTTTTTCTTTCCAGTTTTTTTAACTGCTTTGTCCATTGCTTCCTTGACGTGCTTTACCATTTTTTCATACGGACAAAAATCTTGGTCTGCTTGTGGCTCGTCGTTCTTCACAAAATCTCCACCACCAACCCAAAAATCGTAACACACTTCAGCATATTCCGCAGATGTCAATCCCATTTTTGGTTTTATAATTGTTCCAAGAATCGGTCTGTCATAAACATTGAGATATTTTCGCATTTCATCAAGAGTGTAACTCGGTCCATCATATTGCTCCAACATCGACGGAGGAAACCATATATCAAGAAGTTTCAATGCACTTATTTCTTTCATTCCAAGAACATTTCCAACAAGGTAAGTTAAAATATTTTGAACATTTCCTCCTCTGTCAAACAATCTCCAAGGATATGCAATCCAAATTAAATTTTTCTTCAAATCAACCTGATAAACCAAAGCGTTCATTTCTTTTGAAAATGGAGTTTCCGTCTTAACTGCAAAATTCGTTCCAGTAGATGATTCCGCTGCAACTTCAGCAGCAGCCTGTAATATATTCAAATTATTTCCAGGAACAAGATGGAAAACAGACAAAAGATATTCACCATTCTTTGGATCATTCAAATTTAAATTGATATAAGATTTCTGCTTGGGATTGAGCGACTTAACTAACTGACTGATATTCAAAACCATAACCACCTCATCAACTGATTAGTATAATCTCTATTAAAAACATTTCTGTGTATCATGCATTGTTAAGTTAAGTGGGCTTTTAACAAAATATAAAAGTTTATGATGTTAAATTTATTGGGGTGTAGATGTGCTGTTGGTTTGCACCAATCAAGGAAGAGTCATAAACTTCCGTTTGAGATTGAATTTAGCGGTGAGATAAATACATAGGTTCAATTCCTATTACACCCCCTAATTTTTTCGGTAACCTAAATATTTATAAACTTCGGTATCCTAATTTTTCTATGAAAATAATGAAATCAGTTGATAAAAAAGTTGGTGGAACTACTTATTATAAATATAAAATTAATTTGCCGAAGAAGATTGTTGAAGAAAGTAAATTTTTAGATAAGGAATTAGAAATTATTTTTGATAAAGATAAGATTGTAATTAAAAGAGAAAAATAAAATTAAACTTTTATTTTTTTAACAAAATATTTACTCGTCTTAGTATTACCTTCATGACTAAGCAAACCTTCATCAACTAATTTATTTAACATTTTTATCGCAGTAACTCTTGATACACCTAATTGTTTTATTACTTTTGAAGAAGTAATCTCTTTAATATTTTTTATCATAGAATGTAATTTAGCAATTTTAACATCTTTAGATATAGAAGCAATTAAACTTATTTTTACATAAAATGAAGATGGTGTATCGCCTATTACTTTAAATTCTGGGGCTATTCTACGTAGACGTTCAAGTTCTTCTTTTATTTTCCAAATACCTTCACCCTTTCCTTCATATAAAAGTTTTGGATTTAAGAAAGTATATATCCCTTCGTTTGGGTGATATGTTAAATGATTTGAAATAATATTATACCACATTGTTTCTGATACAACAGCAGGATTACTTACATCAAAACAATCTGCAAAAATTCTTACTCTTACATGTTCATTACTTCTATAATTTCTATGTGCGATAGAATTTGTTATAACTTCTCTTATTACACTCGTTGGAATTATTGGTTTCTCAATCATTTTTGCACCATCATAAATTCTTTCTATTGGTAGATTTTGTATGATTATTTGTGTTGCTTCTTCAATGAGTATAGAGGCTGGTTTAGATAGTTTTATTGAAGTTCCAATGGGAATTGGTGGGCTCCCTATAACATTATCATATTTTTGAATTTCTATAAATGTTCCTTCTAAATATTCAGATGGATTTTTTGCTAAACAAACTACTCCACGAATAGTAAGAGAATCTTTTGAAGTAACACTATTTAGAATATTTTCTTTGTCTTTCTTTAAAAGTTCACTATACTTTTCTAATTCTTCAAAATCAATATCTTTTTTTGAAGCATGTGTAGGAAGATTTTCAATATTTACTCCCCCATAAGTTATATGGTATCTACGAACTTCTTCTGGCTGTAATGAATTTGTTGAATCTCCTTTTCTTTCATAAAAGTTTTTTTTATATGCACATGGTCTAAGTTCTCCAACATCTTTAATTTCTATTATTGCTAATATTTTATTTTGATAATTTATTGTTTTAGATTTTGTTAAGGGTGTAGGTTTTACATTACTTATTGCTTGAGAAAACTCTTTTTGAAATTCATCATTTACTCCAACAATATTTCCTCCTTTTTTCAAATCTTTTTGTCCAACTAATAAAATTCCTCCATTTTTTGTTCCAAAACCTGCAATTTTTTCTCCTAAACTTTCTTGACCACCTTCAGTTCTATCAAAAATTTCATCTTCCTTTTTTGAGATTAATTCTTCTATTGGTGTTTCATACAACTTGTCTAAATCCGAGACACATTCCATATTAATTGTTTAATTGTTTAGTATATAAACTTTACTATTAAACAATTAAATTATATTTTCGGATACCGAAAGATATATATACTTCGGTTACCGAATTATTATATGGAAAAACAAATATGTCCTCATTGTAAAAGTCAAGAAGTAGTAAAGCGAGGATACTTTCAAACAGCGAAGAACGGCAAACAACAAAGATACTTCTGCAAGTCGTGTAATAAGAAATTCATAGAGCAAACTCCTTTTTACAGAATGAGAAACAGCGAAAAGAAGATTACTCTTTGTTTAGACCTATTCTTCAAAGGAGTAAGCACAAGACAAATTCAGAGCCACCTACAAGCATTTTATCCTCATAACTCAAGTTGGGTAACTATATACAACTGGGTAATCAAATATTCAAAACAAATAAGCAAATTCACAGATAATCTTAAACTAAAAGTTGGAAAGGAAATTCAGATTGATGAAATGGAAATAGGAAGTAGAAAAAGCCAATACAGAGGTTACTTCATTGACAGCATTGATACTGAAACTCGTTTTATGGTTGCCTCTGAATTTACAAAAGACAGAGATATAAAACAAATAAAAGAAATTTTAGCAAATGCAAAAAGAAAAACTGAAAATCAGATTGAAGTTGTAACATCTGATAGTTGGAGAGCATATCCACAAGCAATACAAAAGAGTTTCACATTAAAGAATAAATCAAACACAAGAAAATTCGGAGTTATTCATAATAAAATTTGTGCAAGTAAAGGAGACGGATTTAATCATAAGATTGAAAGGTTGCATAATTCAGTAAGGCAAAGAATGACTTCTTGTCGTGGATTTCACGGCTCAACTGAAAGTGCAAATATTTTAATGAAAGGTTTTGAAATTCATTATAATTTTATTAGAAAACATTTAGCATTAAACAAAACTCCGTCGGAATTAGCGACAGATATTAGATTGAATGGGAATAAATGGTTGGAACTGATTAACCTTTCACAACAAACTAATTAAATAATAAAATTATAATAATTTAATGGAAATTGATAATTGGTTAAAAGGTTCTGATGGAATTGTTATAGAATGTGATGAAGACGAAATAAATCAATATACTCTTATTTTAGTTACTCCTTTGTGCGAGGTGGGAATAAAATCTCAAAAAAGAAGTGGTGGACAAAGAACTATGATTTTAAAAGAAGTAATGAAAATAAAAGGAAAATTAATTGTTAAGAATAGTCCTAAATTATTAAAATATATCCAAACAAGAATGGGTAAGGAAATGTTTGATTAATTTTTTTTAACTTAATCAAGACCAATTAACTTAACAATGCATGTGTATCAAAATCTATAAAAACTCGTTTAGGCGAAGATAATTATAAAATGCCAAAAAAATCCGAGAAAAGCCGTGAAGAATCAGCAGCAGAAAATTTTTTCAACGTTGACGAGAAAACAAAAACAGCCACTGAAAAAAAATTCAATGAAAATATTTCGAAGGAAGATTTCCTGAAAAGAACCACTGAAAAGAAAGTAAAACAAACTCCGAAAGAAGAAGTAATAAGAGGCGCAATTGAAAAAACTTACAAAAAAATAAATAAAAAAGATTTGGAAAAAGTTGAAAAAACTGAAGAGAAAAAAACAAACTCTAAAAATTCTAAAACAGAAATTAAAAAATCTAAATTAAAGTCAAGTGGATATGAGTTAATTATTACAGAAAAACCTCAGGCAGCAATGAAAATTGCAAACGCTCTCGGAAAATCAACTCAAAAAAACTTCAATAAAGTTCCCTATTACGAAGTAATTCGAGACGGGAAAAAAATAATCGTTGCTTGTGCCGTCGGACATTTATTCACATTAAAACAAAATTCTTCTGGAACAAAAGTTCCAACATTTGATATAAAATGGATTCCAAACTATCTTGCAAGAAAAAAAGATTTTACAAAAAGATATTATGACACAATTTCAAAACTGACAAAAGAAGCCAGCAAAATAATTGTCGCAACAGATTATGATATCGAAGGAGAAGTTATAGGAATGAATGTTGTAAGATATATTTGCGGACAGGAAGACGCATCAAGAATGAAATTCTCAACTCTGACAAAAGATGAATTAAATAAGGCCTACGAAGAAAAAGAAAATTCACTTAATTGGGGACAGGCAATTGCTGGAGAAACTCGGCATTATCTTGATTGGTTTTACGGAATAAATCTTTCAAGAGCCTTGATGAACGCAATAAAAACTACCGGCAGATTCAAAATAATGTCAATTGGAAGAGTTCAGGGACCAGCGCTGAATTTAATTATCCAAAAAGAAAGAGAAATACAAAAATTCAAATCAGAGCCATATTGGCAAGTTTTCATAACTGTCTCCGACGGAAAAAATAAACTTGTTTTAGTTTATAACAAAGATATTTTTGATAAAAAAGAATTGTCTAAATTTGAAAAATTAAAAGGACAAACTGCAAATGCTGAAACAAAAAAGTCCCAAGAAAAACTTCCACCAAATCCACCTTTTAATCTTACAACCTTGCAAACCGAAGCATACAAATTTTATGGAATAACTCCGTCGAGAACCTTACAAATAGCACAGTCCCTTTATCTTGCAGGATTAATTTCTTACCCAAGAACATCTTCGCAAAAACTTCCTGATTCAATTGATTATAAAAAAATTCTAAAAGAAATTGCAAAAGATTTCAAAGCAGAAAAATTATTGAAAAGGGAAAAACCTGTTGAAGGAGAAAAAACTGATTCTGCACATCCTTCAATTTATCCAACAGGAGCGAAACAAATGCTTTCTGGCGAAGACGAAAAAATTTACAACTTAATTGCAAAAAGGTTTATTTCACTTTTCTGTGAAGATGCAATAATCAATAATAAAACAATAAGAGCAACAATAAATTCTGGAGAAGTTTTTTCTACAAGAGGAATGTCAATCGAAAGAAAGGGCTGGCTTGAAGTCTATCCCTCAAAAATGAAAGAAAATCAAATTCCAGATATGGAAGGAGAAGTCAAAATCGTTGATTCAAACATAGAAGAAAAAGAAACGCAACCTCCAAAAAGATTTTCTCCAGCGTCGATAGTTTCTGAATTAGAAAAGAGAAATCTTGGAACAAAGTCAACACGAGCAATGATTCTTGAAACACTTTATGACAGGGGCTACATAAAAGGAACATCCGTCGAAGCAACTCCACTTGGAATGTCATTGATAAAATCACTTGAAAAATATTCTCCAATAATTATCGACGAGAAACTGACACAAGATTTCGAAGATGAAATGGAAAAAATCAGCGAATCAAAGGGGGATTTTGAATCAAAAGAAAAAAAAGTTATTGATAAAGCAAAGGAAACTATAACAAAAATAGCAGGAGACTTGGAAAAACATCAAGAAAAAGTTGGTTCAGAATTAATTGAAGCTAACGACGAATATATTGAACAACAGAGAGAGGAAAATAAATTGAATAAATGCCCTGAGTGTAAAAATGGAAATTTGAAAATAACTTATTCTCCAAAAAATAAAAGACATTTTATCGCATGTGACGCTTATCCAAATTGTAAAAAAACTTATTCACTTCCACCAAATGGAACAATCAAGAAAATTGATAAAGTTTGTTCCGAATGTGGTTTTCCAATGTTAATGCGATTAATGAAAGGAAAAAAACCTTGGATATTTTGTTTTAATACAGAATGCCCTACAAAAAAAGAGAAAATAGAAAAGTACAATCCAGAAACAGATAATTAACTATCCGTCGAGAAAAATAAATTTTTTAAGTAAAAAATTCAGTTAATGATTTTTGTTCTTTTTTCTGCTTGAGAAGATTACTTTTCGACAATATTCCAGAAATATCAAAATGATATTTAATCAAACCAATTTTTTTCCCAGAACCAAGAATTTCATCTCTGTCAGCAAATTTCATTTTTTGTTTCAATGCTTTTCGCACACTTTCTCTGACAACCCAAACTCCAAGTCCAGCCCAATACGACGGGGTTTCTATTCTTATAACCAAAACAGACGCCTGTCTTTTTATTGAATCAAGATATTCCAAAATGGGAAGTCGCGAAGCGTAATAACCACCCGCAGTGTTAAATGCATATTCTTTTCTTCCGTGAAAACCCTCAGCATCTGTCGATGCCTTAATTTCCGTTGAAGGGTTCCATGAACTTCCTGGTTCATACAATTCAAAAAGTTCATAACTCCAAATCCCAGGAAATAAAAAAATAATATAATCATTTCCCATAAATTCTCCATAAAATAATTCATAGTCCTGAATCTGTTGATAATTTCTTATTTTTTCTAAAAGATTTTTTCCTATCAAATCGTCCGTAGCTGTAATACTCCATCTTGTAGGAACAAGTCGCCGATTTTTTTTCATTCCCAAAACCCCGACGCTTAAAATTTTACTAATTGTATATTCGTCAAAATTATTTTTGTAAAGAATCTGCGCCGACTCTGACGCTTTTATATCGTCATTTATAACTTTGTCAACTTGCCTTTCAACTTTTACATTCCCAGTTATCTCCGCTCGTTTGATTCCAGCGTTATATCCATGTGGAGTCAGAACTTTGTCTTTGTCTCTTTCAAATCTTAATCGCTCATTAAACTCAATCTCAACATTAACTGGCTTCGACGCAATAGCAATATTTTTTGCGATGTCAACCATTTTTTTATTCAACCTCGCATCGCTAACTTTTGACTGAAACCTAGAATTCAACAAACTATTTCTTAGCATCAAAACATCTTTTATATCAAAATTATTATTTGCCCAATATTTCATGTCGTCGTAAATCCACGCATTCTCGTCTTTTTCCAATGGGCTCATTATTCCAACATTCACCAGAGGGTATTTTAATTTAGAACCAATAAAAACGCTCGGCGGAGAAATACTATCTAGTTTAGACAAATTCGAAAAATCCTTCGACTTTATTTTAAAATCAGCAATCTTTTTTATGACCTCAAATTTTATATTTTCCATAAGATACTTAGATAAAAACCATTTAAATTAATGTGTCACCACGAAGATAAATAACAAAATAAACTCCATCACCATAATTATTAAAAAGAGTAACAACTTAAAATATTAATGAAAAAACAACTATTTTTTCATGCAAAAAAATGTCCAGTTCACCCAGACGAAATTCTAAAGTTTAAGGGAGTACTAATAAAATTACCAAATTTTCAGGAAAGAATGAATTATACTCTTGAAAACTACTGCCCCCAATGCGATAAATATCTTGTAAAAGGCAAGATGACTCCTCTTCAAGAAACAGCAGTTTTATTTGTGAACCATAATTACAATAAAAATTACACAATAAGTGAAGTGAATGCATCAACTTTAGAGAAAATATCTGTATAATTAATCTCTATCACAATAATTATTAAAAAGGTTGAAGAAGATAAAAAGTAATGGTATATTTTAAAGTTCCTCAAAAGCATAAATGTGGAGAGATATTTGAAGAAAAAAGAGTTCCAGTAAATGAAAAAGTTTTAGGAGAAAAAGATTATCCAATTTGTTATTGTCCAAAATGCGATGTTTACAAAATGAATGAATATGAATCAAAAAATCCAGAAATCATCGGAGATATAATCACAGAAGCGCAAGCGCAAACAAACCTAAAACACAACAAATCAATTTACGCAATTAATCATTTAGAAAAAATGACTAAACAACTAATTCATTTCAAGAAATAATTAAATCCAACTTCGTTTAATTATACCTTCATTTTTTATTTCAAAACTTAATTCTTT
>Ga0172381_10008024_pt1 | contig 10381 bp, 19 predicted proteins | sample Leawel6488metaG_FD_119754 | JGI IMG/M metagenome (GOLD analysis project Ga0172381, IMG submission 119754) | Leachate microbial communities from a municipal landfill in Southern Ontario, Canada - Leachate well 64-88 metaG | ecosystem: Engineered > Solid waste > Landfill > Unclassified | place... | reverse complement strand
TACTGAACCTCAAGTTATCGCGGAAATATCTAGTGGAGGAGTAGATTGTGATGCTCCTCTTTATGGTTTGTGCGATCATATCCATATGATGCATCTTGATATCCTTAAATGGATTCATGCAACACTGGACCAAGTCCCAATCCTTCCAGAGAAAGCCAAAGTAGGAATAACAAAATCGCCATTCCATTCCGTCTTAGATTATTATGGTAAAACAGGAGAACTTGCTCTTAGAATTGCTCGTGATACTAAATGTGATACTACATTTGTTGAACAAGGAACCTGGGCGGAATATGCTTTATATCGAGCCAAACTATATAAGCTCTCAACAAAAATAAAGGTAGAAGAAGCCTTTCCAGGATTCCCGCGCCCACATTTAGACGATGAACGTTTTGGAATGATAGTTGCTCTCGAAGCTCCTCTAACGGTTGATAAAGAATGGTTAGACTGGGTAAAAGTTCATCTTCTCCCCTATGGATTCATTGCTTCTAAAGCTGAATTCGATTGGAAAAAGGTAGCCAAACTAAATCCGTATGGCTACATATACCAATATATCCCATAAAAATATACCTTATCGGGTATAAATAATGCATAACATTAATTCTTGTACCCCATCGGGTATAAAGAAAAATATTTTATTATTATTATTCTCCTAGAACCGAAACGTGTTACTTGAACAATGTTAGAATACTTATGCAAGAAGCAATAAGAACCCCAGATCGGAGTATATAAATGGGCGAGTATAGGCTCAGAACGCTCGTAAATGGGGCACCAATAGACCTACTCAAGGCCTGTCCTGAATGTGATAGTAGTGATATTAACTATCCTGTATACAGGAATGAATTAAATCCAACTGGGTTGTCTCAACCAGAAGGCCCCATCAACGATGATGGATTCATTGAAATCTCTGGCATCGCTAGACCATCAGCGAATGATAACCCTAGTGGTTATTTTAGAGCAGCACCATCAGGTCTACAAAGAACCTACAATCGAGCATATGCTAATGAAGGTTCAATGGGAGTTGACAAAGTCACTTACTTTAGTGAGATTAACCTTTACGAAGCCTACTGGATGTGTAATTCATGCCACGCTTTCTTCGTAAAACCTGTCCCCCAAAAATCTTCATTGCCAAGTGGTTCGGCGGGTCTTGTAACAGGAGACTTCTTACATCCTGGGAATATTGATTCGTTTAGCCAGTTCGTATAACTTAAAGGAGTATATTCAATGGGTTACAATATTGGTTGGGGCGACACATATGGTGCTCTTCCAACCGGAACTCCAATTCACGTAGTAATCACGGATAACCCAAATTATCCAGGACTTCCTCAGAGACATTTTTATGAGAGTCCTTATGCTGGAAGTAAGGACGTTAACTGCAAGAACGCAGAAAACATCACACTTACTAGTGGAGATACTATTACTCCTCAGCATGGTGCACAATACTGGGATGCAAATAGCCAAAGGGCTTATATGTATCCTAAAGTACTTATTGAAGGCGGCGCTCCCGCTTCTGGATTAGACGGTGTTGCTTATCCGTTTGATACCACAGCTCAAGCACTCTAATCGGTAAAAGATTAAAGGAGTATTATAAATGCGTAAGCGTATCGGTGTAGCAAAACATACCAAGGTTCCAGTAACTTGGGCCGTAGAGTGTCCTTTGCATCCAACTGAAACGAAGGTCGATATGGCTCCATTAGGACCTGTCCCAGCCTCTTCAAAGGTTAACTATGGGATGAGACAGTATTACTGTCCACAAGGAAGTGGTCATACTTTTAATCTCGAAGACGCAAAGGCAACCATCTATAATGATGATGGAACCGTAGCTGTTTCGGGAGCTGCTCTCCTCGACTATCTAGACTTCTAAGCTTGAAGTCTATGCAATAATATGCTAGAATAGGCTTGCTGGTTCTGTTAAAGGGATCAGCAAGCTTTGTTCTAGAGGAACTAATGACAACTAAACACCAGAAATATCTCTATAGAGCCAGCGCTTCGAAACTACATCGAGCTATTGGTGATATCCTAAGATCCCATCCTACTACCCGTAGTCTTCGTTTCTTCCAAGAATACCCTATTCCGCATACACCTTATCATGTCGATTGGTTTATATTAGAACTTAAAATGGCCATAGAATGCCATGGAGAACAACATGATCATCCTGTAGCCTTTGATGGCGATAAAGACAAAGCAGAAGAAGCCTTTAAGAATCAAAAGATAAGAGATATTAAAAAGAAGCGATTATGCGAGGAACAAGGCTGGAATTTTATAGAAATATGGTTCAACGAAGACCTAGATGCAGACAAAATTATAGAAAAGATTCTATCAAAACTGCGGAGTTAATATGAGTGACCAAGACAATGACTTACCTTTCCCAGAGATGTTAGCATTAAGTAACTGTATAGATAGACTATCCGAATATGCAATGAAGACTGCTCATGCTATCCGAATATCCGTTTCCATGGAACTCAAACCTAATGGGAACAAAGTATCCCAACAGTTTGTAATATTAACTTCACCTACAAACATAGAAGATGAAAAGTTATTCGATAAAGTTCATAAAGAATGTACTCAGATAGTAAAAGAAGAGTTTGAAAATGTATATCCAGAACTAGAATCAATGGTTGTTCCTCTGGTTAATGGATCCACTCCAGATCTTAAAAACCTTCCTAAACCCAAAACAGCAATCAAATCAACTGCTGATAAGAGCAAGAAAGATATTCCTTCTTTACCGGGACCAGAACAAAAGAAACCTGGAAATTTATTTATGGATTTTGACAATGCCCAATAAAAATTATTTAAGAGGAAGAGCAACAGAATATAAAGCCATTAAAGAATTAGAACAAAATGGATATACTTGTATTAGAGCCTCTGGCTCACACGGAGTATTTGACTTAGTAGCATGGAAAGAAACTGAAGTTCTTTTTATCCAATGTAAAAGAGAAAAATCTATCCAGAATAAAAGGGGGTCAAAGCATCACGACTTACATCAAAATAATCAATTATCGCATTATCAGATTGACGTTGAACATATTGAATCCCAGAAGCTCCCGGAACATTGCCTGAAGCAAATATGGATCTGGCAGGATAGGAAGGGTTGGACAAAATTGGAGTATAAATAGACTTATCTAGATTGGAAGACTTAGGCTTTACGACAAGTAGAATATCTTTGTTCAGGGTAGGATTATTCAATAAAAGATTAGCTAGATGTTCGGAATCTCCCTTCATATCTATATTTAGGTTAACCTCCATTATATCCTTTGCATTATATCCCGTCCTCTTAGTTTGAAAACTATTCACTAAAGCTTTAAACCTGAATTCGCCATCCTTTATTTCCATATCAGCTTCAGAATTTAACACCTTAGTATTAGATTTATCAGCAACCTGATGAACTGAATTCATTACATCTTTGATAACATTATCAAAATCTTCTTCCGATAGAACAGTATCAGGATAACCATAGCGCTCTGTACAAGAAGAATACTTATACAGAGCATTTTTGATTTTCTTTTCTAGCTCATCAACAAGTAAAAGTAACATTTAGTACCTCAAAGAGGTTGTTAGTTCCCCGAACCTATTCATATCTTATACCTATTAATAAGTTGGACAGCTAACAACCAAATCTCTGCTAGGAGTATTACTTAACTAACTTTAAAACAGGCTTACCATTTGGTGCAAGAATCTTGGAAGTCTGGGCTTCATCTGCCTCAGCCTTTGCCTTAGCATGTTCTTCGGCCTGAACAGAAGCAATTTCTTTTGCAATTGCAGCTAGACGAGCACCATCAAACTGTGGATTCTTAGCTAAAAGATCCTGCAATTCTGGGCCACGTCCACTATCTTTTACCTTTTGAACCTCATTAAGATAGTCTCCTTCCTCATATCCGGCCATATAACGAACCAAAGCATCAGCCAAGATTGATTGAGAGGTATATCCTATATAGAGTTTTCGAATAGCCATTTCGTGCATCACAATAGCACTACTAAGTTCCTTAAAGGCTGTACGAACACCCTCTAGTTCCTTTTCATTCTCGCGACAGGAATTATCAATCTCTCCCACACGAGTACTTAAATTGTCAAGATTTACATCTACCATTAGAATGTTCTCCCCTGTATATGTTTCAAAATGTGAAGACTAGTCTCCAGATCTTGTCTAGCTTCCATCATAATTCGTAACTCTTCAACTTCCTTGGCTTTCAACTGCTCCAAAACACCTAACCACTCACTCTTGTTCTTTATATGCTCTTGAACTAGATTAAGCTGACTCTCCAGCTCCGTCAACACTGGAGTCCTTGTGAGATTCGGCTCCTGCAGACTCTGCGGATTTAGACTCTTCATCCTCAGAATCACGGACTCCGAGCGGAGCAACTCCCTTGTCTTTATTTCCATACAGCTTTTCCTCCAGTTCATCTAAGAAACCTTCATGTGCTTTTGCCCATTCACTTACAGCTTCCAATCCTTGACCAATACTCTCTCCATTATATTCGAACCAACTTCCCTTTTGAACAATAATACCAGCATCTTTGGCAGATATAATCAAATCTAAATCTCTACGGAAACCCTGACCGTAGATAAGATTACAAATTACTTCTTTCATCGGAGGGGCAATCTTATTCTTTTCCACCTTGAGAGAAACCTGTTGTCCAATTACTTTGTCCTTTTCAGTAATAGCTCCCCGTCTAGTAACTAAAATACCGATGTTAGCATAATAGGGTAGAGCCTTACCTCCAGCAGTAATCCACTGACGAGCATTTGGCATCTTACTAATGTTCGCCCTTAACTGATTAACGAAAACAATAACGGCATCAGAATTAACAGTAGCATTGTTTAATTTCTCTAATGCAACTGATAGCATTAGTGCCTTATTTCCAATATGACGTTGCTTATTTGAATCGTCGATAACAGTTTTTGGTGATAAGGCTGCGATTGAATCATAAACTAGACAATCACAAAGATTAGCTCTAATTGCAATCTCTCCAATATCCAATGCAGTCTCACCATCAGGCATATTCTTTAAATATCGGACATCCTTATAACGAACTCCAACTGCTTCTGCAGCTGTTGAAGTCATTGAGTTTTCAGTATCAAGAGCATAAACCTTGCCACCTTGTTCCTGAATGGAAGCCATGATATGAAGGGCCAATGTAGTTTTACCCGAACCTTCTGGCCCATAAATATGAATAATCTGACCACGGGGAAATCCACCACCAAGAATATAATTCAATCCAGGAATATTCACCTTAAACAAATTTTCTCTCCTATCAGGCATAACAGTAAAGAGATGAGCATAATCCTTTAAAACAGCTTTCTCAAGTTCATCTCGCAAACTACATTCTTCATGCTTTAAATTAGAAACCTTTTTTGGTTTTGAAGAAACAATCTTCTCTTCACTCTTTACTTCAGCTTTCTTTCTTCCTCTTGGCATCTCACTCTCCTAGCAGATTTATTTATCCTTAATCTTAGATCTTTTCGACATGGAAGTCAATAGATTACTACGTTCTTCTACGTCTTTTTGAAGATCACACACGGTCTTAATACAAAGATCGAGCCCTTCAAAAAGTCCCCTGCGATACAGACTATTAAAATTCTCTATCTCAATCGCATTACTTGAATTGGTTGTCATATCCCAGACCTGCTTAGGAATATCATTCATAGTTACTCGACTAGACCTTAAACTCTCTTCTACCTTCTTAAGTCTCTCGTGAAGCATAGAAGCAAAATCTGCGAGATCTAGAGGACGTAGCAATGCTATAACTGAACCCATGATCTCTTCGCAAGAGGATAAAAGACTTTCTTTTAGAACATCAATCTCATCGGCAGGAATTGTAACCAAAGAATCACCGAACATATCCTCTATATGAGATCGTATATGCTTTCCAAACTTAACTTCAAATTCATCTCGAAATTTATTAGCAAAAGATAGACTTATTTGTTCTGCTTTTAAATCAGCCTCCAACACTTTATCAAATATAAAGCCTAAAGACCCACCCTCTAGATCTCTCTTTTGCTGTAACTCGGCAAGGGTTAATTGATGAAATATTTTAGCTGGAGTAGTCTTAGCCATTATCGTGCCTTTGGATACCTAGTACGAAGATTAGAGATTCCTGCCGAAGGACCATCTCCCATCGGTAAACCCTTGAATCTAACATTCAGTTTTTCTCCATTTATGGAGCAAAAAATTCTTTCAGTAATAGACTCACACTTAGGACAACGAGGAGGACCCTTATCTTCAAACTCTTTAAAACTATAGAACATCTCTTCAAACTGATGTTCACATAGTTTATTTTGACACTCAAAATTGTAAATAGGCATTATTTATTAACTCCTGGCAACATAGTCGGAGGTTGTCTCTTCTCTTCAATTGCCGTTAACATACCAGCGCTATCAATCCGTTCACCCATCTCTTCTAGAGCTTTAATCAAATAATCCCAATACTCTCTACTCCCCATCGCCCAAGCATATCGTTTCTCAGATTCCATGACTTCCGCATCGCCATCAACTTGTTCTTCAACCCATTCAACTGCTTTTCGATTTGAAGCTCTAAGATCCAACTCCGTAGGAACACGACCTCTATAATAGTGTGTTTTTGCAATACGTAAATGACGAGCATCTTCTTTAAGAACGCGCTCCCAATATTTACAAGTCGCGGCCTTAGCAGATAAAACACCAATAGCTCCAGCAACAAAACCGTCTGCTGCTTTACACCGAGCAATAGAACTCAAGTTCATATTCTCTCGGACCATTAAAATTGTCGCATATAGGGAAGACTGTTTTATTTTGGCGGGATCCAACTCATAACGCATAAACTCTTCAACAATTGCTTCATAATCAAGTGCCATGATTCTCTCCTAGCTCAAATACTATATCATAATTTAATGTGTTCTACAACTCCATTCTCACTCGTAAAGTAAACTTTCTTTATCCCATAGTGAGACAAGATACCACGACAGGTAGCACATGGACGAGCCATACCTACATTCCGTTGTACCTTTGAAGTACGAGCAACAAACATAGTGGAACCTTTTAGATCACTATATCTTTTGCCAATCAAACAAGTAACTTCAGCATGCATGGTTCTATTTCCCATAAGAGGATGAGTCTTATGGCTATTAGAACCTGTTGCAATCATGTTCCCATTTTTGACCAAAACCGCTCCAACTAGATGCCTTGGATGTAAACCACTACGGCTTACTTTTTTGGCCAATTCAATAAAATGAGAAACAAACTTCGGCCTTTCCATTTATAAACCCTTCCTTAATGGGGTGAGCGATGAGAGTTGAACTCACATTCGGGGAGCCACAGTCCCCTGTCCTACCGTTGAACGACGCCCACAGTCTACATATCTACTTACTCGATGCAATAGTGGCATCGATCCAACTAGAACCAATTAAACCATATAAAAACTCCGAAGTCAATACTCCGACTTCAGCTTTTATATGGCAACAATCACAAAGAGAAATGCCATTCTCTTTTACATATCCGCCATTAGCCATTAACTTCCGACTAGTTATATGATGAGCATCTAATTTACAATGATCTTTACTACAAACACGACATCTATTCCCATCGCGTGTAAATACTGCTCGCCGGAATTTCTCTCTTATTAATTCTTTTTCCTTACTCATATCTTCCCTTAAATGGTGGAAGCGCTGGGTGCATCTTTCTAAGAATTTCACAATCCTTGCCCCATATTTTTTCAGCCGAATATAATAATTTTGTTAATCTTTGAGAATTTTTTTCTAAGATCCTTTTTTCTACTACATCTCCTAATCTACTAATAGTTCTTAAGCGATGACAATTAGAGCACACAACCTCACACTTTGCTATTTCTTCTTTCAATAATAATAGATCTTTCCGGCTCGAAATATGATTAATAATCTTGGTAATTTCCGCTACTTTTTCACCTCTCACATGATCAAAATCCATACATACATAAGCATATTTCAAATGACATTCCGTACAAAAACTTGTATTCTTAATGAACCGAATATAACGTTTAGCAAGATTTCTTATCTTATTTACCTTTTTTCGCCCCGACAATCTTTTAATTGCATAATTAATAGATCCATATAATTGTTGACACGAACTACAAAAGGTATGTCTAAGTCCTATATTTTTGTTTTTCCAAGAAAAATTAATTTCTTTTTTGTTCTTATGGCATCGGCAACAAATCATTTGGCACCTACTATAGAATGGTACACTCCCCGCGCCTCGAACACGGAACCTCTCGCTTATAAGGCAAGTGCTCTAGCCAATTGAGCTAGGAGTGCATATAATAGATTATAACATATATTCTGCAAAAAGTCCAATCTAGGGCAACGGATTATAAAACCGCTCAAGGCGCTGGCCTTCCCACTTCCATATTATCGATAAGCTTTTCTTAATCTACCAGTAGGTGTAAAAACACCTGCCTTAACCATGAAATCTAAAGCAGCCTTTCTAGAAGAAAGGATCTTCTTTACCATTAATTTAAATTGCTTCTTCTCTTTTTTTAGTCATCAGTATTTCCCTTCAACTGCCTCTTATACTTCTGAAGAAGTCCACATAGCGAATCAATACTCGCACCCTCTTGATAATAAGCTGTTCCATATATTTGAATATATGGATTACCAGCCAAAGGTTGAATTAAACTAACAGAACAACAATTGGTTTCCTCTGATTTCATGTCGCCCGGAATACCACACTGCATAATAACTTTTGCCATTAGTTTACCTCAAATGGTCTCGGTGGAAGGATTCGAACCTACACTACACAAGGTTTGAACTTGTCGCCGCCTGCCAATTGGGCTACACCGAGTTTAAATTGGAGCGAACAGAGGGAGTCGCACCCTCGATTCTACATTGGCAATGTAGTGTTTTACTGCTAAACTATGCTCGCATCATTCATTATATAACTTTCACAATCTTCAAACTCTAATCTATCTTTGAAATCTTTATAATTAAGCCTACCCGTTCCCAACTCTTCAGCTTTCTCCCGAGCGGCATCTTCATCTTCAGCCATAACATCATGGGTCTGAGTAATAAGATATCTCTCTGTTACCATAACAGTAAACTTCTTTAAATTATCCTGATAAGAATTTCCGAATCTATTCTTAAGTACCTTACCATCAGGACTAATTACAACATCGGCATCATATGAAATCTTCCCTGGTCGTTCACCACTAGTCATCTGCAATACTTTAGCACTATGTAAATGTTCTGTCATCCCTATCTCCTCTATTACTTAAGTACTCTAACATGTCGCGGTGCAAAATTTTTCAGCATAGTAATTGACTTAATTGTTTGAAACTTTTCCTCTTGGGGATTTCTAATATAGTACTCCCCATTTCTCTTATCAATAGTTACAATTCCCTTTCCGTAACCGCCTTCATCATCAAAATACTCTACTGCATCTCCACCATAAATATTACATTCCTCAGAATCTCTAAAACCTGTAAAATCATGAAACGCTGCAAAATTATCTTTCGTCATAATTACTATCCCCTTATGTCCCCAACACGATAAAACTCACTACACTTAATATCCCCATAAATATTTTGAACTCGTTGACCACCACCATGCACAATACATGGACACTTAAATTCATACTTTGGATCTTTTAGACGTAGATTCTTTGCTTCCACGATCTGAAATATCCTCTTATTTTTACATCCTCTACGAAACACAAGTCTATAATTAGAAGCCAAGATGCTTCGTCCATAAACTCCTCGTTGAAGAGGCCAGTGTTTATCATCGAAATCTCTAAAGCCTCCACAAGTCAAGTGATTCCAATTACCCTTTGTAGTAACAATAGCTATAAACTCATTCGCATAATCTTTAGCTATCTTTAAATCATCTTCGCTAAGTCCATCTTGTATTTCAATTGAAAAACCTTTAGTTTTCATTTATCTACCCCAATGGAGCGGCAGCGGGGATTCGAACCCCGGACGTTTAGGTTGGAAGCCTAACATTCTAGCCTCTGAATTAATGCCGCATTTCAAATTGACTATAGTCTCTTTTCCAAGTTCTACCTCTTCCCTTATTCCTATTTCCGTAATTGTCAGTTAGAACATGACAGGTTGGGTAGATTAGTTCTAAATTTTCTGGACGATTATTTCTCCAATTTCCATCTATGTGATGAACTTGAAGAATGCTACCTCCGTCTTTCCTTCTTCAGATTCATCAAACACAGTCCGAAATATGGTGGGCCCGCATGGGATCGCACCATGACCTCCGATTCTTCAGACCGGCGCGCACACTAGTACGCCAAAGACCCATTACAAGAATTCATAACACCACGTAGCTACTAGAACAGTTGGCGATTCAGCCATTGGAATGGCTACTCTCTGATCTTCCCTGATCAAGCCCTGACATTCTTGAGACTCTACGTGGATTTATCAATCCTTAATTTGGAG
>Ga0172381_10008023_pt1 | contig 10381 bp, 7 predicted proteins | sample Leawel6488metaG_FD_119754 | JGI IMG/M metagenome (GOLD analysis project Ga0172381, IMG submission 119754) | Leachate microbial communities from a municipal landfill in Southern Ontario, Canada - Leachate well 64-88 metaG | ecosystem: Engineered > Solid waste > Landfill > Unclassified | place... | reverse complement strand
GGTGTTGGTAAAACAGAACTTGCAAAGGCTCTTGCGGAGTTCCTTTTCAACGATGAAAACCTTATGACAAGAATCGATATGAGTGAGTATCAGGAGAGACACTCAGTCTCAAGACTAGTAGGTGCGCCTCCGGGATATATTGGATATGAGGAAGGAGGTCAACTTACCGAGGCTGTCAGAAGGAAACCATATTCAGTGGTCCTTCTTGATGAGATAGAAAAGGCGCACCCGGATGTGTTCAATATTCTCCTTCAAGTGTTGGATGATGGAAGATTGACTGACAATAAAGGAAGAACAGTTGATTTTAAGAATACCATTCTCATAATGACCTCCAACGCTGCCTCAGATGTCATTCAGGAAAATCTGAGTAAAATGAATGAGAGCAACAGAGAGGAAATTCTTGAAAAGACCAGGAACGAGGTACTTGAAGTACTTAAGGCAAGTGTGAGACCGGAATTCCTTAATAGAATTGATGAAACTATTGTATTTCATCCTCTTACAATGGATGATGTAAAGAAAATACTGAAGATGCAGATCAAGGGAATACAGAACTTACTCGAAGAGAAGGGACTCACACTCCAATTTAGTGATTACGCTATGGATTATCTATGCAATAAAGGTTATGATCCATCTTATGGCGCAAGACCTGTAAAGAGGTTACTGCAGAGAGAGCTGGTGAACGAACTGGCAAAACAGTTGCTTGAGGGTAATCTGAATAAGGAAAAACCGATAATTGTCGATTATTTTGATGATGTTCTCGTTTTTAGAAACTAAGTGTATAGATATCGTTTTATCTTTTGAGTGGCTGTTTTTTCAAAAGGTACCTGATGTTCAATGATTTCTGTAATTTTGGAGGATTTGCTTACCTTGGTATTTATATACTCGAGCAAATCCTCCATAATTTTTTGTACTCTTTCATTCAGGTCAATAACAGTGTCTGTTCTTAACTGATGCATGGCCTCTATCTGTTCATAGTTGAAGTGTACTAACGCCACTAACTTGCCATTTGTCTGGTAAACCAATGATTCCAGAACGAGATCGTGCTCATTAAGAATGGATTCAATTTCTTCTGGATAAATGTTCTCACCATTTGAGTTTACAATCATATTATCGGCTCTTCCTTTTATATAGAGGTAACCTTTTTTATCTATGAGGCCAAGGTCTTTTGTACGGAACCAACCATCTTTTGTGAAGCATGATTCAGTAGTTTCAGGATCTTTGTAGTAGCCCATCATCACATTCGCGCCTTTTACTACAATCTCTCCAATATTCTTTGAATTAGGATCTTTGATCTTCATATCCACTCCTTCAAGCTTGGGTCCGGTAGATTGCCATTTTGTTTTTCCAGGGATGGCGCCTGCCAGCAAAGGAGATGTCTCTGTAAGTCCATATCCTATTGCGTATGGAAATCCGGCATCAGAAAGAAACTTTTCAACGACACTATCAAGTTTTGATCCTCCTATCCCAAAAAAACGCAAATTGCCTCCAAATGTTTTCAATAACCTTTTACCGGCAATTTTGTGCAGCGTACGTCGGATAGTCGGAAATGAGTATATGACTTGCATCGCAAAATTTCTTGAAAACATCGGGCGGATTTTATTCTTATATATTTTCTCGACAATAAGCGGTACACTAAGTATGATTGTTGGTTTAACTAACTTGAGTGCAGGCATCAGAAGCGATGGAGTAGGAGCGCCGTCAAGATACACGACGTGCGCCCCGTTTGTGAATGGCTGTATCATACCTATACTGCATTCGTATGTGTGTGAGAGTGGAAGAATCGATAGAAACACATCATCATTTCTAATTGCAAATAATTTATTCGCCATTGCCTCCTGCGCCACGAGGTTACGATGGCTTAGCATTACTCCTTTGGACGTGCCTGTTGTCCCAGATGTATATATTATAGCTGCAAGATCTTCTGGTTCTGGAGATGATGAGATCAGGTACTTGTCAGGAACTGGCGCTTTAAGTATCTCAAGATTGTCTAAAGAAATAATTAAATGCAAGTCATTGAATAGATGCTCAGGAATCTTATATTGAAGTTTTTTTGATACAATAAGTGCTTTACATTCTGAATGTTCAATAATATTTACAATTTCAAATGCCGTGAAATCCGGAAGTATTGGTACTATGACCCTTGCTGATGTTGTAACGGAAAAATATGATATTGGCCAATTTGGCATATTACCACCAAGAAGTGCAACTTTATCGCCCTTTTCCAGCCCGTATTTATTTAACAGGTCCACTAATTTCTCTACAGAATCACCAACCTCCTTATAAGTCAGATAATTCATCCCGATGAAGGAATATGCAGGTCTTTCGGCAAAATCCACAAGACTTTTTGAAAATAGGTCAGCCAATGTTAATTTAGAAATATCACCCAACATAATATCAATATATCTTATGTAAAGGTAAAAATAATCCTTCAATAATACCCGGATTGCATTTCATTTGAAAATTACTACTTTTGTTGATATTTATCATTTAGCAGACATGTTATTTACCCAGAAATTCCAGAAAAAAACTCTCGATAAGATTGTTACCTGGCGAAAAGTGAAGTTCATCTCGCTTAAGGAGGTTAAAAAGATTATTTTTATTTTTGATGTTGCTGAAGATGACAGCTTGGACGCTGTGAAATTTCTCTCATCTTATGCAAAAGACAATAAAATAGAGTGTTATGGGTTAGCTATATATCTGGGAAAAGACAATTCAGCTGAAACTATTCTTGACCATGGCATTAAATTGATAACGAAGAAAGATATTTCAAAAACAGGCATTCCTGATCCTGAGTTGGTGACAAGATTCTTAACTGAGCCGAGCGACTTGCTTATCGATTTTAGCAGGAACTATAGTTTCACTCACCACTATCTTGTTCTCTCCTCTATTTCCACCTTTAAGATTGGAAGACTCAATTTCGATGGTAATCCGTATGACCTGATAATCACAAATTATGACGATGGAAACAGTGCCGTTGGTTATATCAAGAAGGTATTCCACTATTTAAATACTATTAAACCCTTGTGATGTCAGCAGACAGTTTCTTAAATTTCAACGAAGAGGAAGATTATTCTGAACAGGTAGAAAAATGCAGATTGGCTTTTGAAAAAGGGGAGCTTATGGAACTGAACTTTTCTGAAGAAGAATTTGACTACCTTTTAGGTTTTTTTGCGGATGAGTATAATGATGAATTAGTGCTTGAACTTTCACATATTGCATATATGAGGCATCCTTATTCATCAGAACTTGTTGTAAGGTACTCCGATGCACTTATTGTAAATAAAGAACCAGAAAAAGCTGTCCATATTCTTGAGAAACAGCTCGATTTTGATTCAAGTAACAGTGATGTGTACTTCCTGCTTGGAAGGGGGCAGCTTAAAATGGGTAATCATGAGCTTGCCAAAGACTATATTAATTATGCCATTTCACTATCACCTGAGGAGACTGACGAAATGCTTTCCACAGCCGCTTTGGATTACATAGATATTGGGGAATACAATATAGCCCTTGATTATCTGACGGAACTTCATAGAGTCAGTCCAGATAATATTTCAGCATATAATGATATGGCGTTTTGTCTCGAGAGAACAAAAAGATATGAAGAGAGCATTCAGTTTTATGAAAAATATCTTGATAAAGAGCCTTTTAATGATAACGTATGGTTCAATGTCGGAACAATTTATGCTACAATTGAAAAATATGACAAAGCTATAGAGGCGTTTGATTATTCTCTGGCTTTAGATCCCGGAAATGCTTCTGTGATGTATAACAAGGCAATAGTCTATATTAATACAGAACAGTATGACCATGCCGCTGAAATCTTAAAAGAGTTTATAGAGCTTGAACCTGATGATATTTTTGCTTTGCTGGCTTTGGCTGATTCCAGTCTGAAGATCGGGCAGACTGAGGAATCGGAGAAATATGTCAAGATGGCACTAAATATAGAAAATGAGAATCCTGAGGCAAATGCGTGTATGGCATATATATGCATGATAAAAAAGGATTATACTGAAGCACTTGTCTATCTAAGAAAGATTATGGGAGATCAGTCCGTCAACTATCTTCTTCTTGGGGATGACTTGTTGATCAGCTTTGAAAAGACAAAATTGCCGGAATTTCTTGTCTATTATGTCGTTTCGCTTTATTTTATAAAAGATGAAAATAAGCTGGCAGATGCATTTCTTACTCTTCTTGGGTATGACGAAGTATGGCAGGAGATGCTTTATAAAATAGTTCCAGCATTAAATATCAGTAAACAATGAAATCTTAATTTATGGAGTCTGTACATTTTATAGAGTGGTGCCTTGAGAACCTTAATTACTGGACAATAACCCTTCTAATGGCTATCGAGAGCTCTTTTATTCCTTTTCCATCAGAGGTTGTGATTCCTCCTGCTGCATATAAAGCAGCAGCCGGGGAACTCAATGTTTTTCTGGTAGTCTTATTTGGAACATTTGGTGCATTGATAGGAGCCTTTGTAAACTATTATCTTTCTTATTTTCTGGGCAGGCCTGTAATATATAAGTTTGTCAATAGCCGTTTGGGAAGAATGTGCCTTCTTAATGAACAAAAGGTACATAATGCAGAAGCGTATTTTGTCAAGAATGGTGCTATATCAACATTTGTAGGAAGACTTGTTCCTGCAATCAGACAATTGATTTCCATACCGGCAGGACTTGCTAAGATGAAATTAAAACCATTTATCCTCTATACAACTCTTGGAGCTCTTCTTTGGAACTCAATTCTTGCAATTGTAGGATATTCTCTGCAAAGTGTTGTGCCAAAGGACCAGCTGATGGCTAAAGTCAATGAATATAGCTCAGAGATTTCTAATGGGATGATAGCTCTTGGTGTACTTGTTGCGCTATATTTAGTATATAAAACCTTATCAAAGCCAAAAAACCGGAGTGAAATAAAGTAAATTGAAATTAATTACTATCTTTGCACTCCCCAAAAGGGGAACCTTTATGTAAGGGGTTCGGTAGCTCAGTTGGATAGAGCAACAGCCTTCTAAGCTGTGGGTCAAGGGTTCGAATCCCTTCCGAATCACAAATCAAAAAACTGTAAGCCGCAATTTATTGCGGCTTATTTGTTATGCGCTGATGGCTCAAGCTTGCTTGAAGCCGTCAAGCGAATAACAAATAGCTCTAACGGAGCTTACAGTTTTGTGATTTGTTGGAGCCCCCTCCATGGGATCACCGAGCGTCAGCGAGGTAATCCCGGACAAACAAGAACTATCGAATCTTTATTAATCACAACTCAAATAGGGCCAAATATTCATATATTGTTATAAATGAGAACCATATTGGGAATGTTAAGTCGAAATGGCAGACTTTTTGTAAACCATTCATAATGCACAGAAATTAAAAGTATACAAGCGCTGAATCTTACATATATTAACTTTATATCTATGAGATATATTTTTAGTTTGTTGGTTTTATTGTTTGCGGTATCTCTTTATGGACAAAACATAAAAGTTACGGTAAAAGATGGTAACTTCCAAGAATTGCCATATGCGCATATCAAAATAAATGGCAAGCCTGTGGAGGCGACAGACTCGTCAGGTGTCGCATATATAAATGTTAACAAAATCCACCTCTATGACACGATTTCTGCTTTGTTTCTTGGAATGGTGCCGAGAAGTATCGTTTACGACAGGGCAATTCAAACAAAAGGGACATGCGAATTTGTATTACGCGAAGATGTTATAGCTCTCAATGATGTTAGTGTTACAGGATATTCAAGAGAAAGTTCGAAGAAACTGTTCCGTAAAGTAACAAATCTCATGGATCCTGTTAATTACGATTGTGTCATGGATGCTGGTTTCAACTACCAATATTTCAGTGCAAGAGACTCTAAGGAATACACTGTAGAAGGAACTTTTAGAGCGAAAAATATACATTTTAATAACATAGCCGGAAATTATCATGAAGCATTTTATTCCGGAAGACCCACTGAATATACAACATTAAGCGATACTACTGGACTTATAAAACGTATGGATTATCATCTGGTTATAATTCTTTCAATGATTAACCGGACTATTTTTATGATTACAACTAACGAAAGGAAAGATTTAATATATACTTACCTTGGAGAACGGGATAGTGTACATGTTTTTCGTATCTCATATCCAAAAATCAACAACTACCCTTTATCATTTCAGATTATTCTCTATGTGAATTCTAAAACAAAACAGATGTGTCATGTTGAATTGACGGCGATAAGTTGCACTCCTTTTTCCGGGAACGAACATATTGATCAAATCAGTATTGAAACAGATTTGGAGGAATATAGTAATATAAATCCTCGCAAGGGACCCATATTAACCACAAAGAACTTGAGATATACTGTAAACTATGCAATAGGCTCAATAGCGAAAGTGACTATGAACAATGAAACAGTAAAGTATAGAAAATATGTTGCACCACCTACTTCCAGAAAGAGCAAATTGATTAAATCAGTATTGAAAAAGACAAAGAATAAGTAATAATAATTTCCATAATATATACAAGCTCTAAGTCTTATATTAATTAAACTTGAAATCGATGAAATATATGATTAGTTTATTTATTTTATTGTCTGCCGGATTTCTTTATGGACAAAATCTGCAGGTTTCAGTTCAGGATAATAATGGAGTACTGTCTTATGTAAGTGTTTACATAAATCAGAATCTATGCGGAATAACTGATTCTGATGGTATGGCATATATCTCGTTCAATAAGTTAAATTATGGAGATACAATAACATCCACATATATTTGTTTATGAACTTGACCATGTTGTTGTTGCCGGAAAATTCAAAGCCGAGGTTCAATTGCCTCAGGATGGTATTTCCCATAATATTGAAGGAACTTTTGAGTTGAAGAATTTATTGAATATAACAATAAGTTTAAAGATAATTTTCATTTTATTTGCTGACGAGGTATGGTGAAATGAAAAATTGATCCTTTTCCCTCTTCACTCTCTACACGGATCTTACCCCTGTTCTTTTCGGCAAATTCCTTACATAGCAACAGCCCGAGACCAGTACTAGGTTCCCCTTCAGTGCCGTTTCTATTGGATTTTACATCAATCCGGAACAGGTTCTCAACCATAGATTGGCTCATCCCAATACCAGTGTCAGCAACAGACACTTCAACATAATCATTATCCAGAACCTTTGCGGAAATCATGATCTTACCACCCCTTTGAGTGAACTTGACAGCATTGGTGATTAGGTTGCGGATTGTTGTGTTGAACATATTCTTGTCAGAATAGATTTCCAAGCCATCTGGAATATCAACGAGAATATCAATTTCCTTCTTTTTTGCTGATTCTTGTGACATGGATATCATATCGTCTGTCAAGGAATTTAATACGCAGACCTCAGGTTCATAGGGAATCAATCCTCTCTGTATCCTTGACCATTGAAGAAGATTTTCGAGAAGCCGGAAAAGTATTGTGGCTGAGTTACGCATACTTTTTGCGAAACTTTGTATTTCATCCATTGTAAGCTGTGGCAGCATCTCTTCAAGAGTCTGGGTGACACCAAGAAAGTTGCTGAAAGGACTACGTAAGTCGTGCGCAATTATTGAGAAGAATTTATCTTTTTCAGCATTTGCTTGTTGTAATTCTTTAGTTTGAAGGTATAATTTAAGATGTGTCGTGGTTCTAGCCTTTACCTCCTCTGCTTTAAATGGTTTTGTAATATAATCTGCACCGCCACATTCCAACGCTTTTACAATATCATTTGTATCATTCAGCGCGCTTATGAAGATAATGGGAATATCACACAAATCCTTGTTCTCTTTAAATCTTCGGCATACTTCAAATCCATCCATTTCAGGCATCATGATATCTAAAAATATCAGATCCGGTTTCTCTTTTTCGGCAACTTTCAGAGCAAGTGACCCGCTCGGTACAGGACGTACTTTATATCCAATATTTTTAAGAATATATCCCAATAACGCAAGGTTTACAGGTATATCATCAACAATAAGAATATTAGGGATGTATTCGTTCCGAGTGTCTTCAACGCTCATTGCTTCGTCTCCTTTCATTAAGTATCTGTTCTAAATTATTATAATTATAATTTTTTGCAAGAACCAGCAATTGTTGCGCAAACTGCGGATAATCTGGTTCTAAGCTACTGATAAGTTTTATCAATTGATCGAAGTCTGCAACAGCAATACCATCAAGCATTTCTGTTACTAATTTGTCTGGTAATTGTGCAATTTTTTCATCAATTACAATATCTTCAGCATTGACATCATTTGCCGGAGGAAGAATGTCATCCTCATAGATATATTTTATACTAAGAATTTTCCCTATCGTATCAAATAAATCACTGTCTTTAAATGGTTTGCGTATATAGCCCTGCATTTTTAAAGCTTCAATTCTCTTTCTCTCATCTTCAAATGTGCTTGCAGTCAGTGCCACTATTGGCGTTTGCTTTCCCTTGTCCATGGATTTTATGATAGTTGTCGCTTCATAACCATCCATTACAGGCATACGCATGTCCATTAAAATGAGGTCAGGATTACATTCTTTGAATTTTTCGATTGCGTCTTTACCATCGACTGCTTCGTATGTTTCAAACCCGACTAGCTTAAGCAGATTTACTGCTACCTGCAGATTCTCTTTCTTATCATCGACAACAAGTATCCGATATGATTTACCGCTTTTATCTATTGAAATAACGTGACGGATATTTCTCTTTTCAACGTTATCAGCGTTTCCCTCTTTTATTTCAACTTTAAATGTAAATATTGAGCCTACACCAAGCTTGCTTGAAACTGTAATGTTACCACCCATCAGTATAGCCAATTCCCTACTCAGAGCCAGACCTAGTCCTGTGCCAGACCCTTTCCTGACTCCTGAACTTGTTTGTTCGAAGTGATGGAACAATTTGTTTATCTCTTCTTCAGAAATCCCTGGCCCAGAATCCTGCACCTCTACTATCAAATATGTTTTATCCTCATTATTCTCAACTCTGGTACGTATTGCTATACCTCCCTCCTCAGTGAATTTTATTGCATTTCCGATAATATTGACGAATAGTTGACGTAACTTACCTTCGTCAATGATTACATATTGAGGTAGATATTCCGGGTTCTCAAGAATCAGTTGTAAATTCTTGTCTTGAGCTCGTTCTCTGAATATCATGAAAATATCATTAAAAAGCGAATGAAGATCAATTGTGGTTGGGTTAAGAACTATACGGCCGGCCTCAATTTTGGACAGCTCCAGAATCTCGTTGATAAGTTCCAGCAAATGTTCGCCGGCACGGATAATGGATATAATATATTCTTTCTGTTGTTCATTCAGATGTCTGTCACGGTTCATTAATTGTGAAAATCCGATTATTGCATTTAATGGTGTGCGTATTTCATGAGACATATTTGACAAGAAGATACTTTTAGCTTTATTTGCGGCTTCAGACTCTTGTTTGGCTTTTATCAGCGCCGCTTCAATTTTCTTATGTTCAGTTATATCTCTTATAATTCCAACGGCATTCCAGTTTCCATTAATTTGAATTGAAGAAAGAGACAACTGTACGGGTATTTCTGCCCCATCTTTTTTTAAGGCCTCAAGATCAAGTGTCTTTCCTACTGCATTACCTTGACCTGTTTCAAGAAATACTGGAAATGCTTTTTTATATGCTTCATGGTAGTGTGCTGGAGCAATTAATGTATGAAGCTCTTGTCCCATGGCTTCTTCTCTTGTGTAACCGAATATTCTTTCTGCAGCTGGGTTCCAATATGATATTTGTCCAATATGGTTCATCATAAGGATTGCATCATGAGCGGAATCTGTTATAGATCTTATTTGTGCTTCACTTTCGGCAAGCGCTTCATCAACTTTTTTTCTGACAGCAATCTCGCGCTTCAATGATTTGTTTTTGTCAATTATATTGAAAAGAAAGAAAAGGGCGATAAGAAAAAGAAATAAATTGACACAGGATTTGATAATTTCGAAGAAAAATTGACCTTCCCAGGATTTTGCGTTGAAATCCATTCCAAAAACAGATATGATCTTGCCTGTGGATGGGTCTTTTACCGGAACATAAACTGAGACCCAAGTTCCCCACCTGTCTGTATGAGAATTTGTAATTGACTCATTTCCACTAATAAATGGTTTGAAATCTTGCTGGCGCGCCTCGGAATATTCTTGTCCAGGAGGCGAATAGTCTTTAGAATTTTCTGGTTCAGAGTCTGCAAAAAGAAATATTTTACCATTTCGTTCAGAAAACAAATATGCAAATCTTGCTTTAGAATTTACCTTAATAATATTTTTCAGACACTCTTTAATGATTTTGTATTCTGGCTTATCAATGTCTTCCGGTTTTGCATCGAGTGCCTGTATTGCCTCTTTTGGTAATGACGCCTCAATTGATCTGG